>Ga0209797_10001380_pt1 | contig 12146 bp, 9 predicted proteins | sample DOMMetBare3Fresh_2_FD_187472 | JGI IMG/M metagenome (GOLD analysis project Ga0209797, IMG submission 187472) | Wetland sediment microbial communities from St. Louis River estuary, USA, under dissolved organic matter induced mercury methylation -... | ecosystem: Environmental > Aquatic >...
GACGGGCTGACCGCCGCGGTGCGCAAGGAGGCCGATGCCGCACTGAGAGCGCACGGGTTGATCAAGGTGCGCGTCTTCAGCGACGACAGGAATGCCCGCGAGGCGATGCTCGCCGAACTGACCGATGCGCTGAACGCTGCGCCCGTGCAGCACATCGGCAAGTTGCTCGTGCTGTGGCGCCCGATCCCACCCAAGGACCCCTCAGATCGTGACGAACGGGGCGGCGCCCCGCGCGTCGTGAAGGTGCTCAAGTTCAGCAAGAGCGGCAACCACCGGCCGCAGGTCAAGAAGCTCACGGTGCGCGGTAACGAACGCCTGACCGCGGGCGGGATCGTCAAGAAGGCGCGCAAGCGTCCGCACGGCACCAGCGCCAAGAAGCGCGCGCTGTCCCAGACCTGATCGCGCGCTTCAGGGCCTCAGACGTAGCGCACGCCGACGATCTCGTAGCTCCTGACGCCGCCGGGGGCCTGGTATTCGGCCACTTCGCCCGCCTCCTTGCCGATCAGCGCACGCGCAATCGGCGAGCTGATCGAGATCAGGCCCTGCTTCAGATCGGCTTCGTCGTCACCCACGATCTGGTAGGTGACCGCCGCGCCGCTGTCCTCGTCCGCGAGCTCGACCGTCGCTCCGAACACCACGCGGCCGTCGGCATCCAGCGTCTTCGGATCGATCACTTGCGCGGCCGCCAGCTTGGCCTCCAGTTCGAGGATTCGACCCTCGATGAAGCCCTGCTTGTCCTTGGCGGCCTCGTACTCGGCGTTCTCGGACAAGTCTCCCTGGGCACGCGCCTCCGTGATCGCCTGGATCACGGCGTGGCGCTCGACGGTCTTGAGGCGCTGCAGCTCGGCCTTGAGTTTCTCGGCGCCGCGAACGGTCAGGGGAACGGTGGGCATGGTTCGGGAATCCGGTTCCTTAAACGAAGCCGCCGCCGGGGCGATGCGCATCCGGCGGCGGTGGAGTAGAGCGATTCTAGTGGAGTTGCGCGTGCAATTCCTGCAAAGACATCACGCCGAAGTCGGCCTGGTGCTTGAGCGCCTCGGTCGCGGCCTCGCAGCCGGCCATCGTCGTGTAGTAGGTGATGCGGTTGGCCAGCGCGGCGGTGCGGATGTAGCGCGAGTCCGCGATCGCGGTGCGGGTTTCGTCCACTGTCGTGAACACGAGCTGGATCTCGCCGGCCTTGATCAGATCGGCGATGTGCGGACGGCCATCCTTGACCTTGTTGACCAGCTTCACCGGCACGCCTGCCGCGGCGATGGCTGCCGCAGTGCCCTTGGTGGCGACCACCGAGAAGCCCAGGTCGTGCAGGTCCGAGGCGACCTTGACGGCGCGGTCCTTGTCGTTGTTCTTGACCGTGATGACCACGGTGCCCTCGCTGGGCAGGCGCGAGCCGGCACCGAGCTGGCTCTTGAGCATCGCCTCGCCGAACGTGTCCCCGACGCCCATGACTTCGCCGGTGGAACGCATCTCGGGGCCGAGAATCGGGTCGACGCCCGGGAACTTGTTGAACGGGAACACCGCTTCCTTGATGCTGAAGTAGGGCGGGATCACCTCGCCTCTCGCGTTCGCCTGGTCCGACAGCTTCATGCCCACCATGCAGCGCGCCGCGATCTTGGCCAGTGGCTGGCCCGTGGCCTTGCTCACGTAGGGCACGGTGCGCGAGGCGCGCGGGTTGACTTCGAGCACGTAGACCACGGCCTGCTCGCCCTCGCCCTGGATCGCGAACTGCACGTTCATCAGGCCGACCACCTTGAGTGCCTTGGCCATCAGCGTGGTCTGGCGCCGCATCTCATCCTGCAGTGCGGCACTGAGTGAATAAGGCGGCAGCGAGCAGGCCGAGTCGCCGCTATGGATGCCGGCCGCCTCGACGTGCTCCATGATGCCGCCGATCATCACGTCGGTGCCGTCGCTGATGCAATCGACGTCGACCTCGATCGCGTCATCGAGGAAGCGGTCGAGCAGCACCGGGGACTTCTCGCTCACCTTGACGGCCTCGCGCATGTAGCGCTCGAGGTCGCGGTCGCCATGCACGATCTCCATCGCGCGGCCACCCAGCACGTAGCTCGGGCGTACCACGAGTGGGTAGCCGATCTCCTGCGCGAGTTGCAGCGCGGTTTCCTCGGTGCGAGCAGTGCGGTTCGGGGGCTGCTTCAACTTCAGTTGGTGCAGCAGCTTCTGGAAGCGCTCGCGATCCTCTGCGATGTCGATGCTGTCGGGGCTCGTGCCGATGATCGGCACGCCGGCGCGCTCCAGATCGAGCGCGAGCTTGAGCGGCGTCTGGCCGCCGTACTGCACGATCACGCCCGCCGGCTTCTCCTTCGCGACGATCTCGAGCACGTCCTCCAGCGTCACCGGCTCGAAGTACAGGCGGTCACTGGTGTCGTAGTCGGTCGAGACGGTTTCCGGGTTGCAGTTGACCATGATGGTCTCGTACCCGTCCTCGCGCATCGCCAGCGCCGCATGCACGCAGCAGTAGTCGAACTCGATGCCCTGGCCGATGCGGTTGGGTCCGCCGCCTAGCACCATGATCTTCCTGCTCGCCGTGGGCTCGGCCTCGCACTCCTCGTCATAAGTCGAATACATGTAGGCCGTCTGCGTCGCGAACTCCGCCGCGCAGGTATCCACACGCTTGTAGACCGGCCGCACGCCCAGCGCGTGGCGGCGTGCGCGAACCGCGTGCTGGTGGGTGCCCAGCAGACGACCCAGGCGTTTGTCCGAGAACCCCCTTCGCTTCAGGAAGCGCAGCTCGGGCTCGCCGAGCGATTCGATGGTCCTGCCCGCCAACGAATGCTCGATGCCGACCAACTGCTCGATCTGCGCAAGGAACCACGGATCGATCGCCGTCTCGTCGAACACCTCCTGCACCGACATGCCCAGGCGGAACGCATCGGCGACGAACAGAATCCGCTCGGGCCCTGCGCTGCCGATCTCCTCGACGATCTCGTCGCGATCGGCGCTGCGCTCGGTCAACCCGTCGATGCCCGTCTCCAGCCCGCGCAGTGCCTTCTGGAAGCTCTCCTGGAAGGTGCGGCCGATCGCCATCACCTCGCCCACCGACTTCATCTGCGTCGTCAGATGCGGATCGGCGGCCGGGAACTTCTCGAAGGCGAAACGCGGAATCTTGGTGACGACGTAGTCGATGCTCGGCTCGAACGAGGCCGGCGTCGCGCCGCCGGTGATGTCGTTGCGCAGCTCGTCGAGCGTATAGCCGACGGCCAGCTTGGCCGCCACCTTGGCGATCGGGAACCCGGTGGCCTTTGAAGCCAGCGCCGACGAGCGCGAGACCCGCGGGTTCATCTCGATCACGGTCATGCGGCCGGTCCTGGGATCGATCGAGAACTGCACGTTCGAGCCCCCGGTATCCACGCCGATCTCGCGCAGGATCGCGATCGACGCATTGCGCATCAGCTGGTACTCCTTGTCGGTCAGGGTCTGCGCCGGCGCCACCGTGATCGAGTCGCCGGTGTGGATGCCCATCGGATCGAGGTTCTCGATCGAGCAGACGATGATGCAGTTGTCCGCGCGGTCGCGGACCACTTCCATCTCGAACTCCTTCCAGCCGATCAGCGACTCCTCGATCAGCAGTTCGTGCGTGGGCGACAGGTCCAGCCCGCGCTTGCAGATCTCCTCGAACTCGTCGGGGTTGTAGGCGATGCCGCCGCCGGTGCCGCCGAGCGTGAAGCTGGGGCGGATCACGATCGGAAAGCCGGTTCCGTTCGTCTCGTGCGCGATGCGCCGCTGCACCGCCTGCGCCTCCTCCCAGGAGTGCGCGATGCCGCTTTTGGCCGATTCAAGGCCGATCGACGTCATCGCGTCCTTGAACTTCAGGCGGTCCTCGGCCTTCTCGATCGCGCGCTCGTTGGCGCCGATCATCTCGACACCGTATTTGGCGAGTACGCCCTGCCTGTGCAGGTCGAGCGCGCAGTTGAGCGCCGTCTGCCCGCCCATCGTCGGCAGCAGGGCGTCGGGCCGTTCCTTCGCAATGATCTTCTCGACCACCTGCCATGAAATCGGTTCGATGTAGGTGGCATCGGCCATGCCCGGGTCGGTCATGATCGTCGCCGGATTGCTGTTGACGAGGATCACGCGGTAGCCCTCCTCGCGCAACGCCTTGCAGGCCTGAGCGCCGGAGTAGTCGAACTCGCAGGCCTGGCCGATCACGATCGGGCCGGCGCCGATGATCAGGATGCTGTGGATGTCGGTGCGCTTCGGCATCTCAATGCTTCTCCATCAGGGCCACGAAGCGATCGAACAGGTAAGCGATGTCGTGCGGCCCGGGGCTCGCCTCCGGGTGCCCCTGGAAGCAGAACGCCGGCCGGTCGGTCCGCGCCAGACCTTGCAGCGTGCCGTCAAACAGGCTCACGTGCGTGGCGCGCAGGTTCGCACCCAGCGTCTTCTCGTCGACCGCGAACCCGTGGTTCTGGCTCGTGATGCTGACACGGCCGGTGTCGAGATCCTTGACCGGGTGGTTGGCGCCGTGGTGGCCGAACTTCATCTTGAAAGTCCTCGCGCCCGACGCCAGTGCGAGGATCTGATGGCCCAGGCAGATGCCGAAGGTCGGCACGCCGCGCTCGATGATTGTGCGCGTGGCGGCAATCGCGTAATCGCAGGGCTGAGGGTCGCCTGGCCCGTTGCTCAGAAAGACGCCGTCCGGCCGCAGGGCCAGGACATCGGCAGCCGGTGTCTGCGCCGGCACCACCGTGAGGCGGCACCCGCGACTGGCCAGCATGCGCAGGATGTTGCGCTTGACGCCGAAGTCGTAAGCCACGACGTGCAACCGCGGTGAAGTCTGCTCGCCGTAGCCGTGGCCGAGCACCCACTCGGTTTCTGCCCACCCGTAGGGCTCGCGTACCGAAACGACCCGGGCCAGATCCAGCCCTGTCATGCTCGGCGCACCCCGCGCGGCGGCCAGCGCGGCCTCGACCTGCGCGCGACCGGCTTGCGTGCCGACAGCGAAAGCCGCGATGCATCCGTTCTGTGCACCCCGCGTGCGCAGCAGGCGCGTGAGCTTTCGCGTATCGATGTCCGCGATCGCGACGGTGCCCTCGCGCGACAGGTACTCCGACAGCGTGAGCCCGGCACGGAAGTTCGACACGCGCACAGGCAGGTCCTTGATCACCAGTCCCGCGGCAAACACGCGGCGTGACTCCACGTCCTCTTGGTTGACACCGTAGTTGCCGATGTGCGGATAGGTCAGCGTGACGATCTGCTGGGCGTAGCTCGGGTCGGTGAGGATTTCCTGGTAACCGGTCAGCGCGGTGTTGAAAACCACCTCGCCAACCGTCTGGCCGGCAGCGCCGATCGAGGTGCCGTGGAATACCGTGCCGTCGGCGAGTGCGAGGACGGCGGGAGGCAGTACGGGAAGCAATTCAAGCTCCGGGGCTGGCGCCCGGTGGCTTCCCGAACACGCTCCGACAATGGAACCGGCGCGTGAGTTTCCTGTGATGGAGGTCGAAAAGGCCGGTGCGCTGGGTGGGGCGGATCAACTTTCAAATTATAGGGGCGCCCAGCAACGCCCCCGGCGGTCACCGGTGCCCCCTGATGTCGGGGCCTGAAGTCCGCAATGCAATTCCGCCACTCGGCCAAAGGTCATTCGTGAAAGGATTGCCAGGGAACTAGAATTTGCCGCGCCGGTCTCAACCGGGGTCACTCACATCAACGGAGGTTCGTGACATGAACGAAAGCCTGCAAACCGTCTACGCCGGCCAATCCGGCACGGGCGTGCTGGCGGCTGAACGCAACCGCGTCCTGCGCAATACGTACTGGTTGTTGGCGCTGTCGCTCGTGCCCACGGTGCTGGGCGCCTGGGTTGGCGTGACCACCGGAGTGATGGCAACGATGGGCGTGGGCCTGTCGACAGTGATCTTCCTGGTAGGCGCGTTCGGCCTGATGTTCGCGATCGAAAAGTTCAAGAATTCCGCCACCGGCGTCGCGCTGTTGCTGGGCTTCACCTTCTTCATGGGGCTGATGCTGTCGCGACTGCTGGCGGCCGTGCTGGGCTTCGCCAACGGCTCGTCGCTGATCATGATGGCCTTCGGCGGAACAGCGGTGGTGTTCTTCGCGATGGCAACCCTCGCCTCGACGATCAAGCGCGACCTGTCGGGCATGGGCAAGTTCCTGTTCGTCGGCGCGATCATGCTGCTCGTCGCGGGTCTGCTGAACCTGTTCTTCCAGTCCAGCGCGCTGATGATCACGCTGTCGGTGATCGCCATCGGCTTGTTCTCGGCCTTCATGCTCTACGACCTCAAGCGCGTGCTCGACGGCGGCGAGACCAACTACGTGAGCGCCACGCTGGCGATCTATCTGGACATCTACAACGTGTTCCAGAGCCTGCTCGCGCTGCTCGGCATCTTCGGCGGGGAACGCGAATAAGAGGTTCGCGCTGCCGTCCAAGGGGCCCCGCAAGGGGCCCTTTTTGCATTCAGGGGCGGTCGAACACGGCGATCGACTCGACATGCGCCGTGTGGGGGAACATGTTGACCATGCCGGCGGCGGAGCAGCGATAGCCCGCCTGATGCACCAGCAGGCCGGCATCGCGTGCAAGCGTTGCCGGATCGCAGCTCACGTAGACGATCCGCGACGGGGCCTGCCAATCGGCGCTTGCGCCGCCCTGCTGAAGATCGGCCAGGGCCTTGGCCAGCGCAAGAGCGCCCTCGCGCGGCGGGTCGACCAGCCAACGATCGGCCGGGCCGTCGGCCACCAGGGCCGTGGCGGTCATCTCGAACAGGTTGCGGACCGCATAGGCAGTGCGCCCGGCCAGGCCGTTGCGTTCGGCGTTCTCGCGCGCACGGCGCACCAGGACTTCGCTGCCCTCGATGCCCAGCACCTGGCGCGCTCTCGTGGCGATGGGCAGCGTGAAGTTGCCCAGGCCACAGAACCAGTCGATCACGCGTTCGTCGGGCCGTGGATCGAGCAGCCGAAGTGCGCGGCCCACCAGCACGGAATTGATGCCCGAGTTGACCTGAGTGAAGTCGGTCGGTCTGAACGCCATCACGAGGCCGAACTCGCTCAGGCGATAGGCGAGCTCGGGGCCCGTGTCGTCGAGCCGCTGCGCCGTGTCCGGCCCCTTGGGTTGCAGCCACCACTGGACACCGTGCCGCGCACCGAACTCGCGCAGACGCAGCAGGTCGCCGGCGGACAGGGGTTCCAGGTGCCGCATCACGAGCGCCAGCACCGCATCTCCGGCCGCGAGCTCGATCTGCGGTGTGGTCTCGCGTGAGTCGAGCGACATCACCAGTTCGCGCAGCGGCATCAGCAGCGCGCTGACGCGAGGCGGCAGCACAGGGCACTCGCGCATGTCGGCGATGTAGCGCGACTTGCGCTCGTGAAAGCCGACCAGCACCGTGCCCTTCTTGGCGACGAAGCGCACCGACAGCCGCGCTCGATCGCGGTAGCCCCACGCCGGACCCTCGATCGGCCGCAGCACGCGCTCCAGCTTGACCTTGCCAAGGTGCCAGAGGTCGTCCTCGACGGTCCGTTGCTTGACCGCCACCTGTGCCACCGGCTGCAAATGCTGCATCTTGCAGCCGCCGCAGGCGCCGGCGTGCAGGCCGAAATGCGGGCAGGCCGGCCGCACACGCTGCGAACTCTCGCGCGCAAAGGCCGATACCGTGCCCTGCTCCCAGTTGTTCTTGCGCCGGTGCACATGCACCTGCACGCGCTCACCGGGCAGGGCGCCTTCGATGAACACCACCTTGCCCGAAGCGCTGCGCGCGACACCGCGCCCCTCGAGGTCGAGAGATTCGACCTCGAGCCATTGTCCGTCCGCGGTCACCGCCGTACCTTGTGGCAAGCGGCCGGGCCCGCGTGGCACGGGCAAGAACCCCCGGGCCCGACCGGTGTCCTCATCGCCACGCCGCGAGGTACTCGGCCCAGTGCGGCTCGTCGATGGCGGCGATGGTCTCGCGCGCCAGCGCCACCTCGCGTTCGTGCTCGGCCTCGGTGAAGCCGCCGCGCATCTTCTGGAAGCGGCAGTACACCAGCCAGGTGTTCATGACGTCGGTCTCGCAATAACGACGGATGTCCTCGAGCTTGCCGCCGACGAAGGCTGCGTGGACCTGCGAGCCGTCCATACCCAGCTTGCCGGGAAACCCGCACGACCTGGCGATGGCGTCCAGCGGCGCGCTCGCCCGCGGCTGGTACAGCGCCAGCAGGTCCATCAGGTCGAGGTGCCTCGTGTGGTAGCGCGAGATGTAGTTGTTCCACTTGTACTCGCGGTCATCTTCGCCGAGGTCCCAGTACTTGTCGGCCACCACGCCGTGTTTCAGGCCCCGGTAGTGCAGCACCGGCAGGTCGAAGCCGCCGCCGTTCCAGCTCACGAGTTGCGGTTGGTGCTTCTCGATCTTGTCGAAGAAGGTCTGCACGATCGCACCTTCCTGCGCCGCATCGGCGGCGCTGAAGGATTGCACGGTGAGGCCCTTGGCGTTTCGGAACACGCAAGAGATCACGAGCACGCGCTGCAGGTACAACGGCAGCATCTCGCTCTTGCCTGCGGCCTCGCGCTCGGCCTTCTCCTGCGCGAGCAGCTCGGCGTCGGACACCACGGCTGCGGCGCCTCGCAGCGCACGCAGTCCTTCGACGTCGGGAATGGTCTCGATGTCGAAGACCAGGGCGGGCCACTGGGCCATGGTCGGACCGCGCCGCTCAGAACACGGAGTCGCGATCGATGCCGCGCCGCGCCATGTGGCGCCGCAGCTTGAGCAACGCCTCCTGCTGGATCTGTCTGACCCGCTCGCGGGTCAGGCCGAGTCGCTCGGCCAACGCCTCGAGCGTCTCGGCCTCGCTGTCGTACAGGCCATAGCGCCCGGTCAGCACTTCGCGTTCGCGCCGCGTCAGTTCGAGCAGTTCGCCCGTCAGCAGCGCCTCGACCTCGTGATGCAGCATGTGGTCGACCGGATCGCCGCTGCCGTCATCGGCCACCGCGTCGACCATCGACTCGCCGCCCGGGTCACCCTCGCGCGCAGCCGCGTCGCGCGGCGCATCCAGCGACGCCGGTTGCTCGGCGTAGCGCAACAGGTCGGCAACCTCGCGCGCGGGGCGCCCCAGCAGCTCGGCGATGCGCTCCACGCGCACCGGCCGGTCGTCGGCATTGCCGCCCAATGCACGCTGGCTCTCGAGCGCGCGCCGCGCGCGCAGCACCTGGTTGAGCTCGCGCACCACGTGCACCGGCAATCGCACCAGACGGGCCTGATGCATGATCGCGCGCTCGATCGATTGCCGGATCCACCACGAGGCATAGGTCGAGAAGCGGAACCCGCGCTCCGGCTCGAACTTGGCCGTCGCGTGCATCAGCCCGAGGTTACCCTCCTCGATCAGGTCGGTCAGCGGCATGCCGCGCCCGAGGTAGTTCTTCGCGATGCTGACGACGAGCCGCAGGTTGCGCTCGATCATCTGCTGGCGCGCCGCGAAGTCCCCGCCGCGCGCGCGCACCGCGGTCTCGAATTCCTCGCCGGGCGTGAACAGCGGCGCGCGCCGGATCTCGCGCAGGTAGGTCTGCAGCGTGTCGGCCGCATCGCCCTCGTCGCCGGCCAGATCGGTGGGCGTGGGCTCGATCGGCCCGTCGGGGGACGCATCGTGGCCGCCCGCCGCAGAACCCGCGGTGCTGGCTTGCGGATCGTGCGGCTGCACGCTCATCGCGGGCTCTCGCAGCTCAGCGTGGCGGCAGCAGGCGCGCCGGATCGACCGGCTTGCCCAGGCGGCGGATCTCGAAGTGCAGTTGCACGCGCTCGGCGTCGCTCGATCCCATCTCGGCGATCTTCTGCCCCTTGCGCACCACCTGGTCTTCCCTGACCAGCAGGATCTGGTTGTGGGCGTAGGCGGTGAGGTAGCTGTTGTTGTGCTTGACGATGACCATGTTGCCGTAGCCGCGCAAGCCCGAGCCCGCATAGATCACGCGCCCGTCGGCTGCCGCGAGCACCGGATCGCCTGCCTTGCCGGCAAACACCAGCCCCTTGCTGCGCACTTCGTCGAACGGCGCGGCGACTCCCGCTGCCGAGGGCCAGCCCCAGGCGATCTCGTCGTCGGCCTCGCGCGGTGTGGCCGTGCCGGCAGCCGGTGCGGGGGCCGCTGCGACCGCGGGCGGCGCTGCCACCGGTGCAGGCGCAGGCGGCGCCGAAGCAGCCGGCGGCGCCGCCTTGGCGTCCAGCGGCCGGGCTTCGACCTTCGCCCCCGCATTGGGAACCCCACGCGCTGCGGCGGCCGTGGCGTCGGCGCCCGGCGGAATGACGCGCAGCACCTGACCGACTTCGAGCGCGTTCGGGTTGTCGAGGTTGTTCCAGCGCTGGATGTCGCGCCAGTTCTGGCCCGACTCCAACCCGACGCGGATCAGTGTGTCGCCGGGCTTCACGGCGTAATAACCGGGCTTGCCGAGGTTCTCCGCGCCGGGCATCGGCTTGCTCGGATCGACCGGCGGCGTCGCTACAACAGTGGCCGGCGCGGGCGCCGTGGCAGTCGCGGAGCGCGGCGCGGCGCGGTCCTCCACCGGCGCGCGATGATTCGGAGATGCGCAGGCCCCCATCAGCGCAAGCAAGGCGAGCGCCGCGAGCCGGCAACTGGTCAATTGAGGATCGGACTTCATGCAGTTCCCGATCTTAACGGCACGAAGCGGACGGCTTCGTGACGATGGTGGGTCCATCCACCTTCATCGCGGTCCACGGTAACGAGCACCTGCGTGTGCTCGCCCTCGCGCCGAACCGGCGCGACCAGCCGGCCGCCGACCGCGAGCTGCTGCAGCCAGGCCTGCGGAACGTCATCGCCGCCGGCCGCGCTGACGATCGCGTCGTAGGGCGCGTTCGGCGCGTGGCCGAGACGGCCGTCGCCATACACCATGCGCACGTTCGACAAGCCAAGTGGCGCGAGCCTGTCGCGTGCGAGCTCGAACAGCGGACGCAGGCGCTCGACCGTGATCACCGAAGTGGCAAGGCACGCCAGCAGTGCCGCCTGATAGCCGCACCCGGTGCCGATCTCGAGCACGCGCCCGAGGCCGCCCGAGCCGCCGCGTCGCTCGAACAGCAATTCGATCATCCGCGCGACGACCCAGGGCTGCGAGATCGTCTGGCCATGCCCGATCGGCAGCGCCGTGTCCTCGTATGCCTGCGCCACGAGAGCCGCATCGACGAAGGCGTGGCGCGGCACGCGCGTCATCGCCGCGAGCACCGGCTCGCACCGGATACCCTCGGCACGCAGGCGCGCGACCATGCGGTCGCGCACCGCCTGCGAATCCAGACCCAAGCCGTGCGGTGTTGCCTCGCGAGATTCGGCGGCCCGTGCGCGCGCCGCATCAGGCAGGGCTGCTTTCGCGCCTTGCGGGCCCAACCGCGCAAGCGGCAAGGGAAAGCGCCGCGCGCGCTGGTTCATCGGCGCGGCACCGGCCTCATGAAGCCCACACCGCGCTCCAGCGACCCAGGTGCGCGTGGTCGGTGAGGTCCACCTGCAGTGGCGTGATCGACACACGAGCGCTCGCCGTGGTGTGGAAGTCGGTCCCCTCGCCGGCCTCGCGCGCGTCGCCGGCCGGTCCGATCCAGTAGATGGTCTCGCCGCGCGGGCTCTGCTGGCGGATCACCGGCTCGCTGGCATGCCGCCTTCCGAGGCGAGTGACCTGGCGTGGCAGCGACGCCGCGTCCGGGCGATTGGGAATGTTCACGTTCAGCAGGAACGGCCCGCGGCCCATGGAGGTGGCAAGCACCGTCTCGACCACCGAGCGCGCCACGGCCGCGGCGGCCTCGAGATGAGCCCATCCCTTTTCGACCTGCGAAAAAGCGATGGCCGGAATGCCGAACAGGTAGCCTTCCATCGCGGCGGCCACCGTGCCCGAGTACAGCGTGTCATCGCCCATGTTGGCGCCGTTGTTGATGCCCGAGAGCACCAGGTCGGGCCGTTGCGACAGCACGCCGGTCAGTGCGACGTGCACGCAGTCCGAGGGCGTGCCGTTGATGTAGCGGTATCCGTTGATGCCGCGGTACAGCGACAACGGCCGATGCAGCGAAAGCGCGTTGGAGGTGCCGCTCGAGTTCTGTTCGGGCGCGATGACGTCGATTTCGCCCAACCCCTGCATCGCCTGCACGAGGGCCGCGAGACCCGGAGCGAGATAACCGTCGTCGTTGGCGATCAGGATGCGCATGGGCTCGATTGTAGGCAGTGGCCATGACCGT
>Ga0209797_10001381_pt1 | contig 12143 bp, 9 predicted proteins | sample DOMMetBare3Fresh_2_FD_187472 | JGI IMG/M metagenome (GOLD analysis project Ga0209797, IMG submission 187472) | Wetland sediment microbial communities from St. Louis River estuary, USA, under dissolved organic matter induced mercury methylation -... | ecosystem: Environmental > Aquatic >...
GCGTTGGCGCCGGCATTGAACCGCCTGACCACCGCGCTGGCCGACGATGCACGCAAGCAGCTGTCGGCCGTGCTGCGCGAGATCGTGGCCCGTGCGGTGGCCGAAGAGGTGGCCCGTCATCGCGCCGGCTAGCCCGTGCGTTGATGGCAGGGCGGCGTTCGCCGTCACACGACCCGAGAATTCCCGGTATGGCCGGGTAAGCGGTTTGGAGTATTGTGTCGGCCGTTGAGAAACAACCATCGGCTCACAGTCTCAACTCATCCACTAGGAGGTTATTGCATGCAAGTCAAACTGAACGTCATCGTGGCTGCCACGGCTGCGTTGTTCGCCGGGACCGTGTCGGCACAGGACATGGTCGTCAAGATCGGCCACGTCGGCCCTGTCTCGGGCGCCCAGGCGCACTACGGCAAGGACAATGAAAACGGCGCCCGCATGGCGATCGAGGACCTCAACGCCAAGGGCGTGACCATCGGTGGCAAGAAGGTCAAACTGGAACTGGTGGCCGAGGACGACGCGGCCGATCCGAAGCAGGGCACCGCCGCGGCACAGAAACTGTGCGACGCCAAGGTCGCCGGCGTGGTCGGCCACCTGAACTCGGGCACCACGATCCCGGCTTCGGCGATTTACAACCAATGCGGGATCCCGCACATCACCCCGTCTGCCACCAACCCGAAGCTGACGACGCAGGGGTTCAAGACCACGTTCCGCATGTTGGCCAATGACAATGCACTGGGCGCCGGACTGGCCCTGCATGCCGCCAACAACCTCAAGCTGAAGAAGATTGCGATCATCGACGACCGCACCGCCTACGGCCAAGGCGTGGCAGAAGTATTCGCTGCCACGGCCAAGTCAAAGGGCATCGAGATCGTCGACCAGCAATACACCACCGACAAGGCCACCGACTTCATGGCGATCCTGACCGCCATCAAGTCAAAGAGCCCCGACGGCGTGTTCTTCGGCGGCATGGACCCGCAAGCGGGCCCGATGCTGCGGCAGATGGAGCAGCTCGGCATGGCCAACGTCAAGTACTTCGGCGGAGACGGCATCTGCACCGACAAGATCATCGAGCTGTCGGGCGGCGCCAAGACGCTGGGCAATGTGGTCTGCGCCGAGGGCGGTGCGTCGCTGACCAAGATGCCCGGCGGCGAGGCCTGGAAGGCGCGCTACGACGCGAAGTATCCGAAGCAGTTCCAGGTGTACTCGCCGTATACCTACGACGCGACGGGCGTGCTGGTGCAGGCGATGGTGGATGCCGGGTCGGCCGACCCGAAGGTCTACCTGCCCAAGCTGGCGGCCGTGAACTACAAGGGCGTCACGGCCAACATCGCCTTCGAGAAGGACGGCGAGCTGAAGAACCCGGCGATGACGCTGTACCAGTACAAGGACGGCAAGAAGGTGCCGCTGAACTGAGTCAGGTTCGACGGGCCACGCAAAGGGCGCCGCATGCGGCGCCCTTTTTCGTTGGCGGAGGGGGCGGGATTCGAACCCGCGGAGGGCTGTTAACCCTCACACGCTTTCCAGGCGTGCGACTTAAACCGCTCATCCACCCCTCCTGGGCGGACCCGGATTCTAGCGACTCACCCCTTGGCGGTGCCCTTGATCAGGGTCATCGCGGTGCCGATCAACGTCGCCACTTCGCCCATGTGGCCCGGCACGATCATCGTGTTGTTGGTCTTGGCCAGGTGCTGGTAGGCATCCACCGCTCGCTCGGCCACCTTGAGCTGCACCGCCTGTTCGCCGCCGGGCTGCTGAATCGCGCTGGCGATCTTGCGGATGGCGTCGGCGGTGGCATCGGCAACCGCGGTGATGGCCGCAGCCTCACCCTGCGCCTTGTTGATCTCGGCCTGCTTTTCGCCTTCGGAGCGCGCGATGAACGCCTCGCGCTCGCCGGTGGCGATGTTGATCTGCTCCTGGCGCCGGCCTTCCGAGGCGGCGATCAGCGCGCGCTTTTCGCGTTCGGCAGTGATCTGCGCCTGCATCGCATGCAGGATGGCCGCCGGCGGCGTCAGGTCCTTGATCTCGTAGCGCAGCACCTTCACGCCCCAGTTCAGCGCGGCCTCGTCCAGCGCGTTGACGACGGCGGTGTTGATCGAGGTGCGTTCCTCGAAGGTCTTGTCGAGTTCCATCTTGCCGATCACCGAACGCAACGTCGTCTGCGCCAGCTGGGTGATCGCGACGATGTAGTTCGACGCGCCATAGCTCGCACGCATCGCGTCGGTGACCTGGAAGTACAGGATGCCGTCCACCGTGAGCTGGGTGTTGTCCCTGGTGATGCACACCTGGCTTGGCACATCGAGCGGGATTTCCTTCAGCGAATGTTTGTAGGCCACGCGCTCGACGAACGGGATCACGAAGCGCAGGCCGGGCGTCAGCGTGCGGTCGTAGCGGCCGAGCTTCTCCACCACCCAGGCGTGCTGCTGCGGCACGATGTTGATGGCGCGAACCACGAAGATCGCTGCGATCACCAGCAGGACGACGGCAACCACTTCCATGTCGGGTACTCCCTGTTCCAAATTGCGCCGGTGCCACTCGGCCGGTCAGCGAGGCAAACGATCGAGCAGCAGTTCGCTTCCTTCGATGGCCCGGATCACGTGCGTTCCGGCCGTTGGCGCGCCGGCGCCGGCGAAGCGCGCATTCCAGCTGGCACCACGGTGCTGCACGCGGGCCAGCCCCTCGACGTCCCATTGGTCGACGTGCACGCGCTCGCCGATGTCGAGGTTGACGTCGCGATCGGCGCTGGCCGGCGCGCTGGCCACCCGCGAGCGTTTCAGGTGCCAGGCTGCAACCGCTCCACCGCCCACCAGTGCGGCGGCCACCAGCTGGCCAGCGAACGGCAGGCGCAGGTGGGCCGCGAGGGCCGCTGTCGCCGCGCCCACCGCAAGCATCAACAGGTAGAACGTACCGCTGGCGAGCTCCGCCGCCACCAGCACCCCGGCGGCCAGCCACCACAGCGTCGATGCACTCCAGTCCATCGTTGCAGCCTTCCGATCACAAGCGACTGCGACTCAGTGTATCGAGTCCGGCCCAGGCGAATCGGTCCTACACTGCGCGCTGCCCAGAAACCGGAATCCCGAACCCAGTGCCGATCGGGGAGCCCTCACGATGCTGCGTTTTCACTTTCCCATCGTCATCATTGACGAGGATTTCCGCTCCGAAAACACCTCGGGTCTGGGCATCCGTGCGCTGGCCCAGGCGATCGAGAAGGAAGGCATGGAGGTTCTTGGCGTGACCAGCTATGGCGACCTGTCGCAGTTCGCACAGCAGCAAAGCCGCGCCAGTGCATTCATCCTATCGATCGACGACGAGGAGTTCACACCCGGGCCCGAGCTCGACCCGGCGGTGCTGAATCTGCGCAAGTTCATCGCCGAGATCCGGCGCCGGAATTCCGAGATCCCGATCTACCTGTACGGCGAGACGCGCACGTCGCAACACATCCCCAACGACATCCTGCGCGAGCTGCACGGCTTCATCCACATGTTCGAGGACACGCCGGAGTTCGTGGCACGCCACATCATCCGCGAGGCCAAGAGTTACCTCGACGGCGTGGCGCCGCCGTTCTTCAAGGCACTGGTCGACTATGCGCAGGACGGCTCTTACTCGTGGCACTGCCCGGGCCATTCGGGTGGCGTGGCGTTCCTGAAGAGCCCGGTCGGACAGATGTTTCACCAGTTCTTCGGCGAGAACATGCTGCGCGCCGATGTCTGCAATTCAGTCGACGAACTGGGCCAGTTGCTGGACCACACCGGCCCGGTGGCGGCGAGCGAGAAGAACGCTGCGCGCATCTTCAATGCCGACCATTGCTTCTTCGTCACCAACGGCACCAGCACCAGCAACAAGATCGTCTGGCACCACACGGTGGCGCCCGGCGACGTGGTGGTGGTCGATCGAAACTGCCACAAGTCGATCCTGCACGCGATCATCATGACCGGTTCGGTGCCGGTGTTCCTGACGCCGACGCGCAACCACCTGGGCATCATCGGGCCGATCCCGCGTGCGGAGTTCGAACCCGAGGCGATCCGGCGGCGCATTGCCGCCAACCCGCTGCTGGCCGGCGTCGATGCCGCCAAGGTCAAGCCGCGCATCCTGACGCTGACGCAGAGCACCTACGACGGCGTGCTCTACAACGTCGACCAGATCAAGGCGATGCAGGACGGCTACATCGACACGCTGCATTTCGACGAGGCCTGGTTGCCGCATGCCACGTTCCACGACTTCTACAAGGGCATGCACGCGATCGGCAAGGACCGCCCGCGGACCAAGGACACGCTGGTGTTCTCCACCCAGTCCACGCACAAGCTGCTGGCCGGCCTGTCGCAGGCCTCGCAGATCCTGGTGGCGGATACCGAGTCGCGTCGGCTCGATCGCCACCTGTTCAACGAGGCGTACCTGATGCACACCTCGACGTCGCCGCAGTACGCGATCATCGCGTCGTGCGACGTGGCCGCCGCGATGATGGAGGCGCCCGGCGGCACGGCGCTGGTGGAGGAGAGCATCCTCGAATCGCTGGAGTTCCGCCGTGCGATGCGCAAGATCGACAAGGACTGGGGCCGCGACTGGTGGTTCCAGGTCTGGGGGCCGCCGCGCCTGTCGGGCGAGGGGATCGGCAGGCGCGACGACTGGATGCTGACCGCCAACGAGAAGTGGCACGGCTTCGGCGAGCTGGCACCCGGCTTCAACATGCTCGACCCGATCAAGAGCACGGTCGTAACGCCGGGCCTGGACGTGACCGGCAAGTTCGCGAAGACGGGCATCCCGGCGGCCATCGTCACCAAGTACCTGGCCGAACACGGCGTGGTGGTCGAGAAGACGGGCCTGTACTCGTTCTTCATCATGTTCACGATCGGCATCACCAAGGGCCGCTGGAACACGATGGTCACCGCGCTGCAGCAGTTCAAGGACGACTACGACAAGAACGCGCCGATGTGGCGCGTGCTGCCCGAGTTCTGCCAGCATCACCCGAAGTACGAACGGCTGGGCCTGCGCGAGCTGTGCCAGGCCATTCATGAGACCTACTCCAAGGGCGACATCGCCCGCTTGACGACGGAGATGTACCTGTCGGATCTGCAACCCGCGATGAAGCCGTCCGAGGCCTACGCCCGGATCGCGCACCGCGACACCGAGCGCGTGCCGATCGAGGAGCTCGAGGGACGCATCACGACCGCGTTGCTGACGCCCTATCCGCCGGGCATTCCGCTGCTGATCCCTGGCGAGCGCTTCAACCGCCGCATCGTCGAGTACCTGCTGTTCGCGCAGGAGTTCAACGCCAAGTTCCCCGGCTTCGACACCGACGTGCACGGGCTGGTCGAGAACGACACCGAGGGGTTTCGCCGCACCTACTACGTGGACTGCGTCCGCTAGCGGCAGGCGCCGCCGCGAGTCAGGCGCCGGAGTCGGTCACCGCCACCTGGCTGAAGCCGCCGTCGACATACATGATCTCGGCGCTGACCCCGGCGGCGAGGTCGGACATCAGGAAGGCCGCGACGTTGCCGACGTCGTCGATCGTGATCGCGCGGCGAATCGGCGTCGTGGCGGCGAACCCGGTCAGCAGCTTGCCGAAATCCTTGATGCCCGAGGCGGCCAGCGTCTTGATCGGCCCGGCCGACAGGCCGTTGACCCGCACGCCGCGGGCGCCAAGGCTCTGCGCCAGGAACCGAACGCTGGCTTCGAGCGACGCCTTGGCCAGTCCCATCGTGTTGTAGTTCGGCACGTAGCGCACTGCGCCCAGGTACGACAGCGTCAGCAGGGCTGCGCCCGGGCGCAGGAGGGGCAGCGCCGCCTTGGCCAGCGCCGGAAAGCTGTAGGCGGATATCTCATGCGCGATGCGGAAGTTCTCGCGCGTCATGCCGTCGAGGAAATCCCCCGCGATGGCTTCGCGCGGCGCATAGGCGATCGCGTGCACGAAGCCATCGAATTGCGGCCACGCCTGCGACAGGTCGCCGAACAGGCGGTCGATCTGACCGTCGTCGGCCACGTCGCATTCGTAAGCGAGCTTGGAGCCGAACTCGGCGGCGAACTCGACGATCCGATCCCGGAAACGCTCGCCCTGGTAGCTGAAGGCCAGCTCGGCTCCCTCGCGATGGCAGGCGCGGGCGATGCCGTAGGCGATCGAGCGGTTGTTCAGCACGCCGGTGATCAGCAGGCGCTTGCCGGTGAGAAATCCCATGCGGTGGTGTGATGCTGGCTGTCGTTGAGGCCGCGAATTCTCGCATGTGGCGTCCCGGAGCTGCCGCCGGCTTGCGGGTACGGGTCTTGCAGGGTAGAATCCCGCTTTCGCTAATGCGCTGAATGGGCGGATTTCTTCCAGCCCATTTTTTTTGCTCGACCGCCGTTGCGCAAACCCGCGGTGGCGCTGACTTGAAAGGTGATTGCCGGAAACATGGATTGGCAGCAGGCAGTTGAACGCACAGTGGCTGCGCTGGGGTACGACCTGGTCGACGCCGAACGGTCGGCGGGGGGGCTGCTGCGTGTGTTCATCGACCGGGTGGCGGGTCGCGCCTACGAGACCGGCGCCGGCGAGTTCGTGACGGTCGACGATTGCGAGCGCGTGACGCGCCAATTGCAGTTTTCGCTGCAGGTCGACGGCATCGACTACGCCCGGCTGGAGGTGTCGTCGCCGGGTCTGGACCGGCCGCTGCGCAAGCCCGCGGACTGGGCCCGATTTGCCGGCAGCGAAGTGGATCTGACCTTGCGCCTGCCGTTTCAGGGGCGCAAGAAGTGGCGCGGCACGCTCGCGCCGCGCGACAGCGGATGGCGGCTGGTGCTGCCGCAAGATGGAAAGCCCGAACAGGCCCTGGATTTCGAACTGGACGAGGTGCGCGAGGCGCGCCTGGTTCCGCAGGTTGATTTCAAGGGCCGTCGCGCACGGCCCGCCGCGGCTTAGGCCGCGCGGCGAAGTTTGACGAAAGGCGAACAGGCGATGAATCGCGAAATGTTGATGTTGGTCGACGCTATCTCACGTGAGAAGAGCGTGGACCGCGATGTCGTGTTCGGCGCGGTGGAGTCGGCGCTGGCGCAGGCCACCAAGAAACTGCACGGCGGCGAAGTCGATATCCGCGTGTCGGTCGATCGCGACACCGGCGACTACGAGACGTTCCGCCGTTGGCACGTGGTTCCGGACGAAGCGGGCCTGCAACTGCCCGATTCCGAAGTCCTGCTGTTCGAGGCGAAGGAGCAGATCGCCGACATCGAGGTCGACGATTTCATCGAAGAGCCGATCGATTCGGTCCCGATCGGACGCATCGGCGCCCAGGCGGCCAAGCAGGTGATCCTGCAGAAGATTCGCGACGCGGAGCGCGAGCAGCTGCTCAACGACTTTCTGGCGCGTGGCGACAAGATATTCGTCGGCACGGTCAAGCGGATGGACAAGGGCGACCTGATCGTCGAGTCGGGCCGAGTCGAAGGGCGCCTGAAGCGCAGCGAGATGATCGCCAAGGAAAACCTGCGCGCCGGCGACCGGGTGCGCGTGTTCATCGCCGGCATCGACCCCACGGCGCGCGGGCCGCAAATCATGCTGTCGCGCTCGGCGCCCGGCTTCATGATCGAGCTGTTCGCGCAAGAGGTGCCCGAGATCGAGCAGGGGCTGCTCGAGATCAAGAGCTGCGCCCGCGACGCCGGCTCACGCGCCAAGATCGCGGTGCAGTCGCACGACAAGCGTGTCGATCCGATCGGCACCTGCGTGGGCGTGCGAGGCTCGCGCGTCAACGCGGTGACCAATGAGCTGGCCGGCGAGCGGGTCGACATCGTGCTGTGGTCTGAAGACCCGGCCCAGTTCGTCATCGGTGCGCTCGCGCCGGCCAACGTGCAGTCGATCGTCGTCGACGAGGAAAAGCACGCGATGGATGTGGTGGTCGACGAGGAAAACCTGGCCATTGCCATCGGCCGCGGTGGACAGAACGTGCGCCTGGCCTCCGAGTTGACCGGCTGGCGCATCAACATCATGACGGCCGAGGAGTCCAGCGCCAAACACGCGCAGGAGTCCGACTCGGTGCGCAAGCTGTTCGTCGACAAGCTCGACGTCGACGAGGAAGTGGCCGACATCCTGATCGCCGAGGGCTTCACCAGCCTCGAGGAAGTGGCCTACGTGCCGCTGCAGGAAATGCTCGAGATGGAGTCCTTCGACGAAGACACGATCAGCGAGCTGCGCACGCGCGCCAAGGATGCGTTGCTGACGATGGAGATCGCGCGCGAGGAGCGGGTCGACGAGGTTTCGCAGGACCTGCGCGACCTCGAAGGTCTGACGCCGGAACTGATTGCCAAGCTCGCCGATGGCGGTGTGCACACCCGTGACGGCCTGGCCGACCTGGCCGTCGACGAGTTGCAGGAGCTGACCGGCATCGGCGACGCGCAGGCGAAGACCCTGATCATGAAGGCTCGCGAACATTGGTTCACGGCCTGATCGGGCAATTGAAACGCAAGAACGCTAGAAGTTAAAGCCAAGGAACCGCAGCAATGGCCGTGACCACAGTTGCCCAATTCGCCGCCGAGCTGAATCGGCCGGCCGGGGCATTGATCGAGCAGCTGCAATCCGCCGGCGTCGCCAAGCAGTCGCCCGACGACAAGCTGACCGATGCCGACAAGGAGCGCCTGCTCGACTTCTTGCGCACGTCGCACGGAACGGCGGGTGGCGAACGCAAGAAGATCACGTTGACGCGCAAGTCGACCAGCGAGATCAAGCAGGCCGACGCATCGGGCAAGGCGCGCACGATCCAGGTCGAGGTGCGCAAGAAGCGCGTCTTCGTCAAGCGCGAGGATTCGCCGGCCGCCGCGGTGGAAGAGCCGGCTGCGCCGGTCATCGACGAGGCCGAACAGCAGCGCCGCGAAACGGAGTCGGTGCGCCAAGCCGAGCTGGTGCGCCGCCAAGAGGAAGACCAGCTGCGCCGCCAGCGCGAAGAACAGGATCGTCGCGATCGCGAGGCGAGCGAGGCCGCCGCACGCGCCGCGGCCGAAGCCGCCGCGCGTGAAGCTGCCGACGTGACCGCCAAGGCCGCCGCGCCGGCCGCCGACGGCACTGCGCCCGCCGCACCATCCGCGCCGGTGGCGCCAGCCGCACCGGCCAAGCCGGCCCTGCGTGTGGTCAAGGCCGCCGACGCCGAGGCCGCCGAGAAGGCGCGCCAGGGTGAATCGGAGAACCGGCGCAAGTCCGCCGAAGCGGAGGCTGCGGCCATTCGCGCGATGATGGCTGCGCCCAAGAAGGTGCTGACCGCCAAGAAGCCCGAAGAGGCCAAGCCCGCGGCCGAAGGCATCAAGGGCACGATCCACAAGCCCAAGGGTGCCCCGGGTGCACCGGCGGCGCCCGGTACCGCCGGGGCCAAGCCGGGCGACAAGAAGTCGGTCAAGTCCGAGAAGCTCTCGTCGAGTTGGGCCGACGATGCGGCCAAGAAACGCACGCTCAAGACCCGTGGCGACACCGGCGGCGCGCGATCGGGCTGGCGTGCGCCGCGCGGCGCACGCAAGGGCGACCGCAACGACGACGCGCCCGCCTTCGTGCCACCGACGGAATCGGTGATCCAGGAGGTGCACGTGCCCGAGACGATCAGCGTGGCCGACCTGGCGCACAAGATGTCGGTCAAGGCCAGCGAGGTCATCAAGCAGCTGATGAAACTCGGCCAGATGGTCACGATCAACCAGCAGCTCGATCAGGAGACCGCGATGATCGTGGTCGAGGAGATGGGCCACAAGGCGCTTGCCGCCAAGCTCGACGATCCCGAGGCGTTCAGCGAGGAAGAGCAAGCCGCGCAGACCGGTGAGGGCCAGCCGCGTGCGCCGGTGGTCACGGTGATGGGCCACGTCGACCATGGCAAGACGTCGTTGCTCGACTACATCCGCACGACGCGGGTCGCCGCGGGCGAGGCCGGCGGCATCACGCAGCACATCGGCGCCTACCACGTGCAGACGCCGCGCGGCATGATCACCTTCCTCGACACGCCGGGCCACGCCGCGTTCACCGCGATGCGCGCGCGCGGCGCCAAGGCCACCGACATCGTGATCCTGGTCGTGGCCGCCGACGACGGCGTGATGCCGCAGACCAAGGAGGCGATCCACCATGCCAAGGCGGCCGGCGTGCCGATCGTCGTGGCAATGAACAAGATCGACAAGCCCGAGGCCAACCCCGAGCGGCTGAAGAACGAGCTGGTGGCCGAGCAGGTGGTGCCCGAGGAGTTCGGCGGTGACTCGCCGTTCGTGCCGGTGTCGGCCAAGACTGGGCAGGGCATCGACGCGCTGCTCGAACAGGTGTTGCTGCAGGCCGAGGTGCTGGAGCTGAAGTCGCCGACGGACGCCATGGCCAAGGGCCTGGTCATCGAAGCCCAGCTCGACAAGGGTCGCGGCCCGGTGGCCACGGTGCTGGTTCAGTCGGGCACGCTCAAGCGCGGCGACATCGTACTGGCCGGTGCCAGCTACGGCCGCGTGCGCGCGATGCTCGACGAGGACGGCAAACCCACCAACGAGGCCGGACCGTCGATCCCGGTCGAAATCCAGGGTCTGACCGAAGTGCCTCAGGCCGGCGACGAGTTCATGGTGCTGGCCGACGAGCGGCGTGCACGCGAGATCGCCACCTTCCGGCAGGGCAAGTACCGCGATGTCAAGCTGGCCAAGCAGCAGGCCGCCAAGCTCGAGAACATGTTCGAGACCATGGGCGGCGGCGACGTGCAGACGCTGTCGCTGATCATCAAGGCCGACGTGCAGGGCTCGCAGGAGGCGCTCGGGCAGTCGCTGCTCAAGTTGTCGACCGACGAGGTCAAGGTCCAGGTCGTGCATGCGGCGGTGGGCGGCATCAGCGAGAGCGACGTCAACCTGGCCATCGCATCCAAGGCGGTGATCATCGGCTTCAACACCCGGGCCGACGCGGGGGCGCGCAAGCTGGCCGAGAACAACGGCATCGACATCCGCTACTACAACATCATCTACGACGCAGTCGACGAGGTGAAGGCCGCGATGGCCGGCATGCTGGCGCCGGAACAGAAGGAAGAGATCATCGGCAACGCCGAGATCCGCCAGGTGTTCCGCATCAGCAAGATCGGCACCATCGCCGGCTGCATGGTCACCGCGGGCACCGTCCGGCGCTCGGCGCGCGTCAGGGTGCTGCGTGAGAACGTCGTGGTCTTCACCGGCGAGCTGGAGAGCCTGAAGCGCTTCAAGGACGACGTGCGTGAAGTCAAGGAAGGCTTCGAGTGCGGCCTGAACATCAAGGGCTACAACGAGATCGTCGAAGGCGACCAGCTCGAGTTCTTCGAGATCAAGGAAGTCGCACGCACCTTGTAGGAGCGGAAGTCAGCCACACCAGCAGACCCCGCCCTCCGAAAGACGGCGGGGTTTGCACTTCATGGGCCCCGATTGCACAGTTGTCATGCGCCACAAGAAGGTCATTCCCAACCGCGGCTACCGCGTCGCCGACCAGATCCAGCGCGATCTGGCCGAGCTGATCCGTGCGCTGAAGGATCCGCGTGTGGGTCTGCTCACGATCAACAGCGTCGAGGTGACGCCGGACTACGCGCACGCCAAGGTGTTCTTCTCGCTGCTGGTGGGCGACCCGCTGGCCTGCGAAACGGCGTTGAACGAGGCGGCCGGGTTCCTGCGCAACGGCCTGTTCAAGCGGCTGTCGATCCACACCGTGCCGACGCTGCACTTCCAGTTCGACCGTAGCACCGAGCGCGCGGCCGAACTCAGCGCATTGATCAACCAGGCGAACGCCACGCGCGCGCGGCAGGACGACACATGATGCCGGCGGGCCGTTCGATGTCGCGCCGACAGGTGCACGGTGTTCTGCTGCTCGACAAGCCGCTGGGGCTGTCGAGCAATCAGGCGTTGCAGCAGGTCAAGCGGCTGTTCCGTGCCGAAAAGGCCGGTCACACCGGCACGCTCGATCCGCTCGCCGATGGATTGCTGCCGATCTGTTTCGGCGCCGCCACCAAATTCGCGCAGGTGAGCCTCGATGCCGACAAGAGCTACCGCGCCACGCTGCGCCTTGGCCAGCGTACCGCGTCGGGCGACGGCGAGACAGCGGTGATCGAGCAGCGGCCGGTCGAGGTCGATCGGGCGCAAGTCGAAGCGGTGTGTCAGCGCTTCGTCGGCGAGAGCGAGCAATTGCCGCCGATGTACTCGGCGCTGAAGAAGGACGGCAGGGCGCTGTACGACTACGCTCGCGC
>Ga0209797_10001383_pt1 | contig 12133 bp, 12 predicted proteins | sample DOMMetBare3Fresh_2_FD_187472 | JGI IMG/M metagenome (GOLD analysis project Ga0209797, IMG submission 187472) | Wetland sediment microbial communities from St. Louis River estuary, USA, under dissolved organic matter induced mercury methylation -... | ecosystem: Environmental > Aquatic >...
GACCCGGATGGGTGTGCTGCTGCCGCGGGCCCCCAGACCCCCCGGATTGCATGATCACGAACGGGTCCAGGGGGCAAGCATGGCGGTGGGTCAGCGGCCGGCGTGGCGCCCGCGCAGGTGCCACGGCCGGCGCGTGGTCGTCGTTCCGGGATTGCCCGGGGGTGGCTCCGCGGGATCGGGGGCATCCCGCGGGCCGGGGCCACTGGCGAGCACGGTGAGCGGCTCGAGTCGGCTCACCAGGCAGCCGACGGCCCAGCGCTGGGCGGCCTGCGCCGGTTCCAGGGCGTTGAGCCGGGTGGCGGCCAGCGCGGTGACCGCGTCCTGCCATGCGGGGGACTCGGGGGCCAGCACCTGGGCCCGGGCGACGAAGAGGATCAGGGCGCTGTGGTCGTCCTTGCTCGGCACCCGCACCTCGGCGTGGCCCGACAGCAGTGGCAAGTCCTGCTCCCCGACGCCGTAGAGCACAAGGACGGCGTCCGCGTGCCAGACGTGCCAGGCCAGGTGGCTGCGCGCCTCGTCGATCGGACGGACCCAGATCACGCCGGAGCTGGAACACGCCTCGGCGACCAGCGCGGCCTGCTCGGGGGTGAGATCGGGCCGGGCCGGGACCACCGGTCGGGGATCGGCCCGCCGCTCGCCGAAGAAACTGATGAGGGTCTCCACCCGGCTCACCCGGTCAGCCTGCCACACCGGCGTCGGAGAATCACTGGTGCGCGGGGTCTCGGCGGGCTCAGCCGAGGCCGGCGAAGGAGACCTCGGAGACCGCCAGGTCGAGGTACTTCGAGCCGGGGTAGACCTCGCGCACCTCGAACCGCACGCTCGACGTCGTACCGAACTGCTTGCTCAGGGTCTGGGGCGCCCGATCGTCGGCCAGGTCCCAGACCCAGCTGCCGGTGTCCGTGGTCACCCGCCAGCTGCGTACCCGGCTGTTGAGCGCGAACAGGTCGCTGGGGGTGCGACCGGGGTTGGGCAGGGTCTTCTGGTACCCGTTCAGCACCGTGATCGCGGAGAGCTCGACCGGGTCGGCAAACCGGTAGGTCAGCACCATGCCCGGGCCTTTGCCGTCCACCCGCCCGTCGCTGTTCCAGGCGGTCTCGGCCCGACCGTCGAGGGTGTTCTCGGCGCTGTAGGTGATGCCGCCCTCGGGGTCCTGCGTGCTGGACGCCGTCGCAGTGATCGTCGCGGAGGAGATCGCAGACGCCGTGCTGGTGGGCGAGGCGGTGCCCGCGCCGGGCGTGCCGCTGCCGAGCAGGCGGGTGAACAGGACGACGGTGAGCAGCAGGAGCAGGCCCAGCCCCACCCCGGCGCCGATCAGGACGCCGGGTGAGTGCTCGCCGTCCAGCGCCGACCAGCGCCGGACGGGCCCGGGCGTCGCCCGGTCCTTCCCGCGCGGGGCCTCGACGAGCGGCGTCCGCGAGCCGGCGACCCGGGGGCTCACCCGCGTGTCCCGGACCATTCCGGCGATCAGGGTGGCGCCGTCCGGGGGTGCGGGCGCCGCCACGGGTGCCGCCTTCAGGGCCGGTGCCGGGGCCGGGGCCGGGACTGCTGCCCCCGGAGGGGCGGTGTCCTCGACGCCCGGCATCGCCTGCGTCGCCTCGCCCTCGCCGGGCGACAGCGGGGAGCCGCAGGAGGGGCAGGACGTGGCGCTGATGTGGGATCGCTGGCCGCAACGGGCGCACTCCGCCCACACGCTGGGCGGCGTTCCCATGCGGTCGACAATCCCGGGCTGGCCGGGTGCGAGGGGGGCACCGGGCTCGGACATGCTCGTCTCCTCGTCGGGGTGCGCGTCAGCTCACCGTGCGAGTCCCCCCGGACGGCACGACGGTACCCGGCCCGCGGCCGACGCGCGTACGCCGCCTCGGTTCTGGTGGTGGTGCAGGCCGCCTGGATCGACCTGCGCGGCGCTGTGCGCGCAGAGACCCACGCACCTGTCCGGCGACCATCGAGTGCGCCGATCTCGATCGAGACCGGTCGGGTGCCCGCGTCGATCGATCAGATCTGGTAGTGGATCCCGCACTCCGACTTGGCTCGGCCGGCCCAGCGCCCGGCCCGGCCGTCCTCGCCCTCGGCCACCGGCTGGGTACACGGCCAGCAGCCGATCGAGGGGTACCCCATCTGTAGCAGCGGGTTGTCGATCACGCTCGGGTGCGCGTCGAGGTAGCGCTCGACGTCGTGGTCGGTCCAGCCCGCGATCGGGGCGAGCTTGAGCAGCCCGCGCCGGGCGTCCCACTGGACGGTCGGGGTGAGCGAGCGGGCGGGGGAGTCGGTGCGTCGCAGCCCGGTGGCCCAGGCCCGGTAGCGGCCGAGGGCCTCCTGCAGCGGGGCCACTTTGCGCAGCGCGCAGCAGGCGTCCGGGTCGGTGGAGTACAGCCGGCCACGCTCGGCCTCGTGCACCACCACGTTCTGCCGTGGCCGGACGGTGATCAACCGGATCGGGTAGGACGTCGCCACGGCGTCCGCGGTGCCGAGCGTCTCCCCGAAGTGGTAGCCGGTGTCGACGAAGAGCACGTGGACTCCCGGCACGGCACGCGAGGCCAGGTGGGCCAGGAGCGTGTCCCCCAGCGCCGCGGTGACGGCGAGTTCCCGGCCGAAGGCCCGGCCGGCCCAGGCCAGCACAGTCAGCGGGTCGGCCCCCTCGAGCACCGAGTCCGCATGCTTGGCGAAGGCCACCGGGTCCTCGGCGAGTGCGGCCGCGACGTCCTCGGCCCGACTGGTCAGGGGGCCGATCACGACGGCACCTCCGTCGAGGTCGAGGTCGGGACGGACGACGGACGGCGCATCCCGTGGTAGGCCACCGCGAACAGGCGCAGGCAGGACAGGCAGGCCCAGCCTCCGCTCGGCTCCTCGACCGGGCGCAGCGTCTCCTCGCCGCAGTAGGGGCAGTGGTTGACCGGAGCCCGGGCAGCGCCGTGCGAGGACGGTGCGCTCATGTCAGGTCCGCCTCCTCGGCGCGAGTGACCCAGGCGGCGAAGGACTCGCCGTCCTCGCGCTGGTCGAGCCAGCGCCGCACCACGCGCTCGACGTAGTCCGGCAGGTCGGCGCTGGTGGTCTTCAGACCGCGCAGCTTGCGGCCGAACCCGGCCTCGAGACCGAGGCCGCCGCCGAGGTGGATCTGGAAGCCCTCGACCGTGGGACCCTCCGGATGCTGCGGGTTCGGCAGCTGGATCCCCTTCAGGCCGATGTCGGCGACCTGGGTGCGGGCGCAGGCGTTCGGGCAGCCGTTGACGTTGATGCTGAGCTGTGGGGAGTCCGGCGCGAACAGCTCCGGGACGTCGGCGAAGCGCCGCTCCAGCTCGCGCACCAGGTGCGCTGCGGTCGCCTTGGTCTCGACGATGGCGAGCTTGCAGTACTCGATGCCGGTGCAGGCCATCGTGCCCCGGCGGAAGGTGGAGGCGGTGGCCGGCAGGTCGATCGCGTCCAGCTCGTCGACCAGGTCGGCGACCTGCGGCGCGGGCACGTCGAGGACGACCAGCTTCTGGTCCACGGTGAAGCGGATCCGGTCCGACCCGGCGCGCTCCACGGCGTCCGCCAGGGCGGTCAGGGTGGCCCCGTCCAGTCGCCCGACCGTCGGGGCGAGGCCGACCGCGAACCGGCCGCGGCCCTGCGGGTGGGCACCGACGTGGTCGCGCCGCCCGCGCGGTGGGGCGGCGGGGGCGGGGCCGTCGAGCAGCGGGCGGCCCAGGTAGTCCTTCTCCAGCACCTCGCGGAAGCGTTCCGCGCCCCAGTCGGCGACCAGGTACTTCAGCCGGGCCCGGTTGCGCAGTCGTCGGTAGCCGTGGTCGCGGAAGATCCGGATGATCCCGTGCCAGACCTCGGGGACCTCCTTTTCCGGCACCCAGGCGCCGAGCCGGCGGCCGAGCATCGGCGCGGTGGACAGCCCGCCGCCGACCCACACGTCGAAGCCCGGGCCGTGCTCAGGGTGCACCACGCCGACGAAGGCGACGTCGTGGATCTCGTGGGCGACGTCCTGGTGCGGGCTGCCGGAGATCGCGGTCTTGAACTTGCGCGGCAGGTTGGCCAGTTCCGGGTCGCCGATGAACTGCTGCCTGATCGCCTGGATCGCCGAGGTGCCGTCGACGATCTCGTCGGCCGCGACGCCGGCCAGTGGCGAGCCGAGGACGACGCGGGGGGTGTCCCCGCACGCCTCGGTGGTGCTCAGCCCGACTGCCTCCAGCGCCTGCCAGATCGCCGGCACGTCCTCTATCCGGATCCAGTGGTACTGGATGTTCTGCCGGTCGGTGATGTCGGCGGTGCCCCGGGCGTACCGGGTGGAGATGTCGGCCAGCACCCGCAACTGGTCCAGACCGATCGCACCCCCGTCGATGCGGACCCGGAGCATGAAGTACTCGTCGTCGAGCTCGTGCGGTTCCAGGGTGGCGGTCCGTCCGCCGTCGATGCCGGGACGGCGTTGGGTGTACAGCCCCCACCAGCGCAGTCGGCCGCGCAGGTCGTCCGGAGCGATGGAGGCGAAGCCCTCCTTGGCGTAGATCTGCTCGACCCGCTGGCGGACGTTGAGCCCGTTGTCGGCCTGCTTGAACGCCTCGTTGGCGTTCAGCGGATCGGTCTGGCCGAGCGCCCACTGGCCCTCGGAGCGCGCAGGTCGGTTGCTGCGCGCGGGGTGGGCCGGACGGTCGGTCTCGATGGTCACGAAGGGCGTCCTCGGTCAGATGGGGCGAATCCCGGCAGGCAGGCGCGACACCACGAGGGATCGACGCCTCCGACTGCGCGGTGAGCCGCTGCGGACGGGGTGGGGGCGCAGGGGTCAGCCGCGACAGGTGGCGCTGGCGGTGCGGAGCAGATCGACGTGGTGGCGACGAACCAGGCGGAGGCCGCTCGCGGGCCCGGAGTCCTGCATCGATTCCTCCATCGGTCCTGGCGGTAGCACCGTCCCGGAGCCGTGGGGCTGCCGGGTGGTTGCTGCGGCGTCGTCGAGCCAGGTCTCTCGGCCGCTCTGGATGGGCGTTTGGTGACGATAGGGAGACGGTCCGTTGCGGGTCAATGCGCTGTCCAGGATGTGGGACGACGATCTCGGGTCACGAACCTCGGGACACAGCAGCCCGAAGCGGTGCCGGTGCGCGCCCACGGGCGGCGCAACGTCGCGGCGTCCCGCATCGATTCCCCGTTCCCTGGGAACATGACCTCTGGCACAGGACGACTGGACAGGACGGCTGGAGATCATCTTGTTACCGTCGGCCAATGAGTGGTCCGAAGACCCGTGACCGGCCGTCCATGCCCGAAGGGTACGGGGTGCCGGAGACCGACGATGGCCTGATCGAGTGGTCGGACGTCGAGCGACGCCTGGTCGAGGCGCCGCAGTACTGGATGTCCACCACCCGTCCCGACGGCCGGCCCCACGTCGTGCCGCGATGGGGCGCCTGGCTGGACGACGCCTTGTACTACGACGGCTCACCGGCGACGGTGCACGCGCGCAACCTGGGCGAGAACCCCGGCTGCGTCCTGCACATCGGGGACGGCTGGGAGTCGATCATCGTCGAGGGTGACTCGCATGCCAGCGAGCCGGTGACCGGCGAACTGGGCGAGCGCATCTCCGCCGAGATGCGGCGCAAGTACGGCGACCGCGGCTTCTCGCCCGAGCCGGACGCGTGGTCCGGAGCAGGGGCAGGCGGCCTGCGTGTGCTGACGCCGGCGAAGGCGCTGGCGTGGTTCTCGTTCCCGACCGACCTGACCCGGTTCCGGTTCCGCTGATCGACTGCGCGAGGCCGGCAGCCCCGGATCGCTGGCCATCGGTGGCACGGCCTACCGTGGAGCGATGAGCGAGAGTCCGCCGCCGGACGCCGTCCGTGACACCACCGCCCTGGAGCAGATCTACGGGAGCGTCTGGACTCGTTGCGCAACATCGTGCTCGACGGGCGGGTCGGGTTGCTGTTTCTCGTCCCTGGTTTCGGGACCACCGTCCGGGTCAACGGGACGGCGCTGCTGCGTACGGATCCCGAACTGCGAGAGCGCTACCGGATGCAGGGCAAGCTGCCGGACACGGTCATCGAGATCTCGGTGCAGGTGGTCTACACCCAGTGCCCGAAGGCCCTGATCCGTTCGGACGTGTGGAATCCCGAGCGATTCCATCCGGCGGCCGACCTGCCCACCGCGGGGGCGATCATGGCCGAGATCACCGAGGGTGCCTTCGACGGTGCTGCCTACGACGCCGGCTATCCGCAGCGGTCGGCGGAGAGCATCTACTGGTCACCACCCGCGGGCGGCGCGGGACTGGAACGCCGGCCAGCTGCCGTAGTCCTGGTTCCGCATGGCCTGCAGGACGAGCGCCTCGCGATAGCGCGAGGTCTCCCGGTCGGGATAGCGGTCAAATGCGGCCATCAGGTCGTCGCGATCGGACTGGGTGGTGTAGGCAGCCATCTCGTTGGCCAGCCTCCGCCGCTCCCGGTAGGCCGCCCGGCGTAGGACCCGCTCAGCGCGCCAGATCAGGTATCGCTGTGTGAGGGACATGGCCACCTCCCAATGGGTGCGCCGCGGCTCGTCACGCTCAGGACGACTCCTCGCTCCAGGGTACGTCGCCCTCTGGTCGATGACGACGCCGCGACGGAGCCGACGAGGACAGAGATCGGATCGCCTCCGCCTGACGCCGACACCGCTCGTCTCGCGGGCATGCCGAGGTGGCGTGCCTGGTCCAGGCACGCCGCGGGAGGAATTCGTGGTTGGGTCCGGCTGGGTCGGTGGTCAGAAGGGTGGTTCGGCCGCGGGTGGCGCCCGGCAGGATCCGGTCGGTCACCCACCACCGCTCCCGCAGCCCCGGCAACCGCTCCACCTCACGCGCGATCACCCGCGCCCGACCGGTGGAGACCCGCCCCTCGACCACCGCGTGGAACAGGGCGGGATGCTCGTTCCGGTACCGATCGACCAGCTCGACCCGGGCCCGCAACACGGCTGGGCTCATCCGGGCCAGCGCGGCGACCTCGGCCACCGCGACGGCGACCGCCTTGTCCTCGACATCACGCAGCCACTCCGGCACCCGCCCGTCCAGGTCCAACCCCGGCCCGGTCCCGGCGTCCAGACCCTGACCCTCCCGCCACTGGTAGCGCCACGCCAGCTCCCGGGTCAACCGGGCCTGGGTCAACTCCCCGAGGGTGACCACCGCCCGACACGCCACCGCCGCCGCCGCCAACTCCTGCACCGACAACGCCGACGGCATCTGCTCGGCCGCCAACACCGAAGCCACCGTCAGCAACGACGGCACCACCGACCCAGCCGACTCAGATGCCTCGGACGACTCCGGCGTCCCGCCCTCATCACGGCTCAGATACTGCCGACACAGACTGCGGGTCATCGCCTCCCGGGCATCGTCGTCCTCCAGCCCGCCCCGGAACCACGCCACCACCGTCTCCAGGTCCCGAGCCCGCGCCGCGTCCGCCCGGAGCGCCTCCGTCTCCGCACGCAGGGCAGCGTTCTCTGCCTGCAGCCTCGCGAGCACCGCGTCACGGTCGGCGTCGGCCACCACACCATCGAGGCACACGTCGTCCCCAGTGGCGGTGAGGAGCCCGATCCCCCTGCACATAGTCTGATCGAACATATGTTCGACCACAATACCTCTCCCGCGGAACGTCGATGAGGGAATGAGTCCCGACCCCGAAGCACATGGCCCGGGTCCCGACGAGGATGGACGGACGAACACCATCACTGCACGCGGTGCGCTGGAGCCGCTGCCCGCGGCTGCCGATGAGATCGAGTGGCCGACGTCCGCACGCCGTTCGGCATCCGGCGCCAGCTGCGACTGCTCACCCCGTTGATCGGCACCTGGGCAGCCGCGGGCGTCGTCCTCGGCGTCGCCGGAGTGCAGCAGTGGGCACCGCTGAAGCAGCTCTTCCTCGACGCCTCCTACCTCGGTGGACAACCCTGGTACTGCGGCATCCTCAACGAGGCCGGACTGATCAGCTGGGCCGTCGCCGCGAGCGCCGCAGCCCTCGGCAGCTGGGTCGCGGTCCTCGGCAGACGCCCTGGTGCAGCACGGTTCCTGGGCACCGGCGCGGCGGTCGTGGCGCTGATGCTGGTCGACATCTGGATCCAGTTCCACTCCGTGGTGGCGCCGCGCCTCGGCATCCCGAGCAACCTGGCCCAGCTGGCCGTCGCGGCGGCCGGCTGCACCTGGTTCGTGGCGTTCCGGCGCGAGATCGCCCGGACCCGCTGGCTGATCCTGGTCGCCTCGTTCGGAGTCCTCGGCATGTCCGCCGGCATCGACACCGTGATCGACCCGAAGGGCGCACTGGGGCTGTGGGTCGAGGACGCCGCGCGCCTGGTCGGCATCCTCACCTTCACCCACTACCTGGTACTGACCACGGTGGACGTCGTCCGCTCGGTGGCTGCGCCCCACGAGCCCGAACCCGGACACCAACCCGTCGAGCACGCGCCCGCATCGATCAGCGCCGCGATTCCGCGCCCCCGTTCGGCGTCGCAGACCCGAGGGACGCCAGCCGGTCACTGAGGAACCGCCGCTCCGCCTCGTTGCCGGTCAGCTCGATCGCCCGCCGATACGCCGCGGCCGCCCGGTCGAGATCGCCGAGCCGCCGCAGCAGGTCGGCCCGGGCGGCGTGCAGGTATCGATAGTCCTCGAGCGTGCCGCGTTCGCGCACCGACTCGATCGCAGCCAGGCCCGCCGCCGGACCGTCGATCATCGACGTGGCCACAGCGGCGTTGAGCGCCACCACGTCGCTCGACTCGAGCAGCAGCAGTTGCTCGTACAGCTGGCTGATCGCGACCCAGTCGGTCGATGCCCAACTCGCCGCGGTGGCGTGCAGGGCGGCGATCGTCGCCTCGAGTTGGTAGGCCCCGACGTGGCCCAGCGCCAGCGCCCGGGTCAGCACCGCCTGTCCCTGCGCGATCAGGCCGCGGTCCCACCGGGTGCGGTCCTGCTCCTCGAGCAGCACCAGGCGTCCACCCTGGTCGATCCTCGTCGACCGCCGTGCGTCGGTGAGCAGCATCAGCGCCTGCAGTCCCAGGGTCTCGGCCAGGGCGACGGCTCGCTCGTGGGTGGGCGTTCCGGCAACGCCATCGACCGCCGGGAGCTGGCTCAACAGCCCGGCGAGCAGCGACGCCAACCAGCGAGCCTCGTCGCACAGGTCGCCGCGCACCAGGGCGGGCCCGTCGGTGGAGGTGTGTCCCTCCGTGAAGATCAGGTAGATCACCCGCAGCACCTCGGCGCAGCGGGCGGGCAGCTGATCGCGGGCCGGGACGGCGAACGGTACGCCGGCCGTCCGGATCTTCGCCTTGGCCCGCACCAGCCTCTTGCCCAGGGTCGGCGAGGGCACCAGGAAGCTGGCCGCGATCTGCCCGGTGGACAGCCCGCAGACCTCGCGCAGGGTCAACGCCACTCGGGACTGCGGGTCCAACGCCGGATGGCAGCACCCGAAGATCAGCGCGAGCTGGTCGTCGACCAGGTCGCCGGCCGGTCGGGGGCCCCGCCCGGCGGCATCGGCCGCATCCAGCAGTGCCGGCAGCCGCTGAGCGAACCGTTGCTCGCGACGCAGCCGATCGATCGCCCGCCGGCGGGCGGTGGTCAGCAGCCACGCGCCGGGCCGGTTGGGCGTCGTCCCGGGACCCCAGCGCGCGGCCGCCTCGACGAAGGCATCCTGGGCGGCCTCCTCGGCGAGATCCAGGTCGCCCAGGTCCCGCCGCAGGGTGGCCACGAGCACCGGCCATTCTGCGGCGAAGACCTGGGCGACTCGGGACACGCGCACGGTCAGGGACCTGTCGCGGCGCGCAGCGTCTGGGTCATCGCCCGGGCTCGGTCAGGCGTCGGGTGCTCCCTCGGGCTCGCCCATGTCCGCGATCGGGCGCACCTCCACCGACCCGTAGCGGGCGATCGGTGCCTTGGCGCCCCAGGCCAGGGCAGCGTCCAGATCGGGAACGTCGACGATGTAGTAGCCGCCGAGCACCTCCTTGGTCTCGGCGAACGGCCCGTCTGTGGTCACGGTGGCGCCGTCGCGCACCGTGATCGTGGTCGCCGACTCGATCGGGTGCAGCGGGTCGCCCGCGACCAGGACCCCGGCCTCGGCCATAACCTGGGTGTAGGCGAACCACTCCTGCATCTCGGCGGCGGCCTCCGGGCTGCCGTGGGCCGGTCCGGCGTCGGTGGCTCCGTAGAGCAGGAACATGTATCGCATCGGTCCTCCAGTGAACGGGTGAGCGGCCTCGGTGCGCGCTCCCTGCCCGGACGACGAACAGCATCCCGGGGTTTGGACCGCCCGCCCACACGACATCCTCGATCCGGGTGGTGGGCTTCACATCCCGAGGGCAGACGGCGCCCGGTGAGGCTGGCGATACTCGGACGGCAGGGGTTCGCCGGTCCCCGCCGTCAGCACCGGCCACCACGAGGAAGAGGTGGGATCGCCATGGGGCGACTGCAGCACACCGAGGGCCTGAGCGACGACCAGCGCGAACTGCTGGGGCTGGTGCGGGAGTTCGTGGACGAGCAGATCCTGCCGGTGGCCACCGAGCTCGAGCACAAGGACGAGTACCCGACGGAGATCGTCGAGGGCATGAAGGAGATGGGCGTCTTCGGCCTGATGATCCCCGAGGAGTACGGGGGTCTGGGCGAGTCGCTGCTCACCTACGCCCTGGTGGTGGAGGAGATCGCCCGGGGCTGGATGAGCGTCTCCGGGATCATCAACACCCACTTCATCGTCGCCTACATGCTGCTGCAGCACGGCACCGAGGAGCAGAAGCAGCGCTACCTGCCGAAGATGGCGACCGGGGAGATCCGCGGCGGGTTCTCGATGAGCGAGCCGCACTGCGGCTCCGACGTCTCCTCGATCCGGACCAAGGCCGTCTCCGACGGGGACGGCGGGTGGACGATCAACGGCCAGAAGATGTGGCTGACCAACGGCGGGTCGTGCAACCTCGTTGCCGTCCTGACCAAGACCGAGCTCGGCGCCGCGTCGGTCTACAAGAACATGACCACGTTCCTGGTCGACAAGGAGTCCGGCTTCGGCGAGACCGCGCCCGGCCTGCTGGTGCCCGGCAAGATCGAGAAGATGGGCTACAAGGGCGTCGACACCACCGAGCTGGTCTTCGACGGCTACCGGACCACCGACGCACAGATCCTGGGCGGGGAGCCCGGCAAGGGCTTCTACCACATGATGGACGGCGTCGAGGTGGGCCGGGTGAACGTCGCCGCCCGCGCATGTGGCCTGGCGATGCGCGCCTTCGAGCTGGGCATCGCCTACGCCCAGCATCGGGAGACCTTCGGCAAGAAGATCGCCGAGCACCAGGCGGTGCAGTTCCGGCTGGCCGAGATGGCGACCAAGGTCGAGGCCGCGCACCAGATGATGGTGATGGCTGCCCGGACGAAGGACGCCGGGGAGCGCAACGACCTCGAGGCCGGCATGGCGAAGTACCTGGCGAGCGAGTTCTGCCGAGACGTCGTCGAGGACGCCTTCCGGATCCACGGCGGCTACGGCTACTCCAAGGAGTACGAGATCGAGCGGCTCTACCGTGAGGCCCCGATGCTGCTGATCGGCGAGGGCACCGCCGACATCCAGCGCATGATCATCGGCCGGCGGCTGCTCGAGGACTACGCGATCAAGAGCTGAGGCCGCTCAGCGGGCGCTGTGCCGGGCCCGGGGCCGGTCGGTCGCCGACCCCTCGGGCAACCGCGTGCCCGTCGTCGCGTGCCGGGGGCGGTACGGCGGTCCGCGACGGTCGGCGGGGACGGCGTCGGGCTGGTCCGAGTCGTACCGCGCGGCCGCGTCGTGCGGATCGGCCCCGCCGAACGCCTCGGCCTCGCGCTGCTCGCGGGGCAGGCGCAGCACCCTGCGCAGGGTCAGGAACCACAGCGGCACGAGCAGCGCCTGGCAGGCCGCCAGCCCCCAGGCGGCCCCGACGACGCCGTAGGCCAGCGCGCCGCCGATCATCAGCGACAGCACCAGGGGGGCCTCGACGATCATCAGCCGGAAGGTGCGCCGGGCCAACCCCATCGCGTAGATCGTCACCGCCGGCCCCAGACAGGCCCGGGCCGCCGCCGAGCCGAGCGCGATCGGCAGCAGGACCTGTCGCGGGCCGTCCCAGTTGTCGCGGAAGACCAGGCGCCCGACCCCGTCCGGGACCAGCCAGAGCGCGACCGTGTACACCAGCGCCACGGTCAGCATCGTCGCGCTCGCCACCACGG
>Ga0209797_10001384_pt1 | contig 12126 bp, 10 predicted proteins | sample DOMMetBare3Fresh_2_FD_187472 | JGI IMG/M metagenome (GOLD analysis project Ga0209797, IMG submission 187472) | Wetland sediment microbial communities from St. Louis River estuary, USA, under dissolved organic matter induced mercury methylation -... | ecosystem: Environmental > Aquatic >...
GATCTTGCAAGCGCGACGCCCTTTGAGCCGCGCGGTTGTGGCTCTCGAGCTCGACCGACACTAACGAACTGACGTGGCGTCCCGCTTCGATGTCGGCACGATTCGGCGCCGTGCAAGATATTTTTCGGGACACAGCACTAGCTGCAATCGAAAGCGTGCCGCAGCCAGGTGACGGCGCCCGAATCATCTAACAACAACGCATCGAAGCGGATTCGCAGGCGCTGCCAGGCGCGGTTGCGTTTGAGGAAGTATTGTGTCGCGCACAGGATGCGCCGTCGCTTGAGCCAGCCGATGCTGGCCGCGGCGCCGCCAAATCCGGCGCTGCTGCGCAAGCGGACCTCGGCGATGACCAGCACATCGCCGTGTACGGCGATCAGGTCCAGCTCGCCGCAGCGGCAGCGCAGGTTGCGTCCAACGATACGCAGTCCCGCCGATTCAAGATGCGCTGCGGCGCGATCCTCCGCAGCCGTGCCGCGCACCTGGGTCGGTGACGGCATCGCCGGCCGGCGCGCTCAGCGGCCGCCGTTGGCGGCGTCAGCCGCGCCGCCGCCTAACAACCGGATGCCGGCGCCGCGAATTTGCGCCCATTCGAGCTCGCGGCGCACGCGCCGGTTGGCATCGAGGCTCAGGTTACCGGTGAGGCCGGCGACCGGCGTCAGGCTGCTGCCGCCGCTGGCGCGCAAGCCGACTGCCAGGGTCCAGGCGTCGTGACCAAAAGCAAACAGCTTGCCGCGCGGCGCGCCCGTGTCGCCATAGGCGCTGCGCAGCGCGGCCCTGGCGCGCGCGACTGCCGGGCTCGCGGTCAGCACCCAGGGCATGTCGGGAAACATCAGTCCGTCGGCGTCCTGGTTGATGGCTCCGGCACCGTCATACGCGTCGGACGTTGCATAGGTGGGAATATCGCCGGCGTAGAAAAACCGCAGCTGCGGCCGCAGTTGTCGCGCCTGCGACGCGTTCGATGGCACAAATATGAAATCGATATCGCCGCGCCGCCGCGGCTGGGCATTCACGCTGCCGCCGATGATGGCCTCGACGCGGCGGGCACGCGCCTTGGAGTCGTTGATGCGCAGCAGGCTGGAAATCTCGGCCGAATGATCCGCATCGCTGACCGCATAGCTGCCGGAAGCCAGTACCGTGCCGCCGCCCGAGTTGAGTTCCTCGGTGAAGGCCGCAAGCACCCGTTGACCCCAGTCGCTCGATGGCACGAGTGCGATGGCGCGGCGGCGGCCGTCGGCCAGCGCGCGGCGCGCGACACCGCGCGCCTCGTCCTCGGGCGACAGCGCAAATTGCACAAAGGTCTCCGGCGGCGGGCGGTCGGCGGCGAGAAAATTCAGCGCCAACAGCGGTGGCCGCGCGCCGCTGTAGTCCGCCGCGGCCTGGACTTCCTCGCGCAGCAGCGGGCCGATGATCTGGTCGGCGCCGGAATCATTGGCGAGTCGCAGCGCTTCGGCAACCGGCAGCTGCGCGGTATCGTAGAAACGCAGCGGCGGCACGGTGCCGGCGGGGCTGCCAAACCAGGAAGCTAACAAACCGTCGCGGATCTGCGCGGCCTGGGCCGCGGCGCGCCCGGTCAGCGGCAGCAGCACCGCGACATGGGCGCCCGCGGCCACTGGCGGCGCCAGTGCCGCGACCGGCGGCACGATTGCATCCTGGGTCGCGAGGATCTGCGCGACGTGCTGCGGAAAGCGCATCCGCCAGCTGACCAGCGCGGGCCCGACGCGCGCGCCGCGCTGCGCCTGGTAGGCGATCAGGCCGAGCTCTAGCCAGCCACGCAGGTTCGCGTCGCGGCCGGCAGTTTGCGGCTCCAGCTTGATGCCACGGTCCGGCGCCAGCTGCAGCTCGCGCAGCAGCGCGCGACGGCTGGATTCGCGCGCACTGTCGCTGGGCAGCGCGGATTCGAGACTGGGCTGCGCGAGGATCGCGTCGTTCGCCCGGCCTGCCGCCAGGGCAGCACGCTGTTTGAGCGCCCAGTACTGGCCGTTTTCCGGGCTGCCAGTGGGCACGGCCAGCGATGTCATCAAACCCCAGGCACCGGGCGCATCGCCGCGCGCCAGCCGCAGCGACACTGCTAACAAGCCGTACTGCGCACGCAGGCTGGGGTTGGCGGTCGCGCCGATGCTGTCGTAGGCACGGCTGGCATCGGCCGGCTGATTGGCCGCGAGCCATTCGTTGACGGCGCGCAGCAGGAAGCGCGTGCTGTCATCGCCGCTGCTGTCACGCGCCAACCCTTCGAACGCCCGCGCAGCCGCCGCATGCTCGCCGCGCTGCGCCAGCGCTTCGGCGCGGTCCAGCGTCGGCGGCAGGTCGCGCGTGCCCAGGCTGGGGCAGGCGGTCAGCCACAGTGCGGCGCTGGCCAGTATCATGCGACTGAACAGCGATGGGCGACGTCTCATGTCACGCGGGGTCATTGAGGGATTATAGGTGGTGCAGCAACCAAAACCCGGACGGCTCGACGTGGTGGCGACGCCGATCGGAAATCTCGACGACCTGAGCCCGCGCGGCCGCGCGGCGCTGGCCGAAGCGGATGTGATTGCCGCCGAGGACACGCGGCGCACTCTGCAATTGCTGAACGCACTGGGGATCGCGAAGCCGCTGGTCTCCCTGCATGAACACAACGAACGCGCCCAAACCGCCGGCCTGATCGAACGCCTGCGGCGCGGCGAGCGCATCGCGCTGGTCAGCGACGCCGGCACGCCGCTGCTGTCCGACCCGGGGCACGAGCTGGTGGCCGCGGCCGTGGCTGCGGGTGTCGAGGTGCGACCGATCCCTGGCCCCACGGCCATTGCTGCGCTGTTGTCGGCCAGCGGCCTGCCGACCGCGCGCTTTGCGTTTGAGGGTTTTCTGCCGGCGAAATCCGCTGCCCGGCAGGCAGCTTTGCGAGCACTCCAGCACGACCCGCGCACGCTGGTGTTTTTCGAGGCGCCGCATCGTCTCAGTGACAGCCTGGCCGATCTGCGGGACGTCCTGGGTCCCGAGCGCCTGGCCTGTATCGGGCGCGAGCTGACCAAGGTGTATGAAACGCTGTATCGTGGGAGTTTGGCGAATTTAGCCGCATTATCGCTACAAGATAATGATATTAGCCGCGGCGAGATCAGTATTGCGGTGGCCGGCAACGTCTCTTCGGCCGACCTGGAGCCTGGCGTCGACCCGATCCGGCTGCAGCGGGTGGCGGAGCTGTTGGCGGCGGAACTGCCGCCGAGCCGCGCGGCTGCGATCCTGGCCGAGGTTTTTGACCTGACCCGCAAGCAGGCGTACGAACGCATGTTGACGCTGAGCGGTAAAAATAATGGCGATGCCGCAGAAAGCGGCGAAAAGAATTGAGATCGTGGCGGCATGAGCCTATCTTCGCGCCCGGAGTCGGCCGGGCGATCGCTGCATTTCCTGCGACTTGTCGCAGAAATGGGGAGGAAAGTCCGGGCTTCTTGGACACGGCGCCAGGTAACGCCTGGGGGGCGCGAGCCCACGGAAAGTGCAACAGAAAATAAACCGCCGAAGTGTCCGCAAGGACACTGGTAAGGGTGAAATGGTGCGGTAAGAGCGCACCGCGTCGGTGGCAACACTCGATGGCACGGCAAACCCCGCCTGAAGCAAGGCCAAATAGGGAAGTCGTTGCGGCTGGAAACGGCTAGCAACAACGCCAGTCCTGCGGGACTTCCGGGTAGGCCGCTTGAGGTCAGTGGTGACACTGATCCCAGAGGAATGATCGTCCTCGACAGAACCCGGCTTACAGGCCGACTCCACCTTTTCCCCGCCCGCTAAGTGTTTGCTGCGATTGCGATTTCGGTCTGCAGACACTTGCCATCTGCTGCGGCGCTTCCTATAGTGGCGCCAAGTGGTAGAAAGTGGGGGCAAGGGGTGTGGAAAACGCCCTGGTAACCAAAATGTTCCGTGGTGCAAGCAAAGTCACGCTCGATGACAAAGGCCGGATGGTCCTACCCACCCGCCATCGTCTGCGCTTGGCCGAGCGCGGCGGCAATGCCGTCGTCGTCACCGTGGATCGAGATGGTTGCCTCCTGATCTACCCACTGCCCGACTGGGAACAAATCGAACGCAAGCTGATGAGTCTGCCGTCGCTCAATGAACGTGCGCGACGCCTGCAGCGTCTCATGGTTGGACATGCTAACGAAATGGAACTGGACGGACAGGGACGACTGGCCCTAACGCCGGAATTGCGCGAATTCGCGAAATTGACCAAACATGCCATGTTGATCGGGCAGGGTAACCGCCTCGAAATCTGGGACGAGCAGCGCTGGAACGAGCGTCGCGAGTTCTGGATGAAGAGCGAGGAGACCGCTTCCGACCTCTCGGCACAACTGGATTCGCTGTCGCTGTAGTTTGTTAGGACCGGTGGTTTGCGACCGGGGAGACGTGCTGTTGTCAGGTTTGACGGGCGCCAAGGCGGCCGTGCTGTTCTGAACGCAAGCGTCTTGGCGATAACGTGTTAGCAGGATGACCGTCTGACAGCGGTGGGTCCTCGGGGTGTGAGCGTGTGAACGAGCACGAGCCGGTAATGCCGGATGAGGTGCTTCAGGCGCTCGCTCCTGTGGCGGATGGCTTTTATGTGGATGCGACTTTCGGGCGCGGCGGACACAGCGCGCGCCTGCTCGAGCGACTCTCGGCCGCTGGCCGCCTGCTCGCCCTGGATCGCGATCCGACAGCCATCGCCCATGCCCGGACACGATTCGGCCAGGACGCACGCTTCAGCGCGGTGCAGGCGTCGTTTGCGCAGCTCGGCCAGGTGCTCGCTGAGCACGCGGCCGGCCGCCAGCCTGACGGGGTGCTGTTCGATCTCGGCGTGTCATCGCCGCAGCTGGATGTCGCCGAACGCGGCTTCAGTTTCATGCGTGATGGCCCGCTCGACATGCGAATGGACCCGACGCACGGAGCGCCGGTTGCGGTTTGGCTGGCGAGTGCCAGCGTCGCGGAGTTGCGGCGCGTGTTAGCGGACTACGGCGAAGAGCGATTTGCAGGTCGGGTTGCAGCGGCAATTGACGCCGCCCGGCGGGAGACCCCCATCACCCGCACGGTTCAACTCGCTGAGATCGTGGCGCGCGCAGTCCGCACACGCGAACCCGGCAAACATCCCGCGACGCGCACCTTCCAGGCGCTGCGCATGCAGGCGAACGACGAGCCCGGCCAGTTGCGCGCCGGGCTCGCGGCCGCGCTTGCGGTGTTAGCTCCGGAAGGCCGGCTGGTCGTGATTGCGTTTCACTCGATCGAGGATCGTATCGTCAAGCAGTTCATGCGCGAGCTTTCGAGTGTCGACCCCATGTGGGCGGGGCTGCCTGAGATTCCGGCCGCGGCGCAACCGCAGCTGCGCCTGATCGGCCGCAAGCTGCGCGCCAGCGAGCGCGAGATCGCCGGCAATCCGCGCAGCCGCAGTGCGGTGCTGCGCGTCGCCGAAAAAATCGCGGGCCGGGGGCGCGCGTGAACAGGCCGGGACCGCGCTGGTTGATGATTGCCCTGCCACTGCTGTGGCTGGGCACGCTGGCGTCTGCGGCGGGCGCCATCTATGCCAAGCACCGGGCGCGCGAATTGTTCGTGCAGCTCGAAAAGCTCAACCAGAAACGCGACAACATGGAGATCGAATGGGGGCAGCTGCAACTTGAGCAAAGCGCCTGGTCGACGCATTCGTTTGTGGAAAACGTGGCCGTCAGCCGCTTGAAGATGAATGCGCCGGCGCCCAAGGAGATCGAGGTGTTGTCGCCGTGAAGCTGCCACAGCTGACACCGAGCCGCAGTTTTCGCGTGCGCTCCTTTTTTGCGGCTGGCGTGCTGACGCTGGCTGCCGGCGGCCTGTTGTGGCGCGCAGTGAATCTGCAATGGCTGGATCGCGATTTCCTGCAGCGCCAGGGCGACGCCCGCATACAGCGCGTCGCCGATATCGCCGCGCATCGTGGCACGATCACCGATCGCTTCGGCGAGCCGCTGGCTGTCAGCACGCCGGTCGATTCGATCTGGGCCAACCCCAAGGAATTGTCGGCTGCCATAGATAAGGTGCCGCAGCTCGCCAAGGCGCTGAACCGCAGCAAGACTGAACTGACGCAGCGCATTACCAGCAATCTCGATCGCGAATTTCTCTATTTAGGCCGGCACATGCAACCGGCCGACGCCGCGCGCATCAAGGCGATGGGAATTCCCGGCGTGTATGCGGTGCGTGAATACCGGCGCTATTACCCGGCCGGTGAGGTAACCGGCCACGCATTGGGTTTTACCAGCGTCGATGACAGCGGCCAGGAAGGCCTCGAGCTTGCATTCGATCACTGGCTCGCGGGCGAGGATGGCCAGAAGCGCGTGATCCAGAATCGCATGGGCCAGATCGTGCAGGACGTCGAGAGTATTCGCGCCGTGCGGCCTGGCCGCGATCTCGTGCTGTCGCTGGACATGCGCGTGCAGTATCTCGCGTATCGCGAACTGAAAGCGGCGATCCGCACCCAGAAGGCCAAGGCCGGCACTGTGGTGGTACTGGATATCGTGAGCGGCGAAGTGCTCGCCATCGTGAACCAGCCGGCCTTCAATCCTAACGACCGGTCGCAGATCAAGCCGGCCGGCTACCGCAACCGTGCGGTGACCGACATATTCGAGCCCGGGTCGTCGATCAAGCCCTTCGTCATGGCGGCGGCGCTGGCGTCCGGCAAGTACAACGAGCAAAGCGTCATCGATACCTCGCCGGGATTCGTCAAGGTAGGCGTGCGCGTATTCGAGGACAAGCACAACCTCGGTGTCATCGACCTGGCCACCATCCTGGCCAAGTCCTCGAACGTCGGCATGACCAAGATGGCGCTGACGCTGGAGCCGGAGTCGATCTACACCACGCTGCTGCGCCTGGGTTTCGGCCAGGTCACGACCAGCGGCTATCCGGGTGAATCCGCGGGCACGCTGACGCACTTCTCGCACTGGCGCCCGGTCGGAATCGCGACGCTGTCCTACGGCTACGGCTTGTCGGTGACGCCGCTGCAACTGGCGCACGCCTACGCGACCCTGGGCGGACTCGGCGTCTCGCGGCCGGTGTCCTTCCTGCGGGTCGACGGCACCGTGCCCGGCGAGCGGGTGCTGGACCCGGGGGTCGCGCAGTCGTTGCTGCACATGCTGGAGCACGTTGTTAGCGCGAGCGGCACCGGCATTCGCGCTGCGATCCCGGGTTACCGCGTCGCCGGCAAGACCGGTACCGCGTGGAAGGCGAATGCCGGAGGCTATTCAACCGACAGGTACATGGCGGTGTTCGGTGGCGTGGCGCCGGCCACTGCGCCGCGACTCGCGGCGGTCGTGGTCATCGATGAGCCGGGCGCAGGTCTCTATTACGGCGGCGACGTGGCGGCGCCGGTATTTTCCGCGGTCCTGGGCGGCGCGTTGCGTTTGTTAGCTGTCGCGCCCGACGGGCCGCTGGCGCCGCCGGCGGAGGAACCGGAAGGCACGGTACCGATGCCGGAGGAACCCGGGGTGGCGGAGCCGATTGCCGTCGTACCGGGGCAGATCGCCGGCACGGCACTGCCGACACGCCCGGGCGCGGCAGCCAGGGCCTTGCGATGACGCAGGCGGGTGTCCCCCTGTCGAGTTTGTTAGCTGGCATTGCCAGCGTAACGCGCGATGCGGTGTTTGCCGACCTGACGCTCGACAGTCGCGCGGTGCGGCCGGGGAGCCTGTTCCTGGCCTGCCAGGGCCGGCGCAGCCACGGACTGCAGTATCTGGAGATCGCGCTGGAGCGCGGCGCGGCGGGCGTCATCTGGGAGCCGGCGCCTGGAATCAGGCCGCCGGCGTTGCCGTTGTCGGTGGTGGGCATGGCGGTGCCGCAACTGAGCGCCGTCGCCGGCCAGATCGCCGACCGGTTTTTTGGCGCGCCGTCAGCGGCGCTCGATATCACCGGTATCACCGGCACCAATGGCAAGACGACCTGCGCCTGGTTGTTAGCTCAGGCGCTGACGGCTTGCGGCCGCGACAGCGGCTATGTCGGCACGCTGGGCGTCGGCCTGAAAGGCCGGCTGGCGGGCGGCGAACTGACCACCTCGGATCCGGTCACCGTGCACCGGCAGCTGGCGCAGCTGCGCGCGGCGGGCGCCAGTTGTGTTGCGATGGAAGTGTCGTCGCACGCACTCGATCAGCAGCGCGTGGCCGGCGTGCGCTTCAAGGTGGCGGCGTTTACCAACCTGACGCGGGATCATCTGGATTATCACGGCGACATGACGCGCTACGGCGCCGCGAAAAGCCGGCTGTTTCAGTGGCCCGGTCTCGAGTGGCGTGTCATCAATATCGATGACGAATTCGGCATGCGCCTGCACAGCCTGCAGCCCGCCGCCGGGCGCCTGTTCGCGACCTCGCGCAACAATGCACGCCTGGCGGCCGCCGATGCCTGGCTGGCCGCCGAATCCTGCTCCCTCGGCCGCCATGGCATCGAACTCAGGCTCGCATCCAGCTTCGGTGCGGCGGATCTGACCGTGCCGCTGCTCGGCGAATTCAATGTCGACAATGTCCTGACGGTGCTGGCTTGTCTGCTGGCGCTGGACGTCTCGCTGCCGGATGCCGCGCGGGTGTTAGCTGCGGCGCAAGCGCCGAGCGGGCGCATGGAGAGCTTCGGCGGCGCTGCGCAGCCGCTGGTTCTGGTCGACTACGCGCATACGCCCGATGCGCTGGAGAAGGCGCTGCTCGCCGTGCGCGCACATTGCAGCGGCGCCGTGCACGTGGTCTTCGGCTGCGGCGGCGACCGGGATCGCGGCAAGCGACCGCTGATGGGCGCCGTCGCCGCGAAATCTGCCGACCGCTGCTGGCTGACGAATGACAATCCGCGCACCGAAAACCCGGTGGACATCGTCGCTGACATTCAGCGCGGCATGCCACCGAGCGCCAATATAGTCATCGAGCTCGATCGCGCGCGCGCGATCCGCGCCGCGATCGCCGCGGCCCGCGCCGGCGACGCCGTCCTGGTGGCCGGCAAGGGTCACGAGGACTACCAGGTATTCGGCACCGAACGGCAGCCTTTCAGCGACCAGGCGGTGGTACGCGCAGCGCTCGGGGCGTTGTCATGACGCGCAGTCTTGAACAATGGCGGGTCGATCTGGGCGGGCAATGGCATGGGGCAGCCGCCGCCGCACCAACCGTGACGGGCGTATCGACGGATACGCGCACGCTGACCCGCGGGCAATTGTTTCTGGCGCTGCGCGGCCCGCGCTTCAATGGCGCTGAATTCGTCGCCGCCGCTGCCAGCGCGGGTGCGGTCGCGGCGGTGGTCGATGCGTCGACAGCAGCCGCCGCCGCCAGCGCCGGTCTGCCGCTGATCGTCGTTGCCGACGTGTTAGCTGCGTTGCAGCGCGCCGCATTGGCACATCGCGAGCGGTTCGCCGGCACGGTGATCGCGGTCGCCGGCAGCAACGGCAAGACCACGGTCAAGGAAATGCTGGCCGGCATACTGGCCGAGCGTGGCGCCACGATGGCGACGGCTGGCAATCTCAACAATCACATCGGCGTACCGTTGACCTTGTTGCGCCTGTCCGCCGAGCACGCGCACGCTGTCATCGAGATCGGCGCCAACCATCCCGGCGAAGTCGCGCAGCTCGTCAAGCTGGCCAAGCCGCAGGTGGCGATTGTCACCAACGCCGGCGCGGAACACCTGGAAGGCTTCGGCGACATCGCGGGTGCGGCGCGTGCCGAGGGCGAGCTGTTCGAAGGGCTGGCGGCTAATGCGACCGCCGTTATCAATGCGGAAGACGACTATGTCGGCCTCTGGCGCAGCCAGGCGGCGCAGTCGCGCCAGGTGCTGTTCGGATTCCGGCCATCTGCCGACGTGCGTGCGCTGGATCCCCGCAGCCAGATTGACGGCCAGGGATTCCTGTCAGGATTTGCCCTGATTGCGCCACAGGGACGTGCGCAAATCGAGCTCAGACTCGCCGGCATGCACAACATACTGAATGCGACCGGCGCGGCCGCCGCGGCGCTGGCAGCCGGCGCGCAGCTCGAGCACGTCCGCACCGGGCTCGCGAAGATGCGGCCAGTGCGCGGCCGCCTGCAGTTCAAGCGCGCCGCGAGCGGCGCCTGGTTGTTAGACGACAGCTACAACGCCAACCCGAGTTCCATGCGCGTCGCCATCGATGTGCTGGCCAGTGTCCCGGGTCCGAAATGGTTCGTGGCCGGCGCCATGGGCGAGCTCGGCGCGGCATCCGATTCCAGTCATCGCGAGCTCGGCGAGTACGCGCGCCGCCACGGCGTGACTCGTCTGTTAGGTTTTGGCGAAGCTGCGCGCCTGACCGTGGACAGCTTCGGCGCCGGCGGCCAGTGGTACGCGGATATCGAGAGCCTGCAGCGCGAGCTGGAGAAATCACTGAGCGCCGATGTGCGCCTGCTGGTCAAAGGGTCGCGCTCCAACCGGCTCGAGCGCCTGGTTGATTACCTCACCGACGGGCCGAACGCGGCGCCGCAACGCAAGGCAGGCTGATCATGCTGTACTGGCTGGCACGCGAGCTGACACCGGTTGCCTCCGGCTTCAACGTTTTCTCCTACCTGACATTGCGGGCGATCCTCGCGGTCATGACCGCGCTGTTGATGTCGCTGCTGATCGGGCCGTCGATGATTGCGCGTCTGTCGCGCTACCAGATCGGCCAGGTGGTGCGCGACGACGGTCCGCAGACGCATCTGAAGAAAGCCGGCACGCCGACGATGGGTGGCCTGCTGATTCTCGTGACGATCTTTGTCAGTGCGCTGCTCTGGGGCGATTTGCGGAATCGCTACCTGTGGGTGGTATTGATCGTCACCGCGGCGTTCGGCCTGATCGGTTTCTGGGATGACTATCTGAAGCTCATCAAGAAACATCCGCAGGGGCTGGCGGCGCGCTGGAAATACCTGTGGCAGTCGCTGGTCGGTTTCGGCGCAGCGCTCTATCTGTGGAACAGCGCGCACTTGCCGGCGGAAACCACCTTCTATCTGCCCATCATCAAGGATTTTTCCCTGCCGCTGGCCGGCTTTATCTTTGTGCCGCTGAGCTATCTGATGATTGTCGGCATGAGCAATGCCGTCAATCTCACCGACGGGCTCGACGGCCTCGCGATCATGCCGGCCGTCATGCTGGCCGGCGCGCTGGGTGTGTTCGCCTATGCGAGCGGTAACGCGGTGTTCTCGGGCTATCTTGGCATCCCGGCACTGCCGGGGGCGGGTGAGCTGCTGATTTTCTGCGGCGCCCTGGTCGGCGCCGGGCTGGGATTCCTGTGGTTCAACTCCTACCCCGCGCAGGTTTTCATGGGCGACATCGGCGCGCTCGCGTTAGGCGCCGCCCTCGGGCTGGTCGCCGTCATCGTGCGCCAGGAAGTCGTCGCGCTGGTCATGGGCGGCATCTTTGTCCTGGAAACCGCCTCGGTGATCCTGCAGGTGGCGTCCTTCAAGCTGCGCGGCAAGCGGATTTTCCGCATGGCGCCGATACATCACCACTACGAACTCAAGGGCTGGGCCGAGCCCAAGGTCATCGTGCGTTTCTGGATCCTGTCGCTGTTGCTGGTCCTGGCCGGGCTCGCGACCCTGAAGGTGCGTTAGGTGAGCACGGCATTTCCCAAGGCGTTGATCGTGGGTCTCGGCAAGTCCGGCATGTCGGCGGCGCGCTATCTGCATGCGCGCGGCTGGCAGCTCGCCGCAACCGACAGCCGCGCAGATCCGCCGGGCAGCGAGGAATTCCGCCGGCTCGCGCCGGGCGCGCCGCTGGCGATGGGCGAGTTCGCCAGTCCGCTGCTCGCGGGCGCGACCATCGCGGTCGCGTCCCCAGGCGTGTCGCTGCGCGAGCCGATCTTCCGCGAGGCGCGGCGCCAGGGCATCGACGTGGTCGGTGACGTCGAACTGTTCACGCGCGCCGCGGCCGCGCCCGCGGTCGGCATCACCGGCACAAATGGCAAGAGCACGGTGACCACATTGCTGGGCCAGATGGCCGAGCGCGCCGGACTGCGGGTGCGGGTCGGCGGCAATCTCGGCACGCCCGCGCTCGACTTGTTAGGCGACCCGGCCACGCAGCTCTATGTGCTCGAATTGTCGAGTTACCAGCTGGAAGCGGCGCCATCGCTGCGGCTGCAGGCCGCGACCGTGCTCAATGTGACCCCCGATCACATGGATCGCTATGCCGATAGCGCGCAGTATGCAGCCGCCAAGGCCGCGATTTTCA
>Ga0209797_10001385_pt1 | contig 12126 bp, 9 predicted proteins | sample DOMMetBare3Fresh_2_FD_187472 | JGI IMG/M metagenome (GOLD analysis project Ga0209797, IMG submission 187472) | Wetland sediment microbial communities from St. Louis River estuary, USA, under dissolved organic matter induced mercury methylation -... | ecosystem: Environmental > Aquatic >...
CGGTGCTGGTGGCGGTCGAGCGCGACCGGGTTCTTGTGCAGGGCCTGATGGATCATGTCATCTCGGGTGACGGTTGCGCCGCCTGCTGGCTGACGAGCACCTTGTCGACGCGCTTGCCGTCGAGGTCGACCACTTCGAAGCGCCAGCCCTCCCACTCCACATGGTCGGCGGTGTTCGGCAGCCGGCCCAGCAGCAGCATGATCATGCCAGCCAGCGTGTTGTAGCGGCCGCGATCCTCCTCGGGCAGGTCTTTCAGGTCGAGCCGGTCCTTCAGCTCGGGCACCGGAATCAGCCCGTCCATCAGCCAGCTGCCGTCGTCGCGCTGCACGGCCCAGGAGTCGCCGGCGCTCGGCGGCGAAAACTCGCCGGTGATGGCCTCCAGCACGTCGCGCACCGTGATCACGCCCTGCACGGCACCGTATTCGTCGACCACGAACACCAGCTGCGCATCGGCGACGCGGAAGTGCTCGAGCAGCTCCATGCCCGACAGCGTTTCGGGCACGAACACCGGCGGCTGCATCAGCTCGGTCAGCGGCGGCACCCGGCCGCTGGCCAGCGGCTTCAGCAGCGACTGGGCGGAGAGCACGCCGATCACGTCGTCGAGGCCGCCGCGGCACACCGGGTAGCGCGAATGCGACTCCGCCGACATCGCGGCGAGCACCTCGTCGATCGGCGCGTCGACGTCGACCCACACGATCTCGGTGCGCGGGATCATCATCGAGCCGATCTGGCGCTCGTCGAGCCGGAACACGTTGCGCACCATCTGGTGCTCGTGCGCCTCGATCACGCCGGCATCGAGCCCTTCCTCCAGGCTTGCGGCGATCTCCTCCTCGGTGACCGCGCGCGAGTTCGTCTCGCGCACGCGCAGCAGCCGCAGCACGCCGTCGGTGGTGTTGGACAGCAGCCAGACGAAGGGGCGCGTCGCGGTCGACAGCCACTCCATCGGCAACGCGACGAAGCGCGATACGGTCTCGGGGAACATCTGGCCGACACGCTTGGGCACCAGCTCGCCGAAGATGATGGTCAGGAAGGTGATGATCAGCACCACCAGCGCGGTGGCGCTGATGTCGGCGGCGCGGGCGCGCAGGTGCAACACCTCGGTCAGCCAGGCCGCCAGCGGCGCCGAGAACGCGGCCTCGCCGACGATGCCGTTGAGCACGCCGATCGACGTGATCCCGATCTGCACCGTCGACAGCCAGCGCGTCGGGTGCTCGTGCAGGTCCATCGCCGCCTGGGCACCGGCTTCGCCGGCCTCGGCCATCACGGCCAGCCGGGCCTTGCGTGCCGCGGTCAGCGCCATTTCCGACATGGCAAACAGACCGTTCAGGCAGATCAGGAAGACCAGTAGCGCGACGTCCATCGAACGGCGCGCTGTCGAGCCAGCGCGCCCTAACCGTAGCCGGGGGCGCCAGCGTAGCAGAATCGGCCTCATGAACCCCCGAGCTCACTGCGTTCGCTGCCTTTCGGCCTGCATGCCGCAAGGCGTTGGCCAGCCACTTGCGAGCGCGCAGGCGCTCGCTCGGTGCGGGCTCACCCCCCCGGGGGGGCGCTCAGCGCCCTTCGGGCGGCCGGGCGGGCGCTGATGCACTTCCTGATCGGCGACCTGCAGGGTTGCCTGGACGCCTTCGACCGGCTGCTGGCCGAAATCGGCTTCTCGCCGTCGCGCCACCGCCTGCACGTGCTCGGCGACCTGGTCAACCGCGGCCCCGACAGCCTGGGCGTGCTGAAACGCCTGCACGCGCTCGGCGACTCGGCCACCTGCCTGCTCGGCAACCACGACCTGCACCTGCTCGCCGTGGCCGCCGGGGTGCGCGCGCCGCACCGCAGCGACACCTTCGGCGACATCCTGGCCAGCCCGCAGCGCGAGCGCTGGATCGACTGGCTGCGCCGCTGCAGGATGGCCGACCAGGTGCACGGCTGGCTGCTGGTGCATGCCGGCGTGCTGCCGCAGTGGGACGCGGCGCAGACGCTCGCGCTCGCTGCCGAGGTGGAGGCGATGCTGCGCGACGAGCGGCTCGAGGCGTTCCTGCCGGGCATGTACGGCAACCTGCCGGCGCGCTGGAGCGAATCGCTGCACGGCCCCGACCGCTGGCGCCTCATCGTCAACGTGCTGACGCGCATCCGCTTCTGCACCGCCGACGGCGAACTGGAGCTGACGATCAAGGAAGGCGCCGACGCCGCGCCGTTGGGCTTCGAGCCCTGGTTCGAGATCGCGTCGCGCCGCACCGCCGCCACGCCGGTGGCCTTCGGACATTGGTCGACGCTGGGTCTGATCGAGCGGCCGAACCTGCTGTCGCTGGACACCGGCTGCGTCTGGGGCGGCACGCTGACCGCCGCGCGCGTCGACGCCGGCGCGGTGGAACTGATCCAGGTGCCCTGTGCGAGGGCGCAAAAACCAGGACGAGCCTAGGACTAAGATCGCACCCGCTTCAGGTGCCCCCAGTTCGCTCGCGCGAGTTGGGGGTTGAACGGGAAGCAGGTGCCGTGTCGCAAGACACCCAAGCCTGTGCTGCCCCCGCACCGGTAGGCAAGCCGAGACCGTGGTGTTGCACGGTCTCGACGGTCGTCGAATGCCACTGCGGGCAACCCCCGTGGGAAGGTGGCGACCTGAGGCGCTCGGTGTCGAGCGTCGGCTTGTGAGCCCGGATACCGGCCTCGGAGCACTGGTGCCGCGCCTTTGGGCTCGGCGTGTCCCACCGAGGCAGCCTGCGGGGACGCTGGCTGCGGGAGTTGCGAGTGATCCACGCGCTGCGTTTGCGCCGGCCCATGGCGGCCGGCTTGGTGCTGTTCTGTTGTTCGACCCTCAGCCACGCCGCCGACGTGGTCGCCCAGGTGGTGATCACCGCGGCGCGCGTGCCGCAGGCCGCGGCGGACGTGATCGCCGACGTGGTGGTGATCGATGCCGACACCATCGCCCGCTCGCCGTCGGTGAGCCTGACCGAACTGCTGCAGCGCCAGGGCGGTGTCGAGATCGCCGGCAATGGCGGGCCGGGCCAGCCGTCCGCGGTGTTCGTGCGCGGCACCAACGCCAACCACGTGGTGCTGTTGATCGACGGCGTGCGCGTCAACTCAGCCACCACCGGTGCCAACGCGCTGGAGCACCTGCCGCTGGCGCAGATCGAGCGCATCGAGGTGCTGCGCGGCCCGGCCAGCAGCCTGTATGGCGCCGACGCGGTCGGCGGCGTGATCCAGATCTTCACCCGCTCCGGCAGCGGCGCCCACGGCCGCATCAGCATCGGCAGCGACCGGCTGCGCGACGCGTCGGCGGGCATCGGCGGCAAGATCGGTGACACCGACTGGTCGCTGCTCGCCGGCGCGCAGAGCGTGCGCGCGTTCTCGGCCACCAACGCAGGCAACCCGTTCTCGTTCAACGACGACCGCGACCCGTACCGCCACCTGCACGCGGCGGCCAAGCTGCGCCACGCCTGGGCAGCCGGCCAGAGCCTGGGGCTGCAGGCGCTGGCCAGCGACGCGGTGACGCATTTCGACGCCGGACCGGGCAGCGACGATCTCAACCGCCAGCGCATCACCAGCGTGGCGCTGGACAGCCGCAACCGCATCACCGAGCGCTGGAACAGCACGCTGCGGCTCGCCCGCGGCGCCGACCACCTGGTCACCGAAGGCGTGTTTGCCAGCCGCTTCACCACCGACCAGGACCAGTTCACCTGGCAACACGACGTCACGATGATGCCGGGCGTGGATCTGCAGGGCGGCGTGGAGTGGCGGCGCGAATCGGTGGGCGGCGACACCGCTTTCAGCCACACCGTCCGGCGCATCACGTCGGCCTTCGGCGGCGCCACGGCGCAAGTGCAGGCACATCGGCTCGAGGGCTCGCTGCGGCTGGACCGCAATTCGCAGTTCGGCTCACGCACCACCGGTCGAGTGGGCTACGGCTTCGACCTCGATGCGGCCTGGCGCGTGGCGGCCGCGGCCGGCACCGCGTTTCGCGCGCCGAGTTTCAACGACCTGTACTTCCCGCTGAGCTTCGGCTTCTCGGGCAACCCCGACCTGCGCCCCGAACGCTCGCGCGGCGCGGACCTGGCGTTGCGCTTCCAGCGCGCGGCCACGTCGGCCAGCGTGACACTGTTCGCCAACCGCATCGACGACCTGATCGCGGTGGACCCGAGCTTCAGCACCGTGGTCAACGTCAACCGCGCGCGCATCCACGGCGCGACGCTGGCCGCGCAGCACCGCAGCGACGCCTGGCGCGTCGCCGGCGAATGGACGCAGCAGAGCGCCCGGGATGCCGACGCCGGCACCTGGCTCGTGCGCCGCGCGCGCCACCACGGCCACGCCAGCGCCAGCTACGCAGTGGGCCCGTTCGAGCTGGGGTCGGACCTCACCGGCAGCGGCGCGCGCTTCGACAGCGCCGCCAACGCGCCCAGCACGCGCATGGGCGGCTACGCGCTGCTGGATGTGTTCGCGCGCTGGCAGATCGGCCGCGAAATCGGCCTGTCGGCACGGGTGCGCAACGCGTTCGACAAACGCTACGAGCTGGCGCAGGGCTACAACACCGCGCCGCGGCAGTTCGTGTTGACGCTCGACCTGGCGGCGCCGTAAGCGCGCGACACGATGGCCCGCGCGCTGCGCATCTGGCTCGCCTGTGCCGCCTTCGCCGCGGCGAGCCTGACGCTGGCGCTGTGGCTCGGCAGCAGCACGATCGGCGCCGGCGAGGTCTGGCGCCTGCTGCTCGCGCCCGACGACAGCGCCGCGTCGCAGGTGCTGCACCAGTTGCGCCTGCCGCGCGCCTGGGCGGCGTTCGGCACCGGCGGCCTGCTGGCGCTGGCCGGCGCGCTGATGCAGGTGCTGCTGCGCAACCCGCTGGCCGAGCCCTATGTGCTCGGCGTGTCGGGCGGCGCCGCGGTCGGCGCGCTCGGCGCGATGGTGCTCGGCCTCGCGGCCGTGCTGGTCCACGCGGGGGCGTTCGCCGGCGCCCTGCTGTCGATCGTGGTCGTCTTCGCCGTGGCGCGGCGTGACCTCGGCGCCGCGGCGATCGGCGATGGCGGCGAAGGCACGCCGCGGCTGCTGCTGGCTGGCGTGATGCTGGCGGCGTTCTGGACCGCGCTTGTGACCCTGATGCTCGCGCTGGCGCCCGAGGCGCGCATCCGCGGCATGTTGTTCTGGCTGGCCGGCGACCTGGGCGCCACCGACGCTGGCGCGGCGCCGGCCTGGGCGCTGCTGCTGGCCACGCTGGCGATGATGCCGCTGGCGCGGTCGCTGAACATGCTGCTGCGCGGCCCGCTGGTGGCGCGCACGCTCGGCGTGCGCGTGGTGGCGCTGCGGCGCGTGCTGTACGCGGTGGCCTCGCTGTGCACCGCGCTGGCGGTGACCACCAGCGGCGCGGTGGGCTTCATCGGCCTGGTGGTACCGCATGGCCTGCGGCTGGTGATCGGCAATGACCAGCGTGTGCTGCTGCCGGCCTGCGCGCTGACCGGCGGTGCCGCGCTGCTGCTGGCCGACACGGTGGCGCGCACGCTGGTCGCGCCGCAGCAACTGCCGGTGGGCATCATCACCGCGCTGGTGGGCGTGCCGACCTTTCTGGTGCTGCTGCTGAGGCGCCGATGACACCGACCGCCAGCGCCCTGCTCGCCACCGACGCGCTGACGCTGCGCATCGGCGCGCGCACGCTGGTGGCCGATTTGTCGCTGCAGATGCGGCCCGGCGAGTTGTGGTGCGTGCTCGGCCCCAACGGCAGCGGCAAGACCACGCTGCTGCATACGCTGGCCGGCCTGCGCGAGGCGCATCAGGGCCAGGTGAACTGGCAAGGCCGCGCAGCCATGGCCTGGCGCGTCGAGGACGCCGCGCGCTGGCGCGGCCTGCTGCCGCAGACGGTGCACGACAGCTTTGCCGCGCGTGCGCTCGACGTGGTGCTGATGGGGCGCCACCCGCACCTTGCGCGCTGGGCCTGGGAGGGCGATGCCGACGAATCGGTGGCCCGCGAGGCACTGCGTGCGGTGGACGCCCAGGCGCTGGCCGAGCGCGACGTCACCAGCCTGTCGGGCGGCGAGCGCCAGCGCGTGGCCATCGCCGCGCTGCTGGCGCAGCAGACGCGACTGCTGCTGCTGGACGAGCCGACCGCGCACCTCGACCTGAAGCACCAGTTGATCGTGCTGCAGCACCTGCGCCAGCTCGTGGCCACCGGCGAGCGTGCTGCCGTGGTGGCGCTGCACGACCTGAACCTCGCGGCGCGCTTCGCGACCCATGCGCTGCTGCTCGGTGGCGATGGCGCCGCGGTGCACGGCCCGGTGGACACGGTGATGACCGAAGCCGCGCTCGGCGCCGCGTTCGGCGTGTCGGTGCAGCGGGTCAGCTGGGCGCAGCGATGGCTCTACCTCGCATCGTGAATCATGCGGCGATGTCGTTCCGGACGCTGGCCGCGGGGCTGGTGCTCGCAGCGGCCGGCGGGCTCGCCGGGGCGGAGCCGGCACCGCCGGTGCGCGACGACGATGGCCAGACGCTGGTGTTGCCCGCACCCGCGCGCCGCATCGTCAGCCTGGCGCCGCACCTCACCGAGCTGCTGTTCGCCATCGGCGCCGGCGAGCGCGTGGTCGGCGCCGCGGCGTACAGCGACCATCCGCCGGCGGCCCGCGCGCTGCCACGCATCGGCGACAGCGCGTTGCTCGACCTCGAACGCATCGTGGCGCTGAAGCCCGACCTGATCGTCGTCTGGCGCGACGGCAACTCGGCGCAGCAGCTCGATCGACTGGCGACGCTCAAGCTGCCGGTGTATGCGAGCCAGATCCGCCGCCTGGCCGACATCGAATCGACGATGCGGCGCCTCGGCGCGCTGGCTGGCACGGCCGCGACCGCCGACGCTGCCGCCGAGCGCTTCGCCGCCGCGGTGACGCAGCTGCGCGCCACCTATGCACAGCGCGCGCCGTTGCGGGTGTTCTACCAGATCTGGCACCGCCCGCTGCTCACGGTGAACGGCCAGCACCTGATCAGCGAGGCGCTGCAGCTGTGCGGCGCGAGCAACGTGTTTGCCGACCTGAAGCCGCTGACGCCCACCGTCAGCGAGGAGGCCGTGCTGCTCGCCGATCCGGACGCGATCGTCACCGGCAGCGTCGACCCGAACGGCCCCGACAACCTGGATGGCTGGCGCCGCCTGAACGCGTTGCGTGCGACGCGCAACGGGCATCTGCTGGTGGTGAACCCGGACACGCTGCACCGCCAGTCCGACCGCGTGCTCGAAGGGGCGCGCGAGCTGTGCGAGAAGCTCGACGGCGTGCGCCGCAAGCCTTAGCGCGGCCCGTCGCCGCGGCGTCGACGCCACCGCACCAGCGACTTGCGCAACTCCTCCGCCCACAGCACGGTGCTGGCCACCGCCACGATCGGCAGCAGGTCGACCGGCGCAATCGGCACCGTGCGGAACAACAGGTTCAGTGGCGGCCAGTACAACACCGCCGCCTGCAGCACGATGCTCAGCGCCAGGCCGCCCAACAGCCAGCGATTCCTGAAGATGCCCAGCCGCAGTGCCGAACGCGTGGCCGACTGGCAGTTCAGAACGTTGAACCACTGGCACACCGCCAGCACGGTGAAGGTTTCGGTGCGCACCAGTTCGTAGGGCACGCCGGCGGCCTGCCGCCAGGCGAACCAGCCGAATGTTGCCGCCACCGCCATCGGCGTCAGCAACGCGATGCGCCACAGCATCGCGCCGCCGAGCAACCGGTCGTTGCGCGGCACCGGCGCACGCGCCATCTCGTCGCCATCGGGCGGATCCATCACCAGGTTCACGGTCAGCGTGCTCTCGGTGACGATGTTGATCCACAGAATCTGCACGGCCGCCAGCGGCAACGGGTACCCGCCCAACAGCGCCAGCAGCAGCACCAGCACCTCGTCGGCGGAGGTGACGAACAGGAACAGGATCACCTTCTTCAGGTTGCCGTAGACCACCCGCCCCTGCTCGACCGCGCCGACGATGGTGGCGAAGTTGTCGTCGGTGATCACGATCTTGGCGGCGCTCTTGGCCACTTCGGTGCCGCTGAGGCCCATCGCCACGCCGACGTCGGCGCGTGCGAGCGCCGGTGCGTCGTTGACACCGTCGCCGGTCATCGCGACCACGTCGCCGCGCGCCTGCAGCGCCTGCACGATGCGCAGCTTCTGCACCGGCTGGACCCGGGCGAAGACGGCGATGCGATCGAGGCCCTCCTGCAGTTCGGCCTCGTTCATCCGCTCGAGCTCGGCGCCGTCGACGCCACGATCGTCTGCCCGCGCGATGTCGAGCTCGCGCGCGATCGCCAGGCCGGTGAGCTTGTGGTCGCCGGTGATGATGATCGGCCGGATGCCGGCGGCCCGGCATGCCGCCACCGCCGCCTTCACCTCCTCGCGCGGTGGGTCGGTCTGGCCCACCAGCCCGAGCAGCCTGGCACGGCCGGCCAGCGCATCGAAGCCGCCGGCCAGCGCAGCCGAACTCGCGGCAGCGTGGAGCGCGTCGTCGGCCACGACGGCGACCGCGAGCACACGCAGCGCCCGGCTCGCCATGCCTTCCGCAGCGGCGCGGGCCGACTGCAGTGCCGCCTGACCGTCGTGCGTGCACAGCCGCAGCACGGCCTCCGGTGCGCCTTTGATGAACACACGGCGCTGCGTGTTCGCGCTGGCGTGGCTGGAGGCCATCATCTTGGTGTCGGAGTCGAACGGGATTTCGGCTTCGCGCGGCCGTTGTCGTCTCAGCGCGCGCCAATCGATGCCGGCCTTGCCCGCGGCGACGAGCAGCGCGGCCTCGGTCGGATCGCCGAGCACCGTCCACTGCAGCACGTCGTCGTGGGGCGGCGCAAGGTCGGCGTCGTTGCAGAGCACGGCGGCCTGCAGCAGCGCGGCGACGTCCGCGTCCGCGCCAGGCGTGGCGGCTCCGGCCTCGGTCAGCGCGCCCTGCGGCGCGTAGCCAACGCCGCTGACGCGGATCTCGCGGCCAGCCGGCAACCACAGCGCGCTGACCGTCATCTCGTTGCGCGTCAGCGTGCCGGTCTTGTCGCTGCAGATGACCGTGGTCGAACCCAGCGTCTCCACCGCCGACAGGCGACGGATGATCGCGCCGCGCCCGGCCATGCGCTGCATGCCGACGGCCAGCGCGATGGTCATCGCCACCGGCAGTCCCTCGGGCACCATCGAGACCATCTGGCTGATCGCCACCATCAGAACGTCGGCGAACGGCAGCCCACGCAGCAGGCCGAGTGCCGTCACCACCACGAAGAGCACCAGCGCCGCCACCACCAGGTAGCGGCCGAACTGCGCGATGCGCTGTTCCAGCGGGGTCATCGGCTCGCGCGCCTGCTCGGTCAGGCGCGCGATGGCGCCGACCTCGGTGTGCGCACCGGTGGCCGTGACCACGGCGCGCGCGCGGCCGGCGGTGATGTGGGTGCCCGAGAACACCATGTTGCGGCGGTCGGCCAGGCCGGTGGCCTCGGGCAGAGGCTGCGCATGCTTGGACACCGGAACCGATTCACCGGTCAGCGTGGCCTCGGCCGCGGCCAGCGCCGCCTCGTCGATCAGCCGCGCATCGGCGCCGACCGCGTCGCCGGCGGCCAGCAGCACGATGTCGCCGGGTACCAGGTCGCGCGCCGCGACGGCCTGCTCGGCGCCGTCGCGCAGCACCCGCACCTGCAGCGTCGACAGCCGGCGCAGCGCCGCCATCGAGCGCTCGGCGCGCCGCTCCTGAACGGTGCCGATGACCGCGTTCGCCAGCACGACGCCCAGGATCACCGCCGCGTCGCCCCAGTTGCCCATGGCCGCCGCGAGCGCCGCCGCGACGAACAGGATGTAGATCAGCGGGCTCTTGAACTGGCCCAGGAACAGCAGCAGGACCGAGTCCTTGGCAGCCTCGGGCAACGCGTTCGGACCATGCTCGGCGAGGCGCTGCGCGACCACCTGCGACGACAGGCCGGCGCCGGCGTTGCTGCCCAGCTGCTCGATCGCCGCGCCGGCTTCCAGCGCGTGCCATGGACGGGTCATGATGCCCGCAGTCTAGGTGGCGTCAGCGGCCCGGGCGCCGCCCGTACACTTGCTTCGGGTGCCGCGGAGGCATGGCAGAGTGGTCGATTGCACCTGACTTGAAATCAGGCATGCCCGCAAGGGCATCGTGGGTTCGAATCCTACTGCCTCCGCCAGAACACCAGGAAACACGGGGCTCTGCGGCCAATTCCTGACCCCGCACCCGCACCAGTGCGAGCGAAGCTCGCATCATCGGCAACGCCTTGGGGTTGTCGGCCAGTTCGGCGACCAGCGAATCGACGACCTGCGCGTCGGCGACCGCGTGAATGGTCAAGCGCGGCCTCCTCCATCGGGTCTGACCCGAGGCGCTGCGGCGAGCCACGCCGCCTTCTCCAGGCCATCTGCTTGCCATCCATAGGGATGGTGCTAAGATGGCACCATGAAACAGACGACTGCGGCATTGCCCGCCAAGGCGAAAGTAGCCGACTCCGAGAAGATCACGATCAATCTCGGCTTCGTCGACTTGGGGCAGATCGATCTGCTGGTCGCCGAGGGGTTCTACGGCAACCGCACCGATTTCATCCGCACCGCCATTCGTAATCAGCTGGGCAACCATTCCGAAGCGCTGAAGCAGGTCGTGGCACGCAAGATGCTCGTGCTGGGCCTGCAGCATTTCAGTGCCGACGATCTGCGTGCGCTGAAGGCGGCGAAGCAGAAGCTGCAGATCCGTGTGCTCGGCCTGGCCACGATCGCCAACGACGTGACGCCCGAGCTGGCATTGGCCACCATCGCCTCGCTGGACGTGCTGGGGGCGTTGCATGCCAGCCCCGCGGTGAAGGCCGCACTGGCCAGCCGCCACCGATAGCACCCCGAATTCCACCCGCAGAAAGTTCGCATGCACCACACCCTTCAGGACTTGATGCGCGAAGCCACTCGGCTGACGCGTTCCGGCCGATTGACTGAAGCCACCGAGGCAATACAGCGTGCGCTGAGCGGCGCGGCAGGCGCGAACGCGGTGCACGGACGCTCCACATCGCACACCACCCAACACACGAGCGCGAGCGTGGACGCGCTGGTCCTGGACGGTTCCGTGTTCGAGGTCGACGAGCGCAGTCCTGCCGCCGCTGCCGCAACCTTGGCCGAGCCGCCAGCGCGCACCGCGCCGGCTGATACGCCACATGCTTGGCCGCGACCGGCTCAAGATGACATCCAACCGGCAGGCCATGCCGGGCAGGGCGAATTCACCAATGGCACGCACACGCATGCATCTCTGACGCGCCGCTACAAGCTCTATTCACCGCCCGGCCATGCGGACAAAGCCTTGCCGATGGTGGTGATGCTGCACGGCTGCAACCAAGACCCCGATGACTTCGCCGCCGGTACCGCGATGAATGAGCGGGCACGCGAGCAAGGCTTCTTCGTGCTGTACCCGGCGCAGTCGCAACACGCCAATGCGTCGCGCTGCTGGAACTGGTTCAAGCACAACCACCAGCGGCGTGGCGGCGGCGAGCCGGCGCTGCTCGCCGGGATGACGCAAGCGGTGATGAAGCAGCATGGCATCGACGCGCGCCGCGTCTACATCGCCGGTCTGTCGGCGGGGGGTGCCATGGCCGCGATCATGGGCGAGGCGTATCCGGATATTTTCGCCGCCGTCGGCGTTCACTCCGGGCTGCCGCGCGGCGCGGCGAACAGCGTGCCTGAGGCGCTGGCGGTGATGAAGAGCGGTGTCCCGGGCCCGGGGCTGCATGCCAAGGCGACCAGCGCCGGCACCGCGCCGACAGCGCCGGTGGCGCCGCATGTGCCCACCATCGTGTTCCACGGCGACCAGGACCGTACTGTGCATCCGCGCAATGGCGAACAGGTGATCGCAGCGGCGCTGGCCAGCGCCGCCTTCCGCGCTGAACCAGCAAACGCCATTCCCGCGAGCAGCCCTCGAGTGGAGCAAGGCGAGTCGGCACAGGGTCGACGCTACACACGATCCATTCACCCTGGCGACGAAGGCGGCGCTTTGGCCGAGCACTGGTTGGTGCATGGCGCAGGGCACGCCTGGTCGGGCGGTCAATCCGGGGGCTCGTACACCGACGCCAAGGGACCCGATGCCACGCGCGAAATGTTGCGGTTCTTCTTCGAGCATCCACATGGTTTGGAGCACTGAGGAGCGCGCCCGTCGGTTCGCGGTGCCGTCCGATCGCCCCGATG
>Ga0209797_10001386_pt1 | contig 12123 bp, 9 predicted proteins | sample DOMMetBare3Fresh_2_FD_187472 | JGI IMG/M metagenome (GOLD analysis project Ga0209797, IMG submission 187472) | Wetland sediment microbial communities from St. Louis River estuary, USA, under dissolved organic matter induced mercury methylation -... | ecosystem: Environmental > Aquatic >...
GGTGCCACCGAGACGGTGCTCGAGGCGGCGGCCAAGAAGAGCAAGCTGGTGCTGGTGGCGTCCACCTCCGAGGTCTACGGGAAGAGCACCAAGTTCCCCTTCCACGAGGACGATGATCTTCACCTCGGCCCCACCACGCACTCCCGCTGGGCCTATGCCTGCTCCAAGGCGCTGGACGAGTGGCTCGCGCTGGCGTACTTCCGGGAAAAGAAGGTGCCCGTCATCGTGGCCCGCTTCTTCAACACCGTCGGACCGCGGCAGACCGGGCGCTACGGCATGGTGCTGCCGAATTTCGCGGCGCAGGCGCTGAGCGGCGAACCGATCACTGTCTATGGCACCGGCACCCAGGCACGCTGCTTCGGGCATGTGCAGGACGCCGTCGAGGCGATTCTCCGGCTGATCGCGACCCCGGCCGCGATCGGGCAGGTCTTCAACATCGGCAACGACGAGGAAGTGACAATCCATCGGCTGGCGGAGCTGGTCCGGGACGCGGCGGGCTCGCACTCCGAGATCCAGCTGATCCCCTACAGTGAGGCCTACGCGGAGGGATTCGAGGACATGCTGCGGCGGGTGCCGGACGTGCGGAAACTGGAGAAGGCAATCGGATTCCGCCCGAGGACGCCGCTGGCGCAGATCATCGCGGACGTGGTGGCGGATCAGCGGGCGAGGCTGGCGGCGCGGTAGGCGCGCACGGCTGTGCGCGCCACTACCGCGCCGCACGGCCGTGCACGGCTGCCACCGCGCCGCCCGGACCAGCAGGGTATGCGCGCGATCCTGACCTATCACTCGATCGACCCATCCGGCTCGCCGATCTCGGTGGCGCCGGAGGAGTTCCGCGGCCATGTGCGGTGGCTGGCCTCCGGAGCGGTGCGGGTGGTGCCGCTCGCAACGCTGCTCGCAGTGCCCGACGGGCAGGACGCGGTGGCGCTGACGTTTGATGATGGGTTCGCCAATTTCGGCGAGATCGCCGCGCCGCTGCTGCGGGATCACGGCCTGCCGGCGACGGTATTCGTGGTCGCGGGGCACGCGGGTGGCACCAACGCCTGGGGCGGCCGGTCGGACGCACGAGTCCCGACGCTGCCGCTGCTCGACTGGGAGGGGTTGGCCCGCCTGACGGAGTGGGGCATGACCATCGGGGCACATACCCGTACCCATCCGCACCTCACGCGACTGCCCGCGGAGGGCCGGGTCGATGAACTGCAGGGCGCCCTGGAGACGATTCGGTCTCGGACGGGCAGGGCGCCGGACCAGTTCGCCTACCCCTACGGCGACCTGGATGTGAGTGTGGTGGAAGAGGTGCGGCCGGTCTACGGGCTGGCCGTGACGACGGAGCTGCGGGCGCTCGGCGCGTCGGAAGACGCGGTGCAGCTGCCGCGGCTCGACATGTTCTACTGGCGCGCCCCCGGTCAGCTCGAGGGCTGGGGCAGTGCCCGGTTCAATCGCACGCTCTGGCTACGTGCTCAGGCCCGCCGGGCCCGCGGCGCGCTGACGACGCTGTTTGGAGGATGGTGATGGCCGATCGACCGTTCCTTTCCGTGGTGGTGCCGGCGTACAACGGCACGCGGGTTCTCCCGCAGGCGCTCGCCGCGCTTGCCGCGAGTGACCTGCCGCGGGAGCACTGGGAACTCATCGTGGTCGATGACGGCAGTTCCGACGACACGGCGGCCCTGGCTGCCGTCTGGGCGGACGCCGTGGTGCGGCTGCCCGGGCCGCCGCATGGGCCGGCGTACGGCCGCAACCGCGGCGTCGAGGCGGCCCTCGGCGACGTGCTGGTCTTCGTGGATGCCGATGTCTGCGTCCGATCGGACACCCTGCGGCGGTTCGCCGAGCTGTTCTCAATCGAGCGGGACCTGGCGGCCGCCTTCGGCTCGTACGATGCGAAGCCTCCGGCCTCGGGCTTGATCTCCCAGTATCGCAACCTGCTGCATCACTACCATCACCAGCGCAACCCGGGTGATGCGGAGACCTTCTGGGCCGGCTGCGGCGCCGTGCGCCGTGCGGCGTTCATGCATGCCGGCAAGTTCGATGAATGGCACTACAACCGCCCGTCGATCGAGGACATCGAGCTCGGTCATCGGCTGCGGGCCCGGGGTGGCCGGATCGCGCTCCGGCCCGAGATCCAGTGCTCGCACCTGAAGCGCTGGACCCTGTACTCGATGCTACGCACCGACCTGCTGGATCGCGGCGTCCCGTGGATGCGGCTGCTGCTCCACGAGGGCCGGATGGGGAGCATGCAGTCGCTCAACCTGAAGCTCCAGGAAAAGATCAACACCGCCCTGGTCGGGCTGGCGCTGCTCTGTGCCGTGCTGGCGCTGCGGTTCGGCGCGGTGTGGCTCGCGGCGGCGGCCGTGCTGCTGCTGCCGGTGCTGGGCACCAACCTCGACCTGTACCGGTTCTTTGTCAGGCAGCGGGGACTCGTCTTTGCGCTCGGCGTGCTGCCACTCCACCTCGCCTACTACGTCCTCAACGGGTTTTCGGCGGTCCTGGGCTGGCTGATGCATCACTGGTTCGGGGAACTCGCACCGCCCGCTGAGGTGCAGGCGTTCCACGAGGTCGGGGTCAGCCGCTGGCCGCCGGTGCCCGCGCGGAGCCCGTGGGGCGCTCGCGGCCTGGCGCATCTGGCCGAGCGCCCCGGGGGCGACGTCCGGTGAGCCACTGGAGGCGTGGCCGGATGGATTGCCGCCCCGGGACAGTGGGGCGATATTCCGCCCCAGGTGCGGACAGCGCCGTTCTTTCACATCCGAGACCGATGAACGCAGTTCGCCGCAGCTCCCAGCCGGAAACGCTCCCGCCGTCAGTGGCGCTGGCGTTCGCCCCCCTGCACAAGCGCGCCCTCGGCATGGCCGTGGGACTGGCCACCGGGCTCAGCATCTTCCTGATGACGGCGATCTTCCTGCTGCGCGGTCCCGACGCGGCAGGGGTGAATCTCTGGCCGCTCGCCGCCTACTTCGCGGGATACTCGCCGACCTGGACTGGCGCCCTGATCGGGTTCGCCTGGGGTTGCGCCGTCGGCTTCGTCGGAGGATGGTTTGTCGCCTTCTGCCGCAATGTGGTGATCGCGATTTCATTGTTCCTGATCAGGACTCGTTCCGAGCTGAACGAAACCAGCGACTTCCTGGATCACATCTGAGGAGCCCCGGCACCATGGCGGGAAATATGACCGACGAAGAGACTGAACTGCGCCGACTGATGCTGCGGCTGAATGCCCGCGCCTGGGGCATCGCCTTCGGCCTGCTCCTGGGTGGAGGCCTCTTCCTCGCCACCAACGTCCTGCTGATGCAGGGCGGGCAGGACGTCGGCCGCCATCTCAACCTGCTCCGGGCGTTCTTCCCCGGGTACTCGGTCAGTTTCCTCGGCAGCATCATCGGGTTCATCTATGCCTTCGTCATCGGCTATGGCCTCGGCCGACTGATCGGCACTGTCTACAACAAGCTGGTCGGACCAGCGTCCTAGCCGGCGCTCGCCCGGACCCATCGCGCCCGCCCCGCGTCGCTCGCCGGCGCGGGGCGAGTGCTGTCCGGGTCCGGCGCTGATGCCGCTTAGGGGGTACGAATTGTGCTTGCCAACGACGCATGTCACTGACTGAATCTGTTGCCCTGAAGGGGCCCCCTCGTGGCTGGACCCAGGTCGCCGTGGGGGCCGCAGCGCTCCTGGCGGCCCTTCCGCTCACCGTGTTCCTGGTGCTGCTCCGTGGGCACACCGGCTCCGTCCCCGAGGAACAGGTCGTGGCCAGGGTCGTCATGGCACTGGCCGCGATGTTCGTCGTGCCGGTCGCTGGCTACCTGGCGTGGCGGCGGCGCGCCGCCAAGCCGGCCGTCCTCGCGCTCGTGGTGCTCGCCACGGTGGTGGTGCTGCTCCTCGCGATCTATCTCTACTCGGTCGAGAGCGCGGTGCGCTTCCCCGCCGATATCCTGCTCTGGTCCGAAGGTGATTTCGTCAGCGACATCGTGAAGTTCCGGCTGGGACATCCGATCTACGGCGCCCCCGCCGACATCGAGTCATTCACCTACACACCTGGCTCCCAGATTCTCACCCAGGCGATCGCCCGGGTCGTCGGTGCGCCGGACTCCATCCCCGCCTTCCGCGCGATCCAGCTCGGATACCTCGCGCTGGCCTCGCTGTTCGCGATGCTCGCCTGCCGCCGGGTGCTCGCTCGCGCGACCGGTGAGACGCCGATCGAACATCCGCTGCTGTGGAGCGCGGTTTGGGCCGTGGTGCTGTTCCTGATCGGTGGGAACACCGTCACCAGCCCCTTCACTCACCTGCTGCACAACGACGCGCTCGCGCTGCTGGTGTGCGCCCTGGGCTACTACCTGCTGGTGGAGTTCGTCGCCACGGGCAATGCCTGGCTGCTGCTGCCGATGGCGCTGCTGCCGGGCTTCGGCTTCCTCGCGAAGCAGAGCCTCGCGGTGTGGGCGGGGATCTACTCGCTCTTCCTGCTGGTCTTCGAACGGCGGCTGGGGTGGGTGCGGCTCGGCGCATTCGCCGTGGCGAGCTTCGGCAGTGTGGCGCTCGCGGTGGGTGCCTGCTATCTGGCCTGGGGACAGCACTTCTTCTACTGGACGTTCCAGGTGATGGGGAACCATCACATCTCGCCGCTCAGGAGCGCGCAGCACGTCCTCGATGCGTGGGAGTACTTCGCGGCCGGTCTGGTGGGCGGCTTCCTCGTGCTCGACTGGCAGCGCTTCGACCGGTGGACAGGGCTGTGGCTCGCCGCACTCGGACTGCTCGCGGTGGAGGCCTACACCAGCGGCATCGCCTGGATGCTGAATCACATGGGTCCGGGGTCGATGCTGTGCGGCATCTGGCTCCTCGCCGCGCTCGCCCGAAGCTGGTCGGGGCTTTCGGCGCCCCGGACCGGCGCGCCGCTCCTGGGCTGGGCCCGGTCCGCCACCGCGCTCGCGGCGGTCCTGCTCGCCATGAGCGGGCTCGGCCTGATTCGGGTGCCGACCCCGAGCCTGCCTGACGACGCCCACCGCTACATGGCGGAGATCGAGCGCGAGTTCGCCGGCGAGCCCGCCGATCAGGTGCTGCTGGACTACGGCAGCTGGATCTACGCCCGCAATGGCGTCGTGATGAAGGATCACGCGGCTCCCATCGGCGAGGCGGGCTTCACCGGTACCGCTGACTTCTCGGGGATGCTCGCCCGGATCAATTCGCGCTTCTACCGCCGCATCCTGGTGCGGGACTATGACAGTCCCGAGTTCACCTACGACTACATGCTCTGGCCCCGCTCGAGCGGCATCAAGGCGGCGCTCGACGCGAACTACGTGGCCGTCAGGAAGATCGCGGAGGTCCAGGGCAGGGGACGCAATCCCCCCTGGTTCAAGACGATCACCGTGCTCGAGCCCCGGGCGAAGTAGCTGGGTGCGGCGGCAGTGTGGCGTTGATGCAACGGCTGAGAACGCCGTGCGCCGGGATTCTCGGAAAACCCACGAACACCCTTCCTTGCAGCGGAATCCGGCCTCCCGGAACGGGCTGTGGCCGCGGAGCCAAGGAATTGTGCCGTAAGCCGTTGGGCTATTTGAGTCCAGCCTCCTCCGAGGAGACTCTATTGGCCCGGTTTGTGCCGAAGTCGGCCACCAGTCGTACCCGGCTCGTTGGAGCCAATTACCCAGTCTCTCACGCCACGCATCGCAGGACCCTGCCCCCGCCTCGAGCGCGGGCCGTCCTGACGCTACGGGCACGCACCGCCGATCCGGCGCACAACGGGGACGTGAAATCATGACAGGGCAGGAGATTCTCTCGCAGGCACTCGAGCACATCCCGGCGTTGCTGTTGGTCTACGGCACGATCTACCTCTCCTACTGGCTGCTCGGGATGATCAACTTCCCGCGCTTCGCGCAGCGGGATGCCCTGATCGAGCGCTTCGGGTCCATCGACGGCAAGACCCTCGATGCCTCGAAGATGTCCTCGCTCATGCTGGTCAGTCTGCTCAGTCTCTTCCTCGAGCTCCTGCTCATCCGGTGGGTAGCCTCCGAGATCAGGGTCTTCGCCTACTTCAAGTCCCTGGTGCTGATCGCCTGCTTCCTCGGCTTCGGCCTGGGCTGCTATCTGACCGCGCGGCGGATTCGGCTGGTGCACACCCTCGCCCCGCTGATGGCGCTGGTCTTCCTGGTGGAACTGCCCTGGGCGCCGCTGCGGCGCCTGATGACGAACCTCTCCGCGTTCATCGGGTGGTTCTCCGATGTCTTCATGTGGAGTCAGGCGCACTTCTCGGGCAACCCGGCCTGGGGCGTCATCTCGGCGGTCATCGCGGTGTCGATCATCGTGCCGCTGTTCGGACTGGTGGCGATCGGTTTCGTCCCCTTCGGGCAGATGGTGGGCTGGTACCTCGAGAACAGCAAGAAGGGGATCACCGCGTACTCGTACAACGTCTTCGCGAGCATTGTGGGGATCTGGCTCTACACGGCGCTCTGCTTCATGTCCACGCCGCCCTGGGTCTGGTTCGCCGCGGTCGGCGTCGGCATGGTGCTCTTCTTCTGGCGCTGGCCCGCCGTTCGCAACGCGTCGATCGCCAGCTTCGCGGTGATTCTGGGGCTCTTCCTTCTCGGGAGCTTCAAGCCGCACTGGTGGGGTGAGGAGAGCTGGAAGGGCTCGCTCAAGGAGGAGTACAGCCTCGCCGCGGGCAAGCCGCGAACGCTGTGGTCTCCCTATCAGAAGCTCACCCTGGTGCCGCTCGACGACAGCGTCGGTGCGGTGCGGTACATCATCAATACCAACGACAGCTGGTATCAGCAGATGATGGACCTCTCGCCGGAGGGCATCGCCCGCAATCCCAAGCTGTACGCGGACCCCGACACGCCGATCGAGTTCCATCAGTACAACCTGCCCTACCGCTTCTATGGCGAGCCGCCCGCCCGGGTGCTCATCGCCGGGGGCGGCTCGGGCAACGATGCCGCGTCCGCGGTACGGAATGGCGCCGGCCGGGTAACCGTGGCGGAGATCGATCCGCTCATCGTCAAGCTCGGCCGGGAACTCCATTTCGAGAAGCCGTACTCCAGCGACAAGGTGCATGTGCAGGTGGACGACGCCCGGAGCTTCATCGAGAACTCGCGGGACACCTTCGACCTCATCGTCTTCTCGATCCTGGACTCGCACACCACGAGCTCGTACTACACCAACATCCGTATCGACAACTACGTCTACACGGTCGAGGCGATGCAGGCCGCCCGCCGCCGGCTCGCGCCGGACGGGCTCTTCGTGATGTCGTTCTCCAGCGAACGCCCCTGGTTCACCAAGCGGCTCGCCGACGTGGTGACTGCCGCGTTCGGCAAGCCGCCGCTCATGATCGAAGGGCCGGTGTCCTTCTTCGTGGTTGGCGAGAGTGACCGGGCGGAGCGCAGTCTCGCCGCGAACCCGCGGCTGCAGCAGTACGTCGCGGCCCATGCCAATCCGAAGCTAGCCGACGCCTCGGTGATCACCGACGACTGGCCGTACCTGTATCAGCAGACCCGCGGTATTCCGATGATCATCTGGATCCTCTCGGTGGGCCTCATCCTGATCTGCTGGCAGGCCTTCCGGAGTCTCAAGGAGACCCGCGGCGGCCTGCAGTGGCACTTCTTCTTCCTGGGCGCGGCGTTCATGCTGCTCGAGGTCCAGGTCATCAGCAAGGTGGCGCTGCTCTTCGGCACCACCTGGCTCGTGAACTCCTTCGTGATCACCACGCTGCTCATGTTCATCCTGCTGGCGAACCTCGTCGTGGCCAAGGTGCAGGTGCCGAAGATGGTGGCGTACGCCGGCCTCTTCCTCACTCTCGCGCTCGGCTACTTCATCCCGACCCACGCGCTCTTCCTCGAGTCCTGGGTGGCCCGGGCGGCGGTGGCGATGGCGCTGTATTGTTCCCCGGTCTTCTTCGCCGGGCTGATCTTCATCTCCAGCTTCCGGGAGATCGGATTCCGGGCCGAGGCGCTCGGCTCGAATCTGCTCGGATCGCTGGTGGGCGGGCTGCTGGAATCGGCGTCGTTCGCCATCGGCATCAACGCGCTCGTGCTGCTCGCCGCGGCGCTCTACCTCGGCTCCATGCTCACCCTGCGCCGCGCCGAGTCGACGGCAGCACTCGCGGCCGGCGTCAAGCCGGTCCCGGGATGATCGAATAGTCAGGCAGGTTCGGACCTTATCACGGTGGTAACCAGGAGTCTTCCATGTATTCCCTGTCGGTGATGCTATATGTCGGCCCGGACCAGCTGTTGCCCCTCACCTCGATCCTCGGGGCGATCGGCGGCGCCATCATGATCTTCTGGCGCCAGGTCGTCGGCGTGTTCCGCAAGGTCGTCGGCCTGTTCCGCAAGCCGTAAGCTCCCGGGCCCGGGGGGTGGGCGGCGTCGCCCAGCCTCCGGGTTCGTGCGTGCCCGCTTCGCGTGCCTTTCTCCCCACCTGCCACTCCGGGATCGGTCTCCAGCCGTCCATCGGCAGTTATCGCGTCCTGTCGCGCCCTCGCGCTGCTCGAACGCGCCGTCGCTTCGCTCCGCCCCCAGTGCGCCCGGCTGGGGGCGGAGATCATCATCGCCCGATCAGGAGACGAGGCGGACGTCGCCGCGGTGCGTGCGCGCTTTCCCGATCTGAAGGTTGTCTCCATCGCTCCCGGGGCCGGGATTCCCCGACTGCGGGGTCTCGGCCTCGCCGCCACGGTGGGGGATCCGGTGGCCATGACGGAGGACCACTGCGTCCCCGCCCAGGACTGGCTCGAGTGCCTCATGCGCCACACCGCCGCCGGGGTGGACGCGGTGGGTGGCGGGATGGCGAATGCGCCGAAGAGCGGTTCGCTCTCCTGGGGCGCCTATCTCTCGGACTACGGGTTCTACAGCTGCGCCCGGCCCGCGGATGCCAGGCCGGTCCCCTTGCTGACCGCGGCGAACATTGCGTATAGCCGCCGCGTCGTGCCCGAGGTGACGGCGTGGTGCGACGAAGGGGCCTGGGAGAACGTGGTACACGACCGGCTCACCGAGGCGGGGCGGGTCCTCCGCTTCGCGCCCGAGGCCCGGGTCTATCACGACCATCGGTATTCGCTCGGAAGCTTCTGCCGCGATCGCTACGAGCACGGCTGGGACTATGCGCGGGCGCGGCTGACCGAGGACCCGCGCGCCCCTCGCTGGCGGCTGCTCGCCCTGACGCCCCTCCTTCCCCTGGTCCTCATCCGGCGGATCGGGCGGGCGGCGGCGGGGGAGGATCGTGCCGCTTACCTACGGGCGCTGCCGGTGACCTTCGCCTTCCTGTGCAGCTGGGCCGTGGGGGAGGCGGCGGGGTACATCAGCGGCCCCCTGGGGGCCGAGGAGGAGGCGGGACGGGTGGCAGCGACCTAGCGGTTGCCCGGTCGGCCCCCGTGTGTGTAGGATCTGTGCTGCGGGTGAGGCATGGCCTCCACAGGCAGGGCAGAAACCGTGGCGCTGCTGGCGCGGCCGAAGGGCTTGGATCGGCCTAATCCTGACTCGGCAGCCGGTGAATGTGGGCACACGAGTTGCTCTTCAGCGCGGCTCAAGTCCCGATGCCGTCACGGGATCGAGCCCCACGACCGAGCCAGAGGAACGGGAATGAATCCGATCGCACGGGTCGCGCGTCACGCGCGCCTCACCAGCTATTCCTACCGGGACATGGACAGTCCGCCCTTCCTGGTGCTGTTCATCAACAGCATCTGCAACATGAAGTGCGAGCACTGCTTCTACTGGACCAGCCTGAACCAGAAGAACGACCTCTCCCGGGACGAGATCTTCGCGCTGTCGGATTCGCTGGGGCCGATCGAGAACCTGAACCTCTCGGGTGGCGAGCCGTTCCTGCGCAAGGAGTTTGGCGAGATCTGCCGCAAGTTCATCCAGACCAACGGGGTGAAGCAGATCTACGTGCCGACCAACGGCTACTTCACCGATCGTTGCATCGCGGCCATCCGCGAGGTGCTCAAGGAGCCGTCGCTCGACCTGTTCGTCGCCGAGATCTCGCTGGACGGCATGCCGGCCTTTCACGACAAGTTCCGGGTGGCCAGGAATTCGTTCAAGAAGGCGATGGAGACCTACGACGCTCTGGTGGAGCTCCAGAAGGAAGACCCGCGTCTCCGGGTGCACTCCATCTCCACCGCGACCGACGTGAACATGGAGGAGATCAAGCGGCTCACGACCTACCTCTATGAGCGCTGTCCCAAGATGGACCATCACAACCTGGCCATCATCCGGGGCGACCGGAAGAACCCGACACTGCGCGGTCCCAGCCTCAAGAACTATGAGGACCTCTACGAGTACATCCGCCGCCTCTGGGCGCCGCGCGAGGAAGGCCGCATGGGGTCGGCGGTCGAGCCGATGCTGCAGTGGGCCAAGGTCGAGACCGTGAAGCAGGAGCGGCAGGTCGTGCCGTGCAAGGCGGGCAAGATCTCCGGCGTGGTCTACGCCAACGGCGACGTGGGGGTCTGCGAGATCCACAAGCCGATCGGCAACCTGCGGGAGAAGACGTTCCCGGAGATCTGGCACTCCGCAGAGGCCAGGAAGCTGCGGCAGCAGATCGCCAACAAGGAATGCTACTGCACGACCGAAGTCTTCATGTGGTCGAGCATCGTCTACCAGCCGCTGCCGCTGATCGAAGCGACGCTGAAGGGCAAGGTGTGGCGCAAGCCGTTGCCGCTGCATCCGTCGGAGCGGCTGCCTGTCACGCTGGCCGACGGGCCGCAGGCCGGGGAGCCGGATCTGGAGACGGCCGAGGCGGATCAGGCGAGCGCCTGAGCCGAGGAGCCCCAGTCGACGCCGTGACTGCGTGGGCGGCCTGGGGTAGTGCTTCCCCGGCCGCCCCTGCGTTGCCCGGGGGCGGGGAATCATTGGCAGGCACGCAGGACATTCGGCCCACCGACGCGCCGTCGCCGTGGGCATTCGAGACCCAGATGTCAGCTCCGGGGCACCGCTCCCGGGCCGGAGGTGGGTGAGGCATGAGCGTTCAGGTGTCGGCCCTTGATCGTACCGCGATGACCGACGGCGGCGACTCCGCCCCCGGGGAGCGGATGAACATCGTCATCGGCGGCCACGTCGATCACGGCAAGAGCACGGTGGTGGGTCGCCTGCTCGCGGACACCGGCTCGCTGCCGGAGGGGAAACTCGATGCGGTCCGGGCCATGTGCGAGCGCACCGCACGGCCCTTCGAGTATGCCTTTCTCCTGGACGCGCTCAAGGACGAGCAGTCCCAGGGGATCACCATCGACGCCGCCCGGGTCTTCTTCAAGACGGCGCTCCGGCACTACATCATCATCGACGCCCCCGGCCACATCGAGTTCCTGAAGAACATGGTGACTGGCGCCTCGCGCGCGGAGGCCGCCCTGCTCGTCATCGACGCCAAGGAAGGGGTGCAGGAGAACAGCCGTCGCCATGGCTACATGATGTCGATGCTGGGCATCCGCCAGATCGCCGTGCTCGTCAACAAGATGGATCTGGTCGGCTACGACCAGCAGCACTTCGAAGGCATCGTCAAGGAGTACACCGAGTTCCTGGCGAAGATCGGGGTGCATCCGGCCTGCTTCATCCCCGCCGCCGGCCGCGACGGCGACAACATCGCGACCCACTCGGCCAACATGCCCTGGTACAAGGGCCCGACCGTGCTGCAGGCCCTCGACCGGTTCGCCACCGAACCGCCGGCGCTCCACAAGCCGTTCCGCATGCCGGTCCAGGACGTCTACAAGTTCACCGCCCAGGGTGACGACCGGCGCATCATCGCGGGTACGATCGAGACCGGTGTGGTGCACGTCGGCGATGAAGTCGTGTTCTATCCCTCCGGCAAGAAGAGCAAGGTCAAGACCATCGAGGCCTTCAACCGGCCGGTCCAGACGGAAGCCCACGCCGGACAGGCCGCGGGCTTCACCCTGGCGGAGCAGATCTACGTCGCCCGCGGCGAGACGGCCGCGATCGCCGGCCAGACCAAGCCGGACGTCACCACCCGGGTGCGGGTGAGCCTCTTCTGGCTCGGCAAGCAGCCGCTGGTCAAGAAGAAGGACTACATCCTCAAGCTCGGCACCGCGCGGGTGCCGTGCAGGCTGGAAGAGCTGCACCGGGTCATCGACGCCTCCAACCTGAACACGAGCGAAACCAAGGAGCGCATCGATCGCCACGATGTGGCGGAGTGCACCCTGAAGCTCAATCGGGCGGTGGCCTTCGACAC
>Ga0209797_10001389_pt1 | contig 12099 bp, 11 predicted proteins | sample DOMMetBare3Fresh_2_FD_187472 | JGI IMG/M metagenome (GOLD analysis project Ga0209797, IMG submission 187472) | Wetland sediment microbial communities from St. Louis River estuary, USA, under dissolved organic matter induced mercury methylation -... | ecosystem: Environmental > Aquatic >...
GCGCCCCCGGCCCAACGCATGAACAGGGGCCGATCTTGTTTGTCTTCATGTATTCACTGATCGCAATAGCTGTTTGACAATTGAATAGGTGGAGGCACGGCGCCGTAGGGTGGGCAAAGGCGCGGACCAAGTGCGCATGTTTCGCCAACGGCACTACGCAGCGCCGTGCCCACCGTTCCAGAAGCCCGTCGAACATTCGTGTCGTGAATGCCTACCGCACCGCCCGGCGCACTTGCTCCACCACCGCGCTCGGCGCGTTGACGATGTCGGTGACGAGTTGCGCCAGCGCGTCCCCCGCCATCGGCGTGATCTCCATCAGCTGGCGCTCGGCCTCGATCAAGAACTCCGGGTCCCGCATGGTGGCGTTGAAGGCGCGCCGCAACGCCGCAACACGCTCCGCCGGCACATCCGCATTGGTGGCGATCGGGCGCGCCAGCGAAGCCACCCGCCCGACGAAGTCGAACACCACCTTCTGCTCGGCACTGGCGGCAAGATCGCTCAGGAGCGGCGCGTCCGGATAGTCCGGGTTCTTCCTGAGGCCCCATTGCAGAATGAGGTTGAACAGCGGCCGCCCGTCCGCCCCACGCTCGCTCGCGCCCGCGAACATCGCCTTCGGATTGCTGGTGCCGCGGCCGTCGATCTCGCCGCGCTCCATGGCAAGGTTCATGTCCGGCCCGCTGTTGTAGCCGGGCACGAGCTTGAACCTTGTGCCGAGCGTGCCGTTGGTGATGAGCGTGAGCCAGGCCGAGGCATCGGCGAGCGAGGGCACGCCGATGATGGTCTCGCGCCGCCGCGCATCCTCGATGGTGCGCGTCGCCGACGCGCGCGAGGTCAGGAGGAAACTGGTGGCGTCGCTCATGTTGCCGATCCAGTTGAGCGAGCGCATGTCGACCTTGAGCTTGTCGTTGAGCGCGAGCGCCTGCTCGAGCGGAAAAGTCTGCGTCACCATGGTGAGCACGGTGCCGTCGCGCGGATGCACGTCGGCCACGTAATTGAGCGCGGTGAGCCCGCTGCCGCCCGGCATGTTGACCGGAATGACGCTCGGCCGGCCCGGGATGAAGCGCACGATGTGGCGCGCCAAGAGCCGCGAATAGAGATCGTAGTTGCCGCCCGGCGCCGCCCGGATGACGATCCTGATCTGCTTGCCCCGGTAGAAGTCCTCGACCGGGTCGGCCAAGGCGGGAAGCGCGACCAACGCCGCGATCAGCGGCGCCATGAGGGCAAGGCAGCGGGCCATACGCAACAGACTAACAGCCTCGCGGGCGCTGCCAAGGCCAGCGAGCCGCTTTCGACCCCACCGCCAGGACTGATCCAAATCAATGGCTTCGGGCGCGAAAAGCGGAAAGGATCGCCATGGTCTCGAGGTCGCCGATGCCGCCCGTCGCCGAGCACGCAACCCCCGTCTTTCGCGCCCGCAACCTCCGCAAGACCTACGTCATGGGCGAGGTCGAGGTGCACGCGCTGCGCGATGTCGATCTCGATATCTACGAGCGCGAATTCGTCGTGCTGTTGGGGCCTTCGGGCTCCGGCAAATCGACCCTGCTCAACATCCTGGGCGGGCTCGACGCGCCGACCTCCGGGGAGGCGCGCTGGCGCGAGCATAACCTCGTTGGGGCCGACGACGCCGAGCTCACGCGCTATCGGCGCGAGCACGTCGGCTTTGTGTTTCAGTTCTACAATCTCATTCCGAGCCTGACCGTGCTCGAGAACGTGGCTCTGGTCGGCGAGATCACCGACAAGCCGCTCGACCCGCGCGAAGCGCTCAAGCTGGTCAGCCTCGAGCAGCGGCTCGATCACTTCCCCTCGCAGCTGTCGGGCGGCGAGCAGCAGCGGGTTGCGGTCGCGCGCGCCATCGTGAAATCGCCCGACGTGCTGTTGTGCGACGAGCCCACCGGTGCCCTCGACTACGACACCGGCAAGATCGTGCTGGCGGCGATCGCGCGGGTCAACGAAGAGCTCGGTACCACCACCGTGGTCATTACCCACAACGCCGCCATCGCCGGCATGGCGGACCGGGTGCTGCGGCTGGGCGGCGGTCGCATCGTCGGCGAGGAACGCAACGCCCGAAGGCTTTCGCCCGATGAGGTGCGCTGGTGAGCCTGCTCGATCGCAAGCTCGTGCGCGACATCGCCGCCATGCGTGGTCAGGTGATCACGATTGCGCTCGTGGTGGCCGCCGGCGTTGCCGTGTTCGTCGCCGCGATCTCCACTTACGGTTCGCTGCAATCGCAGCGCGAGCGCTTTTATGCCGACGCGCGTTTCCCGCAGATCTTTGTCGCCCTCAAGCGCGCCCCGCTCTCGATCGTGGCGCGGCTTGGCGAAATCCCTGGCGTCGCCGCGGTCGAGCCGCGCATCGTGCGCGATGTCATCGTGGACTGGCCGGCCTCCACCCTGCCGGTCTCGGCCCGGATGGTGTCGATCAGCCAAGGCGGCGACGAGCCGCTCGCGCGCCTGCATCTGCGGCGCGGCGCCGCTCCCTCGCCCGGCGACGCCAGCGGCGTCGCGGTCAACGAAGCGTTTGCAGAGGCCAATGACGCAGCGCCCGGGAGCGACATCCGCGTGCTGCTCAATGGCCGCGTGCAGCGCTTTCACATCACCGGCATCGCGCTCTCGCCGGAATACGTCTATGCGGTGAAGCCCGGCCTGCCGATCCCGGACGACCGGCTCTATGCGATCCTGTGGGTCGATCGTCGCGCCGCGGAGGCGGCCTTCGACATGAAGGGCGCCTTCAATGACCTCATCGTGTCGCTGGCGCCCGGCGCCGACCCCAAGCCGGTCATCGCCGAGCTCGACCGGTTGCTGGAGCCCTACGGGTCGGTCGGCGCGCTCGAGCGGCGCGACCAGCCTTCCAATCGATTCCTGGAAGACGAGCTCAACCAGCAGAAGGTGATGTCGATCACCATCCCGTTCATCTTCTTCGGCATCGCGGCGTTCCTGCTCAATGTCGCGCTCGGTCGCCTGGTGACCGCGCAACGCGAGCAGATTGCCGCGCTGAAGGCGCTCGGCTTTCCAACCACTCCGCTGGTCCTGCACTACCTCAAGCTCGTCGTGGTCATCGTGCTCATCGGCTCGGCACTCGGGATCGCGGGCGGATATGCCTTCGGCGAGGCGATGATCGCGAGCTACCACGGCTTCTTCCGCTTTCCGCGCCTCGCTTTCGAGCTTGCGCCTTGGGCCGCCATCGTCGGCACGGCGGTAAGCCTGATAGCTGCGTCGGTCGGGGTTCTCGCGGCGCTCCGGAGCATCGTTCGTCTGGCGCCGGCGGTCGCGATGCGCCCGGCGGCACCGTTGCATTTTCGCCGCTCCTTGATCGAAACGCTCCTGTCCGGACGAGCCATGCGCGCGCGGACCGTCATGATGCTGCGCAATATGACGGGCCGCCCGCTGCGCACCGCGCTGACCACAGTCGGCATCGCCTTCGCCATCCCGATGGTGGTGCTGGGCCTGTTCTGGCGCGACGCCATCGATCACATGATCGACATTCAGTTCAATCTGGTCGACCGCGGCAATGTCATGGTCACCTTCCCGCATCCGCTCGATCGCGCGATCATCGGCGACGTCGCACGCCTGCCGGGAGTGCTGGCCGTCGAGGGCCAGCGCATCGTGCCGGTGCGCCTGCGCGCGCAGCACCGCACTTATCTAACGTCGGTGATCGGCCTGCCCGCCGGCAGCGAGTTGCGCCGCCCTCACGACAGCGCGTTACGCCCGGTCGAGGTATCACCAGAGGGGATCACCCTCACTCGCCGCCTGGCGGAGCGGCTTGGCGTGGTGCCCGGCGACATGGTGACGATCGAGGTCATGGAGGGCCGCCGCCGCAAGCGCGACCTGCCGGTGAGCGCCAGCGTCGATGAAGTCATCGGCATGGCGACATATATGGAGATCGACACACTCAATCGATTGACGGGCGAAGGCGCGGTGGTGTCGGCCGCCGCGATCTACGCCGAGCCTTCGGCGCTGCCGGCGCTGTCGCGGCGGTTCAAGGAGCTGCCGGTGATCGAGTCGGTCGCGATGAAAGCGCAGACGCTCTCGTCGTTCATTGACAAGATCGCCGCCCTTGTCCTGGTCACCGCCGGCATCCTGACCACATTTGCGGTGATCATTGCGGTCGGCGTCGTCTACAACAGCGCGCGCATCGGGCTGCAGGAGCGCGCGTGGGAGCTCGCCAGCCTGCGCGTCCTTGGCTTTACGCGCGCCGAGGTCGCGCGCGTTCTGTTTGGCGAATTCATGCTTGAGATTGCCATGGGTATGCCACTCGGGATCGCAGCCTCGCAAGGCATCGTCGCGCTGATCGCGCATTTCCATTCCAACGAAAGCTTCGAGATTCCAGCGGTGATCGCACCCCGCACGTTTGCGGCGGCGGCCCTCGTTGTGGTCGCTGCAGCCGCCGCGAGTGCTTTCGTGGTACGCCGCCGGATCGACCGCCTCGATCTCGTCGCAGTTCTCAAGACCAGGGATTAAACATGCGCATCACGACCGGCCGCATCGTCACCGCTCTGAGCCTTGTGGCGGCTGTTGGCTTGCTCGCCTGGTCGGTCATGCCGCGGCCGATCCCGGTGGAAACCGCGACGGTGACTACCGCACGTTTCGTCGCCACAGTGGACGAGGACGGCAAGACCCGCATCCGCGAGCGCTACGTGATGGCCGCACCGCTTGCCGGACGGCTGACCCGGGTGAGCCTCAAGGTCGGCGACCGTGTGGACGCCGGCGCCGTGGTGGCGACGATCCTGCCTACTCCTGCGCCACTTCTCGATCCACGCAGCCGGCGCGAGGCCGAGGAACGGCTGGGCGCCGCCGAGGCTGCGCTCGAGCGCGCCAAGGCGCTGGTTGAGCGCGCACGCGCCCAGGCCGAACAGGCCGACAACGAGCTTGTCCGCACCCGCGCGCTGATGGAACGCGGCGCCACGACAGCGCAAGCGCTGGAGCGCACCGAGCTTGCCAAGCGGGTCGCCGACCGCGATTTGCGCGCAGCCGAGTTCCAGCTTCATGCCGCCGAACACGAGCTGGACCAGGCGCGCGCTTTGCTTGCCCGCTACACCGACGCGGACAAGGCGCCGCTCGAGCGCTGGACTCTGACCGCGCCGGTCGCTGGCGTCGTGCTGAAACTTGCCCAGGAGAGCGAGACCATCGTCCAGCCGGGCACGCCGATCCTGGAGATTGGCGATCCCGGCGATCTTGAAATCGTGGTCGACGTGCTCAGCACGGACGCGGTCGAGATCAAGCCCGGCGCGGAGGTGACGATCGAGAACTGGGGCGGCCAGGGCGCGCTCGTCGGCCGCGTGCGCCGGATCGAGCCTGCTGCCTTCACCAAGGTTTCGACACTCGGCGTCGAGGAGCAGCGGGTCAACGTCGTCATCGACTTCGCGTCGCCTCCGGACCGATGGGCCGAGCTTGGTGATGGCTTTCAGGTCGATGCCCGCATCACGGTCTTCATGCAGGAGAGCGCGACGATCGTGCCCGCAGGCGCCCTGTTCCGCCGCGGCGAGAGTTGGAGCCTCTATGTGTTGGAGGAGGGACGCGCGCAGGCGCGAACGGTGACCCTGCTGAGGCGTTCGGGTCGCGTTGCCGCGATTGCGACAGGTCTCGCGCCGGGAGAGCGTGTCATTGTCTATCCGAGCGACCGCATCACGCCGGGAGCTCGAATAGAGACCCGCTAGTGTCCCGATTCCGACGGCCGCTGTCGGCCCGCCTTTGCCCGCCTCGCGTTCTGCTTGCGACCGGCGCACAGGCGCGCTAGGAGCGACGAGCCTAGCAGGCTTGCGAGCGCTGCCAAGGCGCGCGCCGGGTTAGCTCAGTGGTAGAGCAGCGGTTTTGTAAACCGTTGGTCGGGAGTTCAAATCTCTCACCCGGCACCAGTAACGCATTGAATCCTGAGGCAAAGCAGCGAGGTAGCGCACAACCTGTCGGGCGACCCGGCGCGCCTGGCCCGGAGTTTTCCACTTCCCGCCCGCCAACACGCGCTCACCTCTTGCGCCAGCGGCCCGAAGCGTGCTTCCACGAGGCGACCAACCAGGGAGAGATGCGATGGCGTTAGACGAGGGCGTCGAGCTGGAATCCGTGAAGAAGCCGCTGTCGGAACCGGGCGACATCATGGGCCTATGGCAGGACGACGACGGCAGCGTCGGGCTCACTTTCGCGTCGGATTTGAAGCCGGAGGCCTGGAAGGCGATTCTGTCGGAGGCCGTTTTCGAGATCGCCGACGAAATCGCGGGCGGCGACGACAAGAAGCGGGCCGAGGTCATCTCGACCATCATGGGAAAATAAGGGCCGGCGCGAACACCGGCAGCCTAGTTTTCCTGAAACGCGATCGGCGCGTCGGCAAAGATCCTGTATTGCTGCGAGCGCGGCTTGCTTTTGTCGTCGTCGTTGACGAGCTGCAGCGAGCTTTTGCCCAACAGCTCGCGCGGCAGGATCATCACGCGGATGAAGCGGCTCTGCCGGTCGGCGGCCGCCTGCGCGAACACGGGGTCGGGGCCGCTCTCGTACCAGGCCGAGCCGGGGCCGTAGCTCGTCGAATGGCCCTGGGTATCGATGCGGATGCCGCCCTCGATCAGGCAGCGGATGCCGGGCCCCTGGTGCCGATGCAGATAGGCACAGCCGCCGGGCGGAAACGCCACGCTGTCGCCGCGCAACAGCAGCTCGCCCTTGGGCAGGGTCGCGAGCGCGGCGGCGAGCTTCTTGCGCGTGGCACCGCGGCCGAGCGTCCATTCGCTTGCGTCGGCCGCCACCAGCTCGAAGCGCCACCAGGTCACACCGGCCGGACCCGGCTCGATCATCAGCTCGCCCTCGCCGTGCCAGGTTTCGCCCTCGCCCACGGCGCGGCCCTCGAACGTGGCCTGCCCATGCACGACAAAGATCATGCGCGGCGCCGGCGGCAGGCCGACCTCGGGCGAGTCGCTTGAGAGCACGTCTTCGTAGAGGCGCAGGATCGGAGGCATGTTGCGCTATTGCTTCGGAATGCCGGCCTTCTCGATCACCGCCGACCACTTCTTGATGTCGGCTTCGAGCCGCGCCTTGAACTCGGCCGGCGAGCTCGCCTGCGCCTCGACGCCGAATTCGGCGTATCTCGCCTTCACCTCCGCGGTCGCCAGAATTTCGCGCATCGCCGTGTTGAGGCGGTCGATGATCGCAGCCGGCGTGCCGGCCGGCGCCGCGATGCCGTTCCAAGACGTCACCTCATAGCCCGGCACCGCTTCGGCCACTGTCGGCACCGCCGGCAGGTAGCTTGCGCGCGTCAATCCGGAGGTCCCGACCGGACGCAGCTTGCCGTCGACCAGCCCGCCCTTCATGGCGGCGTAGAAATCGACCATGAGCTGGATGTCGTTGCGCAGGAGCGCCACGATGATCTCCGGCGTTCCACGATAAGGCACGATCTGGAAGTCGAGATTGGCGGTGGACTTGAACAGCTCGGCACCCAGATTCTGCGTGCCTCCCACCGTGATGGTGCCGACATTGAGGGAGCCCGGCTTCTCGCGCGCCGCCTTGATGAAATCGCCAAGCGTCTTGAAGCCGGACTCCGCGTTGGTGGCAAACACGAGATCGAAGGTGCCGAGCGCGGAGACAGGCGCAAAATCCTTGACCGGATCGAACGGCAGCGATTTGAACAGCGGAACACTGATCGCGGTGCCGTTGGTCACGAGGCCGAGCGTGTGGCCGTCGGGCGCCGCCGTGGTGACGGTGCGCGCCGCCGAGATGCCGCCCGGCCCCGGCTGGTTCTCGATCACCAGCCGCTGGCCGAGCTTCTCGCCAAGCTTTTCGGCGGCGAGCCGCGAGGTGATGTCGGCGACGCCGCCCGCCCCGAACGGCAGCACGAAGCGGATCGGTCTGGTCGGATAGGCCTGTGCGCGCGCGATGCTTGGCAGCCCGACAGCCGCGGCAATGCCGCCCGAGAACAACCTGCGCGTGATCACTGTCATTTTCAATCTCCTCCAATCTCCTTCAATCCCCTGGCTAGTGACCCGTTTCCGAAGTTCGTGATCCATCGCAGCAACCCCCGACACGAACTTCGGAAACAAAGGGACACTAGCAACTCTATGATTCCAGTGCCGCTTTTCGATTTGAAGTTCCTGACAGAATTTGCTGCACGTGGTGCAGGAACTTCAAATCGGCGGCACTGGTCGCGCGGTCAGCCGGCCTTGCGCACCGCGGACGTCGCCGTCTTCTGCAGATGCGCAACGACCTCGTCGAGATGCATGACGTCGGCGTATTTGTGATGCATGTCGAACAGATTGACTTTGTGCGAGAGCGCGCTGCGATCGAAGCAGCACTCCTCGACCAGCACGACGTGGAAGCCGTTCGAATAGGCGTCGACCGCGCTCGCCCGCACGCAGCCCGACGTGCTCTCGCCGCACACGATCAGCGTTTGCACACCAAGCTGGGTGAGATGCGCCATCAGCGGCGTGCCGTAGAAGGTGCTCGCGCGCTGCTTGGTGATGACGACGTCGCCCGGCTGCGGCTTGAACTCGGGGCGGATGTCATAGTCGGTCGGATCGAACACCGGCCGGTTGCGCTTGGTGGCGGAAACGAGCTTGGGCTTGCTCGTCTCGCGCGTATCGCCGGTGGAATAGAAGATCGGCAGCCCCGCCGCGCGCGCCGCCGCAAACAGCCGCTTGGTCGGCTCGATCGCCTCGTGGGCGTAGTGACCGCACGAATTCGGATAGGTCTTGGCCAGCTCATGTGGCGGATGGGCACCGCCGCGATAGACGACCTCATAGAGATCGATCGCAAGCAAAGCCGGATTGGGACCCACGAACGTCTTGCGCTGATAGCAGGAATAGACCTCGAGAATTTCGGGGGACATCACATCCTTCCAGCAGTGGTCCTCGAAGCTGTCGGTCATGATGCCGCTCCTGTTGCAATATTCGCTCGCAGACAAGCCTAGCGGCCTGTGCGGCCGATGTACACGTTCATATGATAAAGGTTCACATGACGCACGTTCATATGGCTGCCAATGCCATATGGCTTTGCGGGCCTGCGACATATAGCTTCAATAGCGGCTGTCTTGACCATCAGCGACCGGCCACCAAGAGCCGACCACGGCAAGACCTTAGAAGGGGAGGACATCCGTGCAGGCACTCACATCCGTGCAGACACTCACCAGGCGCTCGATGCTGCTGGGCGCGATCGCGGCGCCGATCTCGGCCCATGCGCAGGCATGGCCGACCATCAGGCTCGTGGTGCCGTACCCGCCGGCCGGATCGACCGACGTCATCGCCCGCCTGGTGCAACCCGAGTTGCAGCGGCGGCTCGGAACCACCGTCATCGTCGAGAACCGGCCCGGCGCGTCCGGCAGCATCGGGACGGCCGCCGTCGCCAAATCGCCGCCCGACGGCAGCACCTGGCTGTTCGTGTTCGACAACCATGCGGCCAATCCGTTCGTTCTGAACAACCTGCCGTTCGACACCGAGAAGGACCTCGACCCGGTGCTGTTCATCGGCACCGCGCCCTATGTGCTTGCCACCAGCGCCTCGAAGCCGTTCAAGACGCTGGCCGACGTCATCGCGGCGGCGCGAGCGAAGCCCGACGCGGTGAGCTACGGCTCGGTCGGCAGCGGCAGCGTCGGCCACTTGGCCATGGCGCTGCTGTCGAAACAGGCTGGCGTGCGGCTCGTCCACGTGCCCTACCGCGGCGGCGGTCCGGCCATGAACGATGCGATTGCCGGGCATGTCGATCTGCTGATCGGCAGCACCGCGCTGGCGATCCCGCAGATCGAGGCCGGCACCATCAGGGCGGTGGTGCAGACCGGCAAGGCGCGCGCGCAAACCCTCGGCGCGGTGCCGACCGTCGGCGAAAGCGGGTTCCCCGACTTCGAAGCCTATGCGTGGTGGGGCGTGTTCGCTCCGGCTGGCACGCCCAGCGCGATGGTCGCCCGTTTTGGCGCCGAGCTGACGGCCTCGTTGCGCGAGCCACGGATTGCCACGCAGCTCACCCAGGGCCAGCAGGTGACGATGGCGCTGAGCGGGCCGGACAGCCTGCGCAGGTTCCTTGCCGGGCAGATGCAGGTCTGGGGCGCGGTCGCGCGCGAATTCGACATCAAGGGCGAGTAGCGATCACAGCTTGGCGAGCGCGGCGATGTCAATCGCCCGCGCATAGGCGAGCTTGTCGCTGACCGAGGCGCTGCCTTGCACTGCGATGATGAACTTGCCGGCAACCACCAAGTGAAGGTCGCCGTCCACGCCCTGCAGCGCGCGCTCGTTGCCGACCGTGACGATCTTGCCCATGGCGCCGGCGACCTCCCTGGTAGCCATCATGGTGGCGAACTGCGCGATCACGGCCTGGTCGCTTGCGATCTGCACCTCGATCTGGTCGCCGGCCTTGTTCTCGTAACGGCGCAGCACACTCGAGGCGCCGAAGCCCGCGCTCCCCATCGCGGTGATCTCGACCTCGTCCGCGGTCCAACCGGGAAGCGCCGCCGGCAGCATCTTGGCGTAGGCTTCGGCGTGCTTCTGCCCGATCAGCTGGGAGGCGAGGCCGAGCGCATCCTTTGCCTTCGCGAGCTCGCCGTCCGCATAGGCCTTGCGACCTGCCTCGATGGCGTCGGTCACGTCGTCGGAAAGCGCCACGCCGGCCATCAAGGCCGAGAATGCCACCGCCAAAAATGTCGATCGCATCGTCGCCACTCCTTGGGAGTGCTAGTGCCGCCGATTTGAAGTTCCTATAACAGTCGCGGCAAACTCGGTTAGGAACTTCAAATCGAAAAGCGGCACCAGAATCATGGAGTTGCTAGTGCCCCTTTGCTTCCGAAGTTCGTGTCAGTGGTTGCTGCGATGTATTACGAACTTCGGAAGCGGGGCACTAGCCTCCCAAGGGATGCTACTTCGCCCGCGCCCCGGACGCGAGTGCGATTGAGGCCATCAAGGGTGGGACTTACCGCTCACCAGGTCACACCCGCCTTGGCCAGGACGGTGCGTCCGGGCAGCGGATAGGCGCTGTAGGTCCCGACGTTCGGCAGGCCGCTGATGAAATCGATACTACTCACGGCATAGTCGAAATACCGCACGTTGAAAACATTCTGCACTGCCAGCGACCAGAAGAATTTCTCATACTCGCCGCTGATGCGCAGATCGACGAGCGTGTGCCCGGGGATCGTCAATTGCAGGTTCGCTGCATCGTTGTCCATGCGCTTTGAGCTGAAGAAACGAGCAACGCCGTCGAACACGAGATACCTCTTGTAGATATCCCAGGAGACCGCGGCGCTGCCGGTCCAGCGCGAGACCAGCGGCACGTCGTTGCCCGCGAACGGCCCCTCGCGGAACACCGAGCGCGTATAGGCGAGCCCACCCTTGAGCCGCAGCGTCTCGCTCACCTGCCAGGTTGCGATGGTCTCGCTGCCGTAGCGGCGGGTAGGCTCAAGATTGAGGTTGGTGAAGGTCGCCGGGCTGAAGAACAACTCATTGTTCAGCCGCATGTCATAGATGCTCGACTGCAGGCTAATCGAGCCGTAGCGTACCCGCAGGCCGCCTTCGATGTCATGCGAAGTCTGGGTCTTGAGATCGAAGTTGGTGACGAACCCAACGCCCACGCGCTCGTCGACCGTCGGCAGCCGAAAGCTGCGCGCCGCCCGCCCGAACGCTGAAAACACCTCGTTGAAACGATGCTCGAGACCGACATGCAGCGCGTGCTGCATCTCGCTCTTGTTGAGCGGCAACCCCTGGGGGGGCAGGAAACTGCCGGGTGCCGTTGGATCGAACCGGTCACGTGCCGTGGTGCGGTTCTCCTGCAGGCGAGCGCCGAAGGCAAGATCGGTTGTCGGCCGCAACGCGATCGTTTCCTGGAAGTAGCCGGCGAGCGTGCGCTGCGTCAGATCGTAGCGATGGTTCGGCGGATCGCTCAGGTGGACGCTGCGGTCCGAGCCATAGGTGGTGTCGTAGACGTCGATGCCGGCGAGGAGCTTGCCCGACAGCCCGCCGAGATCATGCTGACTGGACAGCCGCGGCGTCAGTGAGAATGTCGTCAGCGTCGCCTTGAAGCCGCGGTCGAAGTCGGAGCAGCCATTGCAGAAGAAGGCGGCCTGCTGGTTCTTCTGCCGCACGCCGCCGTCGACGATCAACTCGGTGCCCGGCACCAGCACGCGGGTGACGCCGAGCGTCGCGCTGAATCATTG
>Ga0209797_10001390_pt1 | contig 12097 bp, 13 predicted proteins | sample DOMMetBare3Fresh_2_FD_187472 | JGI IMG/M metagenome (GOLD analysis project Ga0209797, IMG submission 187472) | Wetland sediment microbial communities from St. Louis River estuary, USA, under dissolved organic matter induced mercury methylation -... | ecosystem: Environmental > Aquatic >...
TTAATGAAAAAACCCTGGCTGCCGGAAGGCAGGTAATTCCGGAAAATATTATTACCAAACCTCCTTCAGCAGAATTAAGACCGGGACAAAAAGATTCTGATTCATTACCTGACTATGCAATTCTCGACAGACTATTGTATCAATATATTGAAAGAAGACAGGGGCCAAAGGAAATCAAAGCACAGGGCTTTGATGCAGCTTTAGTCGACAGGGTTTTAAGGTTGGTTAATATTAATGAGTATAAGCGTAACCAGTTCTGCCCCATTATCCGGATTTCACCAAAAGCTTTTGGAGTTGGTAGAAGAGTTCCGATTGTTGGGAAATATCTCAGTTAAAATAAAAAAAGTGGTTGAATAAAAAACTGCGAAACAAATGGTTTCGCAGTTTACTAATTTTTAGATGCCTTAATTAATTAATGTATAAAAGTCACTACTGCATTTTGAGTAGTTCCGGAAACAGTAATATTTTGAGAGAGTACTAACTGTGTTGCAGTCAAACTTTCTATAGTAAACGTACTGCTGCCACCGGTAAATAATGTAGCTGAAACGAATAATTTAGTTTCATTCTCTAAAAAATTCCATGTAAATGGGCTGGTTTGAGGATCGCTTCCGTTGCATTTTAATGGTCCTTCATCCAGTGTTCCTGTACCAGCAGCAGCAAAAGTTATAATATTATCTTTCTGGCATGCTTGTAAAAAGCCTGATACATTGGTGCCCCCAACAGTAGCTGCACTGAATTTCCATGTACTTGTGGAAACCAATTCAGTTTTAGTTTTGGCAGGAGGAGCAGGATCATCTTTACTGCAGCCTGTAAAAACCAGCAAAGAAAAAGTGACCAGAATTGCAAGAGTATAGAATTGTCTTTTCATAGTAAATTGATTGTTTTACAAAATAAACATTCTTTTTCAACAATAAAACGGTAAAAAGCCGGAAATAGTATGGTATTTTCTTCTAATAGCAATAACGGCAAATATTTTGCTTAGTTCAAGTTCGTATTTTGTGACTCTTAAATAGTTTCCGATGTTAAAAACCGCAGAAGATATCAGGCTGTTGAATGAAAGAATCAGCCACGCAAGTCAGTTTACTGATAAACTGAAAGAAGAAATTGGACATGTTATAATCGGGCAAAATCAAATGCTGGACAGATTACTGATCGGTTTACTCAGTAACGGCCATGTATTACTTGAAGGAGTGCCCGGATTGGCTAAAACGCTATCGATAAAGTCACTGTCTGAAGCAATACATGCCAAATTCAGCCGGATTCAGTTTACTCCTGATTTACTGCCTGCTGATGTGATTGGTACAATGATTTATAACCAGCAACGAAATGAATTTGTCGTTCGTAAGGGTCCCATATTTGCCAATTTCATTTTGGCAGATGAAATAAACAGGGCTCCGGCAAAAGTACAAAGTGCCTTATTGGAGGCTATGCAGGAACGGCAGGTAACGATTGGCGACAGTACGTATAAACTTGATGAACCATTTTTAGTGCTTGCCACACAAAATCCGCTGGAGCAGGAAGGAACGTATCCTTTGCCGGAGGCACAGGTAGACCGGTTTATAATGAAAGTCGTCGTTGATTATCCTACCATGCAGGAAGAAAAACTAATTATCCGTCAAAATATCCAGGGGGCTAAATTTCCAACTGTTAAGCAGGTAGTTTCTATTCAGGAGGTGATAAATGCCCGGGATTTGACAAGGCAGATTTACATGGATGAAAAAATTGAACAGTACATTCTTGATATTGTATTTGCAACAAGAAATCCGGAAAAATATAAATTAGAAAAACTGAAACCACTCATTTCTTATGGGGCTTCGCCAAGAGGAAGTATCAATTTAGGGTTAGCGGCTAAATCACAGGCTTTTTTGAATAAAAGGGGTTTTGTAATTCCGGAAGATGTCAGAAGTATTTGTAAGGATGTATTACGACACCGGTTAGGCCTAACCTATGAGGCAGAAGCAGAAAATATAAAAGTAGAAGATGTGATTGAGGATGTTTTAAAACAGATTAATGTTCCATAGAGTAGTTGGCCGATGGGAGATAATCGTTGGCCGGTATTGAATTTGAATATTCATTTTTTTATTCAAAAAACCAGAAAATGTCAAACTACAAAAAGTTAGATGCATGGCAACAGTCTATGCAACTTGTAAAAGAAGTTTACCTGATTACAAAAACTTTTCCAAAAGAAGAATTATATGCACTGACTTCTCAAACAAAACGAGCTGCAGTATCTGTTTCTTGCAATATAGCAGAAGGTGCTGGCAGAAACTATAAAAAAGATACAATTCAGTTTTTGCATGTTTCAAGGGGTTCACTTTACGAGTTGGAAACACTGCTTAACATTGCTATTATGGTTGAAATAATTTCAGAAGATATTTTTAATAATATTTCTCCATTAATAGATAAATGTATGCAATTACTTAATGGGCTTATAAGATATTATGAAAAAGCAAATTTAAAATGAGTTATTGCAGAGCAGCCGGCCATCTGCCAACTAACAACAGTCAATCTTATTATGTTAACTACAGCTGAGATATTAAAAAAAGTCAGGGAGCTTGAAATAAAAAGTAAAAAGCTAACCAGTGACCTGTTTACCGGAGAGTACCACAGTGCTTTTAAAGGTAAGGGCATGTCTTTTAAAGAAGTACGGGAGTATGCCGCAGGTGATGATATCCGATTTATTGACTGGAACGTATCTGCTAGATTTGGCCATCCGTTCAGTAAAATGTTTGAAGAAGAACGGGAATTGACTGTGATGCTTTTGATTGATATCAGTAACAGCTCTTTATTCGGAACTTCTCATGCAAGGAAAAAAGATATTATCACTGAAATTGCAGCTGTGCTTAGCTTTTCTGCAGTGAACAATGCAGACAAAATCGGTGTACTGTTTTACAGCGACAAAGTAGAAGCATTTATTCCTCCCAAAAAGGGAAGGCAACATGCCTTATACATCGTCCGGGAGTTATTAAGTAAAGAATCAAAAAGTAAGGGTTCTGCGGTAAGTGCTGCGCTGCGGTATTTCAATAATTCTACCCGGCAAAAAAGTATTGCTTTTATCCTTAGTGATTTTCTCGATGCCAATTACGAAGATGCATTGCGGATTGCCGGCAAGAAACATGATGTCATCGGAATTAAATTATATGATAAAATGGATCAGCAATTGCCGGATGCGGGATTGATGCAGGCAGAGGATTTGGAAACGGGTAAAACCAAATGGGTAGACAGCAGCAACAGTTTTGTCCGCTATAGTTATGAGCAGGAGTTTTTCAGAGTAACTGAATATGCTACACAGGTATTCAAAAAAGCAGGTTGTGATCTGCTGCATGTAAAAACCGGCGAAGATTATGTAAAAGTGTTACAACGATTTTTCCTTAGCCGGAACAGATAATTAACCATGAATTTTCAGCGATTTATATACTCTATGCTATTGATACTGCCGGCGCAGCTTTCAATGGCTCAAAGTGGCATAGTATTAAAAGCTGCTGTTGATAAAAATAAAATTTTGCTCGGGGAGCGGATACAGCTGACAATTGAAGCCACATATCCGGAAGATGCGCCAATTAAATTTTTAACACTTGATTCTTTAGCACATTTCGAATTACTGGGTATACCAAAAATTGATACAATTAATACTGCTGCCGGTACATCAATAAAAGGTGTTTACCAGATTACCAGTTTTGATTCCGGCAGTTGGGTGATACCATCTTTTAGTGTTGCACAGGGGAGTAAAACAGATTCTATACCGGTTGATGTATTATTTTCTGATTTTGATCCCAACCAGGATTATCATGATATTAAAGATGTTATCGATGTGAAAATAACAGATAAGACCAATTGGTGGTGGTATGGTGCCGGCGGCCTGCTGTTATTTTTGATCTTACTCTATTTTTTACTTCGGAAAAAGAAACCCCAATCAATTAGTGCTACGGGTATACTTGTTGATCCTTATGAAGAAGCAATGAAAGAATTGAGTTTATTGCAAAAGCAAATGCCCGAAGTCAAAATCTACCATACAAGGCTTATTGATATTTTCAGGTTATATGTGTATCAAAAAAAGGGGATACTCTCTTTACAAAAAACCACCGCAGATCTTATTATACAACTAAAGACTATCGGATTAAACAAAGAATTATCTGATAGCCTTTCGCAATCTTTACGATTAAGTGATTTTGTAAAGTTTGCAAAATATACTCCATTGCAGCAGGATAGTCTAAATGCTTTTGATGTTATTAAAAAAGCCATCGTGGAAATTGAAAAACAAAACTGATGTTGTACAACTGGCTAAAAAATATCGATTTTGCTTACCCGGTTGTATTGGGATTATTTGCTTTACTTACTTTGATAATATGGTGGTATATAAAGAAAGCAGACAGCCGGCAGGGAACTATTAAAGTTTCAACAGTTTATTCTTTTGGTGTATCATCAAGAAAAAGTCACTTCCGGCATGTACCATTTATTTTAAGGTTGCTGGCATTAAGCTGTTTAATTCTGGCACTGGCCCGTCCTCAAAAAAGAAATGATGAACAACGAACTGAAGGAGAGGGAATAGACATAGTGCTTTGCATGGATGTAAGCGGTAGTATGGGTTCACGGGATATTGCACCATCAAGGATGGAGGTTGCCAAAGAACTGGCCGAAGAATTTGTTCGTGGCCGACCTGTTGATAGAATAGGCCTTGTAATTTTTTCAGGTGAAAGTTTTACACAATGCCCTATTACCAACGACAGGAATACGCTGATTACCCAGATTCAGAATTTGGAAAGCAGAAAGTACCTGAAAGATGGAACTGTTATTGGTGAGGGACTTGCAACAGCAGTTGATCGGTTGACAGAAAGTAAGTCTAAAAGCAAAGTAGTAATTCTCATTACAGATGGAAAAGAAGATGCGCCGGATACAAGATTACTGGATCCGCTTACTGCCCTTGAAATTGCAAAGTCTAAAAAAGTAAAAGTTTATACTGTTGGAATGGGAGCGGCCCCTGCTGCCATTATCGAAGTAATCGGAAAAAGAGGAAAACAAAAAAATCCAAATATTGATTTTCTGGATGAAGCTTTGCTGCAAAAAATGGCCAATGAAACAGGGGGAAAATATTTCCGGGCTATAGATAAAGGGGCACTCAGAAAAACTTATCAGGAAATTGATCAGCTGGAGAAATCTAAAATCGAAACAACTTCTTTCAAACGAACAGAAGAAAAGTTTTTGCCTTTTGTGTTGGCGGCACTGGCCTTCCTGCTGATGGAAGTTATTTTACGATATACTTTATTTAGAAAATTCCCCTGACAATATATTCTGTTATCTTGCAAGCCAATGAAAGCAACTGTATATAAGTCTACCGGTAGCTGGTACATTGTAAAAGATGAGGCCGGAAAATTCTGGAATGCCCGTATGAAAGGAGTTATGAAACTGGATGATATAACCAGTACCAACCCGGTTGCTGTGGGAGATGTTATTGAAATGGAAATTGAAACAGAAGAATCTAATACTGCCATTATTGATGAAATACACGACCGGCATAATTATATCAACCGCCAATCTCCCCGTCACAAGCATCAGCATCATATTGTGGCAGCTAACCTGGATCAATCACTGCTGGTGGCTACCCTAAAAGAGCCCAGAACATCACAGGGTTTTATTGACCGATTCCTGGTAGCATCTGAAATGTTTCATGTTCCGGCTCTTATTGTTTTTAATAAATCTGATTTATACAAAAGCAAGGAATTGGAGAAATATGAACAATGGAAAAAAATGTATGAAGCTGTTGGATATAAAGTGTTGCTGATAAGTGCCGTCAGAAATGAAGGAGTAGATGAAGTAGTGAAATTATTAAAAGACAAAACCACATTGATAAGCGGCCATAGCGGCGTAGGCAAATCTTCATTGCTCAATGCAATATTTCCTGAAATGAATTTAAAAACTCAGGAAATCAGTGGCTGGAGCGGTAAAGGACAGCATACCACTACGTTTGCCGAAATGTATGATCTCCCAATAGGAGGCCGGATTATTGACACCCCGGGTATGAGGGAATTTGGATTAGTGGATATTGATAAGCAGGAAGTTTCACACTATTTTCCGGAAATGAGAGATCGGTTAAACAATTGTCAGTTTAATAATTGCCTGCATTTTAATGAGCCGGACTGTGCAATTAAAGAAGCGGTAGTAAGTGGGGATATCAGCGAAGACAGGTATATCAGCTACCTGCATATTCTGGATTCAATCGAAAAGAAAACGTATTAAACTCAGGCAATATTCCTTTGATTGTCGTTGAACAATTTAGCCTCCAGCACACCCGCCAGTTCTACTACTGCTTTGTTGTCTTTGCTTAATGCATCACGGGTTTTGGTTGGAAATATAGAAATGCCATTGTATATGCTGTAGTGAAGGGTAAGGTTATGACCTTTAAATCGGAATTCCCAATCAATAGTATCAAAATCATCTTCCTTATGGGAGAAGTTTGCATCAAAATCACGGCTGAGGATATTGGCAATATGATAAAATTGCTTTAATCCGCCGTCATCGGCAATAATGGCTTCGGTACAGCCAAGGTTGGTTCGTAGGGTGAGACTCATAGTAAAGGTGTTTAAGTTTAATCATAAGACTGGATTCAAAAGTGATAAGCTGCATTAATCAAAAATTTAACTCCGGAATTTTTTTGCTTTTTTTACCGATTTGGCAGCATCAGGATCGCCACTCAGAATTTTCTCTGCTCCTACATTCTTTCCATTGCTTGGACAACCGGTTTTGCGTTTAAACATATTACTTAACATGCCACACGAAGACACTAACATGGTGATGCTTAACGCTACTGCAAAAAATCTCAGGTTTTTCATGTTTTTTTACTTATCTCTCAAACGAATTTACTATTTATTAATTACTTCTGAAAGAGGAAAACTACGAATCTGCGGGTCTTAGTTTGGTGTTTGAAAACGACTCTATTTCAGGGTTCCGTAACAGGCTCAATTCCCTGACTTCCAGCAGCTCCCCTGAACCAATCGGCATAGCGAACATAATTATCAGCTATACGATGTATCTCACCACTTATCATTTCCTGCGAAATGTCTTTTATCTTTTTAGCCGGCACCCCGGCATAGATACTGCCTGCTTCACACATAGTATTCTCAAGCACCACAGATCCGGCCGCAATTATCGTATTGCTGTGTACCACTGCATTGTCCATAACTATCGCACCCATACCAATCAATACATCATCATGCAGCGTACATCCATGCACAATAGCATTATGTCCTATCGAAACATTATTACCAATGGTTGTCCCGTATTTCTGAAACGTACAATGAATGCATACACCGTCCTGCACATTCACTTTATTCCCGATTTTAATAAAATTTACGTCGCCCCGGATTACGGTATTGAACCAGAAACTGCAATCATCACCGGTTAACACATTGCCAACAACCGTAGCATTCGGTGCTAAAAAACAATTTTTTCCAAATTGCGGATGCTTGCCTTCCACAGGTAATATCAGGGCCATATATTCAGGTATTAAAAATTAATGATTAAGATTTTATTGAACCAGCTGCAGATTTTCATGGCATCGCCTGTTGCATCCGCCATTTGGCGTATTGTTCATTTCTTTTCTTTCAGAGAAAGAGAAGAAATGAATCACACTTCATCTGTTGTAATTCTGCTCTGCAAATATCATGAATCTTTGCGTTCTTTGTAAGAACACAAGAGAATCAATAACGGTCTTCTGATTATGAACCAACGTGAACTTTTTTTAAGGCATATCGGTCAGACTTCTACGGCACCGCTGACACTGGAAATTGTGAAAGCCGACTGCTGCACTTTATATGATGTTGCTGGTAAGGAATATATCGACCTTATAGGCGGTATCAGCGTAGCCAATATTGGCCACCGGCATCCAAAAGTTATTGAGGCGATACAAAAACAACTGGATGCCTACCTGCATATCATGGTCTATGGAGAATTTATAGAAGCCCCACAGGTGCAATATGCCAAACTGCTCACAGATCATTTACCGGCATCTCTCAATTCCGTTTATTTTACCAACTCCGGTTCTGAAGCAACAGAAGGAGCTATGAAACTGGCAAAGCGAATAACAAACAACACACAGATAATTTCATTTAATAATTCATATCACGGCTCTACACAAGGTGCGTTGAGTGTGATGGGTGATGAATACTGGAGAAATGCATTCCGGCCTTTATTACCAGGCGTACTGCATTTGCAATACAATTCCTTTGAATCACTCCAAGAAATAAATGAAGACACGGCCTGTGTTATTGCGGAAACAGTACAGGCCGAAGCCGGGATTCTTATTCCGGCAAAAGAATGGATGCAGTCGTTGCGGAAAAAATGTACTGAAACGGGAACACTCTTAATTCTTGATGAGATACAGGCCGGCTTTGGAAGAACCGGAAAGCTTTGGGGCTTTCAGCATTTTGATATAGTGCCTGACATTTTATTATTAGGTAAGGCTTTAGGTGGTGGCATGCCACTCGGTGCTTTTATCGCCGATAAAAAACTGTTGGATGCATTTACAGAAAACCCGGTGCTGGGGCACATCACCACCTTTGGCGGTCATCCTGTTTGCTGTGCAGCGGGTATGGCAGCAATGAATGCATTGCTGGAAGAAGGATGGATAGACACAGTTAAAAAGAAAGAGGAATTATTTAAATCGTTGCTGGTTTATCCCAAAATTAAAGCCGTACGTTCATTTGGTTTATGGATGGCTGTGGAGTTTGATTCTTTTGAAACAAATAAGAAAGTGATTGATGCATGTATTGCAAATGGTGTACTCACCGATTGGTTTTTATTTGCCTCAGATTGTCTGCGTATTTCGCCGCCGTTAATTATTTCGGAAAGTCAGATACTACAGTCCTGCAGAATAATTTTGCAGGCCTGTAGTGAAATTTGATTTCGAATAACCAGCCTGATTATTTTCTATTTTAATACTAAATGGAAAATGTTAACAGTATGTAATACATCCTGTATTATTGCTTATAAAATAAAAGATAAGTATGTCAGCTTCAAATTGTGCTCCGGTCATTGAAAGAAAAAAACTTGGTTTTTTAGACAGGTTCCTTACGCTATGGATTTTTTTAGCCATGCTTTCAGGAATTGCGATTGGCTACTTTATTCCTTCTTTCTCAGGATTCATTAATTCATTTTCCAGCGGCACCACCAACATTCCATTGGCTATAGGATTGATTTTAATGATGTATCCGCCCCTGGCAAAAGTCCGGTATGAAAAAATGGGAGAGGTTTTTACCAACGTAAAAGTATTAGGAGTGTCGCTTATATTGAACTGGGTTATTGGTCCCATTTTAATGTTTGTACTGGCCATTACTTTTCTGCGGGATTATCCGGAATATATGGTGGGTCTCATTCTGATTGGCATAGCCCGGTGTATTGCTATGGTTATTGTATGGAATGAGCTGGCAGAGGGAAACCGTGAATATGCTGCCGGGCTGGTAGCATTGAATAGCATATTCCAGGTATTGTTGTATAGTGTGTATGCCTATATTTTTATTACTGTATTACCTCCACTTTTCGGATTACACAGCCTCCAGGTGGATATAACAATTGGACAGATTGCAAAAAGTGTTGCGATTTACCTTGGAATTCCTTTTGCAGCAGGATTCATCAGCCGCTATGTTCTTATTAAACTAAAAGGAAAAGATTGGTTTCAACAAAAATTTGTTCCCATTATATCACCGGTTACTTTGATTGCATTGCTTTTTACAATTATGATTATGTTTAGTTTAAAAGGCAAAATGATTGTAAATATTCCTTTTGATGTATTGAGAATAGCCATCCCACTGGTTATTTATTTTGCAATTATGTTTTTGGTAAGTTTTGTTATTGGTAAGAAGATGGGAGTCGATTATTCCAAAAATGCATCAATTGCTTTTACAGCAGCGGGCAATAATTTCGAATTAGCAATTGCCGTAGCCATCGGTGTATTTGGTATAAATAGCGGCCAGGCTTTTGCCGGTGTTATCGGCCCTTTAGTTGAAGTACCCGCATTGATAGCTTTGGTAAACCTTGCCTTCTGGTTCAGAAAAAAATATTATAAAACAGAAACTACTTTATAATAGTAGTGTTAACCCCGCAGCGAGCAACGATCCTATTATTGGCCCTGTAACCGGAATCCATGCATATCCCCAATCACTGTCTCTTTTTCCCGGTATGGGTAAAATAGCATGCATGATACGTGGGCCTAAGTCACGGGCAGGGTTAATAGCATAACCGGTCAATCCACCCAACGACAGGCCAATACCCAATACCAGTAATGCTACGGGTAGCGCATCCAGGGAGCCAATACCAGCTGTAGGTGCGGTAATGAAAAGAACCCCGAGTATTAAAATAAAAGTTCCAAGTATTTCACTAAAAAGATTAAGCCAGTTATTTCTTATGGCAGGGCCGGTACAGAATACGGCCAGCTTTAATTCGGCATCCTGTGTTTCTTCAAAATGTTTTTTATAGCTAAGCCATACAAGAAAGGAACCCGTTGCTGCCCCCAGTAATTGAGCAATTATGTAAATGGGGGTATCAACCCATGCAAATTTTCCGACCGCTGCCAGGCCTATTGTTACAGCAGGATTTAAATGTGCCCCGCTTGATGCACCAACCATATAAACTGCTACGAATACACCAATGGCCCAGCCAAAAGTGATAACAATCCAGCCACCATTCTGACCTTTCGTTTTATTTAATACAACGTTGGCCACTACGCCATCACCCATAATAATAAGAACAGCTGTGCCGATAAATTCACCGATAAATGGAGACATAGTTGTTGGTTTTAGTGAGGTAAATAATTTTTAGCTACTGATTTAAAGTTATTGATTTGTTCTTTTACCCAGTCATCGTTTTTATTCATTATTGTTGCCATCAATTGTACTACTTCAGGAGCTTTAATAATGGCAACCCTGGCATCCAGCAATAATTGCCTTGTTCTTCTGGCCAAAAAGTCTTCAGCAGTCATACACATTTCTTCTTCTACTGCCAGCTTTACAACTGATTTTAATTCATTATTATTAAGGGAATTGATTTCTACACATACTTCCGGAATATTATATCCATAAAGTTTTAAATCTTCCGTTATACAGTTTGAAGGAGTTAAACTATTATGTTCAATAGCAACGTTAACTACATCTTTTGCCATTCTTCGGTAAGTGGTCCACTTGCCACCTGTAATGGTTATGAGACCAGAGCTGGCAATATTGATAAAATGATCTCTTGGTAATGCAGCAGTTTTTTTACTCTTTACTTTCACTAAAGGCCGAAGCCCGGCAAACATGCTTTTTATATCACTTAATTGCGGGTCCTTGCTGAGATAGCGGCCAATGTGTGACAGAACAAAAGCTACTTCTTCCTGCATAGGAACCGGTTCTTCATTAATAGTGTCAACATGAGTATCCGTTGTTCCTAATACAATTTTATCATGCCAGGGCACTGCAAATAATACTCTTCCATCATCGGTTCTTGGTATCATGATGGCGGTATCACCCGGTAAAAAATCCTTATCAACAACCAAATGTATTCCCTGGCTCGGGTTAATGATGTTCTCATGCCGGGGATCATCCATTTTCATAACCATATCTGTAAAAACTCCTGTGGCATTTATTACTGCTTTACTTTTTACTTCATATTCTTTGCCGGTGAAACTGTCTTTTACCCATACACCGCAAATCTTTTTATTTATTTTCATTAAGCCGGAAACAGGAAAATAATTTAATACCACAGCACCATGTTGTGCAGAAGTTTGTGCGATGCTGATAGCCAGCCGTGCATCATCAAACTGGCCGTCATGATATAATACACCGCCTTTTAAATCTTCAGGGTCAAGATTGGGAACTAATTTTAATATTGCTTCTTTTGATAAAAATTCAGATGGTCCGAGGCCTAAATCACCGGCCATCTTATCATATATTTTCAGGCCGATCCCATAAAATGGTTTTTCCCACCATTTATAATTTGGTACAACAAATTTCTGATTGTGTACTAAGTGAGGGGCGTTCTTCATCAATAGGCCCCTTTCTTTCAAAGCTTCCATTACCAGTTTAATGTTGCCCTGTTGCAGATACCGTACGCCACCATGTACCAGTTTGGT
>Ga0209797_10001391_pt1 | contig 12096 bp, 11 predicted proteins | sample DOMMetBare3Fresh_2_FD_187472 | JGI IMG/M metagenome (GOLD analysis project Ga0209797, IMG submission 187472) | Wetland sediment microbial communities from St. Louis River estuary, USA, under dissolved organic matter induced mercury methylation -... | ecosystem: Environmental > Aquatic >...
ATCACCGCCGAGCGCCGGCGGATCGCCGCGAGCCCCTTCGCGCCGACGAAGAGGCCGGGGACGGCGAGGAGGACGCTGGCGAGGAGGAGGAGGGCGCGGGCCACGGTTGCGGATCTCAGGTGCGCGGCGAGCGCTTCGGCGGCGCCGGCCCGGGAGCGGTGGCCTCCGGAGCGGGGAGGAGCGCGGCGGCCGCCCCCGACGCCGTCACCCCCGCGACGCGCACGCGCTTGCGGCGGCCGGTCTCGCCCGCGAGGAGCGCGACGTCCGCGCGCTTCACGCCGAGCGCGGCGGCGAGGAAGGCGAGGAGCGCGGCGTTGGCCTCTCCGTCCACCGGCGGGGCGGCGAGCTGGATCTTGAGGCGGCCGTCGTGCTCGCCGGCGACGCGCGTGCGGGACGCGCGCGGCTGCACGAGGAGCTCGAGCACGGCGCCCCCCGCGCCGTCGCGCGCCCACGGTACCGGACCCGCGGCGGTCACGGCCGTACCCCGAGCAGCACGATCTTCGCCTGGTCCGCCGCCGCGATCATCCGGTCGAGGTCCATGACCAGCGTCGCGCCCGCCTCGACGGCGAGGACGCGCCCGCCCGCCTGCCGCAGGACCTCCACCGTGTCGGGCCCGACCGAGGGCAGGTCGAAGCGCCGGTCCTGTCCCGGCTTCACCGCCTTCGCCACCACGAAGCCGCCGGTCTTCGCGAGCTCGCCGCCGCGCCGGATGCAGGCGTCGGTCCCCTCCAGCGCCTCGACGGCGAGGGCGACCCGGTCCTTCACCACCACGGTCTGCCCGAGGTCGAGCCGCCCGATGCCGCGGGCGAGCTCGAGCCCGTAGCGGGCGTCGGCGAGCTCCTCCCCGGTGGGCGCGTGCCGGCCGAGCACGCCCTCCGGCGCGAGCCGGTCGGCCAGGAACGGCGTCGGATCGGTGATCGGCACGCCCTCCTCCTCGAGGAAGCGCGCCATCGCGCGGAGCAGGTTGTCGTCGGAGCGGATCGCCACCCGGGCGAGGACGCGGATGCCCGTCGCGTCGAGCAGGGCGTCCGCGAAGAAGCGGCGCTTGGTGATCGCGCCCAGCATCACCGACTGCGTCGCCCCGCCCGCCTTGAGCGCCGCGAGCAGGTGCCCGATCTGCCCGAGCTTCACCCAGGTGATCGCGTCGACGCGCTCGGCCAGCGCCGGGTCGGTCTCGTTCCGGTGCGCGACCGCGACGACGCGGTGCCCGGCGCGGCGGGCGCTCTCCGCGAAGAGGAGCGGGAACCGCCCGCCGCCGGCGATGAGGCCGATGGTCGCCACGGGGCCGCCCCTACCGCGTGATGCCGCGCTCGGAGCTCCGGACGAAGGCCGCGAGGTGCGCCACCTCGGGGTGGGTCCCGAGCTCGGCCTCGATCTGCGCGAGCGCCTCGGCGAGCCCGAGGCTCGACCGGAAGAGGAGCTTGTAGGCCTGCTTCACGCGGCCGACCTGCTCCTCGCTCATGCCCGCGCGCTGCATGCCGACGGTGTTCAGCCCGCCCAGCTCGGCGCGCGCGCCCGCGACGGTGCAGTACGGGGCCACGTCCATGGTGACGCCGGTGAGGCCGGAGACGAAGGCGAGCCGCCCGATCCGGCAGAACTGGTGGGCGGCCGCGAGGCCGCTCATGTGGACGTGGTCCTCGAGGAGGACGTGCCCGGCGAGGGCGACCGAGTTCGCGATGATGGCGCCGTCGCCGACGGTGCAGTCGTGGCCGACGTGGCTGTAGGCCATGAAGAGGCAGCGGTTCCCGATGGTGGTGACGCCGCCGCCCTGGGCGGTCCCGGTGTTGATCGTCACGCACTCGCGGAAGGTGTTGCGATCCCCGACGGCGAGCCGGGTGGGCTCGCCGCGGTACTTGAGGTCCTGCGGGATCTCGCCGATGACCGCGTGGGAGAACACCCGGTTCCCCTCGCCGAGGGTGGTGTGGCCCTTCACGATCGCGTGGGCGGCGAGCACGTTCCGGGGCCCGAGGACGACGTCCGGGCCCACCACGGCGAACGGGCCGATCTCGCAGGACGGGTCGACCTGCGCGCCCTTCTCCACGACGGCGGTGGGGTGGATGGCCATGATTCTCCTCCCGCTCCCTACTCCTGCTCGCGGTCGGCGAGCATCGCCAGGAACTCGGCCTCGGCGACGACCTTGCCGTCCACGAGGGCCGTCCCCTTCTGGCGCCAGATCGACCCCTTCCGCTTCACCACCTCGACGGAGAGCTCGAGGCGGTCTCCGGGGACGACCGGGCGGCGGAACTTCGCGCCGTCGATCGACATGAGGAAGGTGATCTTGTCGTTCACGTCCTCCCCGGGGCCCATCGACTTCACCGCGAGGAGCGCGCAGGCCTGGGCGAGCGCCTCGAGGATGAGGACGCCGGGCATCACCGGCTTGCCCGGGAAGTGCCCGGCGAAGAAGGGCTCGTTCATGGTGACGCCCTTCCAGGCGACGAGCCGGACGCCGGGCTCGAGCGCCACCACCCGGTCCACGAGCAGGAAGGGCGGGCGATGCGGGAGGATCTCCTGGATCGCCTCGACGTCGAGGACGACCCCGGGCGTGGCGGTCTCGGTGGTCATGTGTCCTTCTTCTCCGGCGCCGCGCGCTGGCGCTCCACTTCCCTGCGCAGCTCGCGCAGCTCCCGGCGCATCTCGGTGAGCTTGTTGAAGACCGACGAGTTCCTCGCCCACTTTACGTCGGGCGTGGAGGGGGAGCCCGCCACCCGCGCGCCGGGCTCGAGGTCCTCCCCCACGCCGGCCTGCGCCAGGATCTCCGCCCGGTCGCCGATGGACACGTGGCCGACCACCCCGGCCTGCCCCCAGACCACCACCCCCATCCCGAGCTTCGCCGAGCCGGCGATGCCGACCTGCGCGGCGATGATGGAGAGCGGGCCCACCTCGACGTTGTGGGCGATCTGGACGAGGTTGTCGATCTTGGCGCCGCGGCCGATGCGCGTCGTCCCGAGGGTGGCCCGGTCCACGCAGGCGTTCGCGCCGATCTCCACGTCGTCCTCGACCACCACCACGCCGGCCTGCGGCACCTTGTAGTGGCGCGGGCCGCGCCCGTCGCCCTCCATGTCGAGGGCGAAGCCGAAGCCGTCCGAGCCGATGACGCAGCCCGGCTGCAGGATCACGCGGTTGCCGACGACGCAGCGCTCGCGGATCACGACGTTGTGGTAGACGACGCAGTCCTCGCCCACCCGCGCCTCCTCCCCGACGTGCGCGCCGGGGAAGACGATCGACCGGGCGCCCACCCGCGCCCCGGGGCCGACGCAGGCGAGCGGCATCACCTGCGCGCCCGGGTCGACGTGCGCCGTCGGGTGCACCGCCGCGAGGGGCGACACCTCCGGGAGCGCCTCGCGGGGCGGGTGGAAGAGCGTCGAGATCTTCGCGAAGGCGAGGTAGGCGTTCGGCGCGCGGAGGACGGTGCGGCCCGCCGGGACCTCGGTGCCCGCGTCGACCACCACCGCCCCGGCGCGCGAGGCCTCGAAGGCCTTGCGGTACTTCTTGTTCGAGAAGAAGGAGAGCTGGGAGGGGCCCGCCTCCTCGAGCGGGCCGACGCCCTCGACGCGCAGCGCCCCGTCCCCCTGGACCTCGCCGCCGACGCGCGCGGCGAGCTCGGCGAGCGTGAAGGCCGGCACGGCGCGCCCCTACTTCGTCGCGGCCGGGGCCGGGGCGTCGGCCTTCTTCGGGGCCGCCGCCTCGGTCTTCTTCGGCGCAGCGCCCGGGTAGCGCGCGTTGTACTTGCGGACGAGCTCGTTCGTCAGATCGAGCGAGGGCGGCGCGTAGACGATCCCCCCGCCCTTCTCGAGCACGATGCTGAACCCGTCCGCCTCGGCGATGTCCCGGACGATGGCGGCCATCCGGTCGAAGATGCCGCGGGTGGCGTCGCGCTCGCGCTCGGAGAGGTCCTTCTGGAGGTTCACGAAGAGGGCCTGCATCTCGCGGGCGCGCCGGTCGAGGTCCTGGGCCCGGTCCTTCTTGGCCTGCTCGGACATCACCACCGCCTGCTTCTCGAAGTCGCCCTGGAGCTTGTCGAACTCGGCCTTCTTAGCGTCGAGCACCTTCTGCTTCTCGTCGAAGTCCCGCTTGAGGATCGCCCGCGCGGCCTTGCCCTCGTCCACCTCGTTCAGGGCGCGCTGCATGTCCACGTAGCCGATCTTCTGCTCGGCGCGGGCGGGCGGGGCGATCGCGAGGGCGAGGCCGATGGCGAGGGGGAGGAGGAGCGAGGGTCGCATGGGGTCACCGTCCTGTGGCTCAGAAGAAGTTGCCGATCGTGAACTGGAAGTCGACGGGCTCGTCGATCGACTGCCCGGCCGCGTTCGTGCGGCGGTCGAGCGGGAAGCCCCACTCGAAGCGGAGCGGGCCGATGGGGCTGATCCAGCGGAAGCCGAACCCCCACGACTTGTAGAGCGATAGCGAGACCGCGGGGTCGTGGTACGAGCCCTGCGCGAAGGCGTTCCCGGCGTCCGCGAAGACGACCCCGCGCACCCCCACCGCCTTGAAGAGCGGGAACTCGATCTCGAGGTTCAGGATCGCCTGCTTGTCGCCGCCGACCGCGACCTCGTTCGTCGAGCTGTCGGGGGTGAGGGATCCCAGCACCGTCTGCCGCGGCGCGATGGAGAGGTAGCGGTAGCCGCGCACCGAGTTGATGCCGCCGACGTAGAACAGCTCGGAGATGGGGACCGGGTGGTCGGCGTCCCAGTCGCGGATGAGGCCGAGCGTGAGCTTCGCGCGCGCGACCAGCCCCCAGAAGAGCGGGTGGTAGTAGCGCGCGTCGAAGGTGTAGCGGGAGAACAGGTTCACCCGGTCGCCGAACAGGGCGCTCGGCGCGAGGAGCGGCGGCGCCACCTCCGCGGCGGCGGAGAGGAAGAACCCGCTCGTCGGGAAGAGCCGGTTGTCGCGCTTGTCCCACTGGAGCGAGAGCCGGACCGAGCTCGTCGTCCCCGACTTGAACTCGTCGCGAGCCGAGGTGGCCTGGCTCGCGGCGGTGACGTCCACGCGCTCGTTCGTGTAGGTCGCGAAGAGCCGCATGTCCTCGAGGTGCCTCGCGAACGGCCACCAGGCCTGGAGGCCGGAGAGCTCGTAGCCCCAGGTCATCGAGCCGCCCACCGACCGGCGGGTGAAGGTCGTGTAGGTGCCCTCGGACCGGTAGAGGTCGAACGCGAACGTCCAGCGCGTGTCGAGGAAGTGCGGCTCTACGAACTGGATCTGGTAGAGCTGCCGGATCGAGGACCACTGGAGCTGGAGGGAGAGGGTCTGCCCCCACCCGAAGAAGTTCTGCTGCGAGATCTGCCCGGTGAGGATGAAGTTCTCGTACGAGGAGAACCCCGCGCCGATCTGGAAGGTGCCGGTGGGGCGCTCCTTCACCTCGACCTGCGCCACGACCTTGTCGTCCGCGGAGCCGCGCTTGGTGGAGATCTCGACCGTCTCGAAGAACCCGAGCGCGTTCACGCGCTGCTTCGACTCGCGCAGGCCGGTCCCGCTGTAGCGCTCGCCCTCGTAGATCCGGAGCTCCCGGCGGATCACCTTGTCCCGGGTCTTGTCGTTCCCGACGATCTCGATCCGCTCGAAGGTCGCCGGCTGGCCGGGCTGCACGTCGAAGGTGAGGTCGAGGATCCGCTTCTCCGCGTCGGTGTCGGTGAGCGGCGTGACGTTCGCGTTGGCGTGGCCGAGGTCCTTGTAGACGTCCCCGATCGCGAAGAGGTCCCCGGCGACGTCGCCGCGGGAGAACCACTCCCCCTTCCGCGTCCGGAGCAGCTTCCGGAGCTTCCGCTCCTGGTCGAGGAGCTGCCCGGTGAACTTCACCTCGCCGATCCGGTAGCGCTCTCCCTCCTCGATCGGGATCGTCACGTGGATGTAGCGCCGGTCGGGCGAGAGCGCGACCGACGGGTGGCCGATCTTCACGGTCACGTAGCCGCGATCGAGGTAGACCACCTGGAGGTTCTGCAGGTCGCGCTGGAGCGCCTCCTCCTGGTAGGTGCCGGCGGAGGAGAGGAAGGCGAGGTAGCCGCCGGGGCGGGTCTGCATCACCGCCTGCAGATCGCCGGCGGACACGTGCGCGTTGCCGATGAAGCGCACCTCCCGCACCTGGACCTTCGCCTGCTCGTCCACGACGTAGACGACGTCCACCTGGTTGTCGTCCCGCTCGTCCACCCGGTGCTTGACCTCCGCGAGGAAGTACCCCTTCTCGACGTACTTCTCCTGGAGCTTCTTCACGTCGCGCTGCACGGCGGCGAGGTCGAGGACTCCGCCGGCCTTGAGCGAGATCACGTCCTTGAGGTCGTCCTTGGAGAGCCCCTGGTTGCCGGACACCCGTGCCTCGCGGATGGTGGGGCGCTCGACCACCCGGTAGACGAGGACCGGCGCCTCCGCGTCGCCCTCGATCTCCACGACCACGTCGGAGAAGAGGCCGAGCTTCATGAGCGCCTTCACGTCGGCGCCCACCCGCTTCGCGTCGTACGGCGCGCCCTTCTTCGCCGTGATGACCGCCCGGATCGCGTCGGTCTCGACCCGGCGGTTCCCCTCGATCCGGAGGTCCTTCACGGTGGGCTCGGCGGCCGCGACGACGGCCGGCGCGGCCAGGGCGAGGGCCGCGGCGAGGAGGGCGGTGGCGCTGAGGGGGAGGCGGGTCACGCGAGCGGCGGAATCTAAACCGTCGTCCCGAAAACCTCAAACATCATCTTGCCGTGCCGCGCCTCCGAAACCGGGCACCTCCGGCGTGCGGGCGCTAGACTGCGCAGGCCACCGGCGCCCCGCCGGCACCCCGACCCTCGAAAGGATCGCGCCCATGACCCTCGGCCGCCTCGCCCTCGCCGCCGCCGCCGTCCTCGCCCTCGCCCTCGCTCCCGCCGCCCGCGCCGCCGACCCGGGCGCCGACTTCGCCGCGAAGGCGGCGAAGGAGAAGGGGGCGGTGAAGACGTCCTCGGGCCTCGTCTACCTCGCGCTCGCCGAGGGGGCCGGGGCGAAGCCGGGGGCGACGAGCACCGTGAAGGTGAACTACAAGGGGACGTTCCCGGACGGGAAGGTGTTCGACCAGTCGTCCTCCGGCCCGATCAGCTTCCCGCTCGACCGCGTCATCAAGTGCTGGACGGAGGGGCTCCAGCTCATGAAGGTCGGCGGCAAGGCCCGGCTCGTCTGCCCGCCGTCGATCGCCTACGGCGAGCGCGGGGCGGGCGGCGTGATCCCGCCCAACGCGACGCTGGTCTTCGAGGTGGAGCTGCTCGCGATCGAGAAGTGAGCGGACGCCGTGGCGATCCCGCACCTCACCGACGAGCAGCTGCGCAGCTGGACCCTCGAGCAGAAGGACCGCTGGTGGCTCGAGAACGTCTACCGGGGGGACATGCCCCAGCTCACCCTCCGCTCCGCCCTCACCGGCGTCGTGGTGGGCGGGGTCCTGAGCCTCACCAACCTCTACGTCGGCATCCGCACCGGCTGGACGCTCGGCGTCGGCATCACCTCGGTGATCCTCGCGTTCGCGGCCTTCAAGCTCCTGAGCCGGATCGGTCTCGGCCGGGACCTCGGCATCCTCGAGAACAACGCGATGCAGTCGATCGCGACCTCGGCCGGCTACATGACCGCGCCGCTCGTGGCCTCGCTGCCCGCGTACATGCTGGTGACCGGGAAGCCCATCCCGCCGTGGCAGGTCGTGCTCTGGATGGCCGGCCTCTCGGTCCTCGGCGTCCTCTTCGCGTTCCCGCTGAAGAAGCGGTTCATCAACGACGAGCAGCTCCCCTTCCCGGAGGGTTACGCCGCCGGGGTGGTGATGGACAGCCTCCACGCCTCGGGCGGCGCCGAGGGGCTCTTCAAGGCGAAGGTGCTCGGCCTGGGGGCGGCCGCGTCGGCGGCCCTGCAGCTCCTGCGCTCGGAGAAGGTGATGCACCTCGTCCGGGCCCCGTTCCTGGCCGTCCCGGAGTACCTCGACGCGCCGCTCTACCGCCTCTTCACCCCGCGCATCGCGGGGATCCCGCTCCAGGACCTGAACATCCGGATCGACACCTCGATCGTGATGCTGGGCACGGGCGGGCTCATGGGCATCAAGGCCGGCGTGTCGCTGCTCGCCGGCGCCGTCCTCAACTACTTCGTCCTCGCGCCCTGGATGATGAAGCTCGGCGTCATCTCCGGCACCGGCTTCCGCAGCATCACCCGGTGGTCCCTCTGGTGGGGCGTCGCGATGATGACGACCGCCTCGCTCTTCTCGTTCTTCTCCAGGCCGTCGCAGTTCGTGGACGCGTTCCGGCGGATGCGCGGCGGCATCGGCAAGCCCGACGTCCTCGCGTCGATCGAGCTGCCGCTCCGGGTGTCCCTGTGGGGCGTCCCGATCGCGGGCGCGCTGGTGGTCGCCATGGGCCACGCGTTCTTCGGGGTGCAGTGGTGGCTCGGCGTGATCGCCATCCCGCTCGTCTTCGTCTTCTCCATCATCGCGGTGAACTCGACCGGGCTCACCTCCATCACCCCGGGCGGCGCGATGGGGAAGCTCACCCAGCTCACCTTCGGCGCGCTCGCCCCCGGGAACATGCCGACGAACCTCATGACCGCCGGCATCACCTCCGAGGTGGTCCTGGGCGCGAGCAACCTGCTCATGGACATCAAGCCCGGGTACATGCTCGGGGCGAAGCCGCGGCAGCAGGCGGTGGGTCACGTCATCGGCGCGTTCGCCGGCGCGCTGGTGGTGGTCCCGGTCTTCTACCTGATCTTCCGCGGCGACGTGTCGCGGTTCACCTCCGACCTCCTGCCGATGCCGGCCGCCCAGGTCTGGCGCGCCGTCGCCGAGCTGCTCGCGAAGGGCTTCTCCTCGGTCCACCCGTCGGCGCGCTGGGCGATGCTCGCCGGCGCCGTGGGCGGCGTCGCGATCGAGTGGGCGAACCTCCGCATGCGCGGCCGGTTCCCGCTCTCCGGCGTCGGCCTCGGGCTCGCCACGGTGGTCACCTTCCCGGACGTCCTCTCGATGTCCGCGGGGGCGATCGCCTTCTGGTTCCTGGGCCGGAGCCTGAAGCGGCCCGAGACGGCCGCCCACCGCGTGCTCGTCGAGAACCGCGAGACGCTGTGCGCCGGCGTCATCGCGGGCGGCGCGATCATCGGGATCATCCTCATCGTGATGGAGACGGCGGTCCTGCGCTAGGCCCCCGGCCGCGCCCCGTCAGACCAGCCGGCCCTCGACGATCCGGAGCCGCCGCGGCAGCGCCTGCGCGAGCCGCTCGTTGTGCGTCACCACCACGGCGGTGATCGACAGGCGCGCGTTGAGGTCCGCGAGCAGCGCGTGGATCCCGTCGGCGGTCTGGGGGTCGAGGTTCCCGGTCGGCTCGTCCGCGAGGAGGAGGCGCGGCCCCAGGCACAGCGCGCGGGCGAGCGCGACGCGCTGCTGCTCGCCGCCGGAGAGCTCGCCCGGCCGGTGCTCCAGCCGCTCGCCGAGCCCGACCTGGCCGAGCATCTCCGCCGCGAGCCGCCGCGCCTCGCCGCGCGGCACGCGCCGGACGAGCGCCGGCATCATGACGTTCTCGAGCGCGGTGAACTCGGGGAGCAGGTGGTGGCTCTGGAAGACGAAGCCGATCGTCTGGTTGCGGAAGGACGCGAGCCCCTCCTCTCCGCGCTCGAAGACGTCCTCGCCGTCGAAGAGGACCCGGCCGCGCGTCGGGACGTCGAGCGTGCCGAGGAGGTGCAGGAACGTGCTCTTGCCAGCGCCGGAAGGCCCGGTGAGCGCGACGAGCTCCCCTTCCGCGATCTCGAGGTCGATCCCGCGGAGCACGTCGAGGCGCCGATCGCCCATGAGGTAGGTCTTGGCGAGCCCCTCGATGCGGACGAACGGGGCGGCCGCGGCGGTGGCGCTCATTCGGCCCTCAGCCCGTCCACCGGGCGCAGCCGCGCCGCCTTGGTGGCGGGGTAGATGGTGGCGAGGTACGAGAGGGCGAGCGCCGCGAGCGTGACGAGCGCGAACTGGGCGGGCTCGATGAGCACCGGCAGGTTCGAGATGTAGTAGACCTCCGGGTCGAGCGGGATCCCGACGCGGTCGATGAGCAGGCAGGACCCGTAGCCGAGGATGAGGCCGAACGCGGTGCCGACGGCGCCGATGATCACCCCCTCGGCGACGAAGATCTTCATCACGCTCGGCACGCCGGCCCCCATCGACTTGAGGACCGCGATCTCCCTCGTCTTCTCGAGGACGAGCATGATGAGCGTCGCGACGATGATGAAGCTCGCCACGAGCACGATGAAGCCCAGGATGACGGCCATCACCACCTTCTCCATCTGCAGGGCGGAGAAGAGGCTGCGGTTGAGCTCGCCCCAGTCCTTCGCGCGGAAGGGCCAGCCGCCGAGCGCGAACACCACCCGGCCCATCACCGCGCGGGCGGTGTCGACGTCGTCCACCTTGAGCTCGAGCCCGGTGATGGTCTCGCCGGCCCCGAAGAACTTCTGCCCCTCGGCGAGGTCCATGTACGCGAACTTGGAGTCGTACTCGTACATGCCGCTGTAGAAGATCGCGGCCACGTGGAACGGGCGGCTCTTCGGCTGCGGCCCGGCCGGGCCGAGGTCGCCGAAGGGAGAGACGACGCTCACCTGGTCGCCCACGAAGACGCGGAGCGCCCGGGCGAGCTCGCGCCCGATGACGATCCCCGGCAGCGGCCGCGCCTTCCGGGGGGCCTCGCCCGCCCCCGGCTCCGCGCCGGCCCGGCCGCCCTGCGGGATCTTCTCCGGCGCGCGCAGCCAGGAGAGGTCGCCGTCCTCGACGTTCTTCGGGAGGTCGGTGACCGTCCCGACGGTGTCCACGTCGATGCCCTTCAGGATCGCGCCGGTGAGGTTCTGCCCGGCGGAGAGCATCACCTCGTTGTAGAGGAACGGGGTCGCCCCGGCGACGCCCTTCACCCCGAGCACCTTCTCGCGGACGCCGCGCCAGCCGTCGAACTCGTCCTGGCCGTAGGTGAGCACCATCCCGTGGGCGTTGTGGCCGAGGATCTTCCGCTTGAGATCGGCCTCGAAGCCGCTCATCACCGAGAGGACGACCGTGAGCGCCCAGACCCCGATGGCGACGCCGCCGATCGAGATGAGCGTCATGAGGAGCGTCGCGGGCATCCGCGCGCGGCGGAAGAGCTCGCCGCGGCGGTAGGCGCGCCGCTCCCTCGCGTCGCGCACGAGCGACCAGACGAGCGCGACGAGGAGCCCGGGCACGAGCCCGGTGACGACGATGCCGAAGATCGCGGCGACGGTGCGCGGCGAGAGGCGCAGGTGGCTGCGCGCCACGAACAGCTCGTAGGAGACCGAGAGATCGAGGCGGCCGGTGCCGAACGCGAGGTAGGCGAGCGTCGAGCCGGAGAAGACGCAGGTGGCGGCGAGCAGCCCCGCGCCGAGGAGGCCGAGGACGACGACGAGCGTCCCCTGCGCCTCGAGGGGCTGGAGCGCCGCGCTCCCGGCGCGCAGGCCGGGGAGGAGCGCGACGAGCGCCACCGCCAGCGCCCAGAGCAACGCCGCGGCGGCCACCTCGTAGAAGGCCAGGCGCCGGGCGACGGCCGCCGCGGCCGCGCCGAGCATCGCGCCGAAGAGCGCGGCCGCGAGCGCGGCGAGCCCGGCCGCGACGGTCCCGGAGAGCGCGAGCCGATCGCCGAAGAGGGTCGCGGCGATCGGGGCGACGGCGACGGCGCCGAAGGTGCCGATCGCCACGAGGAGGAAGGCGCGGACGGAGAAGACCGGCGGAGCGGGGTGGCCGGCGCCGGGGCCGGAGCCCGGCGGAGACGCCGGGGGCGGGGGCCCGGGTTTCCCGCTCTCCCCCGCCTCGCGGGGGAGAGGGCCGGGGTGTGGGGGCGCCGGCGCGTCCGGAGGACCTGCTGTCGTCTTCGGCTCGCCCATCCCGCGTCAGCTCCGGTTCTTGAGGAGCGGGAAGAGGATCACGTCCCGGATCGACGCCGAGTCGGTGAGCAGCATCGTCACCCGGTCGATCCCGATCCCCTCCCCCGCCGTCGGCGGCATCCCGTGCTCGAGGGCCCGCACGAAGTCCTCGTCGTACGGCATCGCCTCCTCGTCGCCCGCCGCCTTCGCCTTCATCTGCGCCTCGAAGCGGGCGCGCTGGTCGGTCGGGTCGTTCAGCTCGGAGAAGGCGTTCGCGACCTCCATGCCGGCGACGAA
>Ga0209797_10001394_pt1 | contig 12080 bp, 10 predicted proteins | sample DOMMetBare3Fresh_2_FD_187472 | JGI IMG/M metagenome (GOLD analysis project Ga0209797, IMG submission 187472) | Wetland sediment microbial communities from St. Louis River estuary, USA, under dissolved organic matter induced mercury methylation -... | ecosystem: Environmental > Aquatic >...
TGAACAACTGGAAACATTATCAAAAGCATTTGGCAAAGAGAAATTCAGTATAACAAATGAAGGATATCTCAATAACCTTCAATTACGTTTTCCCAATGAACCGGCCAGGCATAAATTGCTCGATCTGGTTGGTGATTTAGCATTAGTAGGTATGCCGTTTAAAGCACACATTATTGCAAACCGTCCCGGCCATGCAAGCAATGTGGAATTTGCAAAAAAGATTAAAGATCACATTAAGAAAAACCGCCTAAAAGCGAATGTGCCTGCTTATTATCCTGAAAAACCACCGGTACATGATGTAACCGCTATTGAAAAAATATTACCACACAGGTATCCTTTTTTATTGGTTGATAAAATCATTGAATTAACCGACACAATGATTGTTGGGGTAAAGAATGTTACTTATAATGAACCCTATTTTACGGGTCATTTTCCCGGCAACTATATAATGCCCGGCGTATTACAGATTGAAGCGCTGGCACAATGTGGTGGCGTATTAGCCATTCCAAAAAATACTACAGATAAATATGATACCTATTTTCTGAAAGTAGATAACTGTAAATTCAAACAGAAAGTTGTTCCCGGCGATACCTTAATTTTAAAGATGGAATTAAAAAACCCTATCCGCCGTGGAATTTGTGAAATGAGAGGAACCATATTTGTGGGCAGCAAAATTGTTTGCGAAGCCGATCTTACTGCTCAAATTGTAAAACGACCAACTAATGATTAGTAATCTTGCTCATATACACCCCAATGCTCAAATAGGGAAAAATGTTACTATTGATCCCTTTAGTGTAATTCATGATGATGTAATTATTGGAGAGGGCACGCATGTTATGAGTAATGTAACCGTGTTTTCCTGTTCAAGAATAGGAAAGAATTGTAAAATTTTCCCTGGAGCTGTTATTGGTGCTGTACCTCAGGATTTAAAATTTAAAGGAGAATATACACTTGCAGAAATTGGAGACAACACCACCATTCGTGAATGTGTAACAGTACACAGAGGTACAACAGATAAAAAAACGACAAAAATTGGAAGTAACTGCCTAATAATGGCATACGCACATGTGGCGCATGATTGTATTGTTGGTAATCATGTAATTCTTGCCAATGCAGTACAACTTGCTGGCCATGTAACGGTTGATGATTTTGCAATTATTGGTGGCTTGAGTGCTGCACACCAGTTTACACATATAGGCAGGCATACTTATATTGCCGGCATGAGTGCTATACGCAAAGATGTTCCTCCTTTTGTTAAAGCAGCCAGAGAGCCATTGAGTTATGTTGGAATAAATAATGTGGGTTTAAGCCGCAGAGGGTATTCAAAAGAAACCATTGATGAAATTTTTAAGATCTATCATATTCTGTTTGTAGAAAGACACATCGTTTCAAAAGCTGTAGAGCTTATTGAAGTGATGCTGCCATTATCAGAAACCAGGGAAGAGATCATGAGCTTTATTAAAAAGTCTGAGATCGGTATCATTAAACGTAAAAATCAAAACACATCTGATGAAGATATTGCTTTCTGATGCAGGCAAGCGATACAACAGGGAATGGATTTTTCGTCATCTTACTTACGAATTCAACAGCAGTAATGCATATGCCCTTACCGGAAACAACGGATCGGGTAAATCAACTTTATTACAGGTAATAGGCGGTGCTGTTCAGCATTCAGAAGGAAAAATTGAATACTCCAAAAATAATCAGCCTATTGCAGATGAAAATCATCATCAGCAAATCAGTATTGCAGCACCGTATTTAGAACTAACAGAAGAAATGACACTCACGGAGTTTTTACACTTTCATCAATCGTTTAAACCATTTCTTTCTTCTTTATCAGTACAACAAATCATTTCTATCCTACAGTTAGAAAATGCATCTGAAAAACAAATCCGAAATTACAGCAGTGGTATGAAGCAACGGGTTAAATTGGCACAGGCCATTTTAAGTGATGTGCCTGTTGTTTTGCTTGATGAACCCTGTACCAATTTAGATGCTGATGGTATTTCATTATATCATCGTTTAATCAATGATTACTGTGGAGACCGGCTGCTGATAGTAAGCAGCAATGATGAAACTGAATACAGTTTCTGTAATTATAAACTGATGATGGCTGATTATAAAAACTAAGCGAATGGTTTAAAGTTTCAGGTTACAGGTTTAAGGTTTTTTAAGATCAATACATCTTTAATATCATTGTAAGCTTTGAATTACAGAAACGTTCAACATGAAATCTTAACCAACAAAATTTCATTTTAAATCACAAAGCAAATGTTTTTCATCAACTCACTAATATAACAGCAAAGGAAAAATTCCCCGGTTACTTCGGGAAGTTTATACATACAGGAACTTCAACCATTGCCTTCTGGGAAATAAAAGAAAACAGTCCCATTCCTGAACATGTACATATACATGAACAGATTATACATGTACTGGAAGGAACATTTGAGTTAACTGTTGAAGGACAAACGGAGCAGCTAACTGCCAGTGCGGTGGTAACTATTCCATCTAATGTAAAACATGGAGGCAGCTCAATTACTGATTGTAAAGTAATTGATGTGTTTATGCCTGAGAGGGAAGATTATAAATAAAACGTATAAGACAACTTACAATTGTGCAGACATATTATCCTCTGCTTGCAATCAGCAAATTCAAATCTGTATACTTTAAATCAAAACGCTGACTCAAATAAAAATTTGTAAGAGCGCCTTTGTACAGATAAATGCCATTGCGGATATTCATTTTATGCCATAATAATTTATCTAACCCGCCTTCATCAGCAATTTCAATTAATAAAGGCATTAATACATTACTGATTGCCTGTGATGCAGTTCTTGCAAAACCACTGGGAATATTAGGTACACAATAGTGTATAACGCCATGTTTCATAAATATGGGGTTTTCATGACTGGTTACTTCACTTGTTTCAAAACACCCACCTCTATCAATACTTACATCAACAATAACACTACCGGGACGCATATTAGCTACCATTTCTTCTGAAACAACAATGGTAGTTCTTGCCCCACCAATTGAAGACAAAGCACCTACTGCTACATCACAGGTCTTTAATTGTTTGGAAAGAATTTTAGGTTCAATAACGGAAGTCCACATGCGATGCCCAATGGCTGTTTGCATGCGTTTCAACTTATAAATATTATTATCAAACACTTTTACACTTCCACCCATTGCTAATGCAGTACGTGCTGCATATTCACCCACAATGCCAGCACCAATAATAATTACTTTGGTTGGTGGTATGCCGCTGATGCCACCTAATAAAACCCCTTTCCCATTGTTAAAACTGCTTAAGTATTGTCCGGCAATAAGCATAACAGCACTACCAGCAATTTCACTCATGCTTCGCACAATGGGGTTGTGACCAGAATCATCTTTTAAATTTTCAAATGAAAGACCGGTAATTCGGCGTTCCATCATGGCTTCTAAAATCTCTGCTTTCATTACAGCCAGGTGAATAGGAGAAATGATTGTTTGGCCCGGCTTAAGTAATTCAATTTCCTGTTCACTGACAGGTGCAGATTTAATAAGTGTATCACATTGATAAACTTCCTTTCTTTCATAGGCTATTTTGGCCCCTGCTTCACTGTAATCTTTATCGGTAAAGTGTGAACCTTCCCCAGCCAGGTATTCAATAACTACCCGATGCCCATTACTTACCAATACACTCACTGCATCGGGTGTTAATGAAATCCTGTTTTCCTGAAATAATTGTTCTTTGGGGATGCCAATAAACAACTGAGCACCTTTGGATTTTACATCCAGCGTTTCTTCTAATGTTTCGTAACTGAATGATGCGCTGACAATGGGTTTCTGTAATGCCATACAACCGTTATGTAAGTTTTTTAGAAAACAGCAAAATACAAAAACTAGTTTGGATATTGTATAGTTATTCTCCTTGTATTTGAATTGAGTATATCTATTTTGATAAAAACAGTATCGGCCGGTAATAAACTGTTGATTTTACCTGGCCATTCCACCAAACATAAATCACCACTATACAATACGTCTTCTACGCCTGCCTGTATAGCCTCTTCTTCGTCTTTTATCCTATACAGATCAAGATGATAAATGGTATTACCTGATTGTGTCTGATATTGGTTGATGATTGAAAATGTTGGACTACCAACGGTATCTGTTACTTTTAACACAATACATAATGCATGAATAAGTGTGGTTTTACCTGCACCCATCTCTGCATCAAAAGCCCATACTTTATATTGCTTCAGTTTGGTCCAAAGTTCTGCAGCAACAACTTCTATATTTTCTAAAGTAAATTCCGTTTGCAAGATTGTTAAATTGAATGATGGTTGCAAAGATATTGATTGAACAGCTAGGTGATGTTTCGTAAATTTGCAGTCTGGAAAAAGTGAAGCGGGAAAAGAACAAAGTGAGCCTCTTTTAAGAAAAGATTGTTCAATAAAACTACAGAAAGTACAAAACCGCCAGGATGACTATCGTTCAGACGGGAGTGCGACCACATAGCCTTTTAATGCGTGTCATGCGCAACAAAAGCTTAAAAGTTGTTCAAAAATCTGCTCCCATCTTTTTCCTCAACAAAATTGAAAATGAAAATTGTTATAGAATGGAAACAGTGAATTGGAAAGTTGAAGGTATGAGTTGTGCAAATTGTGCACTTACCATCAGTAAATATCTTGAGAACGAAGGCATGAAAAATGTAAAGGTAAACCCTGTAAGCGGTGAAGTGCTTTTTGAAATAATTGAAGGAAATGTTACTGATAAGCTGGAGAAAGGAATTTCTACATTAGCTTATATGGTTGCAGAAAAAGAAGGCTTGTCAACAAAAACTGCAGAAAAAAAAACTATCAATAAATACTTACGCTATGTTTTAATATGTGCACCTTTTACATTGGTTTTAATGTTGCATATGTTGGAAAAATGGTTTCCCATTCATTGGTTAATGAATCCCTGGGTACAGTTGGGATTATGTTTACCTGTGTATATAGTAGGCATGAGTTTTTTCGGACGAAGTGCTATTAAAAGCATTCAAAACAAAATGCCCAACATGAATGTGTTGGTTGCAGTTGGTGCTACAGCTGCATTTATATATAGTTTATATGGAACAATTACCGGGCAAGCTGCTCAATATATGTTTTATGAAACAGCTGCAACCATTATTACACTTGTGTTTCTTGGTAATTATTTAGAAGATGCATCTATACAACAAACTCAAAAGGCGTTGAACAGCCTGGCAAAAAGCCAAAAGGTAATGGCCAATATGATTGCGTTTGATGATCATCATCATGAACAGATTTTTCATGTTGAAAACAGTGTACTGCATGTTGGTGATTTAATCCTCATTAAAAGTGGCGAACAAGTACCGGCAGATTGTAAAATTTTATGGGGCGATGCTACTTTAAATGAAGCCATCATAACCGGAGAAAGTTTACCTCTAACAAAAAAACAAAAAGATATATTGATTGGTGGCAGTCTTGTTGTTGACGGAACTGTAAAAGCTCAGGTAACAGCTACAGCAAAAAATTCAGTGCTTTCAAATATTGTAAATCTTGTTAAACAGGCACAGGGAGAAAAACCACCTGTTCAACAATTGGCAGATAGAATCAGTGCAGTTTTTATTCCCGTTGTTTTAGTTATTGCTGCAATTACATTTTCTGTTAACTGGATTGTATTAAGAGAATTTACTCCGGCATTAATGCGAAGTATTGCCGTATTAGTTATTTCATGCCCATGTGCGATGGGATTAGCAACACCTGCTGCCATAGCAGTGGGGCTTGGACGTGCAGCTAAAAATGGTATCTTATTCCGGAATGCAAAAAGTCTGGAGCTGTTTAAAAATATTACCCAGGTAGTATTTGATAAAACAGGAACGCTAACAACCGGAAAATTTCAGCTAGCAGAATGGAAAATTGTAAATGATATTGCTATACCTGTTGAAGAGTTTAAACGTATTGTATATTCTTTAGAAAAATACTCTAATCATCCCATAGCAAAATGCGTAGCAGATAACTGGAAAATAAAAAATGAAATCCGCTGGAATAAAATTGAAGAAGTAAAAGGTTTTGGAATGAAAGCCAGCACAAAAGATGGTGATGAATATATTGCCGGTTCTTTTAAAGCTGCAGCTCATGTTACAAATGATGAAACACATAATATTTATATTTTAAAAAATAATGAACTGATTGGATGGGTTGATGTGAAAGATGAACTGAGACAGGAAGCTGTAAGTGTGGTTCATTATTTAAAAAGTAAACAGATAAAAACCATTCTACTGAGTGGCGACAGAAAAGAAAAAAGTGAACAGATTGGAAAACTATTAGGAATTGATGAAGTAATAGCAGAACAAACACCAGAACAAAAATTAGAAACTATTGCTGCATTAAATGCAATAACCCCTACGGCCATGATTGGTGATGGCATTAATGATGCACCTGCCCTGGCAAAAGCAACTATTGGCATTTCATTAAGTGATGCCTCACAGATAGCCATGCAAACTGCTGATGTGGTATTGATGAATCATGGATTAAAAAACTTACCACTTTCATTGGGATTAGGTAAGCACACATTTATTACTATTAAACAGAATTTATTCTGGGCATTCTTTTATAACATTATTGCAATTCCGATAGCTGCGTTTGGATTTTTAACACCTTCATTCAGTGCGCTGGCTATGGGCTTAAGTGACGTTGTACTTGCATTTAATAGTGTACGTTTGTTTGTAAAGAAGGTTGTGTAATAGAAATATTGTAAATTGTATTGAAAAACAAAATGTAATGACAGTAGTAATGCCTAAAAAAGCCAGTAAAGAAGAAATTAAAAAAAAGCTTGAAGATTTTGAAAAAAAAAGAAAAAAAACATTTTCAAAAAAAGGAAATGCTTCTAAATTTTTCGGAATCAATCCTTCAGAAGTTGATGGCCTCACTTTTCAGAAAAAAGTTAGAAAAGAATGGGATTAGTTCTGATTGATACCAATTTTGTAATTTATACAATCAAGGGCCTTCCTGTAATTGAGCCCTATCTTCTGTACGATTTTGCAGTCTCCGAAATCTCAATAATTGAATTACTTGGCGTAAAAAACATAGAGTCTTTTACTTTGAGAAGTCGTCAAAAATTTATTAATGGCATTATTACTTACCCCTTTAATACAGAAATCAGAGAAATTGCCATAGAATTAAAACAGAAGTATACTTTAAAAGTACCTGATGCAATTATTGCCTCCACAGCAATACATTATGATCAATCACTGTTAACCGCAGATAAAGATTTTGCAAAAATCAAGGAAGTATCTTCTATCATCGTTACTTTATAACGATAAGCATGAATGATATTTCCGAAATATTAAATCATTACTGGAGCTTCACATCCTTCCGCCCTCTTCAAAAAGAAATTATCGAATCTATCCTTTCAGGAAAAGATACATTGGCCCTTTTGCCTACAGGCGGAGGTAAAAGCATTTGTTACCAGGTTCCGGCATTGGCAAAAGAAGGTATTTGTATTGTTATATCACCTTTAATTGCATTAATGAAAGACCAGGTTGAAAGTCTTCATAAAAAAGAGATTGCTGCTGCAGCTATTTATACCGGTATGCCATTTAAACAGGTAAAAGAAATTCTGCAGATGGCTGTAAATGAAAAATTGAAATTTTTATATGTTTCACCAGAGCGTTTGGAAACAAATTTATTCAAGGAGTATTTGCCTGGCATGAATGTGCAATTAATTGCAGTTGATGAAGCACATTGCATTTCACAATGGGGTTATGATTTCAGGCCATCTTATTTAAAAATTGTAAACTTCAGAAAAGAATTAAGAGGCATTCCCATTTTAGCAGTTACTGCTTCCGCCACCCCATTAGTTCAGGATGATATTTGTAAAAAACTGGAATTTGTTAATCATCATATTTACAAAGGATCTTTTCTGCGACCCAATGTTTCATTCAGTGTGTTTAAAGTAGAAAGCAGGATTAATAAAATTTTACAGATACTCAACAATGTAAAAGGATCGGCCATTGTATATTGTAAGAGCAGAAGGATGACACAGGAAGTTGCCCGCCTTTTACAATTACAGAACATTTCAGCAGATTTTTATCATGCAGGTTTAAGCAATGATGAAAGAAGTGCCAAACAGGAAGCATGGATTATAAATCAAACAAGAGTAATTGTTTGCACCAACGCATTTGGAATGGGTATAGATAAACCAGATGTAAGAATTGTAGTGCATCATGATATGCCCGATTGTTTGGAAAACTATTACCAGGAAGCCGGCCGTGCAGGAAGAGACGGGAAGAAATCATATGCTGTTCTGCTTTATGAAGAAAATGATTTAATGGAACTGGAAAATTTATCTTCCATTCGTTTCCCGCCTATTGAAGAAGTGAAAAAAGTATATCAATGTTTAGTGAATTACCTGCAGATACCAAGTGGAAGTGGTGAAATGGAATGGCATGAGTTTGACTTAAATGATTTTGTAAAAAAATTTAAATTGAATGTACATACCGCAATGTATTCGCTTAAACTTCTTGAACAGGAAGAATGGATTATGTATTCTGAACAAATATTTACGCCTGCCAAAGTAATCTTTACTGCAAGCAAAGACCGGTTGGCTGAGTTTATACTGCAACATCCTGAACTGGATTCTGTTATAAAAGGATTGCTACGCAGTTATGGTGGCATCTATGACATGGAAAGTTTTATTTCAGAAAAACAACTGGTAACATTTATTAAAATGGATCTGGAAAAAATTAAAGAAGGATTAATACAGTTACATCAACATGGAATTATCCGCTATACTCCACAAAAAGAAAAACCCCAGTTGCAGTTTTTGCACAACAGGCCGGCTACTGAAGAATTGTTTATTAATCCGCAAAACAGGCTGAACAGAAAAGAACAGTTTGAAAAAAGAATAAAAGCCATCATCAGTTATGTAAAAGATGAAAGTATTTGCAGAAGCAAAGCGATAGGGAATTATTTTGGCGATGAGAATATGAATGATTGCGGAGTATGTGATATTTGTTTATGGAAAAAGGGAAATGAAATTTCTACAGAACAATTTGAACGCATTTTTCTTTTTTTAAAGGAAAAATCGGGAACAAAAGGTGTTGTAGTTCATGAACTGATACAAAAGATGGGAAGTAAACAAAAAGAAAGAATCTGGAAAGTAATTAACAACCTGGTTGCTGAAGAAAAAATCACACTTAGCAAAGAGGGATTACTGAAGATGAAATAACTCTGAAAGCAGCCTTAAACGTTTTTCATACAATAAAGAAATCCTGTAAAGCGTTTTTCTTTCAGTGCTTTTATCTAATTACACTTTATGCAGGTACAAAAAACATTCTTCTTTATTTTTCTCATTTCTATAACGATTGCATGTAAACAGGAAAAAATAACTCCCACCCCACCCGGACCGATAGTTTTAAAAGATACAACCATTAAGAACTTATCTTATGGAATTCATGCAAGCCAGAAACTGGATCTTGGTTTACCAGCAAACAGAACAACCAATACATCTTTGGTGATTGTTGTACATGGCGGTGGATGGTCAACTGGTGACAAAGGAGAATTAACCTGGTTACTGAATGGTTTAAAACAAAGAGCTTTTGCAGTAGCAAATATTAACTACAGACTTACATTGAATTCTTCGGATAATTATAAAATGCAATTAGATGATGTTGATAGTGCTGTTCAGTTCACATTAAAGCAAGCATCGGTTTATACGTTTAATACTCAAAATATTTATATTGTTGGCCATAGTGCAGGCGGACATCTTTCTCTCTGTTATGCCTACACAAGAAATACAAATGGAAAAATAAAAGCGGCAGGTTCACTGGCTGGACCAACTGATTTATTCAGCATGTCATACTACAACTTCAATATATATAATCAAATTCTTGAACCTTTTTTGGGCATTCCTTTATTTCCTTCAACAACAGCATCAGAAGAACGTTATAAAAATTGCAGTCCGCAATACCAGGCAACAAATTCATCTCCTGCTACTATCTTCTTTCATGGTGAAGCAGATCCTGTTGTTTATTTAAATCAAAGTACAAGTCTGTTTACCAAGCTTGGCACATTAGGTGTAGATAAAAAACTGATTACCTATCCTCTTACTTTTCATGACTGGTGGGCAGACGGAACCAAAACAACAAATACATTGGATGAATTAAAGAATTGGTTTAACGGGCATCTTTAATATCAGTAAAATTCATTTCAGATATTTAAGAAACGCTTTAGTGAAATTTAACTTCTTCTGTTTGTTATCCCTTTTTTAGTTAAAGTCATCCATCATATAAAAAGGGGAAATCTGTTCATTGTTTTTGAAAATATTTTGAAATCTAAGGAACTATTATAATGAATAACTAAGGAAAGTAATTAACCAATAATGAACTTAGAATAAGAAAAGATTAATAAAAGGAGTTTCAGATTTCAAACTCTAATTCCGATCCGCCATTTGGCAAATCATTTATATTTAACCTGAAATCATAAACATCTGCCAATAATTTTGATTTGGAAAAACCCTCACTTAAATTTTCAGAGAAAGATTGTTTATATTTTCCATCATCAGTAATGGATAAGAGAGTTTTACCTAAAAAACAACGAATGCTGATATTTACATTTGAAACATTACCTAACTCACGGATGAGGTCTAATTTTTCTAAAATAATATGATATATGATTAATAAATAATCCCGGTTTACCATCATTACTTTTTCATCAACTGCTAAACTGTAATTTATACCTGAATTTTTTTTAAAATAACGCAATTCATCTTCCAGAATTGATTGTATGCCAAGTTGATTTAAACCGGTAGGATATAATTTTCTGTTTAAGGTTCTGATATCACTGATAGATTCATTCAGCAATTCCTTCATTTCATCTATCTGAGCTATTTGTGATTTCTCAATAAACTGTTTTAGCTGATCAATTTTAAGGGTTACAGTTGCTAATACCTGGTTAATGTTTTCATTTAATTCATAAGCAATTTTCTTTTTATCTGACTGATCACTTTCAATAACCCTTCTTAATAATATTTTTTTCTGTTGCATTTCATTATAAGCCAGGCTTTCTTCTGCCTTTACAATATTTGTAGTATCAATCATTGAACCCACCAGGCGCAATGGTTTATTTTTTTTATTACGTACAACATAAATCCTTTCAAATACGGGAATAAAAACACCAGTTTTTGTTTTGAATCGGTAAAACCCCTGCCAGTTTGTATTTGTTCCGTTAAGCAATTCTTCAAAAGCAGTTAAAACATTCATACTATCAGCAGGATGAATATTCAATTGCCACCAGGTATTGTTATCATTCATCTCCTCATGTGAGTAACCAAACAATTGGTACATCTGTTCATTATAATAAACGGATTTAGCCTCGATATTATAATCCCATATACCTTCCTGCGAAGCAAGTGTTAGATAGCTCGTTCTTAATTGAATGTCTTTTATAAAATAATCGGAAAGACTGTTAACAGGCTCCATTTTATACCGGATATTGGATAATGATTTTTAGAAGCAAGGATATATTAATCAAAAAGGTAGCTTAAAATATTCAAACGAATACTTTAAACTACCTTTTTATTTGCATTCTAAACAGTATCATTTATAAACACCCACTGTAATCTCACTTAAAACCAACTACTTTTCTTCCTGGTTGTTCTTCCCCCCAAACCTAATGCACCCAATAATGAACGGGTAATTACATTGGCAGCGGTTCGCCCTACCTGTTTCACAGCCGGGTTATCAAAAAATCCTTTCTCTTTAGCTGCTTTCTTTTCTTCAACTGCAGCTTTCTTTTCTTCTTTCTCAGCAATTTCTTTTTCTTCGGCAGCTTTTGTTTTTTCTGCTGCTTCTTCCAATTTAGCATTAATGATTTCGTAAGCACTCTGGCTATCTAATGTTACAGCATATTTTTTAACCAGTTTACTTTTACCAACTAAAGTATCCACTTCCGCATCATTTAATATATCCATGCGGCTTCTTGGTGGTACCAACATGGTATGCACAAGTGGTGTTGGAATTCCTTTTTCATTGAGCATGGTAATAAATGCTTCACCTATTCCTAACTGCGTAAGTAATTCATCTACATCAT
>Ga0209797_10001397_pt1 | contig 12070 bp, 12 predicted proteins | sample DOMMetBare3Fresh_2_FD_187472 | JGI IMG/M metagenome (GOLD analysis project Ga0209797, IMG submission 187472) | Wetland sediment microbial communities from St. Louis River estuary, USA, under dissolved organic matter induced mercury methylation -... | ecosystem: Environmental > Aquatic >...
GACCGCGACCTGCTGGTCCGCGAAGTAGCGCAGCGTCGCGGCGGCGTCCGGCTTGACTCGCTGGTCCAGGACCACCAGTGCGGCGGCGGCGACCGGACCCGGACCGCGAGGGTCCAGCGGTCCCTCGAGGACCCGTGCCAGGACGAGCACCCGAAGGCCTCGCCCGGCCGCCTCCTCGGCCGCCACCCGCACCGCGTCGCCGGCGTCGAGCAGCGCCTCCGGTGCGCCCAGCGCCCACTCGCCCTCGATGCCGAACCCGGCCCCGCTCCAGCGGCGGGCCGACGAGAACGCCACGACGGCGGTCGGCGCCCAGACGGGCGGTCCGACCGGATACGCCTCGGCCACCGCGGCCAGGCTGGCGTTGCGGTCGGGGAAGGCCGCCACCAGCGAGCGCAGCACGGTCTCCACGGGCGCGTCCGCGCCGACCGGACGGACCTCGGTCAGCCGCAGGCCGGGCTCGGTCAGCGTCCCGGTCTTGTCCAGGCAGACGACGTCGACCCGGGCGAGCCCCTCGATGGCGGGCAGTTCCTGGACGAGCACCTGGTGCCGGCCGAGCCGGACGACGCCGACCGCGAACGCCACGCTGGTGAGCAGCACCAGCCCCTCGGGGATCATCGTGACGACGCCGGCGACCGCCCCCGCGACGGCGTCCGAGAACGTGCGGGCGTTGCGCATCTGCGTCCAGGCGAGCAGCACCCCCACCGGGACCATGACCGCGACCATGACCCGCAGCACCCGGTTGATGCCCGCCATCAGGTCCGACCGCACGAGGGTGAAGCGCTTCGCCTCCTCGGCCAGCTGCGCGGCGAACGCCCGCGCCCCGACCCGGGTCGCCTGGTAGGCGCCCGATCCGGCGGTGACGAACGACCCGGACAGCACCTCGTCGCCCGGCGCCTTGGCGATCGGGTCGGCCTCGCCGGTGAGCAGCGACTCGTCGACCTCGAGCCCTTCGCCCTCGCGGACGACCCCGTCGACGACCACCTTGTCGCCCGCCGCCACCAGCACCAGGTCGTCGAGCACGACCTCCCCGAGCGGCACGTGGACGGCGGCTGCGTCCCGTCGCACGCGTGGGCGCGCCTCGCCGACGACCGCCAGCCGGTCCAGCGTCCGCTTCGCGCGCAGCTCCTGCACGACGCCGACGCCGGTGTTGGCCACCACGACGAGCCCGAAGAGCGCGTCCCGCCAGTTGCCGTAGACGAGCACGAGAGCACACAGCGACCCGATGACCGCGTTGAAGAGGGTCAGCGTGTTGCCCCGCAGGATCTGCCCGACCGTCCGGCTGGGGGCGGACGGGACGTCGTTCACCTCGCCCCGGGCGACCCGCTCGGCCACCTCGGCCGCCGAGAGACCGGTCAGGGGCCAGGATCCCTCGCTCCCGGGCCGAGCGGCGGCCGTGCCCACCCGACCACCCTACGAGCCGGCCGGCGCGCGGGCCGGACCGGCCACACCTAGGCTCGGGGCATGCGCACCGTCAGCGGACCCACCGACCGGGTCGTCGTGGTGGGGGCCGGGCTGAGCGGGCTGTCCGCCGCCCTGCGGCTCGCCGGTGCCGGACGCCAGGTGACCGTCCTCGAGCGCGAGGCCGTGCCCGGGGGGCGCAACGGGCTGCTCGAACGCGACGGCTACCGCTTCGACACCGGCCCGACCGTGCTCACCATGCCGGACCTCATCGCCGACGCCCTCGGGGCCGTTGGCGAGGAGCTCGACGACTGGCTGACGCTCAAGCCGCTCGACCCGCTGTACCGGGCCTTCTACCCGGACGGCTCGGTCCTGGACGTGCACGCCGACGTCGACGCCATGGCCGAGGAGATCCGGTCGGTCATCGGTGCGCGGGAGGCCGACGGCTACTGCCGCTACGTCCACTTCGTCTCCCAGCTCTACCGCTACGAGATGCGGGACTTCATCGACCGGCAGATCGACTCCCCGCTCGACCTGGTCACGCCCAACCTGGCCCGGCTGGTCGCCCTGGGCGGCTTTCGAAGGCTGGCCCCCAAGGTGTCCCAGTACCTCAAGGACCCGCGCACCCAGCGGGTGTTCTCGTTCCAGGCGATGTATGCCGGCCTGTCGCCGTACGACGCCCTGGCGATCTACGCCGTCATCCACTACATGGACGCCGTCGCCGGGGTGTACGTCCCGGAGGGAGGCATGCACGCCGTACCGCGCGCGCTCGCCGGAGCCGCCGAGAAGCACGGCGTGCAGATCCGGTACGGCACGGAGGTCGCCCGGGTGGAGTCCTCGGGCGCGCGGGCGACGGCCGTGATCACCCAGGACGGCGAGCGCATCCCGCTGGACGCCGTCGTCCTCACCGCGGACCTGCCGGTGGCCTACCGCGACCTGCTCGGCGAGCAGCCCTGGAACGTGCGACGGCTGCGCTACTCGCCGTCCTGCTTCCTCATGCTCGCCGGGTCGACGGCGCGCTACACGAAGACCGCCCACCACAACATCCACTTCGGCCGGTCGTGGAAGGGGGTCTTCCGCGAGCTCATCGACGAGGGCCGGCTGATGACCGACCCGTCGCTGCTGGTCACGAACCCGACGAGGTCCGACCGGTCGCTCGCGCCGCAGGACCGGGAGACCTACTACGTGCTCTTCCCCACCCCGAACCTCGACGCCGGCCTCGACTGGCGGCGGCTGGCGCCGCTGTACCGGGACGAGGTGGTGCGCACCCTCGAGGAGCGCGGCTACGTGGGCTTCGGTGACGGGATCGAGGTCGAGGACGTCACCACCCCCCTGGACTGGCAGGCCCGAGGGATGGAGCGCGGCGCGCCGTTCGCGGCGGCGCACTCGTTCTTCCAGACCGGGCCCTTCCGGCCCGGCAACCTGCGCGGCGAGAACGTGGTCCTGGCCGGCTCGGGCACCCGCCCGGGGGTGGGGGTGCCGATGGTCCTGCTGTCCGGCCGGCTGGCGGCCGAGCGGATCACCGGCCCCGACCCTGGGTACCGTTCGCGCGCGTATCGCTGAGCACGGCCCGCACGTATCCTGCCCAGATGCCGTCCTCCGTCCCCCCGCCCGCGGAGGTGACGGCGGAGGAGTCCTCCGCGCTGCTCGACCGGTTCGCCCTCCCGGGCTTCATCGGGTCGGCCCTGATCGCGCTGGGCGCGCTGGCCGTCGGCTGGGTGGCCCCCGGCTCGGCGCTGGCCACGACCACCGCGCTGGACCGGCTGCGAGCCGCCCCGGCGCTGGCCTTCGCCGGCAAGATCCTGGTGATCGCCGGGGTCGCCCTGCTCCTGCACACCTGGCTGCTGCTCGGCCATCACGTCCGCACCCACCGGGTCGTGGAGCCACGCCGGCTGACCAGGCTGGTGTGGTGGTGGTCGGCCCCGCTCGTGTTCGCGCCCGCCCTGTTCAGCCGGGACGTGTTCAGCTACATCGCGCAGAGCCGGCTCCTCCCGAACGGCATCGACCCCTACCTGTACGGCACGGGGGTCTTCGACACCTGGTACGCCGACGGTGCGGACGCGATGTGGACCGAGGCGCCGGCCCCGTACGGGCCGCTGTGGCTGGGCGCATCGAGCGTCGTCTACTGGGTCACCCGCGCCGAGCCGACGGCCGCCCTGCTCGGCTTCCGGCTGCTGGCCATGGTGGGCGTGCTGCTCGTGGCGGTCTACCTGCCCCGGCTCGCCGAGCGGAACGGGGCCGACCCGGCCAAGGCGGTCTGGCTGGGGACGCTCAACCCTCTCCTCCTGCTGCACTTCGTGGCCGCCGGCCACAACGACGCCCTCATGGTCGGGCTGCTGGTCATGGGCCTGACCCTGGCCATGGAGGGCCGCCGCCTCGCGGGGGTGGTGGTCGTCGCGCTCGCGGGGGCGGTGAAGGTGCCCGCGCTGGTCGCGCTGCCGTTCGTCGCGCTGACCTGGGCCCGAGCCGGTCATGCGCCGTTCCCGCGCCGGCTGCGCGCCTGGATCACCGCCGGCGTGGTCACCGTCGTGACGTTCCTCGGACTCAACTTGGTCACCCGCCTGGACTTCGGGTGGCTCAGCACCCTGGACACCCCCGGTCGGGTGCGCACCTGGCTCTCGGCGTCGACCGGGCTCGGGATCGTGATCGGGGAGGCCGGCCGGCTGCTGGGGATGGGCCAGCACGGCGAGGCCACGGTCACGGTCACCCGCGCGGCGGCCACGGTCCTGTCCCTCGGCGTGATCACCTGGCTGGCGCTCACCGCCGACCGGCGTTCGCTGACCCGCGGCCTCGGTCTCGCCCTGCTCGCGCTGGTCGCGCTCGGCCCGGTCGTGCAGCCGTGGTACCTGCTCTGGGCGATCGTGCCCCTCGCCGCGACCCGGCTCAGGCACCGCGACACCCTGGCCGGTGTGCTGCTGACCGTGGGGGCCGGCGTCTACAGCATCGCGAACACCGGGGCGACCGTGGCCACCTACGGCGAGCTCTCGGACGGCGTCGCGGTGCTGCTGTCCCTCGGCGTCCTCGGGGTCCTGGTCTCCACCCCGGCCCTGCGCGCCCTCGTGGTGGAGGACGTCGACGTCGAGGCGACCGCACACACCCCCACGCCGGCAATCGCCTGACCGCCAGTCAGAGCTGCGGCACGTCGGTCTCCGGCCCGTCGCCCTTGAGCAGGACGGCCCCCGGCACCTCGTCGTCCTTCCAGGCGACGCAGGCGTCCTGGAAGACCTCGAGCGCCATCTCGAAGGTGTCCGGATCGGCGTCGGCGAGGTGGTCCCAGCCCTCCCAGACCACCAGCAGCCCCGCCGGTTCCTCCAGGTCCAGGCCGCGCAGGCACTCGTCGAGCGCGTCCCAGTTCCGGCCGAACCACGAGGGCAGGTCGAACGCCTCGGCACACACGTCGAGGAAGGCGGCCTTGTCGTCGACGCCGCGGGTGTCGAGCACCACGTAACGCCACCCGTGCTCGTCGGCCCGCTTCTCGGCGTCGGCACGGCCCGCCCAGCGGAAGACCCCGTGCCGGTCGCCGGAGAGCACCTGGGCGAGGCTCATCTCAGCACCTCCCGGAACGTGCCGTAGTGGTCGTCGGTGTAGTACCGCTCCCCCTGCACACCGGTCACGATCCTCCGTGCCCCGCGGTCGGCCGAGCCGGGGGTGGGCACGGTGTACTCGCGGTAGTAGCCGGCCGGGTGCGACGGCAGCAGCCGCTCCCGGTTCTGGAACGTGGAGCCGTCCTGTCTGCTGGGGAACGGACCGCCCGCGTCGATGCGGGCCAACGTCTCCCCGACCTGGGCGGGCAGCTCGCCCACCCGCACGGTGGGCAGTCCCGAGACCCCCGTCGCCGGCGCCGGGGTGTCCCGGCCGGAGAAGCGCACCGCCAGCAGCAAGGCCGCCACAGCCAGGACCGCGGCTGCCAGCGCGAGCGGACGGCGCCCCACGTCCTGCATCCTGGCACGTCGGTGGGTACGGTCGTCGGGTGGGTGCCCGGGAGCTGACCGCCGCGGGCATCCGTGATCCCGCCCTGCGTGAGTCCTACGAGCGGTGCCGCCGGCTCAACGCCCAGCACGGCAAGACCTACTACCTGGCCACCCTGCTCCTGCCACCGGCGAAGCGACCGTACGTCCACGCGCTGTACGGCTTCGCGCGCTACGCCGACGAGATCGTCGACGACCTCGCCTCGACCTGGACGCAGCAACGCAAAGCCGACCACCTGCGCCGGTGGGGCGAGGCGTTCCTCGTCGATGTGCGGCGCGGGCGAAGCGACGACCCGGTCGGTCGAGCGGTCGTCGACACCGTGCTGCGCTGGCAGATCCCGGTCGAGTACTTCGAGGCGTTCCTGCACTCGATGGCCATGGACCTGACGGTCACCGAGTACGCCACCTATGCCGCCCTGCACGAGTACGTGTACGGCTCGGCCGCCGTCATCGGGCTGCAGATGGTGCCCGTGCTGGAGCCCCTGTCGCCGGCCGCCTACCCACCCGCGCAGGACCTCGGCATCGCCTTCCAGCTGGCCAACTTCGTCCGGGACGTCGGCGAGGACCTCGACCGTGGCCGGGTCTACCTGCCGATGGAGGACCTGGACCGGTTCGGGCTCATCCGCGCCGACCTGGAGCGGCGCCTCGTCGACGAGCGGGTTCGCGACCTGCTGCGGTTCCAGATCGCCCGGGTGCGGCGCCTCGAGCAGGCGGCCCGCCCGGGAATCGCGCTGCTGCATCCCACGTCGCGCCCCTGTATCGAGGCGGCACGGGTGCTCTACTGCGGGATCGTCGACGAGGTGGAGCGGATCGACTTTCAGATCTTCACCCGTCGGGCGACCGTGCCGCTCCGCCGGCGGCTCGCCGTCGCCGGCCCGGCCTGGGCGCGCGCGGTCGCGAGCCGGCGGGGCTAGCCCCCGGCCACCAGGCGGCCGGCGGACCGGCAACCGGGGCTCGCTGCACCCCTCGGCGGCCCCAGAAGACCCACCAGGCCAGCGTCTGGACGACCATCGCGAAGCCGAACGCCAGGTCCTCCACGGGTGCGTAGACCAGTCGGCCGGCGCCGACCAGCTGCGGTGTGTCGGTGCCGAGGATCGCGGCGCCGTCGTACCGGACGATCCGCAGGCCGGTGAGCACCCCGTTCGTCAGCAGCTGGAACGTCACCACGATCGCGTAGGACACCCAGAACGTGCGGCGGAGCAGCACCCGGGTGCGCAGCACGGCCAGGTCGAGCAGGACGGTGCCCGCGACCCCGAGCACGGCCAGCTGGGTGTAGGTCATGGCGGCCCGGTCTCGTCGCCGACCGGCCACCGCTTGACCGCGCGCACCGCCTCGAACGACAGGACCGACGCGACGGGGACGACGACGAAGAACAGCAGCTCCTCCAGGGGCAACCGCCCCGGCAGCCGGATCCCGGTAGTCCGCTGCGGGTCGAACGTCCAGTGGCCGCGGGCCACGGCGTACAGGTCCCACACGGTGAACACCGCGACGACCGGGACCACGGTGAGCAGCAGGCGGCGCCAGCGCCGATAGACCCGGGTGCGCAGCACCAGCTCCAGCCAGCCGGTGCCGACGACGATGAACGCCAGCACCGCGAGGTAGGACAGCCGGGCCACCGGGCTCAGCCCGCGGCCAGCTTGCGGTGGTCCCAGGAGACCACCCGGTCCACCCGCAGCCGCAGGGCCACCTGCTTGTCGGCGCGGGCGAGCGCAGCGGCGCGCACGGCCGGGGCTTGCTGGGGGTCGACCCCCTCGTACTTGACGGCCAGCCCGGCCACGGTGTCGGCCACCAGCTCGGGGTCGGCGACCAGGTCGACGACGCCGGTCAGCTGCACGCCCCGCAGCTCGGCGTACCGCTCGCCCGTCTCGACCAGCGCCGAGACCCGGTTGTCGCGGCGTAGGTTGACCACCTTCTGCGACTTGGCGAAGGTCCGCATGACGACGGTGCCCGAGTCGTCGACGACGTACCACATCGGCACCGGGTCGGGCATGCCGTCCGGACCGAGGGTGACCAGCACGCAGATCCGCTGCTCCCGCAGAAAGGCGGACACCTCGTCGGGAGTCATCGCGATCGACGCGCGCTGGCTCGGCACGGCGCGGTCAGAAGCCCAGCGCCTGGGCCCGGCGCTTGACCTCGGTCCCTCGGTTCTCGCGCAGCGCCTGGGCGGGCGTCCCCGGCAGCGAGTCGTCGGCCGTGAGCAGCCACTCGATCGCGTCGTCGTCGGAGTACCCGGCGTCGGTGAGCAGGGTGATGACGCCGGACAGGCCCTTGACCGGCCCGGCCACGGTGACCAGCACGGCCGGCACCTTCAACACGCCGTCGCGCCGCACGGCGAGCAGCTGCCGGTCGCGCAGCAGCTGGCGCACCCGCAGGATGTCCAAGCCCAGCAACGTGGCGACGTCGGGCAGCGCCAGCCACCCGTCGGCGTCCGGTGTGGAGTCGGTCACAGCGCTAGCCTGCCACGGCCCGCCGATCGCGCGTCGAAAGGGCGCGCCAGCCCTCGCTTCCCCAGCCATCCGGACGCCGGAACGTACACTCGCAGGCGTGACCTCGACCGCCGTGGACCCTCTCGTCGGGCAGCTGCTCGACGGTCGGTACCACGTGCTGCGCCGACTCGGGCGGGGCGGGATGGCCACCGTCTACGAGGCGACGGACACCCGGCTGGACCGATCCGTCGCGCTCAAGGTCATGCACGCCGACCAGGCTCAGGACGCCGGCGACGTCTCACGCTTCATCCGGGAGGCGCGCTCCGCCGCGCGACTCACCCACCCCAACGTCGTCGCCGTCTACGACCAAGGAGAAGACCAGGACGTCGTGTTCCTGGCCATGGAGTTCGTCCCCGGACGCACCCTGCGGGACCTGCTGCGCGAGCGTGGACGGCTGAGCCCCCGCGAGGCCTTCGACCTCCTCGAGCCGGTGCTGGCCGGCCTGGCGGCCGCGCACCGGGCGGGGCTGGTGCACCGCGACGTCAAGCCCGAGAACGTGCTGATCGGTCTCGACGGCCGGGTCAAGGTGGCCGACTTCGGGCTGGTGCGGCCCATGGCCCCCGTCGACCCGCACGACACCCTGCCCGGGGCGCTGCGCGGGACCGTCGCCTACCTGGCGCCCGAGGTCACCACCGGTGGCCCGGTCGACAGCCGCGCCGACGTGTACGCGGTCGGCATCCTGCTCTACGAGACGTTGGTCGGGCACCCCCCGTTCGTCGGTGACGACGTCCAGGCCGTCGCCCAGCAGCACGTCGACCACGACGTGCCGCCGCCGTCCCAGGCCGTCGCGGGACTGCCGCGGGAGGTCGACGACCTGGTCGCGGCTGCCGCCGCCCGCGACCCTGCCGACCGCCCGGCCGACGCCGACCAACTGCTGCGACTGCTCGAGTCGACCCGTGACCGGCTGGCGCCCGGCGAGCTCGCCACCGTGCCGGTCGTCGGCACGAACCGCCGGCCGTCCGACACGCTCGTCGTCTCCATGACCCCAGGTCGCGCGCCCGGCGCCGTGGCCTCGCCCCGACCGGACCCGACGCTCGATCGGCCGGTGGTCATCCCCGCGCCGGCCGGAGCTCCGCGCGTGCCCAGCGCACGGCGTCGCCCGGTGCTGGTCTGGCTGCTCGTGCTCCTGCTGCTCGCCGGGGCCGTGGGGGCCGGCGCCTGGTACCTGGCCGCGGGTCGCACCACCGTGGTCCCGTCCGTCGTCTCGCTCACGGCGGAGGCCGCCACGCAGAAGCTGCAGGGCGTCGGCCTGACCGCTCGGCTGGGCGAGGCGCAGTTCAGCGAGACGGTCCCGGTCGGCTCGGTGATCGGCAGCGACCCGAAGGCCGGCGAGCGGGCCCGCAGCGGCTCCGCCGTCACGCTGGTGGTCTCCCGCGGCCCGGAGCGCTACGCGGTGCCCTCGCTCGCGGGGAAGACGGTCGACGAGGCGAAGGCCGCGCTCGCGGCGGTCACGCTGACGCTGGGCGAGCAGACCCAGGCCTACTCCGAGACCGTGCCGGCCGGCGAGATCGTCTCCAGCGACCCGAAGGCCGGCGTCAAGGTCAAGCCCCGCCTGGCCGTCCGGGTCGTCGTCAGCAAGGGCATCCCCCCTGTCGCGGTGCCCAGGGTCACCGGTCTGACCCTCGAGGCCGCGTCCAAGGCGCTCACCGATGCCAAGCTGAAGGTCACCACCGGCAGCGAGGTGTTCTCCGAGACGGTGCCGAAGGGCTCCGTGGTGAGCCAGAGCCCCGAAGCCGGGAAGTCGGTCAAGCGCGGGACCACGGTGACGCTCGTGGTCTCCAAGGGCCCCCCTCTGGTCGAGGTGCCTCGGGTCGTCGGCAAGCAGGTCGACAAGGCCACCGAGATGCTGAAGAAGGCGGGCTTCAGGGTCGAGGTCAACCGGATCCTCGGCGGGGTGTTCGGCACGGTGCGGCTGCAGAACCCGGACGGTGGTGCACTCGCCCCCAAGGGCAGCACGGTCACGATCACCATCGTCTGACATCCTGCCCGGGTGGCTGCCCGCCGGCGTCGTCCCAGCCCGGTCGGGGCGCACGTGCGGGTGTCCGCGGGCCTGGCCCGCGATGGGCTTCGGCAGGCCGACGCCATCGGCGCCGAGGCGGTCCAGGTGTTCACCGGTAACCCGCGCGGGTGGGCTGCCTCGGCGGGCGACCCCGCGCAGGACGCCGCCTTCCGGTCCGGCTGCGAGCAGCGGGGGATCGTGGCGTTCGTCCACTCGCCCTACCTGGTCAACCTGGCCAGCCCGGACCGGGCCACGGCCCGACGCTCGGCCGAGGCGGTGACCCATGCGCTGCAGCGCGGACGGGCGGTGGGCGCCGCGGGGGTGGTCGTGCACACCGGATCGACGGTCCTCGACGGCGACCCGGCGCGCGCGCTGAGACAGGTCCGGCGGCTGCTGCTGCCCGTGCTCGACGCGCTGCCCGACGCTGGCCCGGACCTCCTCCTCGAGCCGACCGCTGGCCAGGGCCGCTCCCTGTGCGGCCGGATGGAGGAGCTCGAGCCGTACCTGGCGGCCCTGGACGGCCATCCGCGGCTGGGCGTGTGCCTGGACACCTGCCACGCGTTCGCGGCCGGCCACGACCTGGCGGCTCCCCGAGGTATGCGGCGCACGCTCGACGCATTGGTGCGCGCCGCCGGGCCCGGCCGGCTCAGGCTGGTGCACGCCAACGACTCCGTCGACGGGGTCGGCTCGCACCTGGACCGACATGCGCCGATCGGTGCCGGGCAGATCGGCGCCGACGCGTTCGCCGAGATGTTCGCCCACCGGGCCCTCGACGGCGTCCCGGTCGTGGTCGAGACCCCCGGGACGCCGGAGCAGCACGCGGTCGAGCTCGCCCTCCTGCGGACGCTCCGCGACCGATGACCGCGATCGTCCGGCCGTCGTCCTCGCTACACTGCCCACGTGCCGACGACCCGCCCCGACCGCTTCGGCTTTCCCGCCGGGGCTCCCGGGCGGGTTCGCTGACGACGTCGGCCCGATCCGCACCTGAAGCCCCGGGAACCCCCGGGGCTTCGTCGTGCCCAGGACAGCACAGGAGCAGCAGATGGTCGTGGTGATGGCCCCGGAGGCCACCGACGCCGACGTGGCCGCCGTCGTCGACCGCGTCGAGGCCGCGGGGGGCGAGGCGTTCGTCAGCCGCGGGGTGACCCGCACGATCGTCGGCCTGGTCGGCGACATCGAGCGGTTCCATGCGCTCAACCTGCGCGGCTTGGCCGGCGTGAGCGACGTGGTGCGGATCTCCGCGCCGTACAAGCTCGTGTCGCGCCAGCACCACCAGGCGATGACGACCGTCTACGTCGGCGCCGCCGGTCACCGGGTGCCGATCGGGCCGGACACGTTCACCCTGATCGCCGGGCCGTGCGCGGTCGAGACCCCGGAGCAGACCCTGGACGCGGCCCGCATGGCGCAGTCCGCGGGGGCCACCCTGCTGCGCGGTGGCGCGTTCAAGCCGAGGACGTCCCCGTACGCGTTCCAGGGGCTGGGCGAGGACGGCCTGCGGATCCTCGCCGACGTGCGGGCTGAGACCGGCCTGCCCGTCGTCACGGAGGTGGTCGACGCCCACGACGTCGACCTGGTCGCCTCGTATGCGGACATGCTGCAGGTCGGCACCCGCAACATGCAGAACTTCGCGCTTCTGCAGGCCGTGGGCGGCTGCGGCAAGCCGGTGATGCTCAAGCGGGGCATGAACGCCACCGTCGAGGAGTGGCTGATGGCCGCCGAGTACGTCGCGCAGCGCGGCAACCTCGACATCGTGCTGTGCGAGCGCGGGATCCGCACGTTCGAGACGGCGACCCGCAACACGCTGGACATCTCCGCGGTCCCGGTCGCGCACGCGCTGTCCCACCTGCCGGTGATCGTCGACCCGTCCCACTCCGGCGGACGCCGCGACCTGGTGGTGCCGCTGTCACGGGCCGCGATCGCCGTCGGGGCCGACGGCATCATCGTCGACGTCCACCCCGACCCCGAGACGGCGCTGTGCGACGGCCCGCAGGCCCTGGTGGACGGGGACCTGCGAGCCCTCGCGACGGCGGTACGCCAGCTGCCCCCCCTGCTCGGACGACGGCCGTCGGCGGACGCCGTCGTCCCCTAGGCGGGCAGCCGGGCCTCAGGGTGCCGGCGGCGCCTCGATCGCCGCCGGTGCGGACCCGGCCTTCAGCGCCCGGAGCCGGGCGTCGACCTCCGCGTGGTCAGCGAGGTCGTCGAGGGACTCGAACTGCGAG
>Ga0209797_10001398_pt1 | contig 12069 bp, 12 predicted proteins | sample DOMMetBare3Fresh_2_FD_187472 | JGI IMG/M metagenome (GOLD analysis project Ga0209797, IMG submission 187472) | Wetland sediment microbial communities from St. Louis River estuary, USA, under dissolved organic matter induced mercury methylation -... | ecosystem: Environmental > Aquatic >...
AGTCTGCTGGCCGGCATGAGCGGCAGTGCGCATTTTGACATGGCACCTTAATTTGTTGATTGCCTTGTCTTCGATATCACCTAGACCCTATCTGTATCAAAGCCCACTATGAGTGATTCAACAACAACGGCTCGGCCAACAGCTCTTGAAAGCAACTCGATCTTGATCTTATTACGGTTGGAACGTAACGGGTCAGTCGCACCACATGATTTGCTGGACCTAATTCTGGCATCCTCTCAATTTTTAGTGAGGATGAGTAATGAAAATACAAACACAATGGCGGCAGCATGTCGAAGCCTGGCGTGAGTGTGAAGCGCAATTGCTGGTGCGGCACAGCAGCTTCAAGGGTTAAATGGCGATTTAAACTTTAAGAAATTTGAGCCATAATGGTTTTCCCAAATTCATTCAGCCGGTGAGGAATCAGATTCTTTTCTTTCAACACATTCGCCGGCTCGTTTTATGCGGTAACATTTTGTGATAATGTGAAAGCGACAAGCCACAGCTAGAATTGCTAATAGAAACAGCAATGCTGTGAATTGGATAAATCCATTTGGAACGAGGCCGGAGGGGGAGTCTTGAAACAAAGACAAGCTTTCCCAGCAAATGTTTATGGAAGGATTATTTTCCTTAATATTTTGATTCGAATTCTGGCGATAAAATCCTTAAGTTTTGGAAAGCCCCAAAACATCCTGCATATCATAGAGTCCGTTTGCTTTATCATTCAACCAGACCGCAGCTCTTATAGCGCCATTGGCAAAGGTCATGCGACTGGTGGCTTTATGAGTAATTTCCACTCGCTCACCCTCATCAGCAAACATTACCGTATGTTCACCGACAATATCACCTGCGCGAATTGTTGAAAAACCAATGGTTTTTCTGTTACGTTCGCCGGTATTGCCTTCTCTGCCGTAAATCGCACAGTCTTTTAAATCACGCCCAAGCGCTTTGGCAATTACTTCACCCATTCGTAACGCCGTACCTGAGGGCGCATCTACTTTGTGCCGATGATGAGCTTCAATGACTTCAATATCGGTATATTCACCCATGACTTTGGCAGTCATTTCCAGTAATTTGAGCGCCATATTTACCCCTACGCTCATATTGGGTGCAAGCACTATGGCTACTTCTTTTGCAGCCTTGGCTATTGCCGCCTTTTGAGCATCACTGTAACCGGTTGTGCCAATGACTATTTTTTTGCCTGCTTGCCGACACAATTCGATAAATGCCATTGATGCGTCAGGACGGGTAAAATCAATCAACACATCAAACTGATCAACAGCTGAAGCTAAATCATCAACGACTTTAACGCCCAATGCGCCGATGCCAGCTAATTCACCTGCATCTTTACCCACCGCATCACTATCCGGACGTGCGACCGCAACAACTAATGCCGCGCTATCTGTCAGCACTGCTGCTTTGATTAAGCATAACCCCATTCGGCCGGATGCTCCGACTACAGCAATACGTATCATGATTTATCCCGTTAGTTTATCAAAAAAGCTTTTTACGCCATCAATCCAGGAGTGCTCTTGCGGGCTGTGATGTTTACCTCCACTCGATAACGATTCGCCCAATTTTTCAATGAGTGCTTTTTGTTCTTTGGTAAGTTGCACGGGAGTTTCAATTTTCACCTTGCATAGCAAGTCACCGACGGCTCCGCCTCTGACCTGTTTAACGCCTTTACCGCGCAACCTGAACGATTTTCCGGTTTGCGTTTCAGGCGGGATGGTCAGCTTTACTTCACCATCCAATGTCGGTACCTGTATGACATCACCTAAACAGGCGGTGGCAAAACTGATGGGTACTTCACAATATAAGTTTGCGCCGTCGCGAGTAAAGATATTGTGTTCTTTTACCCGAACCTCAATATAAAGATCACCCGCTGGTCCACCGCGCTCTCCGGCTTCTCCTTCTCCAGCAAGGCGTATACGATCACCCGTATCGACACCCGCAGGGATTTTTGCAGACAAGGTTTTGGTTTCCTGAACACGCCCTTGGCCATGACATTTGCCGCAAGGGTCTTTAATTTGCTTGCCGGTTCCGCGGCAAGTAGGACAGGTCTGTTGCACAGAAAAGAAACCTTGCTGCATTCTGACTTGACCGTGACCATGACAGGTGGTGCAGATAACCGGACTTGAACCTTTTTTAGCGCCTGAACCATTACATTCACCGCAGCTTACCAGTACCGGGATGCGAATTTTGGTCTCTGTTCCGGCAACGGCTTCTTCCAGCGTTAGTTCCAGGTTATAGCGTAAGTCTGAGCCGCGCTGAACGTTGCTGCGCTGTCTTCCTCCCCCAAAAATATCGCCAAACACATCGCCGAAAATATCACTGAAACCTTCGGCGCCGGGACGACCGCCCATGGAGGGATCAACGCCCGCATGGCCAAACTGGTCATAAGCCGAACGTTTTTTTGGGTCTGATAAAACTTCGTAAGCTTCTTTAATTTGCTTGAATTTAACTTCGGCCGCTTCTGGATTGTCAGCGTTTCTATCGGGATGATACTTCATCGCCAAGCTGCGGTAGCTTTTTTTGATTTCTGCGTCACTGGCGTTTCTATCAACGTTGAGCAGTTTGTAAAAATCTTCTTTTGTTGCCATGTTTCAATCCGCTCCTGGTGGATCTCAGGAGATAAAGCATTGCTGCGAAGTTATAAGAAGCCGCACTTTAAGAAAGCGCGGAATGATTTAGCCTTTAAGATTTTGTTTGTAAAAGTGTATTTTTAAACTTTAAAATTGCTGCGATGACATTGCCAACTGAGGACAAAAAGGCCTAAGTACTGTCAGTAGCGAAGTCGGGTCATTTAAGGCTAAACAATACCTAAGGTGACTGGAATAACATATACAGCATTCCCGTGTCCCTAATGGGGGAATGCTGAGGTCTATCTCTATCTTGTTGTGCCGGTATTATTTCTTATCGTCGTCCTTAACTTCCTCAAACTCAGCATCAACAACGCCGTCATCAGTTGCGTGATGTGATGATGAAGAACCGCCGCCCGCATGATGAGTTTCACCGCTTTCAGATCCGGCTTTTTGTGCATAAACACGTTCAGCCAGTTTACCTGATAACTCGGTCAAGTCATTGGTTTTAGCTTCAATATTGTCCTTATCATCACCTTTAACAGCTTCTTTCAGCGCGTCGATAGCGTGTTCAATGCTGGCTTTTTCGTCCGCGCCGACCTGGTCACCCAGTTCTTTCATTGATTTTTCGGTTGCGTGAATCATGCCGTCCGCATGGTTGCGAGCGTGGACCAATTCGGTCAACTTACGATCTTCATCGGCATGCGCTTCCGCATCTTTAATCATGCGATCCACTTCATCATCCGACAAACCACTCGAGGCTTTAATAATAATCGATTGTTTTTTACCGGTTGCCTTGTCTTTAGCCGATACGTTCAAAATGCCGTTAGCATCAATATCAAAAGACACTTCAATTTGCGGAACACCACGCGAAGCCGGAGGAATATCCGCTAAATCAAAACGCCCCAGTGATTTATTCGCCGCAGCTTTTTCACGCTCACCTTGTAGTACATGAATGGTCACCGCGGTTTGATTGTCCTCGGCGGTAGAAAATACTTGTGACGCATTAGTTGGAATGGTGGTATTTTTCTCAATCAACTTGGTCATAATGCCGCCCATTGTTTCTATGCCTAGAGACAAGGGAATAACGTCCAGCAACAATACGTCTTTAACATCACCCGCCAAAACACCCGCCTGAATCGCCGCGCCCAAAGCAACCGCTTCATCTGGATTGACGTCCTTACGGGGCTCTTTGCCAAAAATGCCTTTTACCATTTCCTGCACTTTGGGCATACGCGTTTGGCCGCCCACCAAAATCACGTCATTGATTTCTTTTGCCGTTAGGCCAGCGTCTTTAAGCGCCATTTCACAAGGACCTTTAGTACGCAATATCAGTTCTTCAACCAAAGATTCCAGTTTGGCGCGGGTCAATTTAACATTTAAATGCTTGGGGCCTGAGGCATCCGCAGTAATGTAAGGCAAATTGACATCAGTTTGCTGGCTTGAAGACAATTCAATCTTGGCTTTCTCGGCCGCTTCTTTCAAACGTTGCAAGGCTAACGGATCATTATGGACGTCGACGCCGCTTTCTTTTTTGAATTCGGCTGCCAGATATTCAATGATGCGTGAGTCAAAGTCTTCGCCGCCCAGGAAAGTGTCACCGTTGGTCGATAATACTTCAAATTGATGCTCGCCTTCTATTTCGGCAATTTCAATGATGGAAATATCAAACGTACCGCCACCCAGGTCATAGACTGCAATTTTGGTATCGCCTTTAGGCTTATCCATGCCGAAAGCGAGCGCAGATGCAGTCGGCTCGTTAATAATACGTTTAACTTCCAAGCCGGCAATTCGGCCTGCATCTTTGGTTGCTTGACGCTGTGAGTCGTTAAAATAAGCCGGTACGGTTATAACCGCTTCGGTTACCGTTTCGCCTAAATACGCTTCCGCATCTTTTTTCAACTTCATCAAAATGCGGGCTGAAATTTCGGGCGATGCCATTTTTCTGCCATGCACTTCTACCCAGGCATCACCGTTTTCTGCTTCGATGATTTTGTAGGGCACCATTTTGATGTCTTTTTGTACGACGTCATCTTTAAAACGGCGACCGATTAAGCGTTTAATTGCAAACAGTGTGTTTTTTGGATTGGTGACCGCCTGACGTTTTGCCGATTGGCCCACTAACACTTCATCGTCACTGCTAAAGGCGATAATGGAAGGGGTGGTACGCGCGCCTTCACTGTTTTCAATCACCTTCGCCACGCCGTTTTCCAATACAGCAACACACGAGTTGGTCGTTCCTAAATCTATCCCAATTATTTTAGCCATTGAATGCTCCAGACTTGAATTTGTTTAAAAAAATGTAAAAGTTATTGTCTATATGGGGGCTGTTTTATGGTGTTCAAGCCTTCTTATCTACTTCTGACGGTTTTTCTGCCGCTTTTGCTACGACAACCATGGCAGGCCTTAGCAAGCGTCCATTCAGCATGTAGCCTTTTTGAAACACATTAACTACCGTATTGGGTTCTGCACCTTCCACCACTTGCATGAGCATCGCTTGATGGTGTTCAGGGTTAAAAGGCTGACCCATGGGATCAATAGCAACGATATTAAATTTTGGAAACAATGCTTCGAATTGTTTGATGGTGAGTTCACTACCCTCCCGAAACTTTTTCACGTCCTCGCTATCGCCAGTTGCCGCTTGCAAACCCAGAACCAGGCTATCAAATACAGGCAGTAATTCCTTCGCAAAACCGGTCAAGGCAAACTTATGAGCATCTTCCAGATCTTTCTGGGTCCTTCTTTTCAGATTTTCCATTTCAGCCTGAGTGCGAACTGCCTTATCCCAGGAATCATTTGCTTTCCGCTTGGCTTCCTCTAATTCTGACTTCAGCTCTTCAATGGTGTACTCATGCTCACCTATTTCGGTATGTGGCGGTTCTTCATTGACGGTTTCATTTTCAACCTCAGCTTCAACCGGCGATTCAGGTGTTTCCTGATCAATACTCATTTTTATAGTTCCTCAAACATAATTAGTGATAATGTGCCTAGCTAAACGCACAAAAAATAGTGTTACCTATCATGGGGTCGTTGTTTTTGGATTCAAGGCCGCACCTAATAATTTTGCGGTAACATCTACAAACGGAATGATTTTCTCGTAAGCCATACGTGTCGGGCCGATAACGCCCAGCACACCGACCACTTCATTATTGACAGAATAGGAAGATGTAACCAGGCTGCAATGGTCAAATGCCTGGTAACCGGATTCTTCGCCAATAAAAATCTGCACCCCCTCTGCCTTCATCGATTGATCTAGCAGATGAATGACATCCTGTTTTTGACTAAACGCATCAAAAAGTTTTTTCAAATGATCCCGGTCAGACAGTTCGGAAAAACCCATCAAATTGGTCTCACCCGTCAGCACATAATCTTCTTTCTCGTTACCTGATTCAAAGGTCAGTTGCGCCATTTTTATCGCATCCAGCATAGCCTGATTCATGCGTTCCTGATCGTCTTGCAACTCTTTCAAAACGGCTACCCTCACAGCCTCCAGACTGCGACCGCAATAAATGGAATTGAGATAAGTGCCTGCCTGTTGTAATTCAGCAGCGCTAAAGACTTTACCGGTATGAATGACCTTATTATGAACTTCCTGTTCATTGGTGACAAAAATAACCAGCACACGTTTATGTGATAAAGGCAAAAACTCAATATGCCGCAGACAGACCAATTCTCTTCTGGGTAACGTCACAACTCCAGCCATCTTGGTCAATTCCGCAAGCAACCTTGACGCTACACCGATCATATTGCCGGCATCCTCTCTTTCCGACAATCCCTGATGTAGGCGTGAAATATCTTTAGCGTCCAACGGCTTAACGGTTAACAAGCTGTCAACAAACAAGCGATAGCCGCTGACCGTAGGTACGCGACCCGCTGATGTATGGGGGGAATGCACCAGACCCAAATCTTCCAGATCCGCCATCACATTACGAATTGTTGCAGGACTTAACTTTAATTCCGAGTCTTTTGATAGCACCCGGGAGCCCACCGGTTGCCCATCGCTGATATAACGTTCGACGAGCGTTTTTAATAACTGTAATGACCGTTCATTTAAATCCCGAGAACTAGTACCCACACATACCTCAATAAAACTAAAATTAGCACTCCACCAACTTGAGTGCCAATTTGGCAAAATATCAGCTCACTAGCCAGATGTCAATAAAGGCTAAGCCACATCTATTTTGAAATCGGTGGTTTTTCGTCTTAACACCCAGGTTTTTTATCTACAGCCAGACAATTATCGTATTTCTATTTTAATATTTTTACCGTCGGCAACTCATTTCAAATAGCGTCATCTAAATATTTGTAATGGTTATAATCAAGTCTGTCCAATGGACAAACGGCTTGTCCGTGCTTGAAATAAAAATTTTATATGCGCCAACTGATGCTTGCAGTTTCCACTTGTCATATAATGCCGCTTAGGAAGGAAATTTTACTAACTTCAACATAGTTAGAATGTGCCGAAGACAGGATGCGCAACCAACACTTTATTAGCGTCAAGCAGAATATTGTTCAAATTAAAATTATCATTCCTTAAGTATTTATGTTCACAACCAGGAGTTAATATGAAGAAAATTACGTTGTTTTTGTCAGTTTTACTGTTTTTTTTTACTGCGATTGCCAGTGCGCACGGCCCCGTGCGTCAAAAAGCCGAAGAACAAATCACCATCAATGCGCCTGCTGAAAAAGTCTGGTCTATTATCAAGAACTTTGGTGATATGTCCTGGCATCCCGATATTTTTAACACTACCTCTGAAGGAGGTGATAAAAAAGGCGCAACACGTATTCTGACCTTTAAAGATGGCGGTACAATTACCGAAGAGCTGAAAAAATATGATGAGGCAAAAATGTCTTATGCCTACAAGATTACCGATATGAGCACGGCGAAAACAATAACTCATGCGGGTGTTGAAGAAAAAGTGCCGGTCTTGCCAGTAGATAACTATTCAGCAACTATTGAAGTAGAATCTAAAGGTGATACTTCTGTTGTTAATTGGACTGCAGGTTATTACCGGGCTTACACAAATAACAACCCACCTGCTGAAATGAATGAAGAGGCTGCTAATGCAGCAGTGAACGCAGTGTTGAAAACAGGTTTGATAAATCTGAAAGCCCTAGCTGAAAAGTAAGGATTACCGAGGTGTTTATTGTGAAACGAAAAGTTGTAGCAATTGCCGTCGCTACAGCTTTTTTTTCTCTACCATTGGCTGCAGCGCCTTTTGCTTATATTACTAATCAATTGGATGACAGTATTTCTATTATTGACGCCAAGCAGGGCAAAGTGGTTGATACGATTGCCGTGCATGGCAAACCAGCGGGCGTTGCGGTTGCACCTGCAGGTGATAAAGTCTATATAAGTACGCCGGAAGCCAAGGGCCTCGCCGTTTTAGATACAAAAAAACGCGAGGTTATTGCCAAGGTTTCGGTGAGTGACGGAGCCCTAGGTATTGCGGTAAGTGCTGATGGTGAAAGGATTTATGTGGCGGATTGGTACAATAACAACGTCGATATTATTGATGCGGACAGCCTTAAAGTCATTAAAACTATCGCTGTAGGCGAATCGCCATCGGGTTTGGTGGTTAGCCCTGATGATCGCTGGTTATATGTGGCCAATCGTCTCAGTGATTCAGTTTCTAAAATTGATCTCAATACTATGAGTATTGACAAAGTCACGATTGTAGGGTCACATCCTTTTGGTCTCACCATTGATGATATGGGCGAGCGCCTTTATATCGCCAATGTACAAAGTGATGATGTGACGGTGTTAGAAACCAGGAGTATGCAGCCCATCGCTACCATTAAGGTTAATACGCAGCCTTATGCCTCCGCATTGGCGCTGAATGACACCCGTTTATTTGTAACAAACCAGGATGACAGTTCTGTGTCGGTTATTGATACGACAACTTTAAAAGAAATCGGGTTAATTGAAGTGGGCAATAAGCCAGAAGGTATTAATACCCATCCCGATGATCGGCATGTGTATGTGGCTAATTGGTTTGATAGCACCGTTTCGGTCATCGATGCAAAAACCATGCAAGTGATAGATACTATTAAAACGGGCAAAGGCAGCCGTGCATTTGGGCAGTTTTTTAGCAAGTAACCAGATTATAGCTTGAGATGCACCCGGCTCAGGAATATAACGCTTTCAAAAATGAGTATTGGCTACAGTACTGAAGGCGGAGTTGGCTTTAATCGCCCAGGTAATAATGTTCGCCCGACAGGCTTGCTTCAATAACTTGTGCAATATTAATAAAGCAGCGTTGTTTGCGCATTGTGCCATTGTGATAAACTCCTAAATGAACATTAATTATTTGAGAATGAAATGGCTGAAACTGTAGATGAATTGACTGTAGCGTACGAAGATGGCGGTATCGAAACAGTTAAAGAACTGGATAAAAAAGTATTGACCAAGGGTGCATGGGCCACAGTCATGTACCGTTATCAGGACTGGAATCGCGCTAAAGAAGAATACGGTCCCGATAAATATACAATTCGCCGTTATCAGAAGCGCAATGGCGAATATCAACAAAAATCAAAATTTAATATTTCCAGCAAAGAACAAGCGAAAAGCATTATCGCAGCACTGGAAGAGTGGGTTGAAAAAGAATAGTTTGAAATATAGCCGAAAACTTGCTTGTTTATATTCATACGGGTATTCAATAAGCTGTAATCGCTTGGAAACTATTTGGATTTACAATTTTTACAAAACAAGGTTTTTGAATATGATCAACAGGCTACAAAGCTGACTTAACGATCCTGGTAAATTTTTGCGGCCAGTTTGCCGGTGTTTTTTGTTGCTCCGTCAAACTAGAAGATTCCCCCGGAGTAAGTTTTCAGGGGCGCATAAAGTTCGGTAACGCGGCTTTTTTCAATACCGCCATCTGTCTGCTTTAGAAAGATTAGTCTCAGTTATAACTTGGCAATTGCTGTTACTCGCTAGCCATTTTTTATCCTGGCTTTTCTAAAGCTCACAAATGGATTCTTTCCATTAAATAGCACAAGCAGTCTTGTCTAATCACGCGTTCATCCAGCGTCAGCATCGACGGCATGGTTTGGCGGTTTATTTGCAACTCACCGTTTTGAAATGAAAAAAAATCATCAGTGACATCATTGCCGTATTCATCTTTGGCGATGAGTGGCATAGTGGCGTCAGATTTAGACGTTCCCAAAAACGTACCCGGAGGAACCTCGGTGAAATTCATGCGCTCAAGGTCTTCATTTAGCAAAAGGTCAGTATCGATTTGATTAAAGCTGAAGTTTACCTTGTCGTCTATTTTGACCTGAGCAACGGTATGAAAAAGATCAATATCCTGGGTTAAAATTTGATGCTGTGGCAATTCAGTAAGGCGCAGGCAACTGTTCAGAAACTCCAGAGCATGTTCTACGCCATGGTGTTGGTCGGGCCGACCGCATTCCAAGGTAACCGCTGGGCAAAGTTGCGCAAATGCGGCGGATTGAACGCCTTTTGGGCGGATAAAATAAACAATCAGCCTTCCGAATAAAGACGCCAACTGTAGAAATTGATTATCAAGGCTGTTAATGCAGGCGTAATGAGGGTTTAACCCGGTATTATTATGTATGTCCACACTGGCAAAAATCTTGCGCTTTTTCATGATGGCGACGATTTCTTGTGCCATTTCCGTTTCAGCACATTCGGGTAATTCTGTACCCGGCCAGATACGATTATAATCGGGCTGGTTGTCGAATCTTCTTAAGTTATGGCCTGCTGCTGTTACATTGCCGAAAAATAGTGACAGTGAACGGGGCAGTTGTTTGTCTTTATATTTTTTAAGCAGTAACTGGATTGCCATAAATCCCGTCGGTTCGTTTCCGTGCAATAGCATAGAAACAAAGAGTGGCGCTGTTTGTTTGCCTGATAAATGGATTAGCGTGGGTTCCGGCAAAAGAGTGTGCAGCTCATTATGGCTGACTTCCATCAGGCCTTCAGGCAAGTAATGCTGTTGCTTAAACGGTAGTGCTTTCACGCAAATGTCCAGTCGCTAACCGCATTGCCGGAATTCTGGTTTTTTAAATAAGTGCGTGTCATTTCAGTGAAGTCATGATTATATTGATTGATGTACTTGCGTTGCCATTGACAACCATTTTGTTTATTGGCAATGCGTTGCCGGATAATGTCCAGGTAGTCATCAATTTCAGAATCGCAAACGCCTAAAGATCTTAAGCCTGAAACAGCTCTGGGTAGGAGTTCTGATGGCAGTAAATGTTGCAGGCGGTGTTTGGCACCATCGAACCAAATGATATTCGCATCAAGTCCATAGCGGGCAGCTTGATAAAAATTATCTTTTGCTTGCGGGAAGGGTAGGGGCAATCCTTTTGCGATGATCTCATTACAAATATTGGTTGCCAGTCCATAATAAAATGCGGCATTGGCGATGGAGTCTATCACTGAAGGCCCGGCTGCAGGTGTCCGGTGTTCTACTCTGATATGCGGCGTACCATCTTCATCAAAGCCGATCAAAGGCCGGTTCCAGCGCCAGATGGTGCCGTTATGCAAGCGCAAATGCCCAAAGGCCTCGATAGCGGAATTCTGATCTTCAGGCAATAATATGGGAAAATGCAGGAGATTCTCCTGAAAGCATTCAATAATCGAGTGCCTTGCATAGTCTGAACCAAAACTGACGCGCCTGAGTGGCCCGTGAGCAGCGCCACCAAAACCTCCTGATGCAACAGCTTGTTCGAAGAGGGGGATTCTGGATTCGTGCCAAAGTTCTTTGCCAAACAGAAAAGGGGCGTTGGCACACAAAGCAACCATAGATGCGGATGCAATGATGGACGCATTATAAAAATGATGGGCTATATGCAGCGGTAGCTGGATGTGGGTTTGAAATGAAGTCGTTGCAGCTTCGAGCATGACGTCATGATGATCAATTTTTAGATGTTCCGCACCACAGATGTCGATATGGATGGGTTCATCACGGGTATTTAAAATTTGTTCATTCAGGGCTTTATAACGGTGCATGTCCGACATATTGCCCAGGTGTAAATTTTCTTGTTGTAGGGTTGGCAGAATGCCAATCATAACGACCTGATGATCCAGACTTTCAGCATGTTGATAGGCTTTGCTCCAGGTAGACTGTAATTGCTGATGCAAGTCACTGAAAACATTGCCTGTTAAAGATACAGGAAGACAGTTGAATTCTATATTGAATTTGGCTAGTTCTGCTGAAGCCAGCGGATCATTAAGAGTTGCCAGATAATGTTTATTGATCGGCGAAGGGAGCATGTTTTTATCTACCAACCATGCCTCTATTTCAAAACCGGCAACAGGATCACGATGAGAGCAGGTTTTTTCCATAATCAACCTCTCCAGCAAGAGAGTCTCTTGCTCCAGTTTCTGATGAAAGCGTAAAAAGTCGCCCTCATCAAAATGTGATAAAGAAATTTCTTGGCCCATGACATCGCTCAAGTAAACATGAATGGCTAATCATACGGCGTTTTTGGAGATAGCGTCAACAGGGTGTTCGGCGAC
>Ga0209797_10001400_pt1 | contig 12065 bp, 10 predicted proteins | sample DOMMetBare3Fresh_2_FD_187472 | JGI IMG/M metagenome (GOLD analysis project Ga0209797, IMG submission 187472) | Wetland sediment microbial communities from St. Louis River estuary, USA, under dissolved organic matter induced mercury methylation -... | ecosystem: Environmental > Aquatic >...
AAAGCCCGAGTCCGCTGCCGTGCGAACGGGCACCAGCGACCCTGTAGAACTTCTCAAAAAGGTGGGGCAGGGCTTCGGCTGGAAATCCAGGTCCGTCGTCCTCCACGACCATGTCGAGGGCGGCATCGTTGATCTGCGCGGAAATCGTCACCACGGTACCAGCAGGCGTGTGCCTGCCGGCATTGCGAAGGAGGTTGACCAGCACCTGTTCCATGAGTCCGTGGTCGAGTTTGGCCAGTGGCTGACTTTCTTTGAGAGAAACGACCAGGCGGTGCTGCGTAAGTTCAGCGCGGATTTTTCGCAGGGTTGTCTGAATCATGTCGGCGATATCTACCCAGTCGAGCCGGGGTTTCAGGAGTCCCGACTCCAGACGGCTCATGTCGAGGAGGTTCTCAACAAATTGGTGGAGCTCGAGCGCGGAGCTGTGGATTTGGCCCAGCAGTTCCCGGCGGATGCCCGTTTCCTGTGACGCCTCTTCCACCAGCGTCTCGGACGATCCGACGATGCTCGCGAGGGGCGTCCTGAGCTCGTGAGAAATCGAGTTGAAGAGTGTAGAGTAGAGTCGCTCAGATTCGGCGTGGACGAGTGATTGTCGGGCAATCATGTGAAGTTGTTCGCGCTCGAGGCATGCGGACACCTGATCGATGATGGTCTGCAGCAGCGAGTGCAGCGCGTCCTGCGCGAGCCAGAAGTTGATGAAGCCGGGGCCGGCGATCTCGGTCTTGGCCACGACGCTCGTCGGCAGCTGGAGTTCGGCCAGCACCTTCTGGGCGAGGGCGCGGGGGTTGGTCTTGAGGGGCTTGGCGAGGAGCATCGCCAGGTTGGTGGAGAGATCCCCATGGCCGCCATCGCGCGGGCGCTCCAGCACGAACTCGACGCCGTCGGCACCGAGCCGCGAAGCGACCCTCGCGAGCTCGGCGCGAAGCACGTCGCTCACTCGGGGGCGGCTTTCTTGGTGGATTTGCTCTCGGCCTTGGCGGCCGGCTTGGCCTCGGGCTTGTCGGCCTTGGCGGAAGTCTCGGACTTCGTCTCGGCGGCCGGCTTCTCGGCCTCGGCCTTCCGCGGCCCCTTCCCGTCCTTGCCGTAGTCGGTGATGTAGAAGCCGCTGCCCTTGAAGACCAGGGCGGCGCCACCCGAGATCTTTCGCACACCCATCTTGCCGCAGGTCGGGCACTTGGCCCGCGGCTTGTCAGCCATCCGCTGGAGCTTTTCGAAGGCGTGCCCCTCAGGGCACTGGTACTCGTAGGTCGGCATCGGCGCTCGCTGAAGGTAACTGAAACTCGGCGCGAAACTTAGCGGGCCCGCCGACACCGTTCAAGCGGGATTGGGCACGGGGTCACCGGTCGGTGGATCCCTGTAAGGACAGCGTTGAGCTCGGCGCGCACCTGCCACGACGGCGGCCGCAGCCGCGGCTCGGGATCCGTCCGCTCCGAGAGGTAGCGGCGGTAGGCGAGGTGGTCAGCTCGCCCGATACACGCCCCACACGTCCCGGAGCGCGTCGCTGATCTCGCCGAGCGTCGCGCGAGCGCGGACGGCTTCGAGGATCGGAGGCATGAGGGGGACGGTGCCGGTGGCGGCGTTGCGGAGGGCGTTCAGGGCCGAACGGACCGCCGCACCGTCGCGCCGTCGGCGGGCGTCCGCGAGACGGGCCTTCTGCTGCGCCTCGAGAGCGGAGAAGTCGGGGGTCTCGATCGCCGGCGGCGGCGAGCCGTCGGTAAACTTGTTGACCCCCACCACCACCAGCTCACCCGACTCCTGCGCCTTCTGGATCTCGTAGGCGCTGCGCGCGATGGCCTCCTGGAAGAAGCCGAGCTCGATCGCCCGGGCGGCGCCGCCGAGCGCATCCACCTGGGCGATCAGCTCGCGCGCGCCGGACTCGATCCGGTCGGTCAGGCTCTCCACGTACCAGCTCCCGCCGAGCGGATCGATCACCGTGGCGGTTCCGCTCTCGTAGCCGATCACCTGCTGCGTCCGCAGTGCCAGCGTGGCGCTCTGCTCGGTCGGGAGCGCCAGCGCCTCGTCGTAGCCGTTCGTATGGAGCGACTGGGTGCCACCGAGGACCGCGGCGAGTGCCTGCAGCGTCACCCGCACCACGTTGGTGAGGGGCTGCTGGGCCTGGAGCGTCACCCCGCCGGTCTGCGTGTGGAAGCGGAGGCGGGCGGTCGCATCGCCCGCGCCAAACCGCTCGCGCGCGATCCGCGCCCAGAGCCGCCGCGCCGCCCGGAACTTGGCCGCCTCCTCGAACAGGTCGTTATGGCAGGCGAAGAAGAACGAGAGCCTGGGCCCGAACGCGTCCACCGCGAGCCCCGCCTCCATTGCCACGCGCACGTACTCGATCGCGTTCGCGAGGGTGAACCCGACCTCCTGCACCGCCGTCGCCCCCGCCTCGCGCATGTGGTAGCCGCTGATCGAGATGGGGTTGAAGCTCATCCCCTCCTCGGTCACGAACCGGAAGATGTCGGCCACCAGCCGGAGCGACGGCTCGGCGGGGTAGATGTACGTCCCGCGCGCGATGTACTCCTTGAGTACGTCGTTCTGCACCGTGCCGGTGAGCTTGGCCCGCGGCACCCCCTGCTCTTCACCAACCACGACGTACATCGCGAGCAGGATGGCGGCCGTGGCGTTGATGGTCATGGAGGTGGAGACGCGGTCGAGCGGGATCTCCCGGAAGAGGTCGGCCAGGTCGTCCACCGTGTCGATCGCCACGCCCACCCGGCCCACCTCGCCCTGCGCCATCGGATGGTCGGAGTCGTACCCCATCTGGGTCGGCAAGTCGAACGCGGTCGAGAGCCCCATCTGGCCCGCCGCGAGCAGCTGCCGGAAGCGCTGGTTGGTCTCCTGGGCGGTGCCGAAGCCGGCGTACTGGCGCATGGTCCAGAGCCGTCCGGCATACATGTTCGGGTAGACGCCGCGCGTGAAGGGGAATTCGCCGGGGCGCCCCAGGTCGCGCGCCGGGTCGCCGGCCCAGTCGTCGGGGCCGTACGCCCGGCCGCTCACGAGGCGGGCTGCGACCCGGCGCCGCTGGTCGCCGAGGAAGTGGTCACCCGGCGGATCATGTCGGCCACGAAGCCGACGTCTTCCCGAGAGCCGATGACGAGCGGCGTGCGCTGATGCAGGTGGGTGGGCACGATGTCGAGGATGCGGTTGAGCCCGTCGGTGGCGCTTCCCTGCGCCTGCTCGGCGATGAACGCCATCGGACTCGCCTCGTAGAGCAGCCGGAGCTTGCCGTTGGTGTTCTTGCTGTCCGCCGGATAGAGGAAGACGCCGCCAGCGATGAGGTTGCGGTGGAAATCCGCCACCAGCGAGCCGATGTAGCGGCTGTTCTTCGGCTTGACGGCGTCGGGGACATCGCCCTTCAGGCCGCGCACCGCCGTCTGCACCGCCTTGTCCCATCGGCCGAAGTTGCTCTCGTTGACGCTGTAGTACTGCCCCACCCGCGGCGTGATGATCCGCTCGTGCGACAGGAGAAACTCGCCGATCGTCGGATCGAGCGTGAAGCCGTGGACCCCCTGCCCCGTCGTGTAGACCAGCATGGTGCTCGAGCCGTACATGATGTAGCCGGCCGCCACCTGGAGACACCCCGGCTGGAGCACATCAGCCACGGTGCCGCGGCCTTCCAGGCTGATGCGGCGGTAGATGCTGAAGATGGTGCCGACCGCGGAATTGACGTCGATGTTGGAGGAGCCGTCGAGGGGATCGAAGAGCACCGCATACTTGCCGACGGAGGATTCGGGAGGAACCGGGATGATGTCTTCGTCTTCCTCGGAGCCCATCACGCACACCCGGCCGGTGTGCTTGAGCGAATTCTTGATGGTCTCGTTGGCCAGGAAGTCCAGTTTCTGCTGTTGTTCGCCCTGGATGTTCTCGGCGCCCTGCGCGCCGAGGATGTTGACCAGTCCCGCCCGCCGGATGGCCGCGGCGATGATCTTGGCCGCCAGCGCGATGTCGTAGAGCAGATTGGACAGCTCCCCCGTCGCCTCGGGGTAGCGATCCTCCTGATCGAGGATGAACCGCTCGATGGTCGTGACCGACGTCTGCACGCAGCCCCCGGGTGTCTGTGGATGAACCATTACCGCACATCGTAGCCCGCCGCCCCGTCTCGGGACCGCACGGTCATGCGCCGGCCGTCGGTGACCACGGTGATCATTCCCTCGCGGTCGGTGCGGTGCACCGCCACGCCGTGCGCGTGGAGCCGCTCCAGCGTGAGGGGCGAGGGATGGCCGTAGTCGTTCCGTCCGAGCGAGATCACCGCGACCGGCGGCGCCAGCGCGTCCAGCCACGCGTCGCCGGTGCTGCCGCGGCTGCCGTGATGCCCGACCTTGAGCAGGTCCACGCGGCGGAGTCGCTCCCGCATCGCCGCTTCCGCCGGAAAGCCGGCGTCGCCCGCGAACAGGGCCTGGAAGTCGCCATACTCCAGCAGCAGGACCAGCGAGTCCTCGTTGACATCCTCGCCCCACCCGGTCCATCCCGGCACGGGATGCAGGACCGTGAAGCGCACGCCGTCGAGCTCGAACCGGTCGCCCGCGCGCGCAGGGTGCCACGGCACGCCGTCGGCCAGCAGCCGGTCGAGGAAGCGCGTGTAGCGAGGGTCGGGGACGTCCGCGCCGGGTTCGATCACGAGCCCCGTCCGGAGCCGTGCCATCACCGCCGGGAGGCCACCGAGGTGATCGGCGTGGGCGTGGGAAACGACCGCGAGCGACAGGGACCGCGCGCCCTGCCGCTGGAGGAACGGCGCCACGACCCGGCGCCCCGCGTCCGCTCCATCACCTGCGGGCCCGGCATCCACCAGGATCCAGTGGCCGCCCGGGGTGTTGACAACCGCCGCATCGCCCTGGCCCACGTCCAGAAAATGTAACGTCAGGCCGCGACCACCGTCACCCGCGGCGAGCAGCGGCGCCTTGGCGAGGACGACCCACAGCGCCGCCGTCACCGCCCAGCCGGCGCGTCGGCCCGCCTCGGGGAGCGTCGTGCGCGGCGCGGTGGTCCAGAGTCCTGCGGCAAGCACCACCACCCAGGGTGCCGTCCCGGCAAACCGGCCGGGCTCGAGCAACAGGTGGCCGCCGGGAACGACCGCTCCTGCCGCCGCCACCAACTCCAACAGGTGCAGCATGAGTCCCGCCCCCGCGGCGAACGGCTTCGCGAGCGCCAGGAGCACTGGGTACATGAGCAGGCTCAGGAGCACGCCCGGCACCGCCGCGGCGGCGATCGGGATTGCCGCGAAGTTGAGCAGAATGCCGACCGGCGCGACCGTCCCGAGAGCCCACGCCGTGATCGGCGCGGTGGCCAGCGTCGCGCCGACCGACGAACCGAGCGTGCGCCAGCCGAAGCTTCGGCCCAGCGCCTCGTCGGTCCAACGGCTGAAGCGGGTAGCTCCCCAGAGCGCCGTCGCCGAAAGCCAGCCGCCGAGGTCGAGCGCGGCCCACGGATCGATGAGGAGGACTGCCAGGCAGGTGGCGGCCAGGACCTCGTCCCCGCGAACATGCCGCTGCCGCACGCGGCAACGCGCCACCACCACGGCCAGCACGGCGGCGCGGGTGGCGGGCGCCGGCCACCCGAGAAAGGCCACATATGCCGCGCTGGTGGCCGCGGCGGCAACCAGCGCCGTCTCCCGCCGCGCGCGCAGCAGGCGAGCCAGCAGCAAGGCCCAGGCGGCGATGAGCCCGACATGGAACCCGGAAATGGACAGCAGGTGCACCAGTCCCGATTGTGCGAACCGGTCCTGGAGCTCGGGCTCGATGCCCCCCCGGCGGCCGAGTACCAACGCCTCCACCAGTGGTGCCCGGCTGCCGTACAGCGCTCGGCTGGCCAGGCTGAGCGCGGTGCGGAGCCGGGCGGGGAGCGAGGGTGTGCCCCCCGGAGGGCCGGCGCCCTTTACCACCAACACGCCGCCGGACCGCCCCGCCGTGCCGGGGCGCGGGATCCAAGTGGCTTCGACCAGGGTGACGTATCCGGCCGCGACGGCCAGGCCTGCAGGCCACCGGGCGGCTACCTCGCCTGTGCAGCCTGCCCTGAGGGGCTCCACCTGAACTCGCCCGCCGCCCCGGTCCGCCGGCTCGGCCAGTCGCACGGTGAGGCGCAGATGCCCGGCGCGGAGCCGCGCGGCGCACCGATCCCTCTCCGCCGTCCAGGCCAGCTCCCCGCTCACGCGGCCGATGGCGGCGCCGGCGGCGAGGAGAACCGGAAGCGGGCGTCCGCCGGCGATGGCCGCTCCGAGGATCGCGGCCGCGCCGAGGGGGCTTCCGAAACGCAAAAGGCCGGTCGCGAGACCGGCCCCATAGCTCAGCGTGAAGAGGAGCGCCGGCCGCGGCGTCACCGCGGCGGGCCCGGCGTCAGGGTTGGCGCGTCCCGCGGGGCGCGCCGCATCGGGGCGCGATCGAGATCTTCCTGAGACCGTCCATCATTGCCACGTCGATGGCCGTCCGGTTCTGGTCCTTCTCCAGATTGACCTCGGTGAGCACCGAGCCCTGGCGGCTGGAGACGTACCGTGCCGGAACCCGGTTGAGCGTGTAGACCAGCACGTCGTCCCGGCAGATCTCGCAGCCGCAGAAGTCCGGAAAGAGCGGGCGCAGGGATTCGTACGAGGCGTGGACGTGCTCTTCGACGAGGTTGTGGATCACAGGACCGCCAGTGCGGGCGTGACGACCGCCCCTGTGAAGGTGGATCCGGTGGTACCGGTGAGCCGGCAGGTGTGGTACTCGCCCACGGCGCTCGGCGGCAGCTCCAGCAGGACCATCTGGTTACTGCGGGTGCGGCCGAGCATGAGGCCGCCACGTCGCGCCGGGCGCTCCACCAGCACTTCGTGCACTTGGCCGACGCGGGCCACCTGCTTGCGGCGCGCATTCGCCCGCACCACCTCGATGAGACGCTCCAGCCGGACCGACGCCACCGCGTCCGGCACGTGGTCGCGCAGCCGGGTAGCGGGGGTGCCGTCGCGAACGGAGTACTTGAACGTGAATGCGTCGTCGAAGTCGGCATCGGTGACGAGGCTCAGCGTTTCCTCGAACTGCGCGTCGGTCTCGCCGGGAAACCCGACGATGATGTCGGTCGAGAAGGTGATCCCCGGGACGGCCGACCGGAGCCGGGCCACGACCTGGAGGTACCCCGCGCGCGTGTACCGCCTGAGCATGCGCCGCAGGACGGCGTCGGAGCCGCTCTGCACCGGCAGGTGCACGTGCTCGCACACCGCCGCAGTCGTGGCCATCGCGTCGATGACCGGCCCGGTGAACTCGGTGGGGTACGGGCTGGTGAACCGGAGCCGGCGGATCCCGTCCACCGCGCCGACGGCCCGGAGCAGGTCGGCGAAGTCGTGCCGGCCGTCGTGGTAGCTGTTGACGGTCTGCCCCAGGAGCGTCACTTCGGTGGTGCCATCGGCCGCGAGCGCCCGGACCTCCCGCACCACGTCCTCGAGCCGCCGGCTGCGCTCGGGCCCCCGGGTGTGCGGGACGATGCAGAAGGTGCAGCGGTAATCACACCCGCGCTGTACCGTGACGAATGCCGTGGGGGCCTTTTCGCGCGCTGGCGGCACGTCCTCGTAGTGCTCCCATTCGCGGAATCCGGTATCGGTCGCCCGCTGGCCATGCCCTGCCATCCCGATCAGCGCGGGGAGGTTGCGGTAGGCGTCGGGCCCGACGACGAGATCGACGCGCGGCACGCGCTCGAGCAGCGCCGGTCCGAGGCGCTGCGCCATGCATCCAACGACACCGAGCACGTCGCCCGGCCGCTTGAAGCGCTGCAGCTCGCCCATCCGGCCGATGACCCGCTGCTCGGCGTTATCGCGGACGGCGCACGTGTTGACCAGCATCACGTCGGCCTCTGAGGGGTCCTCCACGCGCACGTACCCCTCGCGGCCCAGAACCCCGAACAGCAGCTCGGAGTCGGCGACGTTCATCTGGCAACCGTAGGTCTCGATGTAGATGCGCTTCATAGTGTCATCGGCATTCGTCGGAGGCGACCCCCAAAGATACGTGGCTACGGCCGCACCGTCATGCCGAGGTTCACGAGCAAGGCACGCTCCGAATAGGCGCCGGCTGAGCGCCACACGTGCTCCAGCCCGAGGTCGATCCCGGCCCGGTCCTGGGCGAACCGGATCCCGCTCCCGATCGACATTCCGAACTCGTGCGGCTGCTCGCCCGGCACCAGGAGGAACGGCAGCGAGCCGTAGCGGGCGCCGAAGCGGAGCGGCCGGCGGGCGGGACGGCGAAGATCGGGGGTGTACTCGCCGCCGAGCGACACTTCGACGGTGTTGTCCGCCCCGTTGCCGCCTTGCGCCAGCAGGTCGCTGTTGGCGGCCGACCAGGTCTTGACCACCACCTGGCTGGCGAGGTCGAGCTTCGGCCACGCCCGCCAGCGCAGCCCGAGGCCGAAGGTGTACGGGAGGTCCACCGTGGCCACGCGGGCCGAGTCCCGGTCGACGTTGGCATGGCCATCCGAGCGGACCGTGGCCGCCACGCTGAACGCCGATCCGAAATTGCGAACGACCCCCAGCGACACGCCGATGCCGGCATACGACACCTCCGAGCGCTGCGTGGCCGACTGGTAGGTCGTGTCGGCGAAGACCCGGCGGAATCGGAGCCGGGTCGAGCCGGTGATGATGTGAAACGAGCCGCCGAACACCCACGCGTCCCCGGCCCGATACGCAGCAGCCAGCCGCAGATCGCTCAAGCCGCCCCGAGAAGCGAACGTGTCGCTCACCGGAACCAGGATGCCCCGGAGAATCACCGTGTCGGCCGTGGCGAGCGTGAAGTCCCGGCTGGTGTAGTTCGAGAAGCTGATGCCGACCACCGCGGGGATGCCGCGCACCGGACCGGCGACCGAGGCATGGGGGAATCGGATCTCGCGGAGCGACTTCGTCCCGGCCGGGTTCTCCACGTGGCGGAAGTCCTGCAGCCCGCCGAACCCCGCCGTGAGCTGCGAGATCCGCCCGAGCGCGGCCGGGTTGAGTCCCGACTCCGAGTCGAACATGCCGAAGGCCCCGCCGGTCGAAAACGTGCGCGCGCCGAGCGACCGGCCCGGCAGGCCGAGGCCCCGGACGCCGAATTGCGAGGACTGGGCGGCCGCGGAGGCGGGAGCCGCCGCGAGCACGAGAACGAGGAGGGCTCGGCGCACTTAGGGATTCTCGAAGGGGAAGGACCGCTGGTAGGTGATCCGGAGACGCGGCACCCCGAGTGCGGGAGTGCGGGTCGAGCCGAACACCGCGCGCGCGAACGTGGCCGCCTCCGGCGCGATGCGGAGGAACACGCTCTGCGGCCGGCTTCGGGTGCCCTGCCAGAGCTGCACGATCCGCGTCACCTCCACCCGCACGGTGTCGCTCTGAATCTGCGGCAGCGTGTCCTGCCGGATGAACGTGACGTCCGTGGTGAGCGGCGACTTGGCGCCCAGATCCCCGACCACGGCGAGGACCTGAATCACCGCCGGGTCGGTCGGCAGCCCGATGATCGGCCGCACCGGGACGAGCTCCAGCGTGGCGCGCACGATCGTGGACGAATCGAGGAACTGGTCCGACAGGCCGAAGCGGACCAGCGCACGGGACGAGGGCTCGCCCCCCACCGTGAGCAAGGAGTCCACCGGCACCACGGGGTCCTGCGTGACGAAGATGTTGAAGCCGGTGGCGCGGTTCAGCGTCTGGTTCCGCACCGACCCGGTGTCGGGAACATCCACGGTGACGTAGCTCGTGAACGTGGCGGCGCTGCTGGACGCGAGCGATCCGAGCCGGATCCCGGTCGGCGTGCCGGCCGCGATCCGGACGCCGATCGCGAGCACGCTGTCGCCCCCCGGCGGCAGCGCGACGCGGGCCACGTCCGCCCCGCGCACCACGGTGGTGATCGCACCGGTGTTGACCGAGTCCGGCACCGCGATGCTGTCGATCAGGTTGACATCGGACAGGAGCGGTTCGACCTCCGCGAACGTGGCCGTGCTGTCCACCGTGCTGGGGAGGCGATACAGGTAGACCGTGAGCCCGTTCACCAGGGTGTCGCGCGCCACCAGGGTCAGGCTGAGCAGCACGGAGTCGACGGTATACGCCCGCAGGGTGTCCCGGACCGTGATCGAGTCGCCCCGCGGCACGAAGCGGTAGATCGCCCGGTCCTCCGACGCCGCGAAGCCGTTCGAGGTCAGCAGCGCGGTGCCCCGCCCGCGATCCACATACCCCGTGAAGCTGCTGTCACGACCCTGGAGCGCCGGGACGATCGTGTCGAACACCTTCGCCGTCCCGCCCGGGCAGAGTGCCGGGCACTCGGCGGGCGCGGTGAGCCGCTCCTGGCATCCGGTCATCGCGGCAGCCAGCCCGATCACCGCCGCGACCCAGCGCCACCCGGCGTTCACGCCAGCTGCTCCTTTCCGAACGCCGCAGGCAGCAGCTCTGCGATCGTCCAGCTGACGGCGCCCGCCGCGCCGACTCCATCCACCCGGAGGTCGCGTCCGAACTCCGAGAGCACCTGGCGGCAGGCGCCGCAGGGCGCCGCCGGCGGGTCCGCATCGGACACCACGACCGCGCGGCGGAAGCGCTGCGCGCCGGCCGCAATCGCCGCACACACGGCGGCGCGCTCGGCACAGATTGTGAGCCCGTACGAGGCGTTCTCGACGTTGCAGCCCACGAACACCCGGCCGTCGTCCGCCTCGAGCGCGCACCCCACCCGGAAGCGGGAGTACGGCGCATAGGCGCGTTGCTGAGCGGCGCGGGCCGCGTCCACCAGCGTGTCAGTCACTCCAGACCTCGGGCAGAAACGAAGTGCCCGCCGGAAGCGGCGGGACACCAAGGAAGGCGGCCACCGTCTGGCCGATGTCGGCGAACGTCCCGCGGCGGCCCAGCGCCACCGGCCGGACCCGCGGGCCGACCACCAGCAGCGGCACGACCTCCCGCGAGTGGTCGGTGGACGGGGTCGTCGGATCGTTGCCGTGATCGGCGGTAAAGATAACCAGGTCCTCCTCCTGCACCCCGGCCACGAGGCGCGGCACCGCCTGGTCGAGCGCCAGGAGCCCGGCATGGAATCCCGGCACGTCATTCCGATGTCCCCAGGTCTGGTCGAACTCGATCACGTTGGCAAGCAGCAGCCCTCGGCGCATCGAGCGGAACGCGCCTTCGATGAGCGCGTAGGCCTCGCCGTTGGTGGCGGCATGGATGCTCGAGATGGCCCGGCCGGCGAACAGGTCGTCCACCTTGCCCACGCCGACCCGGGGCACGTGCTGTTCGGCCAGACGGTCGAGCAGCGTGGGGCCGGGCGGCGGGAGGCTGTAATCCTTCCGGTTTGACGTGCGCACCCAGGCGCCCGGCTCGCCGATGAAGGGACGCGCGATGACCCGGGAGACAGCGTGCTCGCCCTGAAGCATCTCGCGTGCGGCCGCACATGCCGCGTAGAGCTCCTCGAGCGGGACGGTCGCCTCGTGCGCTGCCACCTGGAAGACGCTGTCCGCGGAGGTGTAGACGATCCACCGCCCGGTGCGCCGATGCTCCTCCCCATACTCGTCGAGCATCCGCGTCCCGGACGCGGGCTGGTTGCCCAGCACACCGCGGCCGGTGCGGCGCGAGAACTCCTCGACGACCTCCGAGGGGAACCCCCGGGGATAGGTCGGGAACGGCTCCGGCACGACCAGACCGCACAGCTCCCAGTGGCCGGTCGTGCTGTCCTTCCCCGCGCTCGTCGGCTCGGCGATGCCGTACGCCGCCTTCGGTTGCTGGACCCGGGCGACGCCGGCCAGGGGCGCACAACAGCCGAGTCCAAGCGCCTCGAGATTGGGCAGCACCAGGCCGCCCATCGCGCGGGCGACGTTTCCCAGCGTGTTGCTGCCGGCGTCCCCATAGGCGTCGGTGTCGGCCGCGGGGCCGATCCCAAGCCCGTCGAGCACGATGATCGCGGCGCGGCGGCTCACGAGCGGGAAGCGGTCTGCACGAAGCGGAAGCGGAGCGTGGTGAGCGCCTGATCGAGGAGCTGGCGCTCGTCCGACTCGAGCCGACCCTCGGTCCTCTCCTGCAGCATGCCGAGGGTGTCGATCAGCGCCTGCGCCACCTTCCGGGCGTCTCCGGCGGCCTCCGCGCCGGGCGGGAGGGTGCCGCCGAGCGCGGCTTCCGC
>Ga0209797_10001402_pt1 | contig 12054 bp, 8 predicted proteins | sample DOMMetBare3Fresh_2_FD_187472 | JGI IMG/M metagenome (GOLD analysis project Ga0209797, IMG submission 187472) | Wetland sediment microbial communities from St. Louis River estuary, USA, under dissolved organic matter induced mercury methylation -... | ecosystem: Environmental > Aquatic >...
CTACAGCTCCGGCACGACGGGACTGCCGAAGCCGCTCGTGCACGGTCACGGCGGGGTGCTGCTCGAGCTCTGGAAGGTGCTGGCGCTGCACGTCGACCTACAGGAGGGCGACCGCCTCTTCTGGTTCACGACGACGGGCTGGATGATGTGGAACTTCCTGCTCAGCGGCCTGCTGACGAAGGCGTCGATCGTGCTCTACGACGGCAATCCGGGACAGCCGGATCCCGGCGTCCTGTGGGATCTCGCGGAGAGCGCGCGCGTGACGTGCTTCGGCACGGGAGCCGCGTACCTCTCCGGGTGCATGAAGGCGGGCCTGCACCCGGCTGAAGGGCGGGACCTCTCGGCGCTCACGAGCGTGGGCTCGACCGGTTCGCCCCTCTCGCCCGAGGGCTTCGACTGGGTCTACGAGGAGCTCGGCGCGGATACGTGGCTGTTCTCGACGTCTGGCGGCACCGACATCTGCACCGCCTTCGTTGGCGGCGTGCCGATCCTGCCCGTGTATCGCGGCGAGCTGCAGGCGCGGTCGCTCGGGGTGAAGCTCGAGTCGTGGGACGAGGACGGCCGGCCCGTCGTGGGGCAGGTGGGCGAGTTGGTGATCACGGCGCCGATGCCGTCGATGCCGCTCTTCTTCTGGAACGACCCGGACGGCCGCCGTTACCGGGAGAGCTACTTCGAGCGCTACCCGGGCGTGTGGCGCCACGGCGACTGGATCGAGATCACCGACCGTGGCAGCGCCATCATCACGGGCCGCTCCGACTCGACGATCAACCGGGGCGGCGTCCGCATGGGCACGAGCGAGATCTACCGCGCCGTGCTGTCGCTGGACGAGGTCGTGGACGCACTCGTCGTCGACGTCCCCCGCCCCGGCACGGAGGGGTTCATGCCGCTCTTCGTCGTCCTGCGCGAGGGCGCGGAGCTCACGGACGACCTCGTCGCCAGGATCCGCGCGCGCATCCGCGAGGACTGCTCGCCGCGGCACGTCCCCGACGACGTGCGGGCAGTCGCCGAGGTGCCGCGCACGCTGTCGGGGAAGGTGCTGGAGGTGCCGGTGAAGCGCATCCTCTCGGGTGACGATCCGGAGAAGGCGGCGAGCAAGGACTCGCTCGCGAACCCGGCCGCGCTGGAGCCGTTCGAGCGGCTGGCGGCGGAGCTCCGCGAGGACGGCGCGAGCTAGGGCGTCAGTACCAGATCGCAACCGGGCGTCCGGCGACCGTCTCGGGCGGGTCGGGCAGCGGCGTCGCGCGCCCGCACGCGATCCGGTGCGCCGTCCAGGCACAGGCGGCCGCGTCGAGGAGGTCGTCGATGGGAGCGAGCGCGGCCGACCCCAGGCTGCCCAGCTCGATGCCGGCCCGGCAGAGGAGCTCGACCCGCTCCAGCACCCCGCCCGCCGTCTTCTTACGGAACTCGAGCGGGCGGCCGTCGTTCATCGCCCTGAACGACACCTCCGGGTGCACCTCGTGGAAGCGGTGGTCGGTCGCCGCCAGCTCGGTCACGTGGACGATGCGCGGGCCGAGCGCATGAGACTGCGCCGACACGCCGAGACCCGCCCGGAACCGCTGCTCCAGGATCTCGCGCGCCGGCGTCGGGAACACCGTGCTCGCGGCTCCCGACAGCAGCTTCCGTGCGGCGGCGTCGGCCGCGCGCCCCGGCCCGAACCCGATCGGGACGTCGATCGCCACCACGACGGCGGCGTCGAGCGCGGCGAAGTCGGCGGCGACCGGCTCGAGCGTGAGGGCAGACGTGAAGCTGCCACCCGTCAGCTCGACCGCGACCCAGCCGCCGCGCATGCCGTCGACGCCCGCGACCTGCACGCCTGCCTCATCGAGCCCGCAGACCATGGGAGGTCATTCTGAAGCGTCAGCCACCGCGGCGCCGGCAGGCACCGCTACGTGGGTGTCCAGAGCACGGCGCGATCGACGGACCAGAGCACATTCGCCTCCTGGGCGAGCCGCCGGGACCCGGCGACCTGGCCGCGCTCGTTGATCGCTACGACGGTGTAGCTCTCTGTCCGGGGGAGCGTCGGGAGCTCGGTCATGCTTCCCGTCTCCCACACGAAGGCGCGTGTCTCGTCGGACGCGGTCGCGCCCACGCCTGCGATCTGGCCCCGCTCGTTGATCGCAGCCGCCGAGCTGGTACTCCCGCCGAGCGTTCCGAGATCACGCAAGTGTCCCTTCTGCCACAGGAACGCCCTCTGGTGCCCTGGACGCGTGCGACTCGTCCCAACGACCTGTCCACGCTCGTTGATCGCAGCCGCCGCGCTCGTCCTCCCGCCAAGCGTGCCCAGATCCCGCATGCTGCCCTGCTGCCACAGGAAGGCGTGCTGCCGGCCGTTCACGGTGGAGCTGTCGCCGATAACGAGGCCGCCGTCGGTGATCGCGACGGCACGGCTCTCCTTGCCGCCGAGCGTGCCGAGATCGCTCATACGCCCGTTCTGCCAGACGAATGCGTGCCAGGTACCGGCAGCGGTGGTGCTGTCCCCGATGATCTGGCCGCGCTCGTTCACGGCCACGGCTCGGCTCTCCGTCCCGTCGAGGGTGCCGAGATCGGTCATCCGTCCCTTCTCCCAGAGGAACGCGTGCCACGTACCGGCAGCGGTCGTGCTCGACCCGACGATCTGTCCGCGCTCGCTCATCGCGACAGCACGACTGTCGGTCCCACCGAGCGTGCCAAGGCTCCGGGCCGCCCCATCCCGCCACAGGAACGCCCGCAGCTGCCCCGCCGTGACGGCTCCATACCAGCCTCCGGCGACCTGACCACGATCGTTGATCGCCGTTGCCGCCATGTCAACGTCCCCGGCTCCCCGCCGAAGGTCGACACTCCTCCCGTGCTGCCAGACGACCGCCCAGCCCTCCGCCTGCGGGAACTCGCTGTTGCCCACGACCTGTCCGCGCTCGTTGATCCCCACGGCAGTGCTGCTCGCACCCTTGCGCGTGGCAAGGTCGGAGATGACCCAGCGGGGCGCGACAGGCCCAGCCTGGCCGGTCGTGCCAAGCGCGCCTAACGTCGCGACAACCGCGGCGACAAGGCCCAAGACCATCGTCGACCGGCGCATCGAAACACCTTTCACCTGGAAGACTGCCGTCGGCGAGGTCGCGACGCATCAGCATCACCGCTGATTCGACGTGCCCTGAGTTACCGAGGCAGACAGCTAGGGTGAGGGTCGTATGGAGCCGAACGCGAAGGGTCGCAGCGCCGTCGTGTTCGGCGCGCGCAACCTCGGCAAGGCCGTGATCGACCGCCTGCGCGCCGAGGGGTGGGCGGTGGCGGGGGTGGCGAGGTCGGAGGGGACGCTCGAGGGTGTCACCGCCGCGGGTGCGCTCGCCGTCCGCGCGGACGTCACCGATCAGGCGAGCGTCAGGCAGGTGCTGGAGCAGGCGGCGGCAGCCCACGATGGCGTCGACCTGGTCGTGAACGCGGCGTCGGCCTACGGGGGCGATCGCAGCGGCCCGTTCGGCGGCGGCCCGATCGCCCAGGCTCCGCCCGAGGCGTTCGCTGCGTGGGCCGAGGCACCGGCACGCTCGGCCTTCTCGTTCCTCTCGGCGACCGGGGCGTTTCTCGTCGCCCAGGGCACGCCTGCGACGGTCGTGCAGGTGACGGGCGGCTCGTCCCGCCGCGCCGCTCCCGGGCGCGGCCTCTGGGCCGCGGGCGCCTTCGGCGTCAGGGCGATCACCCAGGCAGCAGCGCTCGAGCTGCGCGAGCAGGGCATCCACGTGGCGCTGCTGATCGTCGACGCCGGCATCGAGCCGCTCGCCGGCGGACAGCCGGGCCAGACGGTCGCTGCGCTCGCCGACCCGCGCGAGCTCGCCGCCGCGGTCCTGTTCCTCGCCGACCAGGGCGCGCGTGGGGCGACGCACGAGCTGCAGGTGACGCCGCTGGCGGAGCGCTGGGTGCCCTAGCCGGCAGTCCCGGCTGCCACGGGCACGCCGAGCTCGGTGAGGAAGGACTGGGCCCAGCGGTTCACGTCGTGGGCCCGCAGGTGCCGTCGCATCAGCCGCAGGCGTCGCCGGCCGTCCGCCCGGTCGACCCGGATCGCCCGCATGAGCGCATCCTTGACGGCGTCGGGGTCGTGGGGGTTGCAGAGAAACGCGTGCCGCAACTCGCTCGCCGCGCCGGCGAACTCGCTCAACACCAAGGCCCCGCCCAGGTCGGCTCGCGCAGCGACGTACTCCTTCGCGACCAGGTTCATCCCGTCCCGCAGGGGCGTCACCGCCATCACGTCGGCGGCGCAGTAGAGCGCCGCCAGCTCACTCCGGTCGTACGACTGGCGGAGGTAATGCACGGCCGGAACCCCCACGCGCCCGAACTCGCCGTTGATCCGCCCCACCTCGCGCTCGACCCGCATGCGCAGCCCCTCGTAGTGCTCGACTCGCTCGCGGCTCGGCGTCGCAACCTGGACGAGGACGGTGTCGGGCACGCTCAGGGTGCCTTCCTCGAGCAGCTCGCGGAAAGCCTCCAGACGCAGCTCGATGCCCTTCGTGTAGTCGAGCCGGTCGACCCCCAGCACCACCGTCTTCGGGTTTCCCAGCTCGGCGCGTATCTGCTTCGCGCGCGCCTGAACCGCGGGGCTGGCGGCCAGCTCCTCCATCTCCCCGACGTCGATCGAGATCGGGAACGCCGCCGCCTTCACCGTGCGCCCCTCGATCTCGACACTGCTCCCCGTGTACCGGAGCCCGAGGAGATGCCGTGCGAGCCGGACGAAGTTCTGCGCTGCGAGCTTCTCCTGGAACCCGACCAGGTCGGCTCCGAGCAGGCCGCGCAGGATCTCCGCCCGCAGCGGCATCTGCATGAACAGCTCGATCGGCGGAAACGGGATGTGCAGGAAGAAGCCGATCCGCAGATCGGGCCGGCGAGCCCGCAGCATCGCCGGAACGAGCTGCAGCTGGTAGTCGTGCACCCAGACGGTGGCACCCTCGGCCGCAACCGCCGCGGCCGCGTCCGCGAACCGCCCGTTGACCGCGCGGTAGGCGTCGCGCCAGCTGCGGTTGAAGACCGGCGGCTCGACGGCGTCGTGGTAGAGGGGCCAGATCGTCGCGTTCGACTGCCCCTCGTAGTAGCGCTCGATGTCCTCGGCGCTGAGCGTCACGGGGTGCAGCCGGATTCCGTCCACGGTGAACGGCTCCGGAGCGGCGCCCACACCGCCGCCCCACCCGACCCAGCTGCCGCCGCGCGCTGCCAGCACCGGATAGAGGGCCGCCACGAGGCCTCCCGGGCTCCTCCGCCAGGCCCGCCCGGCCGGAGTTACCTCCTCGTCGACGGGCAGGCGGTTGGCGACTATGACGAACTCGCTTCGTGCCGTCACGCCAACCTCTCTTCGGACGCAGGGCGGGTCAGACAGAGCAGCACCCGGCCGCAACGGCGTGCTTCACACCTGCAGTATCTCACCGCGCGGTACGCGGGGCAGACGGCACACCGCGGCCGTCGTCACCGGATGACGGCGAGCTCGGCGAAGCGGCACACCGCGCTGACGAGCCGCATCTGCTCGATCGTCTGGCAGTCCGCGTCGAGCAGGCGGGGCGCGCACACGAGCACGGCGCGACACTGGGCGCGCGAGGTGGCCACGTTGAAGCGGTGCCGGTCGAAGGCGAAGCCGACGCCGCGGGGAGCGTCCTCGGCCGAGGAGCTCGCCATCGAGACGATCACGACGGGTGCCTGCTGGCCCTGGAACTTGTCGACCGTGCCGACGCGCACACCGGGCGGCACCTTCGCGCGCAACGCGCGCACCTGCGCGTTGTAGGGCGCGACGACGAGCACGTCGGCTGCGACGAGCGGACGGGTGCTGCCCTCACCGTCGGCGAAGGCTGTTCCCAGCAGCCGCCCGACCTCCTCCGCGACTGCGTCGGCCTCCTGCCACGACATCTGGCTGCAGCCGTCGTGCTCGACCCGCAGGAGCGCGAGCCCGTCCTCGGGCGCCAGCGAGCGCGCCTCGCACACCGGTGCGTGATCGAGGCGGCCCTCGTAGTAGGCCTGCGAGGTGAAGCGGCAGAGCTCCGGGCGCAGCCGCCAGGTCTGCTCGAGGAACAGGCCCCGTTCGGGGGGCACCGTGAGCGCATCGCCGAGCAGGTGCTGCAGCACCGACACCTTTGCCTGGTCGGGCTGGGCGCCCTGGGAGACCTGTGGCAGCTGATTCGGGTCGCCGAGCAGCACGAGCCGCTCGGCCGCCGTGCCGACCGCGATCGCGTCGGCGAGCGAGACCTGGCCCGCCTCGTCGACGAACATCGTGTGCACCCGCCCCTCGAAGTCCTCGCGCGAGAACAGCCAGGCGGTGCCGGCGATCAGCTGCAGCTCATCGGCGAGCAGCGCCTGCCAGGCATCCGAGCTCTCGATCGAGCCGTCGCTCCCGTACCGGGTGTCCGGGTCGCCCGCGGTGGACTTCTTCATCCCCTTGAAGCGCAGGCCCGCCGAGCGTGCCTCGGCCTCGACGGCGTGCAGGAAGTTGTGGATCGCCTTGTGGCTGAGCGACGTGACGCCCACCCGCCGGCCGGCCCGCATCAGCGCGACGGCCATCCTGGCCCCGTGCCAGGTCTTCCCGGAGCCGGGCGGGCCCTGCACGAACAGGGTGCTGCGCCCGAGCGAGAGAGCGGCGTCGACCGGGTCGCCCGCTCCGGGCGGCGCATCCGGCGGCCTGCGCTCGATCAGGTCGACCAGGGCAGGGTGTCGCCCATCCTGCGCCAGGTACGACGCGGCGAACCGCGCGACGGCCCGGCGCTGCTCCGTGTCGGTGATCGGCTGTCCGGGGATCAGGGCCCGGGGAAGCGGCTCACCGGCGCGGTTCCTGGCCCGCCGGAGCGTGACGATCCCGAGCTCGTCGTCCACCTCGACCGAGTAGCTCTTCCCGCTGCCCGGGTCGACGCACGACCCGCCGATCTTGTGCTCCTGCTCGGGAAAGGAGAAGCGGTAGACGAGTGAAGACTTGTCGGGCTCCGGCTCGGACGCGAGCGTGAGCCCGCCGATCGTGTCGGTGTCGGCGATCAGCTCGTCCTCGTCCAGCGTGAGGTGGGTGAACCACTCCCACCACTGCGGCTTGGCCTCGCGGCGGTGGTAGTCGAGGAGCTGGGCGAGCAGCCAGGGCGTGTCTCCCGCGGCCGCGCCGTCGAGTAGCGCGGCCTTCAGCGCCTCGCGCTCGTCCGCGGCGGCGGCCGCTTCGTCGGAAGGCGGCCGCTCCTCCGGCGGCGCCCGCCACGGCGTCCCGTCGGGCCTGAGCGAGAGCAGCCACTCGTGCAGCTCGAAGGTGGAGCGGCAGTCCTCCTCGTTGTAGCGCTCGACGTCGTCGAGGATCGCCTCGTCGCCGGTCTCGACCCATTCCTCGAAGCGCACCACGGACTCGTCGCCGCCCGAGACGTCGGCGGTGCGCTCGAAGCCGTAGAGCTTCTCGACGACCTTGATCGAGTAGCTGTCGACGGACGCGCGCAGCGCCTGCTTGACGACGCGGTAGAGGTCGACGAGCACCTCCTGACGCAGAAAGTCGTCGACCTCCTGCTCGCGCGTGCCGTGCTCTCCCATCAGCCGGGTCAGCGCGGAGCGCTCGTAGGAGGCGTAGTGGTAGACGTGCAGGCCGGGGTGACGGCGGCGGCGCTCCACGACCCAGTCGACGAAGCGCTCGAAGGCTACCCGCTCGGCGTCGCGATCTCTTCCCCAGACAGCCTCGTAGACCACCTCGCCGGCGTCGTCCCGGTAGCAGAAGCCGAACAGGTACTCGAGCCCGCGCGCGGCCTCGTAGAAGGGGTGGCCCTCCATGTCGAACCAGACGTCGCCGGCGTCGGGCCGAGGCAGCAGGCGGAAGCCGCGCTCCTCCTCGTCGGGCAGGAGCTCCCAGAGGTGGCGCTGCTCGCGCCGGCCGCGGAGCTGCAGGGAGGCCTGGTGCCGGATCGCCTCGAGCGCCTCGGCGCGAACGCCGGCGACCGGAGTGCCGGGTGCGAGGTCGCCGAGCGCCTCGAGCGTGCGGACGCCGGCGGCGGCGAGCGCGTCCGCCTGGCCGCGGCGGACGCCGGCGACGAGCGTGAGGTGGTCGTCGTCGACCCGCTGCTGCCAGCAGACCTGCCGGAAGTCGCAGATCCCACAGTGGCCGCAGGGCCAGCCGTACGTCTTCTCGCCCGCTCCCAGCGCGGCGAGGAAGCGCTCACGCACGCGCCGGTAGTACGCCTCGAACTCGGCGACCCGGAAGGTCTCGCGCTTGCCGCGCCCGCTCTCCACGTGGACGTGCTCGACCGGGCGTCCCTGGATGCGCGCGACCTGCTCGGCGTAGAACATGAGCTGCACGACGTGCGCGGGCCTGGCGGACCGCGCCAGCTTGGTGTCGACCGGCTCGTACGAGCCGTCGGTGCGGCGCTCGAGGAAGTCGGCAAACCCGCGCCAGCGCCCCCCGGCCAGGTACGGCTGGTAGATCACGTCGGCGGCGCCGGCGCGAATCGCTGCGTCCGTCAGCCGCCGGGCTGCGGCTGCGTCGAACCCCTCGTCGTCGTAGGTCGGGATGCGTTCGATCGAGCAACCCCTGGCCTGGAGCCGTGCCAGATAGGCTGCCTCGTGCTCGTTCCCCTTGCGGAGGATGAGATCGCGGTGGGGCGAATCGAGCTGGGGCTTCTCGATCTCGCCGCGCGCCGCGCGCAGGTCGAGCGTCGTCAGGTGTGGGCACGCCAGGTACCCCGACAGGTCGGAGGGGGAGAGAGCCAGCGCTCCGTCCGCTTGCAGGCGCATGAGAGGAGTATCGGCGTGCAGTCGGCCGCGTCTTACATCGCCATGGCGGCCACGGCCGTCTTGCGCCGGTGCCACGGACCCGGCACCCTGGCGGGGTGGACGAAGAGCAGGGCATTTACCGTGGCGAGGTGCTGGGGATGATGGGTGCGCTCGCCGACATCACCGTCGGGGTCCGCCGGATCCTCGGCTACATCGAAGGAGACGACGATGCGGAAGAAGAGGAAGGTCTTCCCGACACGTGAAGAGCGCGACGCCTGGTTCGCCCGCATGGAGGCGCACGAGCGCGAGCTCAGGCGTCTTGTGGAGCGCGGTAGGGCGGAGCTCGCCTCCAGGCAGAAGCCTGCGTAGACGCGGGCACCCGGCCGGGCCGCCTCTGTCCGTCGTGGCTACGAGTTCAGCTGGTCGGCAAGGGCGATGGCGAGGGACAGGATCAAGAGGAACATGAGCAATCCGTTCAGCCCCGTCCGGAAGGCACGCCAGCATCTGAGGTCACGCTGTAGCGCCCGCAGCCGTTCGGCGAAGGGGTCGGCTTACGCCGTCGGAGTTGCGTACGAGGGCGCGACGCCGAAGATCGCCTCGGCGATCTCGCCGCCTTCCGACGCATAGCGATGCGACGTTCCCGCCGGGACGAAGAAGGCATCGCCGCGCACCAGCGTTGCCTCGACCCCACCGGCGCGGACGCGCAGCGCTCCTCCGGTGACGTACAGGAGCTCCTCGCCGGCGTGCGACTCAACGGCGCTCTCCTGTCCGGCAGGCACGGTGACCGTCCCGACGGTGAGGTGCTCGGTGCTGACGAGCAAGCCGACGAGCACGTCGCGATCGAGGCGCCAGGTGGCGTCCGATCGCCGCAGCACCCGGAACGCACCGGGCTCGGGTGGCCCGACCAGGCGCCCCAACACGCCGTCGTCGGCGTACGTGCTGGCGGTGAGATACGGCCTCGTCTGGGCGTAGGCCCCCGACGTGCCCGTGGCGGGCGGCGGCGCGAAGAACTCGAGCACCCGGAGGTCGTCGCCGCCGTAGGAGAACCCGTGGTGCCACGTGTCCCGGCGGAAGAACACGCTCTCCCCCGGCTCGGCGCGCACGACCTCCCCCGTCTCCGGGTTGGCGAGCACGAGCGTGCCCTGCAGCACGTGCAGCAGCTCGTCGGCGGCGAAGACCGTGCGGAAGCTCTCCGAGTGGCGGAACGCTCCTCCCGGCGGCAGGCCGAAGACGATCGTGTGGATCAGCTGCGACGAGACGTAGATCCAGTCCTCGACGAAGCCCGCCTCCTCGTCGCCCCACGTGTGGCGCACCACCTCCGAAGCGCGGATCGCCGTCGGCGCCTCGAACGAGGGCCGAGGGGATGGCCTATAGCCCATCGTGACTCCTGCGGTCGTGGGCGTAGCGCTCGGACTCGGCGCCGAGCCAGGCTGGGTCGTAGACCGGCTCGGGGAAGTCGCTCCCGATCTCGCGCGCCATCCCGTCGCGGCCGGCCGCCTGGGCGGCGAGCATGATCTCGAGCGCGTGGTAGGCATGCTCGGGGCGCGTGACGGTCGGTCGGCCCGCCTCCACGCTGTCGACGAGATGGCGCAGACCCTCCGTCCACTGCCAGTCCGGGTCGGATTCCGGAAACACACGCCAGGATCCCTCGTCGTTGCGCCAGAGCTCCCACCCCTCGGGCGCCCAGTCGTCGCCCAGCAGCTGCACCGTGCCCTCGCTGCCGTACACCTCGATCGCGGGCGACCGGTACCGCTGCATCGTGAACCCGGTCGTCACGGAGGCAAACCGCGCTTCGCCGAAGTCGAGCAGCACGTGCGCGTTGTCGTCCGCCTCGACCCGGATCGTGCGGCCGTTCACGGCTCGCTCGGGGATCGCGACACCGACCATCGCGGTGACGCGCCGCACCGGCCCGAAGAGGGCACAGAGGCTCGTGACGTTGTAGACGCCCAGGTCGAACAGGGATCCTCCTCCCGGCCGGTAGAACCACTCGTTCCAGGACGGGCCCGCCCAGCCGTAGCGCGCCCGCGCGCTCAGCAGCCTGCCCACCTGCCCCTGGCGGACCGCCCCGTGGACAGCGCGGAAGGTGGGGCTGAGCAGAATGTGAGGGGCGCACACGAGCAGTCCCGGTGCCGTCCGCGACAGCTCGACGAGCTCGGCCGCCTGCTCGAGCGAGGTGGCCATCGGCTTCTCGACGAGCACGTGCTTGCCCGCTTCGAGAGCCGCCCGTGCGAGCGGCCCGTGCTCGTTCATGCTCGTCAAGACGAGCACGACGTCGACGTCGCCGTGCGCTATCACGGCGTCCGGGCCCGGGAGCTCCGGGTCGAGGTCGTAGTGCGCCGCAGCCCCCCGGCGCTTGAGCCCGTCGAGGTCGTACACGGCGGCCACATCGGCCCGCCCGGCGGCGCGGAGGCGCTCGATCATGCCCCGGTAGGGCCCGGCGAAGACGCTGCCGCAGCCGATCACGCCGAGGCCCAGGCTCATGCCGTTCCCCTCGCGACCCGGTAGTAGGCGTCCAGCCAGGCCGGCTGGTCGACGTCGAGACCCCGCCCGAGGCCGATGCGCGCACTGAGCACGGCCGCGGCGGGGAACGTGCCGACAGCGGCGAGACGGCGATCGGCCGAAGCGCTCGCCGGAGCGCGCAGCACCGTTGCGCCCTGGCTCGCGCAGATCTCCTCGGCCTCCGTGAGCAGCGGGTCCTCGGAGGCGGCGGGCAGGCTCAGCGCCAGCGCCCCCGGACGCAGCGCCATCATCGCCGAGGTGGCACCCTCGCGCGTCTCGATGCCCTCCGTCGGGATCCCGGCGACCTCCTTGAGCAACAACGCGGCCTCGAGCGCGGCCGCCCAGGCGGGGCCGCTCCCGAAGGCGATCGCGGTGGTGGCGTCCAGGACGCCGAGCTCGCCGGCCCACCTCTGCGCGGCGACGAGCGAGGCGGCGATCTCGTCCGGCACGCGTCGTAGCGCCTCGTCGAGAGCGGCGTCGGACGTGAGCTCGGCCCAGATCGCCAGCACCGTGACGACGGCGCCGCAGAACGCCTGCGTGTGGGTGACGGCACGCTGGTGCAGCACGCTGACCAGCGCGCGGGCGCCGGCGCGCGAACCGAGGGTGGAGCCTGCGGTCGCCGTCACCGCCGCGTAGGGCGAAGGTGCGCCGGCGTCGACGGCCTCGATGAGATCCCGAAACTCCCCCGACGACGAGACGACGAGCAACGCGTCCCCGGGTCGCCACGCGAAGGCGCCGCGCGCGAGCAGGCCGCTGGGCACGGCAAGCACCTCGGGGCCTTCCGCGCCTTCGAGTGAGGCGAGCCACAGCGCCAGGGCGACGTAGTAGGCGGCGCCGTTGCCGCTGGCGACGATCCGGCGGACGTCCGGCGACCCCAGCAACGCA
>Ga0209797_10001404_pt1 | contig 12053 bp, 8 predicted proteins | sample DOMMetBare3Fresh_2_FD_187472 | JGI IMG/M metagenome (GOLD analysis project Ga0209797, IMG submission 187472) | Wetland sediment microbial communities from St. Louis River estuary, USA, under dissolved organic matter induced mercury methylation -... | ecosystem: Environmental > Aquatic >...
ACCAGCAGGTCGCCACGATCTACCCCGGTTTCTGGCCCGCGGTGAGGCACAACCTGATCTGGCTCGGCTACCTGACCTTCGTGGCGACGCCGTTCGGCCTCTTCCTCGCCTACCAGCTCGACAAGGAGATCCGGGGCTCGCGCTTCTACCAGAGCGTCTTCTTCCTGCCGGTGGTGCTGTCGTTCGCGATCATCGGCTTCATCGTCCAGCTGGTCTACTCGCCCACGCAGGGGCTCGTCAACGGCATCTTCGGCTCGAACACCGACTGGCTCGGCGATCCCAGCATCAACCTGTGGGCCGTCCTCGTCCTCGTGGGCTGGCGGCACGCGGGCTACATCATGATCCTCTACCTGGCCGGGTTGAAGGCGATCGACCCCGCGCTGCGCGAGGCCGCCGCGATCGACGGGGCAGGAGAGTGGCATTCCTTCCGCACCGTCGTCTTCCCGGCGCTGCGCCCGATCAACATCGTGATCGTGGTCGTCACCGTGATCGAGGCCCTGCGGGCATTCGACATCGTCTACCTCGTCAACAAGGGGCGCAACGGCCTCGAGCTCCTGTCGATCCTCGTCACGAACAACATCATCGGCGAGGCGAGCCGGATCGGCTACGGCTCTGCGATCGCCGTGATCCTGATCGCGGTCTCGATCATCCCGATCATCGTCTTCGTGTGGAACAGCTTCCAGGAGAGCGAGCAGGCATGACGACCCTCACGGCAGCAGAGGACACACGTCCCGTCCGGAAGCGGCCGCTCAGCCCCTCTCGGATCGTCCTGCACGCCTTCCTGATCATCACGGCGTTGCTCTGGCTGGCTCCGGTCGCGTGGGCGGTCTTCACCTCCTTCCGGCCGTACGCGGACACGGCGAAGAACGGGTACGTCTCGTTCCCGCACTCGCTCAGCCTCGTCAACTACCGCACTGCGTGGTCGCAGGCCGATATCCCACTCCACTTCTGGAACTCGATGATCATCACGCTCCCGGCGATCGTGCTGATCCTCCTCTTCGCTGCCTCGGTGGCGTACGTCGTCTCTCGCTTCAGCTTCTGGTTCAACGTGCCGTTGCTGATCTTCTTCATGGCGGCAAACCTGCTGCCGCAGCAGGTGATCATCACGCCGGTCTACGAGATGTACCTGCGGATCCACCTGCCCACCTGGCTGTCGGAGAGCGGCCTCGCCTACGACTCGTTCATCGGGCTGATCGCGATCAACGTCGCCTTCCAGACCGGCTTCTGCACGTTTGTGCTCTCGAACTACATGAAGACGCTGCCGAAGTCGCTCACCGAGGCGGCGCGGGTTGACGGGGCGAGCGTGACGCGCCAGTTCTTCGGCATCATCATGCCGCTCTGCAAGCCGGCGTTCGCCGCCCTGGCGGTGCTGGAGTTCACCTGGATCTACAACGACTTCTTCTGGGCGGTCGTGCTGATGAGCTCCGGCGACAAGCGGCCGATCACCTCGTCGCTGACGAGCCTCTCCGGCCAGTACTTCACCGACAACAACCTGATCGCCGCCGCCTCGGTCCTCGTGGCGCTGCCGACGATCATGGTCTTCGCGCTGCTGCAGCGCCAGTTCATCAGCGGCCTCACGCTCGGGGCGACGAAGGAGTAGCCGATGCCGCGAATCGCTTTCATCGGCGCGGGCAGCGTCGTCTTCACGAAGAACCTCCTCGGCGACATCCTCTCGTTCCCGGAGCTGCGGGACGTCGAGATCGCGCTCCACGACATCGACGCCGACCGGCTCGCGACCGCCGAGGCGATGGCGCGCTACGTCGCCGGCGAGCGGGGCGCCTCGCCCGCCATCACCTCCCACGCCGACCGCCGTGCCGCCCTCGACGGAGCCGACTACGTGATCAACATGGTGCAGATCGGCGGCCACGAGGCGACCCTGCTCGACTTCGAGCTCCCGGCGCGGTACGGGTTGCGGCAGACGATCGCGGACACGCTCGGGATCGGCGGCATCTTCCGGACGCTGCGCACCGCCGACCACATGCTCGCGCTCGGGCGCGAGATGGCGGAGCTCTGCCCCCGCGGTTGGCTGCTCAACTACACGAATCCGATGGCGATGCTGTGCTGGCTCGTCTATGCGGGCACGCCGACGCAAAACGTGGTCGGCCTCTGCCACTCGGTGCAGTACACGACCGAGGACCTGGCGAAGCTCGTCGGGGTTCCCGCCGAGGAGGTCACGTTCCTCGCCGCCGGGCTCAACCACCAGGCGTTCATCCTCCGCTTCGAGCGCCACGGCGAGAATCTCTACCCGCTTCTCGACGAGCGCATCGCGTCCGATCCGGAGCTCCAGCGGCGGGTGCGCGTGCAGCTCTACCGCCGGCTCCGCTACTTCCCGACCGAGTCGAGTGAGCACGCCGCGGAGTACGTGCCGTGGTTCATGCGCCACGACGACCAGATCGAGCGTCACCGCATCCCGGTCGACGAGTACATCCGGCGCAGCGAGGAGAACCTCCTCGAATACGAGCGCGTGAAGGGCCTGCTCGCCCGCGGCGAGGCTCTGCCCGTCGAGCGCTCGAACGAGTACGCCTCGTCGATCATCCACTCGATGGAGACGGGGCAGCCGTGCGTGATCTACGGGAACGTGCGCAACACCGGGCTTCTTCCCGGGCTCCCGGACGACTGCTGCGTCGAGGTTCCCTGTCTCGTCGACGCCACCGGTCTACACCCCGTGGCCGTCCCGGATTACCCGCCCGAGCTCGCCGCCCTCAACCGCACGTTCGAGAACGTCGTCGAGCTGACGGTGCGCGCCGTGCTCGAGGAGCGCCCGGAGCTCGTCCGCCAGGCGGCGATGCTCGATCCGAACACGGCCGCGACGCTGACTCTCGACGCGATCGATGACCTCTGCGGCGAGCTGACCCGGGCGCACGGAGCTGCGCTGCCGACGGCGCTCCGCGCGGCGGGCAACCCCATCGACAATCCGATCGTCATTGCCGGAAGGAGCGCCTCGTGAGCGGGATTCGCCTCGACGCTGTCACGAAGATCTACCCGAACGGGGTCAGGGCAGTCGACCGCATCAGCCTCGAGATCAACACGGGCGAGTTCGTCGTCCTCGTCGGCCCCTCCGGCTGCGGGAAGTCGACGCTGCTGCGCATGATCGCCGGGCTCGAGGACGTCAGCATGGGCGACGTCTACGTGGGCGACACGGACGTGACCGACAAGCCGCCGCAGGACCGCGACATCGCGATGGTCTTCCAGAACTACGCGCTCTACCCGCACATGACCGTCCGCGACAACCTCGCCTACGGCCTCAAGCTCCGGAAGATGCCGAAGGCGCAGTGGCAGCAGCGGGTGGACGAGGTGGCGAAGACGCTCGGGCTCGAGGAGCTCCTCAACCGCAAGCCAGCCGCCCTCTCGGGCGGGCAGCGGCAGCGGGTCGCGATGGGCCGCGCGATCGTGCGCGAGCCGAAGGCGTTCCTGATGGACGAGCCGCTCTCGAACCTCGACGCGAAGCTCCGGGTCTCCATGCGCGCCGAGCTCGCGAAGCTGCACGAGCGCCTGGGCGTGACGACGGTCTACGTCACCCACGACCAGGTGGAGGCGATGACGCTCGGACAGCGCGTGGCCGTCCTCCGAGACGGCCTGCTGCAACAGCTCGACACGCCGCATGCGCTCTTCCACACGCCGGCCAACCTCTTCGTGGCGGCGTTCATCGGGTCGCCCTCGATGAATCTCGTCGACGCGGAGATCCACGGCGACTCGGTTCGGTTCGGGGGGTTCGACGTGAAGCTGCCCGCCTCGTCCCCACTCCTCGGCGCGAACCGGAAGGTGATCCTGGGCATCCGCCCGACGGACTTCGAGCACGTCGACCCCGCGTCCGATCTACCTCGTATCAGCGTTCGCGTCGACGTCGTCGAGGACCTCGGCGCCGAGAACCATCTGATCTTCACGATCGACGCCCCGCGGGTCACCGCAGAGGCCGTGCGGGCGGCAGCGGACACCGCCGCCGACGACGAAGGGACGCTGTTCGCCGACGACCGAGCGGTCTTCACGGCAGTCGTCGACGCGAAACGCGTGACCACACCCGGCTCCGAGATCGAGCTGGCGATCGACCACACGAGGCTCCACTTCTTCGACCCGGCCACGGGGCTCGTGGCCGGTAAGGGCGACCGCGCCGCTGCACCGGCGTGACAGGCGGCTGATCGTCCGGCGGTAGTGCCGGTCAGCTGACGGCTGCTCCGTCGAGCGAAGCGCCGTGCTACGGAAGGAAGCGGGCCACCCGTTCGCGGCCCTCCGTCTCGAATCCGCGCAGCGCGACCGTGGTGCGCCGGCGCAGGATGTCGTCGGCAGTGACGGCCGCCTCGTAATCGACGGCGTACCGCGCCTGGGCGAGGACGTCGGGCGCGCCGGGCACGATCGGCTCGAACAGCGCAGGCTCCCTCCGGGCCGGCTCCAGCACGTCGAACGCGAGCGTGCCGTAGAGCCCGGCAAGGTGGGGGGCGCTGCCCTCCGGCAACTCCGTGTACCGCCGCTGGAGCTCCGCACTCACGACATCCGGGTCGGCCGCCCCGACGAGCGGGGCCGCGTGCGCATCCGGACGGGCACCGTGAATCGACGCCAGTGCCTGTGTGGCGACGTCGACCCCGATGCGCCGCCACGTCGTCAGCTTGCCGCCGGCCACGCTGATCATCCCGGCCCTGCCGACGGTGACGACGGTCTCCCGCTTGGTGCCGGCGGTCGACGTGCCTCCGAGCGGCAGCACCCGCAGCCCCGCGAAGGCGGAGCGGACACGTGCTGCGCTGACCACGTCGGGCGCGAGGGACGTCGCCGCCTCGGCCAGGATCTGCGCCTGGTCGGCGTCGGTCGGCCGCACCGTGGCCGGGTCACCCTCGAACGGCTCGTCGGTCGTGCCGAGCAGAAGCAGGCCGTACCAGGGGATCGCGAACGAGACGCGGCCCTCCGGCAACGGGGAGGTGACGGCCGCCCGCCAGGGCTCGCTGCAGTCGAGCACGAGGTGGGCGCCCTTCGACAGTCGCACCGTACTGCCGGCGCCCGGGTCCTCGAGACGCCGGATGTGGTCGACCCAGGGCCCGGTCGCGTTGACGACGGCTCTCGCGGAGATCGCGAGGCGCTCTCCCGAGACGGCGTCGACGACGTCCGCGCCGCTCACTGTCCCCGCAGTGATCCTGAGGCTTTCGACCCGTGCGTAGTTCAGCCACACGGCGCCCAGGAGCTCCGCCGTCCGTAACGCTGCGAGCACCAGGCGGGCGTCGTCGGTCTGATGGTCGTGGTAGGCGACGTAGGTCCGCTCGGCGTCGCGGCGAAGGCCGGGCGCCAGCGTGTACGCCTCGGCGGGCTTGAGGCGGCCGGTGCGGCCGTCTCTGAACCCCGAGAGCGCTGCGTAGACGAACACGCCGAGGCGAAGCTCGACCGGACGATACGGCGTCTCGGCCCCGACGGGCAGGATGAACTGGAGCGGGCGCACGAGGTGGGGAGCCACGAGGCGGGCGTTCCAGCGCCGCTCCCGGTGGGCCTCGCGAACCAGCTTGACGTCGCCCAGCCCCAGGTAGCGCAGGCCGCCGTGGACGAGCTTCGAGGAGGCGCTGGACGTTGCGCCTGCAGCGTCGCCGCCGTCGACGAGCGCGACGCGCGCTCCCGCGCGCGAGGCGGCCCACGCAGTCGACGCACCGAGTGCGCCGCCTCCGATCACGAGCAGGTCGAACTGCTCCGACGCGAGCCGCTCGAGCCGCTCGGCCCGGGTCGGGCCGGCCGCAGCCGGGCGCTCGCCGGCGGGATCAGAAAGGCTCACACCCACCCCCGCGCCCGCTCGACGGCCCTCAGCCAGTCGGCGTACTCGGTCTCACGGCGCGTGGCATCCCAGACCGGCTCGACGACCTCGACCGGGCCGCGCAGCTCTCGCAACGCGTCCGGCCCGTCCCAGAGACCTGCGGCGAGCCCGGCCGCGAATGCCGCCCCGCGCACAGTCGCCTCCGTGTCGGCCGCCATCTCCACCGGCCGTCCGAGGGCGTCCGCCAGGGCCTGGACGAACACGCGATTCGCCGTCATGCCCCCGTCGATCCGCAGCGTCGCGACCTCGACCTCCGTGCTCCGCTCGGCCGCGTCCAGTACCGCCCGGGTCTGGAAGGCGATGCTCTCGAGGGCCGCCCGAACGACGTGCGCCCGCGTCGAGTGCAGCGTCAGCCCGAGGACGGCTCCCCGCGCCGAGGAGTCCCACCAGGGGGCGTAGAGCCCCTGGAAGGCCGGGACGAAACGGACACCGCCCGAGTCCTCCACCTCCGCGGCAATGCCCTCGGAGGCGGCCGGATCGGGGAGCGCCCGTAGCTCGTCGGCGAGCCATCCGACGGCCCGGCCGGCAACCGCCATCGCGCCTTCGACGCAGTACACGGGGGGGCTGCCGGCACTCCGGTAGGCCGGGCTGGCGAGGAGGCTCGCTCCGGGAGAAGGGCGCGTCGTGCCGGTGTTGACGAGCAGGAACGCCCCGGTGCCGTACGTGCACTTGGCCTCGCCGGGTGCCAGGCACGCCTGGCCGACGAGAGCCGCCTGCTGGTCGCCGATCATCGCGAGCAGAGGGAGCTCGACGCCCAGCGGGCCGTCCCCGTGTGTCAGCGCCATGCCCCCGGGCTGCCAGGTCGGGACGACCGAGGGAAGCACCGAGCGGGGCACGTCGAAGAGTGCAAGGAGCTCGTCGGCCCACTCGAGCGTCCCCGTGTCGAGCAGGAGCGTCCGCGATGCATTGGTCACGTCGCTGACGTGCACCCCGCCGTCTGCCGCTCCGGTGAGGTTCCAGGCAAGCCAGCTCTCGACGGTGCCGGCCGCGAGGTCGCCGGCGGCGGCGCGTGCCCTGGCTCCCTCGACCTCGTCGAGCAGCCAGGCAAGCTTGGTAGCGGAGAAGTACGGCTGCACCGGCAGCCCGGTGCGAGCGCGGACGAGATCCTCGGCGCCGGCGGCTACGAGCTCGGCGCACCGGTCGGCGGTGCGTGTGTCCTGCCAGACGATCGCATTCGCGACCGGGCGACCCGTCTCGCGCTCCCAGAGCACGATCGTCTCGCGCTGGTTCGTGATCCCGACGCCGAGGACGCGGCCGGGCTCGACCTCCGCGAGCACGTGCCGGGCGCAGGCGCTGATTGCATCGAGGAGCTCGAGAGGATCGTGCTCGACGAGCCCCGCCCGTGGATGGTGCTGGCGATGCGACAGTTGCCGCTCCGCGACGCGGCGGCCGGTCGCGTCCACGAGCGCCGCGCGGCTCGACGTCGTGCCCTGGTCGAGCGCGAGGACGAGATCGGGTGCGATTGTTCCTCCTTGAGCTGTGGAGCGCGGGGCTGTGACGCCCTCGCGTGCTTTACCCGACGGGAGTCGTCGTGCTTCGAACCCTCCCTCTCTACCGTAGTCCATTTGCCGCTCCGTCCAGCCGGGAGGGCGCCGGTGGGCCGGGCGGCCGCTGCAGGATAGGGTTGAGCCGTGAGCGCGTCCCGCGTCTTCTCGATCGTGCTGGCAGGCGGGGCCGGCAAGCGGCTCGCGCCCCTGACGGCCGACCGTGCCAAGCCCGCCGTCCCCTTCGGCGGCAACTACCGGCTCGTCGACTTCGCGCTCTCGAATCTCGTCAACGCCGGCTTCCTGCGGATCGCAGTGCTGACCCAGTACAAGAGCCACAGCCTCGACCGCCACGTGACCACGACCTGGCGCCTGTCGCCGCTGCTCGGCAACTACGTCACGCCGGTGCCCGCCCAGATGCGCCGCGGGCCCCACTGGTTCGCCGGCTCGGCCGACGCCATCTACCAGAACCTCAACCTGATCTCGGACGAGCGCCCGCGCTACATCTGCGTGTTCGGGGCCGACCACATCTACCGCATGGACCCGCGGCAGATGATCGAGCAGCACATCGCCCTGGGGGCCGGCGTCACCGTGGCCGGCATCCGCGTCCCGATCGCGAGCGCCGGCGAGTTCGGGGTGATGGAGCCGGAGGCGGACGGCTTCCGGATCCGCGCCTTCCACGAGAAGCCGGCCGAGCCGGTCGGCCTCGCGGCCGACCCGGCCATGGTGCTCGCGTCGATGGGCAACTACGTGTTCAGCGCCGACGTGCTGCGGGACGCGGTCACGCGCGACGCTGCCGACAAGGCTTCGGCGCACGACCTCGGCGGCGACATCATCCCGGCGCTCGTCGAGCGCGGTGAGGCATACGTGTGGGACTTCGCGAGGAGCGACGTGCCCGGGACGAGCGAGCGCGACCGCAGCTACTGGCGCGACGTCGGGACGCTCGACGCCTACTACGAGGCCCACATGGACCTGATCTCGGTCGACCCGGTCTTCAACCTCTACAACGAGGAGTGGCCGATCCTGACCTGGCCGGAGCCGCTGCCGCCGGCGAAGTTCGTCTGGGAGGAGCCGGGCCGCGTCGGTTCGGCCATGAACTCCATGGTCTGCGCTGGAGTCGTCGTCTCCGGCGGCACCGTGCGCCGCTCCATCCTCTCGCCCGGCGTGCACATCCACTCGCACGCCGAGGTCGAGGGCTCGGTGCTGATGCACGACGTCGACGTCGGACGCGGGGCCGTCGTCCGGAACGCGATCGTCGACAAGAACGTCACGATTGCACCGGGCGCGCTCGTCGGAGTCGACCCTGAGGCCGACCGGGCCCGCTTCCCGCTCTCGCCGGGCGGGATCGTCGTGATCGGCAAGGGGCAGACGGTCGACGCGTGAGGGTGGCGCTGCTGACGAGGGAGTACCCGCCGGACGTCTACGGCGGAGCGGGCGTGCATGTCGAGTACATGGCGCGCGAGCTCGCCCGCAGGGCGGAGGTGACGGTGCACTGCTGGGGCGCGGAGCGGCCCGCGGGCGACGACCCGTCCGTTGTCGCCTACCGCCCCTGGGAGGCGCTCGCCGGCGAGCCTGCGTACGCGGCTGCACTGCAGGCGCTCTCGATCGACCTGGCCATGGCGGCGGGGGTTGCCGGCGCCGACCTCGTGCACAGCCACACGTGGTACGCGAACCTGGGCGGACACCTCGCGAAGCTCGTGCACGACGTGCCGCACGTCGCCACCGTGCACAGCCTCGAGCCGATGCGGCCCTGGAAGCGCGAGCAGCTCGGCGGCGGCTATGCGCTGTCGAGCTTCGCGGAGCGGACCGCGCTCGAGGCGGCCGACGCGATCGTGGCGGTCTCGCGCGAGCACCTGCGCGAGATCCTCGCCTGCTATCCGGCGATCGACCCCGCACGCGCGACCGTGGTCTACAACGGCATCGACACGGAGGAGTACCGCCCCGACCCGGCCGTCGACGTGCTGGAGCGCCATGCGATCGACCCGTCGCGGCCGTCGGTCGTGTTCGTGGGGCGGATCACCAGGCAGAAGGGCCTCACGCACCTGCTCGACGCGGCCCTCGAGCTCGACCCGGGCGCCCAGCTCGTGCTGTGTGCCGGGGCGCCCGACACTCCCGAGCTCGCCGCCGAGATCGAGGCGAAGGTGGAGCGCGTGCGGGCCGCACGCGGCAGCGTCGTCTGGATCGAGCAGATGCTGCCCAAGCCGGACGTGATCCAGATCCTCAGCCACGCGACCGTGTTTGCCTGCCCGTCGATCTACGAGCCGATGGGGATCGTCAACCTGGAGGCGATGGCGTGCGAGGCCGCCGTCGTGGCCACCGCCGTTGGAGGCATCCCCGAGGTGGTCGAGGACGGCGTTACCGGGTTGCTCGTCCCCTACGAGGCCGGGCGGGGCGGCGAGCCGGTCGAGCCGGCCGTGCTGGCACGTGACCTCGCAGCCCGTCTGAACGAGCTCGTAGCCGACCCGGCGCGAGCACGCGCGCTGGGCCTTGCGGGCCGGGCCCGCGCGGTCGACCGCTTCGGCTGGGACGTGGCAGCCGCAGAGACGATGCGGCTCTACGAGCGCCTGCTGGCGTGACGGGTAGCGGCGACGACCGAGCGGGGCTGGGCACGCGCGCGATCCACGCGGGCGAGGCGCCCGACCCGACGACGCGCGCGCACGCGACGCCGATCTACCAGACCGCCACCTTCGCCTTCGAGTCAGGGGAGCTGAAGGAGGACGTGGTCGATGCGGCCATGGCGTGGGAGCCGGGCGCGTACTTCTACACGCGCACCCAGAACCCGACCACCGACGCGCTGGAGCAGAAGGTCGCCTCGCTCGAGGGCGCGGAGGCTGCCGTCGCGTGCGCGTCCGGGATGGCCGCGGTGTCGGCGACGGTGTTCAGCCTGCTCGCGGCCGGCGACCACAGCGTCGCCTCGGAGGACGTGTTCATCATCACCCGCTTCCTGCTCGACGACGTGCTCGCACGCAAGGGGATCGAGGTGACCCGCGTCGACGTGCGCGACCTCGCTGCGGTGCGCGCCGCCGTTCGTCCGGGCACGAAGGCGCTCCTCGTCGAGTCGCTCTCCAACCCGCACATGCATCTCGCAGACGTGGGTGCGCTGGCGACGGTTGCGCACGACGCCGGAGCGACGCTCGTCGTCGACAACACGTTCCTCTCGCCCGGGCTCTTCCGCCCACTCGAGCACGGTGCCGACCTCGTGCTGCACTCGGCCACGAAGTACCTCTCCGGTCACGGGGACACGGTGTGCGGAGTGGTCTCGGGGCGGCGGGAGCTGATCGACCCGATCCGCTACGAGCTCGACGCGCTCGGCGGTGCCGTGAGCCCGTTCAACTCGTGGCTCGTCGCTCGTGGGATGCGCACGCTACCGCTGCGCCTGGACGTGCACACGCGCAACGCCGCTGCGCTCGCCGCCCTGCTCGAAGCGCGGCCCGAGGTCGCCTGGGTCGCGTATCCGGGGCTCGAGAGCCATCCGCAGCACGAGCTCGCCACGCGGGTGCTCCCGCGCGGGTGCGGAGGGATGCTGTCGCTGCGGCTCGAGGGAGGCGAGCGCGAGATGTACGCGTTCGTGAACGCGCTCGAGCTCGCCTCGATCGCGGTCAGCCTCGGCGACCTGAAGACACTCGTCTACCCGATGCCGAAGCGCGACAACCTGATCCGCGTCTCCGTCGGCTGCGAGGATCTCGACGATCTGGTGGCGGACGTCGAACGGGGCCTCGCCGCCATTCCTGCACGATAGGCTCGCGCCATGCGCATCCGTGCCGCCGTGCTGGAGGAGTTCGGGCAGCCGCTCGTCGTCCAGGAGGTCGACCTCGCCGAGCCGAAGGCCGGTGAGGTGCTCGTGCGGCTCGAGGCCTGCGGCGTCTGCCACACCGACCTCTACACGGCGTCCGGCGCCGACCCGACCGGGTATGCGCCGTGCGTCCTGGGCCACGAGGGCGCCGGCGTCGTCGAGCGCGTGGGGGAGGGCGTCACCCTCGTGCGGCCGGGCGATCACGTCGTCACCCTGTTCGCACCGGAGTGCGGCAGGTGCGTCCACTGCCTGAGCCCGCGCACCAACCGCTGCATCGCGATCCGCGAGCAGCAGGGCCTCGGCTTCCTCCCCGACGGCACGACGCGCCTCCACCGCGGCGACGAGCCGCTGCGGCACTTCATGGGCACCTCGACGTTCGCGGAGTACACGGTGATGCCGGAGATCGCGCTCGCGAAGGTGAGCCCGGAGGCCCCGCTCGACGGCTGCGCCCCCTTCGCCTGCGGTCTCTCGACCGGGATCGGCGCGGCGCTGTACACGGCCCGGGTCGAGGGCGGCTCGACGTGCGTCGTCTTCGGGTGCGGGCTCGTCGGCCTCGGCGCGGTGATCGGCGCCCGGCTCGCCGGCGCCGCGCGGATCGTCGCGATCGACCTCTCGGAGGAGCGCCTCGCCCAGGCGCGCCACCACGGCGCCACCGAGACGCGCGTCGCCGACGCCGACACGGTCGACTGGATCCGCAGCGAGACCGGCGGCTACGGCGCCGACTACACCTTCGAGGCGACCGGCAACGTCGCCGTCATGCGGCAGGCCGTCGAGGCGGCGCGGGAGGCGTGGGGGCTCGCCACCATGTGCGGCGTCGCGGGCAAGGGCGAGCTGCTCGAGGTCGTGCCGCGCTTCCTGATCACGGGACGGCGCGTGACGGGCTCCTCCTTCGGCGGCGTCAAGGGCCGGACGCAGGTGCCGCTGCTCGTCGACCGCTGGCTCGCCGGCGAGATCGACGTCGAGGCGCTGCTCTCGCACCGGCTCACGCTCGACG
>Ga0209797_10001406_pt1 | contig 12050 bp, 8 predicted proteins | sample DOMMetBare3Fresh_2_FD_187472 | JGI IMG/M metagenome (GOLD analysis project Ga0209797, IMG submission 187472) | Wetland sediment microbial communities from St. Louis River estuary, USA, under dissolved organic matter induced mercury methylation -... | ecosystem: Environmental > Aquatic >...
GCGCGCCGCTGGTCCTCGGCCAGCCCGTAGCCGGTCAGCGCCACGAGGAACGCTTCCCGGACCCCCGGCTCCGCGCGCATCGCTCTCGCGACCATGTAGCCGTCCATCTGCGGAAGCCCGACGTCGCAGAAGACCACGTCGGGCGAGGTCTCGCGGGCTCGCGCCAGCCCGCTGGACCCATCGCGCGCCACGTCGACCACGTGCCCCGCCATCTCCAGGACGAGGCGCAGGCTTTCGGCGGCGTCGGCATTGTCCTCGATGACGAGGACGCGGCGCGGGCGAGTGGGCGGCGGCCGCGGTGCGTCGCCCGTCGCGCCGGGCGGCGAGGCGATCGGCAGCCGGACGACGAACTCGGAACCGGCACCCTTGCCGCCGCTCGAGACGTCGACCGTGCCTCCGTGCGTCTCGACGAGGCTCTTCACGAGCGCGAGCCCGAGGCCCAGCCCGCCCAGCCGGTGATCGAGCGTGCTGTCGGCCTGGCTGAACGGCTGGAACAGGCGGGGCAACATCTCCGGGTCGATCCCCGTGCCGGAGTCCCGAACGCGCAGCAGCGCGAGGTGCTCCACGGCCTCGAGGGACAGCCGGACCGAGTCTCCGCTGGCGGTGAACTTGGCGGAGTTCTGGAGCAGGTTGCCGATCACCTGGGCGAGGCGCGTCGCGTCGCCCTCGACCCACACCGGGTCGTCCGGCAGGGAGACCTCCAGCGTCACGCCGCGCGCCGCGTACAGGCTCTGGTGATCCTCGGCCGTGCGGCGAGAGAGCTCCCGCAGGTCGAGGGGCCGGCGCTCGACCTGGAGCTTGCGATGCGAGATGCGCGTCACGTCGAGGAGGTCGTCCACCAGCCGCGCCAGATGCCCGACCTGACGTGCCATGATCTCCTGGGCGCGTCGCGCCGCGTCTCCGCCGGCGGGCGCATGCTCCAGGACGTGGAGGCTGTTGCGGATCGGCGCGAGCGGATTGCGCAGCTCGTGCGACAGGACGGCGAGGAACTCGTTCTTGCGCCGGTCCGCGTCCTGCAGGGCCCGCTCGGCGCGCTCGCGCTGCTCCACCGCCAGCCGCAGGGCGGACTCGGCCTCCTTCAATCTGGTGATGTCGATGAAGGAGACCACCACGCCCAGGATCACGTTGGACGGGGTGCGGTACGGGTGCATGCGCATGAGGAACCAGCGCTTGGCGTCGGCCAGGCCGATGGTGCGCTCGACGGGCTCGAGCGACTCGAGCACCTGCTGTACCTCGTCGGGGACGTCCTGGGCGTCGAACCGGGCCGCGAAGTCCGAGAGCGGCCGCCCCACGTCGCCGTCCGCGAGGCGGAAGATCGTCATCGCCGCCGGCGTGAAGCGCGCGATCCGGAACTGACGGTCGAGGAAGATCGTCGCGATCTGGGTGCTCTGGAAGAGGTTCTGGAGGTCACCGTAGAGGAGCTCGAGCTCGGCCACCTTCTTGCTCAGCTCGGCGTTCAAGGTGTTGAGCTCCTCGTTCATCGACTGCAGCTCCTCCTGCGACGTCTGCAGCTCCTCGTTGGACGAGAGCATCTCCTCGTTCGTCGCCTGCAGCTGCTCGTTGGACGATCGGAGCGCCTCGTTCACGTTCTCGAGCTCCTCGATGGTGGCCTGGAGCCGCCCCTGGGTGGCCTCCAGATCTCGCTGCAGCTGCCGGTAGCGCTCCAGGGTCGGCGCGTCGAGCGGCGTGCCGCGCGCCGCGGGTGCGGCCTGCAACTCCTGGAACACGACGAGGAACAGCTCGTCGGCATCCTGCTCCGTGGAAGGGAGCGGCCGGACGACGAGGTTCAGCCGGCGCTGGACGCCCTCCGCCTCCAGCACCACGTCGCTGTACGTGACCGGCCGGGCCTGCCGTGCGGCGTTGTGGAGGGCGGCGGAGAGCTCGACCCTCAGCTCGCGCCGTGCCAGCGCCATCAAGTTCGTCGCCGGCGCGCCGGCCTGGGGCGGCAGGTAGCGGGACAGGTTCGATCCCCAGTAGTACCGGACCTCCCCGCGGGCATCGACCACCACCGAGGGCGGCGCGTACTCCTCGAGGACGATGCTCCGCGACCGGTCGGCGGCGCTCCTCCCCTCGGGCCTCGCCCGCCGGCCCGGCCCAGCCAGCGGGTGGGGCAGCGCGCGTCCCCCGGGAAATGGGGTCGCCGGACGCCGATCGGTCTCGCGCCGCCGGAACACCCGATCGGTCTTCTCCACGACCTCGAAGAGCTCGAGATCGCCCGGATCGATCGCCTCGGCCTTGCCGAGGAGCAGGTATCCGCCCGGCCGGAGCGCGTAGTGGAGGATCTCGATGACGCGCTTCTGTAGGGCCGGCTCGAGGTAGATGAGGAGGTTGCGGCAGGACACGAGGTCGATGCGCGAGAACGGCGGATCCTGGACGAGATCGTGCTGCGTGAAGACGCAGAGGTCGCGCAGGCTCTTCGTCACCGTGTACGAGTCGCCGCGTCTCGTGAAGAACCGCGCCAGACGTTCCGGGCTCACCTGTTGCTCGACGGCGCTCGCGTACTGGCCTCGCCGGGCCTCCGCGAGAGCGGAGGCGTCGATGTCGGTTGCGAAGATCTGGACCTGCGGCGGGCGCGGGAGCTCGTCGGTGTGCTCGCGAAAGAGCATCGCGAGCGAGTAGGCCTCCTCGCCGGAGGAGCAGCCCGCCACCCACGCCCGGACCCCCTCGGTCCGCCGCTTTTCCACGATCTCGGGGATCGCGATCCGCTCGAGCGTGCGAAACGGCTCGGCGTCGCGGAAGAAGCTCGTGACGTTGATGGTCAGGTCCTCGGAGAGCCGACGGACCTCGTCGGCGTCCCGCTCGAGGAGGCTGGCGTAGTCCCGGACGGTCGCGGTTCCGGTCGCCAGCATCCGCCGGTGGAAACGGCGAAGGACCGTGCTCCGCCTGTAGCGGCTGAAGTCGTGCCCCGTCGCCCGGGCCACCGCGTCGAGCGCCTGCCGAAGGCCTTCCTCCTCGCCGTGCACGCTCTCTGGAGGGTGGCGCCGCCGCTCCGCGGCCAGCCCCACGAGGGCCGCCGGGATCTCCTCGACGGGGAGCACCTGATCCACCAGGCCCGTCGCGATGGCGGCGGCGGGCATGCTCTCGTACCGGGCGTCGGAGGGGAGCTGCGCGAACGTCTTCCCCCCGTGCTGCTTCACGGCGGCGATGCCGAGGGCGCCGTCGGAGCCGGTCCCCGAGAGCACGATCCCGACGGCGTTCTCGCGCTGGTCCTCGGCCAGGGAGGCCAGGAACGCGTTCACCAGCAGGAGACTGCCCTTGCGCTCCGCCGCGACGAGACGCAGGGCGCCTCCCTCGACGATCAGGCCCGTCCCCGGTGGGATGACGTACACGTGGTCGCGCTCGATGCGCTGCCCATCCTTCGCGATCCCCACCGGGAGGTTCGTGGCGCGGGACAGGATGTCGGCGAGGCTGCTCTCGTGCTCGGGGGAGAGGTGCTGCACGAGGACGTAGGCGAGCCCGCTGTCCGACGGGAGCCGCCCGAGGAAGCGTCCGAATGCCTCGAGGCCGCCCGCCGAGGCACCGATTCCCACGATGAGGAAACGCTCCCCTTCCCGGGCACGCCAGTCGGCTTCCTGCGCGTCGCTCGTCTGGGCCGGTTCGGGTTCGCGGTCGGGCATGGGCGCGATTCTCTACTTCTTGTGTATCAGGTTCGGAGGGCAGACGAGACGGCCGCGATGTCCTCATCGCCCACCGAAAACGGCGGTTCCCGGCGAGACGGGCAGCGGGCTGCCGCATGGGGGTACCCACCGGGGACACCGTTTCGGCATCCGAAAGGTCAAATCGATCGACCCAAGCGACCGCCGCAGGCACGGTCCGCCTTCCGTATGAATAACGAAGACAGACTCCTCGTCGAAGACGAGAGAGCCAGGAATGCAGCGAACGTGCTGTCCCTCGTCGCCGGTCGAAGACCCCAGCGAGGGTTTCGAACTGGAGAACGGAAGATGCGCTACCTGCTGGTCGTGCTGTCGATGCTGTTGTGTCCGCTGACTCCCGCCGTCGCCCAGGTCAGCATCGGGATCGGGCTTCCGAACGTCAGCATCGGGATCAACCTGCCGGTCTATCCGCGGCTGGTCCGCGTGCCCGGCTACCCGGTCTACTACGCCCCGGGCGTGGATTCGAACTACTTCTTCTACGACGGCATGTACTGGGTCTACCAGGGAGACAACTGGTACGCGAGCTCCTGGTACAACGGGCCCTGGGCGCTGGTGGCCCCGGAGGCCGTGCCGGTGTTCGTCCTCCGCGTCCCGGTGCGCTACTACCGGCAGCCTCCCGTGTACTTCCAGGGCTGGCGGCGGGATGCGCCGCCGCGGTGGGGCGAACACTGGGGCCACGACTGGGAGCAGCGACGTGGCGGATGGGACAGGTGGAATCGCAGGGCGGCGCCCCCGCCCGCGCCGCTGCCCACCTACCAGAGGCAGTACTCGGGGAATCGATACCCGCAGGCGGAGCAGCAGCCGACGTTGCACGGCCAGAGGTATCGCTACCAGCCGCGTGACACCACCGTGCAGCAGGCCTACCAGGAGCAGGGCCTGCGCCGCGCGCCCCCGCCTTCGCCGCAGGCCCAGCCCGGAAGGGCCCCCCCGCAGAGGCAGCCATCGCGCGCGCCGGAGCCGAGGGGGCACTCGGGGCAGTCGAGAGGTGAGGAGCGGGGCCAGGGACACAACAAGTAGTCTTGCCGTCCGCCAGGCCCCGCGATTCCACAGGAGTCGCGGGGCCTTCTTGCGTGCGGCGCGCAACTCGTACCCCCTGAAACGGGCCGGCAAGCGAGTCATCGGCGGCTTAACAGACCCACATGACCAACTCGACCTTCGCCGTGGCGGCTGCCCTCGTGATGGGCTGCGCGACGTCGTCGCATGACTCCGATGCAACCCGCGCCGGCCGCGAGTCCACGACCGATCGGAGGGACTCCGATCCGTCTGCTGCGAGCGTCCTCAGGCCCGGCGTCTCGACGCTGGAGGATGCGAAGCGGTTGCTCGGCGAGCCGGCGTACACGGCGCCCCAGGCGGGCAACAAGCTGCTGTGTGTCTGGAACCCAGCGGCGTCCGGGCAGATGAGCATGAGCTCGAAGCCCGTGACCCTGACCTTTGGCCCCGACGGCAGGCTGCTCGAATCCCCGTGACGCGCCTTCTGGACGACACTACTCCTGACGCTCGATCCGCGGCACGCGGGCGGGGTCGATGCCGTCGCGCTCGCCGCGCTCCCAGCCGTGCGCCTCGCCGATGGTGGTCGCCACGAACCGGCGGAGCGGCTCGAGCCGCAGCCCGGCGAGCGAATCGGGGATGGCCTCGAGCTTCGCGAGCCCGGAGGCGAGCAGCTTGGCGGCGGCGCGGGGGCGCCGATGGACGAGCGCCTTGAAGTATCCGGCGGCGACCTGGATGAGGCCCTGGAGCATCTGCCGGACGTCCCCGTCCTCCACCAGCCAGGCCGCCTCCCAGGCCTCGTGCGCCTCCCAGAACCGTCCGCCGTTGAAGAGCTCGAGGCCCTCGTGGATGGCGCGGCGAGTTTGCTCCCGAAGTACCACCAGGGAATCCTACGCGACCGTCCACGCCGCTGCAGCCAGCGTTCCCCGCGGCGCCGAGGCATCGGACGTGGTCCTTCTCCTCTCGTTGTTGTAACTTTTGTGGGTATCCGCCGGCGCCGTCACCCGTCCAGGAGCCGGATTCACGGCCATGGCCCACCACGCCTCGCGCTCCGTCTACGAACGGCTCACCGAGCGCCTGAACCGCTGCCCGCAGGGGGCGCCCCCTGCGGAGAGCCTCTTCCAGATCCTGAAGATCCTCTTCAGCGAGCGGGAGGCGGCGCTGGTGTCGGTCCTGCCCATCCGGCCCTTCACCGCGGCCCGGGCCGCGGAGATCTGGAAGACGAGCGAGGCGGAGGCGCGAACCGTCCTCGAGGCGCTCGCGGCGCGGGCGCTCCTCGTGGACTGGGAAAGCGAGCGCGGAACGGAGTACGTGCTCCCGCCCCCCATGGCGGGGTTCTTCGAGTTCTCGATGATGCGGGTGCGGGACGACGTGGACCAGAAGGCGCTCGCCGAGCTCTTCTTCCAGTACCTGAACGTGGAGGAGGACTTCGTCCGGGCGCTCTTCGCGGGCGGCGAGACCCAGCTCGGCCGGACCTTCGTGCACGAGCCCGCCCTCTCCGAGGAGAACGCCCTCCACGTCCTCGACTTCGAGCGCGCCAGCGAGGTCGTGAGGACGGCGACGCACCGGGGCATCAGCCTCTGCTACTGCCGGCACAAGATGGAGCACGTGGGCCGCGCCTGCGACGCCCCTCGGGACATCTGCATGACCTTCAACACCTCGGCGCAGGCGCTCATCCGTCACGGGCAGGCGCGGGAGGTGGACGTCGCCGAGGGGCTGGACCTCCTGCGCCAGGCGCACGAGAACGACCTCGTCCAGTTCGGCGAGAACGTGCGCGAGGGGGTCAATTTCATCTGCAACTGCTGCGGCTGCTGCTGCGAGGCGATGATCGCCGCCCGCCGCTTCGCCGCGGCCCACCCCATCCACACCACCCACTTCCTCCCGGTGGTGGAGGAGGGCGCCTGCAACGGCTGCGAGAAGTGCGTCCGGGTCTGCCCGGTGGAGGCGCTCGCCGCCGTCTCGGCCAACGACCCACGCCACCCCAAGCGCACCGTGGCGCGGCTCGACGAGGAGCGCTGCCTCGGCTGCGGCGTCTGCGTGCGCTCCTGCCGCCCCGGCGCGCTCTCGCTGCGGGAGCGCGGCCCGCGGCGGCTCACCCCGCTCAACGGCGCCCATCGCGCCGTGCTGATGGCGCTCGAGCGCGGGAAGCTGCAAGACCTGGTCTTCGACAACCGGCTCCTCTGGAGCCACCGCGCGCTCGCTGCGTTCTTCGGCGTCATCCTGAGGCTTCCGCCGGCGAAGCGGCTGCTGGCGACGGAGCAGGTGCGGTCGCGGTACCTCGAGTCCCTCGTCCGGCGGTTCGGCTAGCGGAGGCCGACATGGCGACATCGCGCAGGTATCTGGAAGAGCTGGTCGGCGTGTTCGGTCAGCCCGTGGCCGAGAACCCGACCGTGGTGATGCACCAGGCCGCCTTCGCGGCCCTGGGCCTCCCCTGGCGCTACCTCACCATCGAGGTGGCGCCGGAGGACCTGGAGGCCGCCATGCGCGGGCTCCGTGCGTTCCGCATGCGCGGCATCAACCTCACCATCCCGCACAAGGTGGCGGTCCTGCGCCACCTCGACGAGGTGCGCCCCGCGGCCGCTCTCATGGGCGCGGTGAACACCGTGGTGCGCGAGGGCGCCCGGCTGGTGGGCGAGAACACCGACGGGAAGGGTTTCATGCGGGCGCTGACCCAGGACGCCGGCGTGGACCCCCGCGGAAAGCGCGTCGTGGTGCTGGGGGCGGGTGGGGCGGCGCGGGCCATCGCCGTCGAGCTGGCGCTGGCCGGCGCCGTCCAGCTGACGATCGTGAACCGTTCGCCCGCCCGAGGCCAGGCGCTCGTCGAGCTGCTGGCCGCCCGCACGCCGGCGCGGGCCGACCTCGTCGCCTGGACGGGCGCCTACGAGGTCCCGCGCGGCACCGACCTCCTCGTCAACGCCACCTCCATCGGCCTGCCCCCGGACTTCGCGGCCCGGCCGGCACTCGACTACGCCACCGTCGGGCCGGGCCTGGTGGCATGCGACGTCATCCCCGCTCCCAGCACTCCCTTCCTGGAGGAGGCGCGGCGGCGAGGGGCAGGCGTCGTCGACGGGCTGGGGATGCTGGTCTACCAGGCCGCGATCGGGTTCGAGCTGTGGACCGGGCGACCGGCACCGGTGGCGGTGATGCACGACGCACTGGCGAGAGCGGTCGCGGACGGGTGATCAGACCTCTTCCCAGCGGCCGCTCTTCTCCGAGCGGAAGAGCGCGTCGATGACCTGCATGTTGGCCACCGCATCCTCGACTCCGTAGGGCAGGTCGATCTCCCCGCGGATGGCACGGGAGAAGGCCTCGCCCTGGAGCGTGTACTGGTCGCAGGCCGGAAGGGTCTCGGTGGCGATCGAGGCGCCGTCGAGCGACGTTCCGTCGTCGAGCAGGATGCGCATGGCGCCTCCCTGAGTGGCGTTGAAGGGGATCTGGATCTCGATCCTGCCCTTCGTGCCGCAGATCTGGACGCGCTGGTAGGGCACGCACTGGGTGGACACGGTGAAGCCGAGCTGGCGTCCCCCGCCGAAGTCCACCAGGGCGCTGGTGGTGCGGTCGGTTCCGAAGCCCGGGTCGCGATCGACGAGCGCGACGGCGCGCCGGGGCTCGCTCTCGAAGAGGAAGCGCGAGCCGACGATGGGGTAGCAGCCGATGTCGTAGAGGGCCCCGCCACCGATGCCGGCCTGGTTCCGGATGTTGCCCGGGTCGGCGTTGAAGTAGGAGAAGAAGACCTGCACGGCGCGCAACGTTCCGACCCGCCCCTGGCGAACGAGTTCCCGGGCCCGCAGCCACTGTGGGTGGAAGCGGACCATGAAGGCCTCCATCACCTTCACGCCCGGCGGCACGGCCCGCAGCCGGCGCGCCTCGTCGGCGGAGAGCGCGATGGGCTTCTCGCAGAGCACGTGCTTCCCGGCCTCGGCGGCCCGGAGCGTCACGGCGACGTGGAGATGGTTGGGAAGAGGGTTGTACACGGCCTCGATGGCCGGATCGGCCAGCAGCGCCTCGTAGGACCCGTAGGCCACCGGGATGCCGAGGGCATCCGCCGCCTTTCGCGCCGACGCCTGCGATCGGGAGGCGATGGCCCTCATCTCGCACCAGGCGCTCTTCAGCATGGCCGGGATCACCTTCTCGGTTCCGATCCGTGCCGTGCCGAGCACGCCCCAGACGACCTTCTTCATGTGCCACCTCCGGGATCTGGTTCGCCTGATTCTAGGTGGGCCCGCCGGCTTCGGCTTCGGGAATCCGGCCGGAGGCGGCCCCCGGCCCGCCTGGGGGGCGAGGCCGGCGCCACCCCCACCATGCGCTCCTCCCGCCTGGAGCGCGAGCGGAGTAGACTCCGCCCGGCGCGGCTGCGAAGTCCAACCCGGGAGTGCACATGCTCGAGAGACTCGACGGCAAGACCATCCTCGTCACGGGCGCCAGCGCCGGAATCGGCAGGGCCAGCGCGCTGGCACTGGCCCGCGAGGGTGCCAGCCTCGTTCTCACCGCCCGGCGGGAGGCTCGCCTGCAGGAGCTCGCGGCGGCCGTCGAGAAGGCCGGAGGGCGCGCCGTCTGGGTCGCCGGCGACGCCCGCGACGAGCAGACGGCGCTGCGCGCGGTGGCTGCCGCGACCGGGAAGTTCGGCAGGCTCGACGTGCTCGTCAACAATGCCGGGGCCGGCATCTACAAGAACCTGGTGGACACGAGCGCAGACGAGTACCAGCACCTGTTCGACACCAACGTCCGGTCCACCTTCCTGTTCACGCGCCATGCGGTGCCGGTCATGCTCCAGCAGCGCTCCGGAACGATCCTGATGATCTCCTCGATGGCCGGGCTCTACGGGTTCCCCGGCGAAGCGGTGTACTGCGCCACCAAGTTCGCCCAGGTGGGCTTCGCCCAGGCGCTCGACAAGGAGTTGCGCACGTCGGGCATCAAGGTCGGCATCATCTGCCCGGGCGGCGTGAAGACCGAGTTCGCCCTCGGCGCCGGCCGGACCGAGGCTGGCGTGGCGGCCTCGTCCATGCTGGAGCCCGAGGACGTGGCCGGCGCGGTGCTCCTCGCCTGCAAGCAGGGGCCAGGCTCGCGCATCATCGAGATCCAGATGCGGACCATGGCCGAGCCGCTGACCTGAGCCGTGCTCGCGCCCGCGGGCGCTACCCTCCTCGGCCGAGCGATGGATACGGGAAGCTCCGCGCGGGGTCCGCTCTCGTTCGCCGATCTGTACTCGCCGGCGCGAGCCCGCTAGCCTGTGCCTCGGGCGTCGCGCGGTGGCCGTCGTGCCCGACGCCCATGGAGGTCTCCGGAAATGGATGCCCCGAGCATGGTCGCCATCGTGACCGGCGCCGGCACCGGCATCGGGAAGGCCGTGGCCCTGGCGCTGCTCGGGGCCGGCTGGCGGGTGGCGCTCGCGGGCCGGCGCCGCGAGCCGCTGGAGGAGGCGTGCGCGGCGGCCGGCGCGGCGCGGGAGCGGGCGCTGGCGGTCCCCGCGGACGTCGCCGACCCGGAGTCGGTGCGGGCCCTGTTCGCCCGCGCACAGGAGGCCTTCGGGCGCCTCGATCTCCTCTTCAACAACGCCGGGATCTTCGCGCCGGGCGTCCCGCTCGAGGACCTCGCCGTCGAGCAGTGGCGGAGGGTCGTCGACGTGAACCTCACCGGCGCCTTCCTCTGCACCCAGGCGGCCTTCCGCCAGATGAAGAGCCAGTCGCCGCGCGGCGGGCGCATCATCAACAACGGGTCGATCTCGGCCCATGTTCCGCGGCCCAACTCGGCGCCCTACACGGCCACCAAGCACGCCATCACCGGGCTCACCCGCTCCACCTCGCTCGACGGTCGCAAGTACGACATCGCCTGCGGCCAGATCGACGTCGGCAACGCCGCCACCGAGATGACCGAGAAGATGGCCCTGGGCGTGCCCCAGGCGAACGGCCAGACTGCGATCGAGCCGCGGATGGACGTGGCCCACGTGGCGAGCGCCGTGCTCTACATGGCGAGCCTGCCGCTCGACGCCAACGTCCAGTTCATGACGGTGCTCGCGACCCGGATGCCGTACATCGGCCGCGGCTGACCCCGTGCGAGCCCCGACCGATCCCCGGCCGCCATCGGCGCGGCTTTCACGCGCGCGCCAGCGCCAGCGCTTCACGCGTCCTGGTCGGGTGGTCCGCCGGGCCGCGGCGGAGCCGGGCCGTGGCCGAGGCCGGGAGCCTCCTCGGACCCGGCCCGCGGCCGCTCGCCGGCGCCGCGCCGGGCGAGGAGGTCGCGCGCGTAGAGGCCGAGGATGTCGCGCTTGGACACGGTGCCGAGGAGGCGGCGCGAGCGCGGGTCGGCGAGCACCGGGATGCGCTCGCACGACTGGCGGGACAGCCGCTCCAGCACCCGCTCCAGCGGCTCGTCGGGGAACGTCGCCTCGAACCGCGGGTTCATGACGTCGGCAGCCCGAAGCGCCGACGGGTCGGGCGCGTCGCCGGCGGAGCGAGCGGCCTCGTGGAGGCTCACCGCGCCGAGGAAGCGTCCGTCGGGACCGGTGACGTAGAGGTGGTTGCGCCGGGCCGCGAGCAGGCGCGACAGCACCTCGGGGAGCGGCAGGTCGGGCGAGATCGAGATCTGCTCGGAGCGCATGAGGTCGCGGGGGGTGAGGATGTCCGGACCGGCCGGCCCCGCCGTCTCGGCCCGCCGCAGCGCCTCCGTGTAGACCGAGTCGCGGGAGAGCCGAGTCGCCACCATCGCCGCCAGGGCCGCGCCCACCAGGAGCGGAACGGCCACGCCGTAGTCGAGCGTCATCTCGAAGACCATCACCACGGCGGTGACGGGGGCACGCGTGGTGCCCGCCAGCATGGCGGCCATGCCCACGATGGCCCAGGTTCGCGGGTCGGCCGCCGCGCCCGGCCAGAGCGCGTGCAATCCCGAGCCGAAGGCGCTGCCCATCATGGCGCCCAGGAACAGCGTCGGGGTGAAGACGCCACCCACGGTGCCGGCGCCGACGGTGAGCGGGGTGAGGACCAGCCGCAGCCCGAAGAGCACCAGCGCGGCCGCCGGAGCGATGGGCGAGTGGAACAGCGCGGCGATGGCCTCCCGGCCGTTGCCGACCACCTCGGGATAGCGCAGCACGGCCACTCCGACCGCCGCGCCCGCGAGCGCCATGGCGACCGGCCGCGGCAGCGCCATGCGCTTCCAGAGCGCCGAGGCTCCGCGCAGCGCTTCCAGGAAGGCCGACGCCCCGAGGCCGGCCAGTACGCCCAGGAACGCCACCGCCGCCACCTCGCCGGGGCTCGTGAGCGACAGCGGAGGGACGTCGAAGAGCGGCGCCGCCTCGAAGAGGCGGCGCGCGAGCAACGTCGCCGCCCCGGAGGCCACCACCAGCGGCGCGAACGCCTCCGGGGCGAAGCTCCCGAAGACGATCTCCATCGTGAACAGCGCCGCCCCCAGGGGGGT
>Ga0209797_10001407_pt1 | contig 12044 bp, 14 predicted proteins | sample DOMMetBare3Fresh_2_FD_187472 | JGI IMG/M metagenome (GOLD analysis project Ga0209797, IMG submission 187472) | Wetland sediment microbial communities from St. Louis River estuary, USA, under dissolved organic matter induced mercury methylation -... | ecosystem: Environmental > Aquatic >...
CGGTGGCCGCCAGCCGTGGCAGCGTGAACATGGGCGCCGGGCGGCCGACCAGCGGCGAGGGCAACTCGCGCGGGTCGCGGCTCAGGCCGATGGCCAGGAACACCGCCAGCACCAGGAACAGGCCGAGCGGGATCAGGAAACGCTTCATGCAGTCGCTCCGTGAGGCAGCGGCTCACGCTTCTTCAGGCGGTAGCGGCGGTCGGCCGCGGCCAAGGCACCGCCGAAGGCCATCATCAGGCAGCCGCCCCAGATCCAGACCACGAAGGGCTTGTAATACACGCGCACGCTCCATGCCGCAGCACTGCCTTCGCCATCCAGGCGCTCGCCGAGTGAGACATACACGTCGCGCGTGAGGCCGCTGTCGATGGCGGTTTCGGTCATCGGCATCTGCGACGAGAAATACGAGCGCTTTTCGGGTTGCAGCATGCGCAGCACGCGGCCGTCCTGGCTCAGTTCGACCTCGCCGCGCTGGGCCATGTAATTCGGCCCCCGCACTTCGTTCACGCCCACCAGCCGCACCGTGTAGCCGCCGATCTGCACCGTGTCGTTGACCAGCATGCGCACGTCTTTCTCGACCTCGTAGCCCTTGACCAGCGTGACGCCGGCCACGAACACTGCGACGCCGAGGTGCGCCATGTGCATGCCCCAGAACGACAGCGGCGGGGTGCCGGATTTCAGCCGCACACGCACCTGCGCGACCGTGCTGGCGGCGAGCCACACGGCCAGCATCAGGCCCAGCGCGACCAGTGGCGACCAGTGCCCCAGCAGCAGCGGCAAGCCCGCGGCCGCGGCCACCGCCAGCGCAGCGGGCACGCGCAACTGGCGCGCCATGTCGCGCGCATCGAGCTGTTTCCAGCGTGCCAGCCCGCCGAGCGCCATCAGAGCCAGCAGCGGCACCATCACCGGCACGAACACGCTGTTGAAGTACGGCGGCCCGACCGACAGCTTGCCCAGCCCGAGCGCGTCGATGAACAGCGGGTACAGCGTGCCCAGCAGCACCGAGCCGGCGGCCACGACCAGCAACACGTTGTTGACCAGCAGCAGCGTTTCGCGCGACAACAGCGCGAACACGCCGCCCAGGCCGACCTTGGGCGCGCGCCACGCGAACAGCGTCAGAGAGCCGCCGATCACCGCGACCAGGAAGGCGAGGATGAAGATGCCGCGTCGCGGGTCGGTGGCGAAGGCGTGCACAGACGTCAGCACGCCCGAGCGCACGAGGAAGGTGCCGAGCAGCGACAGCGAAAACGCGGCGATCGCCAGCAGCACGGTCCAGCTTCGGAAGCAGCCGCGCTTTTCAGTCACGGCCAGCGAATGGATCAGCGCGGTGCCGACCAGCCAGGGCATGAACGAGGCGTTCTCGACCGGGTCCCAGAACCACCAGCCGCCCCAGCCGAGTTCGTAGTAGGCCCACCACGAGCCCAGCGCGATGCCCAGTGTGAGGAAGACCCAGGCCACGGTGGTCCACGGCCGCGACCAACGCGCCCAGGCCGCGTCGAGCCGGCCGGCGAGCAGCGCGGCGACCGCGAAGGCGAAGGCCACCGAGAAGCCGACGTAGCCCATGTAGAGCATCGGCGGGTGGAATACCAGGCCCGGGTCCTGCAACAGCGGGTTGAGGTCGCGACCATCGGCCGCCGCGGGCAGAAGGCGCTCGAACGGGTTGGATGTGATCAGCACGAACAGCAGGAAGCCCGTGGAGACGAGGCCGAGCACGCCGATCACGCGCGCCACCATGGCCTGCGGCAACTGGCGCGACAGCAGGCTGACGGCCAGCGTCCAGCCGTTGAGCATCAGCAGCCACAGCAGCAGCGAACCCTCGTGGCCACCCCAGACGGCCGCCGCGCGGTACATCGTCGGCAGTTTCGAATTCGAATGCCCAGCGACGTAGGCGACCGAGAAGTCGTTGTTGACGAACGCGACCATCAGGCAGCCGAAAGCGAACGCCACCAGCACGAACTGCGTCTGCGCGGCCGAACGCGCCAGCGCGATCCAACCGGCATGGCCACGGTGGGCGCCGACGAGCGGCAAGGTGCCCTGCACCAGCGCCACCAGCAACGCAAGGATCAGTGCCAGGTGGCCGAGTTCGGGGGTCATGGTGCTGCCTTCTTGATCGTTGATTCGCCCATCGCCGCGCGGTGGGCCTGATCGACTGCATGCTGCGCCTCGGGTGGCATGTAGTTCTCGTCGTGCTTGGCCAGCACTTCGGTGGCGACGAAGGCGCCCTGGGCGTCGAGCCGGCCCTGCGCCACCGCGCCTTTACCCTCCTTGAACAGGTCGGGCAGGATGCCCTTGTAGCTTACCTTCATGTCGCGCGCGGTGTCGGTGATCACGAACTGCACGGTCATCTGGTTGCGTTGCACGCTGCCTTGCTTGACCAGCCCGCCGACGCGGAACGTGCGGTCGCGCGGCGCCTCGCCGGCGCTGACCTGCGTGGGCGTGAAGAAGAAGGCGACATTGCTGTTCAGCGCGTTGAGCACCAGCGCGGCGGCCAGGCTCACGCTGGCCAGTCCGCCGAGGATGATGAGCGCCCGTTTGTTGCGTGGTTTCATGGTTGGGCCCTTGGAGTGGGCTGCGTGGCGTTTTGTTCGGCGCGCAGGCGGTGGCGCAGCGCGTGGACGATCTGGCGGTGCTGCCGGCGCAGCAGCCAGGGCTCGACGATCATCAGCACGGCGGTAGCCCCCACGCTGCCCCAGACGTACGGCGCGTAGCCGCCCATGGCGAAGAACTCGCCAACGCTATGCCATTGCATGCTGCACCCACTCGGTATGTGCTTCGCGCTCGAGAATGATGTTGCGCACCCGCGCCAGCGCCACGGCGATCGAGTACATCCAGAAAGCCAGCGCCATCAGCAGCATCGCCAACAGCATGGTCTGCGCCATCGAAGACGACTTGGTGATCGATACCGAGGCGCCTTGGTGCAGCGTGTTCCACCACTTGACCGAAAAATAGATGATCGGCACGTTGACCACGCCGACCAGCGCCAGGATCGCACCGGCCTTGTCGGCGCGGCGCGGGTCGTCGACAGCGGCTTGCAGGGCCAGGAAGCCGAGGTAGAGGAAGAGCAGGATCAGTGTCGAGGTCAGGCGCGCGTCCCAGACCCACCAGGTGCCCCACATCGGCTTGCCCCACAGTGACCCGGTGAGCAGCGACAGCAGCGCGAACATCGCGCCGGTGGGCGCAATCGCCGAGGCCATCATCGAGGCCAGGCGGGTGTTGAAGACCAGGCCCACCGCGGCCCAGAAGGCCATCACGCAGTACAGGAACATCGCCATCCAGCTGGTCGGTACATGCACGAAGATGATGCGGTAGCCCTCGCCCTGCTGTGCGTCGGTCGGGGCGACAAAGAAGCCGACATACAGGCCTGCGGCCGCCAGCGCCAACGCCAGCAGTGCGAACAGCGGCTGCAGCCGGCCTGCCAAAGGGTAGAAGGTGGCTGGCGAGGCGAAGTGGAACGTGTTGAGCGGTTTCATCGTCATTCCAGTGCGACACGCACTGCGGCGGTGGTGGCCCAGGGGGCAAAGAAAACGGCCAGGGCGAGCATCGCACCCAGCACCGAGAGGTGGCCCCGCACGCCCAGGCCTGCGGCCTCGGCTTCCACCGATCCGGCGCCGAAGACCAGCGCCGGGATGTACAGCGGCAGCACCAGAAGAGACAGTAGCACGCCCCCGCCACGCACGCCGAGCGTGAGTGCGGCGCCGATCGCCCCGATCAGGCTCAACAGCGGCGTGCCGATCAGCAGCGACAGCATCAGCACGCCCTGCGCATCGCCATCAAGGCCGAATTGCAGGCCCAGCAGCGGCGCCAGCAAGACCAGCGGCAGGCCGCAAAGCAGCCAGTGTGCGGCCACCTTGCCGGCCATCTGCAGCGCGAAAGGCTGTGGCGACAGGGCCATCTGCTCCAGCGTGCCGTCGGCGTGGTCGGCCGCGAACAGGCGGGGCAGGCCGAGCAGCGTGGCCAGCAGTGCGGCGACCCACAACGCGCCCGGCCCGATGCGGCGCAGCAGCGCCGGCTCGGGCCCGATGGCCAGCGGGAACAGGCTGACCACGACGACGAAGAAGAACAGCGCGGTCAGCACCTCGCTGCGGCGGCGTGCGGCCAACAGCAGGTCGCGACGCAGGCTCACCAGCGCGGCATTGACGATCCATGGCGCACCCTTGGCGCTGCGCGCCGCGTCGACGAGGGGGATCTGCTCGCCCGGTGGGCGGCCCGGCAGGCTCACAGGACGACCTCCCGCCCAGGGGCCAGTGGCAGCGGTTGGTGGCTGGTCAGCACGGCCATGCCGCCGGCGCTGAGGTGATCCGTGATCAGCATACCCAGCAGCGCCACGGCGGACGCGTCGAGCGCGTTGAGCGGCTCGTCGAGCAGCCACAATTGAGCCGGCCGCAGCAACAGGCGCGCCAGCAGCACGCGTCGCTTCTGGCCGGCGGAGAGGTGGCGCACGGGCAGGTCTTCCCGGCCCTGCAGCCCCATGCGGCGCAAGGCTGCGAGCAGGGTGGCGGCGTTGCAGGCGAAGCCGTCGAGCGCCAGGCTCAGGCGCAGGTTTTCCAACGGCGTCAGATCTTCCTTCAGGCCCGGTTGGTGTCCGAGGTAGACGAAGGCGCGGCGGTAGTCCTCGGCGTGCTCGCGGATGTCGGCACCGCGCCAGCGGATGGCACCGTTGTCGGGCGGCGCCAGGCCGATCAGCGTGCGCAGCAGGGTGGTCTTGCCACAGCCGTTCTCGCCCTTGACATGCAGCCATTCGCCGCTGCCGAGCGTGAAGTTCAGCCTATCGAACAGCCGGCGCTCGCCGCGTGAGCATGCAAGGTCGGTGGCAGTGAACATGGACGGTGGTGTGCGGCGGGCGTGGCAGACCGCATCATTCTGCCTCGGCGCCCGAAACCGCTTGATACGCGTCAATTCCGAGCGTCGCGTGCCGGCGGCGGCCAAGGATTCGCAGGGCCACGGGGCCTTGGCGCTGGGGTTCATTCGCCGTGCAGCGGTTGTTCGTGGCATGCCCACCACAGTGTGAGGTCATAGCCGATCTTCAGCGCGCCGCACAGCACGAGTGGCGCGGCCAACCAACCCGCGGCGAACAGTGCGCCGGCCAGCGCCGGGCTGGCGGCCGATGCCAGGCTGCGCGGCACGGCGGTAAAGCTGGCGGCGGCGGTGCGTTCGGCCGGCGTCACCACGCTCATCACGTACGCGGTGCGGGTGGGAACGTCCATCTGCGACAGCAGCGCTCGCGCCAGCAGCAGCGCCAGCGCGATGGGCAGCGTGGGCGCCAGCGCGGCGGCCACCAGGCACACGTTGGCCGGCAGGTGTGTGAAGACCATCGTGTTGACCAGGCCTATGCGGCGCGCCAGCCATGGCGCGGCCAACTGCGACGCGGCGGCAAGCAGCCCGGCGCAAAAGAAGAATAGGCCGGCTGCGACCAGAGACAGGCCGAAGCGCTGCATCAGCCACAACGACACCAGGCTGTTGAGCACCAAGCCGCCGGCGAAGGCGTCGACCGAGAACAGTGCTGCCAGCTTGACGACGATCGCACGCGACGCGCCGAGCGCCGCGGGCGCTGCGGCCGCCGCGCCGCCGGCCGGTGGCAGCGGCAGGCGACGGTACAGCGCCCAGATCAGCAGGCCGATGGCCGTGTAGAGCACGAACATGGCGCGCAGCGCCTGCAGGCGCGGCATGCCGGCGTGCGCGGCCAGCCAGTCGGGGATGCCGGCGGCCAGTGCGCCGACCGCGGCGGCCAGCACGCCAGCCAGGCTGTAGCGCGCAAACAGGGCGGTTCGCTCCTGGCTGCCACGGCCGAGCGAGGCCAGGCGCGCATGCTCGAGTGGAAGGAACACGCTGACGTCGCCCGAGCCGGGGTTGAGCGTGCCGACGAAAGCAACGACCAGCAGCGGCGCAAAGGCTTCGAAGCTCGCGAAGCCCAGGCCGGTGAAGGCCATCAGCAGCGCGGCGGCGAGCAGCAGCGTGCGCGGCCTCGCGTGGTGGCCCCAGGCGCCGACAGCCAGCGTGGCGAGCGCCGAGCCGAGCAGCGTGGCCGTGCCGACCACGCCGACGCTGAAACTGTCGTGGCCCAAGGCCAGCAGGTAAGCCGGCAGCAGTACGGCCACCGAGCCATCGACGAAGCCGCGTAATGCGCGTCCGGCGATCAGCGTGCGGGCGGTGGTGGTGTCCGTGGCGATCAGGGTTGCGGCCGTAGCACGCCGAGCAGCCAGCGGTTCAGGTCGGCGATCTCTTCCATGCTGACCGAATGCTCCATCGGGTAGTCGTGCCACTCGACGTCGTAGCCGAGCGCTGTGAGTGCATCGCGCGAGTCGACCGCGCGGGCGTGCGCGATCATGGGGTCGCGCACGCCGTGGGCCAGGAAGATCGGCACCTCGGCGTTGGCGGCGCTGCGCTCGGTGGCTAGGTGGCCAGCCAGCGGCAGGTAGCCCGACAGACCGGCCAGCCCGGCCAGACGCTCGGGGTAGCGAAGGCCGGCCATCAGGGTCACGGCGCAGCCCTGGCTGAAACCCGCGAGCACGATGCGCGAGGCCGGCACGCCGCGCTGCACTTCGCGCGCGATCAACGCACCGATCTGCGCTTGCGCTGCACGCAGCCCGGCCTCGTCTTCGCGGCGCAGCGCTTGGCTGTCGCCGAGTTCGAAGATGTCGTACCAGGCCGGCATGACATAGCCGCTGTTGATGGTCACCGGCCGCGCGGGCGCGTGCGGCAGCACATAGCGCACGGGGCCGACCGGGTCGAGCTGCAGCGCTTCGCACACGGGCACGAAGTCGTTGCCGTCGGCGCCCAAGCCGTGCAGCACGATGAGGCTGGCGCGCGGGGTCGGCGCGGTTTCGAATTCGATGGCTGGCAGCATGTCGATGTCGTGCTCGTTCAGTAGGCCAAGCCCATCGCGTCACGCACGTCTCGCATGGTCTGCTTGGCGACGGTGCGCGCGCGTTCGGTGCCCATCTCGACGATCCAGTGGACCTGCTTCGGGTTGGCCAGGTAGGCCTCGGCACGCTCGCGCCAGGGTTGCTGCTCGGCGATGATGGCGTCGATGACCGGCTGCTTGCATTCGAGGCACCCGATGCCAGCGGTGGTGCAGCCCTTGACGACCCAGGCTTTCGTCGCCTCGTTCGAATAGACCTGGTGGAACTGCCACACGGGGCACTTCTCGGGGTCGCCGGGGTCGCTGCGTCGCGCACGCGCAGGGTCGGTGCGCATGGTCTGGATCTTCTGCCTGACCACCGCAGGCTCCTCGCGCATGGCGATGGCATTGCCGTAGCTCTTGCTCATCTTCTCGCCGTCCAGGCCGGGCAGTTTCTTGACTTCGGTGTGCAGTGCCTGCGGTTCGGTGAGGATGGTCTTGCCGCTGCCCTTGAGGTGGCCGAGCAGCAGTTCACTGTCGTCGCTGCTCCAGCCGGCCACGGTGGCGGCCGCCTTGGCGACCATGCCTTCGCCCTTGGCCAGCGCCTCGACGCTGCCGCTTTCGCCATAGGCCTTGCGTTGTTTCTCGACGTACCGCGCATCGTCCCTGGGCAGCTTGGCCATCGCGGCGGCGACCTTGGCCTCGAAGTTGCCGGGGCGACCGTACAAGTGGTTGAAACGGCGCGCGACTTCGCGCGTGAGCTCGACGTGCGAGCTCTGGTCTTCCCCGACAGGCACGAAGGCGGCCTTGTAGATCAGGATGTCGGCCGCTTGCAGCAGCGGGTAGCCGAGGAAGCCGTAGGTCGCGAGGTCGCGGTCCTTCAGCTTGTCGATCTGGTCCTTGTAGGTCGGCACACGCTCGAGCCAGCCCAGCGGCGTGCCCATGGCCAGCAGCGTGAATAGCTCGGCGTGCTCGGGCAGGCGGCTTTGTACGAAGATCGTGCAGCGCTCGGGGTCCAGGCCAGCGGCAAGCCAGTCGGTGACCATGTCGTAGACGTAGCGCTCCATCACGCCGCGCTCTTCGTAGTGCGTGGTCAGCGCGTGCCAGTCGGCGACGAAGAAGAAGCTGTCGTAGTCCTCCTGCAGGCGCACCCAGTTCTTCAGCGCGCCGTGGTAGTGGCCGAGGTGCATGGCGCCGGTGGGGCGCATGCCGGAGAGGACGCGTGACTTCATCGTGCGGGTCGGGATGAGAGAGCCGCGATTCTAGGCGGCTACACTCGCGCGCCTGCCTCGACCGCCCCTCGTGAAACGCATCGTCATCCTCATCTCCGGCCGCGGTTCGAACATGCAGTCGATCGCTCTGCGTTGCGCCGCAGAGGGCTGGCCGGCGCAGGTGGCGGTGGTGATCGCAGACCGGCCCGGTGCCGCCGGTCTGGACTTTGCGGCGGCGCATGGCATTGCCACCGCCGTGGTCGATCACAAGGCCTTTGCGTCGCGCGATGACTTCGATGCCGCGTTGGCGGCCGCCATCGATGCGCACCGGCCCGATCTTGTCGTGCTGGCCGGCTTCATGCGCATACTCGGCGCCGCATTCGTGCGCCGCTACGCAGGCCGCGTGCTCAACATCCACCCGTCATTGCTGCCGGCCTTTGCAGGACTGCACACGCACCGCCGTGCCATCGAGACCGGGTGCAAGCTGGCCGGCGCCACGGTGCATTTCGTGACGTCTGAGCTCGACCACGGGCCGATCGTGGCGCAGGCCGCCGTACCGGTGTTGCCGGATGACGATGAAGCCACGCTTGCCGCGCGCGTGGTCGCACGCGAACACGTGATGTACCCGCTGGCAGTGCGCTGGTTCGTCGAGGGCCACTTGCGCGTGGGCGGCGGCATCGTCACGCACACGGGCGGTGAATCGCAGTTGCTGTAGTCGGCCATGCACCCCAAAGCCCTTCTCGAAGCCTGCGCCGAATTGCTGCACGAAGTGCTGAAGTTCGACGCCCCGGCCGACAACATCGTGTCGTTCTTCCTGCGCCAGCGCCGCGAGCTGGGCCCCCGCGAGCGCCACACGCTGGCCGAGACGGCCTACGCGGTGCTGCGCCGCCGCCTGCTCTACCAGCACCTGGTGCAGAGCTTCAGCGGGCCGCTCGAGCGTCGCCTGGCCATCGTCGGTTGGGCCGGCGATGCGGCTTTTCTGCGCGCCGCGCTCGCGCCGCATGAACTGAAGTGGCTGGAGCAGGTGCAGGCCATCGACCGCGCGACGCTGGCGCCCAAGCTGCGCCACAACCTGCCCGACTGGATCGCGCAGCCCTTGCAGGCGCAACTGGGCGACGAAGGCTTCTGGGCCCTTGTGGCGAGCCTCGACGAGCCAGCGCCGCTGGACCTGCGAGTCAACATGCTCAAAACCAAACGCGAAGCGGCGCAGTCAGCGCTCGCTGCCGCGGGCATCGAGGCTGCGTTGACACCGTATTCGCCCTGGGGTCTGCGCGTCCAAGGCCGGCCGGCGCTGCAGAAACTGCCGCTGTTCATAGGCGGCGAGATCGAGGTGCAGGACGAGGGCAGTCAATTGCTGGCACTGCTGACGGACGCCAAGCGCGGTGAGATGGTGGTCGACTTCTGTGCCGGCGCCGGCGGCAAGACCTTGGCGCTCGGCGCCTCGATGCGCAATACGGGGCGGCTGTATGCCTTCGACGTGGCCGGCCACCGGCTCGAGGCACTCAAGCCACGATTGGCACGCAGTGGTCTGTCCAACGTCTATCCGGTGCAAATCGCTCACGAACGCGATGAGCGGATCAAGCGGCTGGCCGGCAAGATCGACCGCGTGCTGGTTGATGCGCCGTGTTCGGGCCTGGGTACGCTGCGCCGCAACCCCGATCTGAAGTGGCGCCAGTCGCCCAAGGCGGTACAGGAGCTGAATGTCAAGCAAACGGCGATCCTGGCCGGCGCGGCCAGGCTGCTCAAGCCGGGCGGCCGGCTGGTCTATGCCACCTGCAGCCTGCTGGCAAGCGAAAACGAGGCCGTTTGTGCAGCGTTCGCCGCAGCGCACCCCGGCTTCGCGCAGCTGGCTGTCGATGCGCTCTTGACCGACCTGAAGGTGGCCGACCCGGCAACGCTGGTGCAGGACGGCAATTTGCGTTTGTGGCCGCATTTGCATGCAACAGACGGCTTTTTCGCCGCCGTTTGGCAAAAGACATGACCTGCCGCCGGCCTGCCTGCATTCGCCGCGGGTCCAGTACGCATTAATACGGGGCACGCGACTGGCCGCCCACCTACAATGCGCTTTACTGCGAAAGGCAACGAATGGAAACGATGATTCTGGTGCGTGATGCGCTGGTCGATTGGCTGGCCAACGGCGCACTGGCGGCGAGCTGGTGGGAGGTGCTGCTGGCGACGCTGGCGATGACGCACATCACGATCGCCGCGGTGACGATCTTCCTGCACCGCGCACAGGCGCACCGTGCGCTCGAGTTGCATGCGCTGCCGGCACACTTCTTCCGCTTCTGGCTGTGGCTGACCACCGGCATGGTGACCAAGGAATGGGTTGCCATCCATCGCAAGCACCACGCCAAATGCGAGACCGAGGAAGACCCGCACAGCCCGCAGACGCGTGGCATCAAGAAAGTGCTGCTCGAAGGCAGCGAGATGTACCGCGCTGAAGCCAAGGTGCAGGAAACGCTGGCCAAGTATGGCCACAACACGCCAGACGACTGGATCGAGCGCAACCTGTACACACGCTACTCGTGGCAGGGCGTGGGCGTGATGCTGATCATCAACCTGGCACTGTTCGGCGCCATTGGGGCGACCGTGTGGGCGGTGCAGATGCTGTGGATCCCCATCACGGCGGCCGGCATCATCAATGGCATCGGTCACTGGTGGGGTTACCGCAATTTCGAGGCCCCCGACGCCTCGCGCAACATCGTGCCCTGGGGCATCGTGATCGGCGGCGAAGAGTTGCACAACAACCACCACACCTACCCGACGAGTGCCAAGCTGTCGGTCAAGCCGTACGAGTTCGACATCGGCTGGGCCTATATCCGTGGCATGGAGATGCTCGGTTTGGCCAAGGTTCGCAAGACCCCGCCGAAGCTGGCACTGGGAGCCGTGCGTGCGGCCGATGGCCAGACTTTGGAAGCGCTGATCGCCAACCGTTACGAGGTCATGGCGCATTACGCTGCGGCGCTCAAGCACACCGTGGGCACCGAACTCGACAGATTGAAGGCGCAGGGGGCAAAGAACAGCGCGCGCTGGTCCGAGATGCGCCTGGCCAAGCGCTGGTTGCACCGCGACGACGATCAAATCCCCCCGGTCGTGAAGCCGCACATGGCGCAGGCTGTGGCGCAAAGCCCGGCGCTGGCCAAGTTGGTAGCGATGCGTGAAGAGTTGCGCCAGCTGTGGACACGCACCAATGTGTCTGCCGAGCAGTTGGTGGCCGACCTGCAAGCCTGGTGCAAGCGCGCGGAAGGCAGTGGCGTGGCAGCGTTGCAGGAGTTCTCGCTCAAGCTACGCGCGGCGCACGCCTGACCAAGAAAAAGGGCCGCATCAGCGGCCCACCAATGAGAAGGGGTCGCCGTGGCGACCCCGCTCTTCTTCTTATTTCAACTTTGTTTCTTTGTACAGCACGTGCTTGCGTGCCTTCGGATCGAACTTCATGAACTCCAGCTTCTCCGGCGTGGTCTTCTTGTTCTTCGCCGTGGTGTAGAAGTGGCCGGTGCCGGCCGAGGATTCCAGCTTGATCTTTTCGCGTCCGCCTTTGGTGGCCATGGTGCTCTCCTAAATCAGATTTCGCCGCGGGCGCGCAGGTCGGCGACGATTTGCTCGATGCCCACCTTGTCGATCAGGCGCAGCGCGGCGTTGGTCACGCGCAGACGCACCCAGCGGTTTTCGGTTTCGAGCCAGAAGCGGCGGTACTGCAGATTCGGCAGGAACCGGCGCTTGGTTCTGTTGTTGGCGTGGGAGACATTGTTTCCCACCATCGGGCGCTTGCCCGTGACCTGACAGACGCGTGCCATGAGGCACCTCCAAGATCTCTAGAAGAATCGGGTTCTGCCGTTTTCGGCAAAGACCGCGAGTATAGCGGCAAAGACGCACCTCAGCCAGCGCGACAGGCGCCTAGGACTGCTGCTCGAGAAACCGCTGCGCATCCAGCGCGGCCATGCAGCCCGTGCCGGCGCTGGTGATGGCCTGGCGGTAGACATGGTCCTGCACGTCGCCGG
>Ga0209797_10001409_pt1 | contig 12037 bp, 9 predicted proteins | sample DOMMetBare3Fresh_2_FD_187472 | JGI IMG/M metagenome (GOLD analysis project Ga0209797, IMG submission 187472) | Wetland sediment microbial communities from St. Louis River estuary, USA, under dissolved organic matter induced mercury methylation -... | ecosystem: Environmental > Aquatic >...
TCGGGAACAGGAAGGCACATACCATATATTTAGCGCCGATAGCATGTATATCTTCAATAGCTTTTTCCCAGCCATCCGTCATTGTTCCTTTCGCTTTCATGCCAATGCCGGTAGTGTGATGGGAGCTGAGTACTTTTATTCCCGTATTTGAAAGGATTGTTTTGAATTCACTTGCCGACTTTCCGAAAAAAGTTCCGTTATATCCATAGAGCTCGATATTCTTATAGCCCAACCTGGCAAGTTGCTCCAAAGATCCTTCCAGGTTTTTTGACACTGCATCGCGGACTGTATAAAGCTGAACATTTAAAGATTTTTTCTTTATCTCTTCAGCGAAAAATTTACTGGCATATAAACCTGCTGCACCGAGTGATAAGTTCTGAATAAAATGTCTTCTCTTCATTGTATTAATTTTTATTTCTTTTTATGTAATAACATCCAGCTCAGGTAATCTTTTTCAGCAAAAGCATTGACCCAACTGTTATGATTTACCCCGGGATATTCTGAATACTTTACGTCGGCTTTAAGTTTTTTCAGTTTAGCCACCATCGTTCTGGAAAGTTCAACATTCACCACCCCATCTGCATCACCATGAAATACCCAGAAAGCTGTTTTGGTGACACGTTTGTCATACAGTTTCAGATCACCCCCGCCGCAGATGGGCAATGCTGCTACATACATACCCGGATAACGATATACTGTTTCAAATGTGCCCATGCCACCCATAGACAAACCACTTATATAAAGCTTTGATTTATCAACTGCTTCTTCATCAGAAATTTTTTTGACCAATTCATTTGCGGCAACCAATGGCCACGCTGCTTCACCGCTGTAATCAAAATCTATTTTAAATGGGGTTGTACTTCTGTCAATTTTTGTTGATGCCCAGAATGATACTTCAGGACATTGCGGAATGATTATGATTGCAGGGAAATTTTTCCTGCTCTCTGCCGTGATGAAAAGCCTGGCACCCCATGCCAGTTGTTTTTCATTATCATTTCCTCTTTCCCCGGCGCCATGTAAGAATAAAAGCAAAGGATACTTTTTGGTTTTATCATAATTTTCAGGAAACAAAATGCGATAAGGCAAGGTATTCCCATTATATACAAATTCTTTTTTCAGGTAAAGAGCCAGGGCAGGATCTTCTGTTTTCTTTTTTAAATAACCTTGTACACCCAGCCATTCACCAAAACGTTCTATCCAGGTGTCAGTTGGCAGATTTTGTTTCTTCATACCAAATCCATGATTGCCTCTTGCATACATATGCAATTCAGCATCATGTTTTGAAGAAAGCCATTTGCTGTACAATTCTATGCTATGAGGTGCCAGACCTAAACCGTCATCCGTAGCAGTAACAATGAAAATAGGAGGTGCGTCAGCAGGCACTGTTCCAATCATTGCTGTTGGGAAAAAAGGATAAACCGGTGCAGCAAAATCCGGGCGGTTTTCTTTAGTATAATTAAATAATGCAGAAGCCGTAACTGTGCCACCGGCTGAAAACCCTATTATTCCAATACGATCAGTATAAATTCCATATTCACCGGCATGTTTACGTACATAAGTGATAGCTGCTTTTCCATCAGCTATCCCCAATGGAATTGCAGCAGCATTTTCATCATCAAATTCTTTTTGACCCCATTTAGCCATCATTTCTGCCACAGGATCTGTTGTTAAACTATGAGCCAAACGATATTTCAATACAAAACAGGTTACACCTTTTTCAACAAGCCATTTCGCTACATCAAATCCCTCACTATTGATGGATAATGCATGAAAGCCACCACCCGGACAAATAACTACTGCTGTACCGTTTGCTTTTCCTGCAGCCGGTTGAAAAACTGTAAGCGTTGGCTTTGAAACATTGTAAACAACTTTTGTCAGCCAGCTGTTATTATCATTTTCTGCTTCATTCCAGTTCCATGATTCGGAACCGGGTGCAGCACCGTCGTATAACTGAATTACTTTCTGTTGTGCATTCAGAGTAAATGCTATTGCTAAAAAACTTAAAAGGAAAAGATATTTTTTCATGTGGCAATAATTTATTTAATTAAATGTATTAAACTTTTCAAACAAAACCCCCTGCATTTTCAGAGGGTTTAAATATCGTAGTATTAAAAAGCTCTTTTCAATTCAATTACCGGAACCTCGGGTGCCAGTGCTTTGATACATTTTTGTGTCACTACTTCTTTAGCTAAACTAAATGAAGCAGTTTGTTTGATGCTGGCAGAGGATGAACCCACTTTCACAGTATAAGTTCCTGCATCAGCTATCCAAGAAGTAGCATCTGTATCAAATGATGCAAGGTCTTCTGCAGAAATAGTAAAAGTCAGTTGCTGCGATTGACCCGGTTGCAACAAATTAGTTTTTCCAAAAGCTTTTAACTCCATGGAAGGTTTATCCAATTTGGCAGAAGGAGCAGTTATGTATAACTGGGCAACTTCTTTACCGGCAACTTTACCTGTATTGGTAATTGTTACGGTAGCTGTAATTGTTTTATCAAGTGATTTTGAATTCAGGGTAAGATTGCTGAATTTAAAATCTGTATATGACATTCCGTAACCGAATTCGTAAGCAGGTTTTACATTAAACGAATTGTAATAACGGTAACCAACATAGATACCCTCATCATAAGTTACTTCACCCGGAATTTGTTTCATTCCAAACATTCCTGCCGTTGCTTTTTCAGGAAATTCTATACCCGGAAAACTTTTAGCAGAAGGAACATCGTCATATTTCCCCGGAAAAGTTGTTGCAAGTTTGCCAGATGGATTTACTTTTCCGCTGAGAATATCGGCAATTGCATTACCTGCTTCCAGGCCCGGTTGCCAGGCAAGAACAATAGCGTCTGCATTATCTCTCCAGCTGGCTGTTTCAATAACACCGCCAATATTCAATACAACAACCACTTTTTTATTTTTTGAATGAAATGCATCTGCTACATTTTTGATCAATGTTTTTTCAACTTCGGATAAATTAAAATCATTCTCAACCTTCCTGTCTTTTCCTTCACCGGCATTTCTGCCGATTGTTATTAAAGCAATATCTGATTCACCGGCTTTTTTTGAAAGAAGATTATTGTCAATAATAAATTCAGTTGCAGGTGGCGTGGGGTTCATAAACTCCTGGAAGAATCCTTTTTTCGGATGCTTTATTTTATAATCATCAAGATAAGCGTCGTAAGATTTTTTTACTTCATTATCCAGTGTATAACCAGCATTGGTTAATCCCTGTACCAAAGAAATAGTGTAAGCTTCATTTACATCGCCACTACCTGTGCCACCGGAAATAATATCATAAGAAGTGTTTCCGAAAGTAGCGATGGTTTTTAAATTTTTTGAAAAAGGCAGGGCTGCATGTTCATTTTTTAATAATACCATTCCTTCGGCAGCTGCTGTGCGGGCAATGGCCGCATGGGCTTTCAAATCCGGGGCATTACTGAATTTATAATTTTTGTATGCTTGTGATCTGAAAATATACTTTACCATTCGTTCAGCATTTTCATCAAGCACTTTTACATCCAATTTTCCATCCTTTACTGCATCGATAATCGCTTTGGTTTGTTGAGGGGTACCCGGCATCAGCAAATCATTGCCTGCTTTCATTTGACCTACCGGGTCTTTACCGCCAAACCAATCAGTCATCACTATTCCTTTAAAACCCCATTCTTTTCTTAAAATGGTTGTAAGCAGATCATAACTTTCAGAAGCATATTTTCCGTTGATATAATTATAGGAACTCATCACTGTCCAGGGATTAGATTCTTTTACGCCAATTTCAAATCCTTTCAGGTAAATTTCTCTGAATGTTCTTTCACTTACCAGTGTGTTAACTGTGTTACGATTCGTTTCTTGCTCATTACCTGCAAAGTGTTTTATAGAAGTACCAACACCATTTGACTGAATACCATTCACTATAGCGGCTGTCATCTTTCCTGTTACTACGGGATCTTCTGAATAGTATTCAAAATTTCTTCCGCCTAATGGATTGCGGTGAATATTCAAACCGGGACCAAGTATAACATCAACACCGTATTCTTTTACTTCATTTCCCATTGCATTACCAACCTGCTTTACAAGTTTGGTATCCCATGTAGAAGCAAGAAGTGTTGCCACCGGCCATGCAGTAGCATAATAAGATTTCGAACTGTCTTTGTTTCGGAAAGGTTCTATTCTTAATCCTGCAGGTCCGTCGGCTACTACAGTATTGGGAAGGCCGAGACGTGAAATTGCATAAGTGGTTCCGGCAGCGCCAGGAACTTTATCCATTGTTTGCCCGATCACGGGGCCGGTATTATTTTGTGTAAGGCCGGGAATGTTCATGCCCATTCCCACAACAAGATTTGCTTTCTCTTCGAGTGTCATTTTGCTGACCAACTCTTTTGCTTTATTATTTTGTGCAAATGCGAAAGACATAATAAAAAAGGAGACGATTGATAAGAAAAGTGATTTCATAATGCAAGTTTTTTTTTGAGATGCCAAAGTTCCGTATGTCTGAATTATCCGGGGTTGATTTTTGTCAAATAGTGAACTTCATTTGATAAAAATGATTAACGGTGAGATCGGATCCTACTCAATGTTTCAAGGGTTATGCCAAGAAATGAAGCGATATAGGTAAGTGGTACCCGTTGTATAATTTGTGGCGTAGTAGTCATCAAACGTTCATAGCGCTGGTGAGCCGATTCAAACTGGATGGAATCCATTCTTACCTGTGAAAAGATTAAAGAGCTTGTCACCATTTTGCGAAGCAATCTTTCCACATCGTGGTATTGATCCGCCAGTTTCATAAAATCGTCATGATGAATGCCATAAATCAATGAAGGTTCTATAGTTTGAATAATCAGTTGGCTTGGGCTACGTTGAAAAAAACTGGTGATTGATAAAAAGAACTGTTGATCCATGGCTATCCATTCAGTAATTTCTTTATCGTTTTTATGATAATAAATTCTTACAACTCCTTTTTCTATAAAATAGATATAATCAGAAACAGTGTTTTCTTTTAAAAGAAGATGATCTTTTTTAACAGACCAGTGTTTCCATGAATGGCAATAAGCATCCATGCTTTCAGATGAAAGCGGAGACAAGGCAGTGATAGCTTTTTGCAGAAGATCCATTGACTTGATTTCAGATAGAAATTTAATCAATTATATGCTAAAAAAACAAGGCACCCGAAAGTGCCTTGATATAATTTTTACTGCTGCATGCCGTCAGTAGCTCCGGACATATCCTGCTTCATGTTCTTTCTTTTGAAAAGAGATAAATCCATTTTACCGAACCTGTAACTAAAATTCAGCCGGAACATCTGCGGGTCACGAAGACGGCTATAAGTTTGTGTAAAATATTCACTATAAGAATACTGCTCGGATCTCCTTGTTTTGAAGACATCATTTATACTTAATGATACAGAAGCTGCATCATTTTTCAGGAAGCTTTTCTTAACAGCGAGGTCAAATCCATAGTTTGGTTTGATATAGCCCTGTGATGCACTTTGTGCTGAACCCATCGGAGGTCCCATAAAACCACCACCCTGGTTCACAGGTAAATTTGTTTTTGACTGGTAAGTAGCTGTAAACTGAACAGTGAATTTAGAAGGCAGTTTGAAGTTGCTGTTGAATTTTCCAAACCAGCTCCACATGGCATTTTGAGATGCACTTATAATATTCAATGTGTTGATCTTTGAGTTATACAAGTTAAGGTTTGTGCTGATGTCCCACCATTTTTTCAATGTATTTACTGATGTAAACTCCGTGCCATAGGACTGGCTGGAATTAGCATTGATATAGGTGTTGATCAAAATATCCTGGCCGGTAAGAGGATGAATGCCTTTATCCTGGTAACGGGTAATCAGGTCTGTTGTTTTTTTATAATAAGCTGATGCAAGGAAAGTATTGTTTCCTTTAAATGTTTTTGAATAAGAAAACTCAAATGACTGCGTAAACTCCGGTTTCAGTTCAGGATTACCTTTTGTGATATTCAGGTTATCTGTATAATCAATAAAAGGAATTAACTGGAAAAAATTAGGACGATTAATTCTTCTGGTTACACTGACTTGCAACTCTTGTTTATTTTTCAGTTTTTCGCTTAAAAACAAAGAAGGGAAAAAGCTGACGGGATAATTATTGCTGAACTTATTGCTATTGCCCAATAATGTACCGGTATATTCAGATCTTTCTGCTCTTAACCCGATTTTATAACCAAAATCTTTTACATTTCCTGTTAATGAAACATAGCCTGCATATACATTATCATTGTTTTTATAATTACTGGTAGCAGATGAAATCAACTCAAAAGTTCTGTTACCGGGGTTATAAATATAGTTTTCATTTACATTACTGAGTTTACGAAGTTGTGCCCGTAAACCGGTTTCCAGTTTTATTTTCTTAAATGGTTTTACATAATCAGTTTGTACTGTCAAAAACTGGTTTGTACCGTTATTGATAAGTTGCTGCTGATAATCTCCTGTTTTAATATTTGAGTTATTGAAGTAATTGGTAACATATAAACTATTTCCCCCGTTTTTACCAGAAAAATAATTCAGGTCAGCCGTCAGTTCTTCGCCTTCTTTCGGGAAAAGATGCTTCATGCCTGCTGTCAATCCTTTTGCATTGAACTCTCTTGTGCCGGTAGAAAGCCGATCACTCAGGCTGCTTTTTGTGCCGCTGGTGTACAGACTGTCTGTAAGAATATTGATTGTTTCTTTTGGATCAAACTGGCCATGTACCCTGATGCCGCCAATGGACAATGTAGTGCGGTTGGTTATAAAATAATCAAGACCGATACGGGCAAAAACGAATTGACCCGATGTCCTGTTATAATTGTTTTGCAAAACTGAAGTCAGTGGGTTGCCAAACAAATTAAGCCTTTCTGTTGTACCTGTGCTTCTTGATTTATTCTGATTAATCATTGTGCTGGCAGAAAAATTTATTTTATTCTGGCGAAGATTAAAATCACCGCCGCCATTGATAGCACCCCGTTTGTCAACACCGGCACGAAGGTTACCATTGAATCCGTTCTTTTTGTTTTTCTTTAAAACGATATTCAAAATACCCGCATTACCACCCGATGCATCATACTTGGCTGAGGGATTCGTAATCACTTCCACACTTTCAATGGCATCAGCCGGAATCTGGTCCAGAGTCAGCGTAGTTGGACGGCCATCAATATAAAGTTGAGGAGCTGCATTTCTTAATGTTACATTTCCATCAATATCTACCAGTACTGAAGGCACATTACGCATTACATCTACCGCCGTACCGCCTGCACTCACAATATTTTTATCTACGTTAAAAACTTTTTTATCAATATCAAGTCTCATTGTAGGCTTATTTGCTGTTACAGTAACGCCTTCTAATTGCTTTGCATCCACACTCATTTTAATATTGCCAAGATCTTTATCGAAGGCATTCAGCATGCTGCTCATGGCAGCCATAGCCTGGGAAGGATCTGAGTTGCCTGGTTTAGGTGCAGTTGCATCCATCTTCATCTGGAATGCAACAGTTTGCTCAATGGGCTTATAACCTGTGGCAGAAATTTTTAATTTCAATTGGCCGAACATAGGCAGATCAGTAAAACTAAATTCTCCATTAGCTTTTGTAGTAAGGCCTTTTAGCAATACTTCTTTTCTTTTTTTGGTGACTGTATCAAAACGGCTTTGTAGCAATAAGACAGATGCGCTATTCAAAGCAACACCGCTGCTATCCGTAATCTTTCCGTAAATATGGCCCATATTTGGAGCCTGCTGGCCTGGTTTTCCCATAGAACCTCCCCCCGGGAATTGAGCTGAAACAGACAGGGCAGTCAGGAAGAACAAACCCGTTATCAATGCAATTTTTTTCATAATAGTTTTTTTATATCAGACGCAAATCTATTAACAAGTAATCGGGCAAATAGTTCAAATGAGACCAGAGGGGGAAATGTAGCGACGAATAATCTGAGTTTTAAATTCCCATTGAACTGCAGGTTTTAAATAAAAAAAACGGATGCTAAAAGCACCCGTTTTCAGAATAAATTAATGATTTTTTTATTTCCCTATTTCAAAGATATTAGCATCTATTTCTTTATTCACTTCCACCTTGTTCACTTTTGCAGCTAACTGAAACATGCCCATATCCACATTTTTTGTATAAGCTAATACAATTCCAAAATCTGTTTTTTTGTAATCAGAAAAAGTTGTAGTAACGTCTACTGACTGACCCATCATTTCACTCTTGATTATGCTTTTGGTCAGGTAATAACTGGTGGGGTCTACATAATAATAAAATTCGTTAGAGCCATCGGTAATTTTTATTTTATAATTTCCATCTTCTTTACCAGCCAGTTCGGCTTTACAACCTTTAGCAGCATAATCAATCAGATTGGCACCAATATAAATCTGGGATTTACTGGAATTATACATAGCATCAGGCATTGCCTCTGCATTTGCGCTGCCCATCATAGGGTTAATTGACCAGCCAGCTTTGTCAGTAACGCAACTGACAATTTTTGATCCATTAAAATCAGTTTCACTTTTATAACCCTTGCCTACCAGGATAAATTCTGTAAAAGGCGCTGAGTTGCCCATTACTTCCATGGAGTTTTCAATATAAAGCGATTTTACTTCGCTGAGTTTTTCTTTACCCCCGATTGCTTCAATATGTTTGCTGATAATTTCATCAACAGTTTGTGCCTGCACAGCAGATATGCTGAATACTGCCATCATAGCTGGGAGTATAAAATTTTTGATTTTCATTTTTTATTGTTTTATTCCGAAGGAACTCCTTCGGAGGAATAATAAAATTAAGACAACTTAAGTTAATTTCTCTTTTATGAACAAAGGCCGAATAGTAAACCACGCAAGGGCAGGGAAAAAATGCATGGGAACAGTAAGGCCTGGAAAAAGTTCCGGAAACTTAATATCTAATGGCAGTGATACCGAAATTGGTAAGATGACACTTGCAAAAGATAAAATAGTGAAAAGCAGGTTGAAAAAAATATCCGCATATTTCTTCAATAATTTTTTAAATACCCAATACCCCGCAGCAGCAATCAAACAGGCTAAGAGGTTAATTCCTAGCATGGTTGGTATGTTTACTACTTTGGAGAAATCAGTTTCAGTGGCAAAAAAATAAATACGATTATAAATAATACATGCCACTGTAGAAAGTATTCCGGCACTGATACCGAGAAAAAATAATTTCTTAACCATCTGCTTTATGCTTTTACAACAGGAACATTAATTGTTACTTTGAACATAGCTGCACCATGAGCCGGTTCTGCAGAATTCACGTTATAATCCAGGCGGTTGACCTGGAAACTTCCATTAAAAATATTGTCCTCAAAAGTAAATGGAATTGTAATTTCTTTTTTTACACCATGCATTTCAAGAGTTCCTTTTGCTTCATATCCTGTTGTTGTTTTAGAAATAGAAGCAGAGGTAAACCGGATAGTAGGATATTTTTCAGCATCAAACCATTTTTCACTTTTAGCATGGGTATTTTTCATGCCGTTGCCCGTATTGATAGTTGCTACATCAATGGAAGCATCAAGTTTTGAAGCTGCAAGATTGTTCGGATCAAAACTGATAGTTCCTTTCAGTCCACCAAATTCACCGGAAGGATCGCCTCCTTCAAATTTAACTGAATAGTTGTCGGAGATTTTCCAATTCTGGGATTTGAAAACCGTGAATGCTGAACTCAACATAATGATAAGAGCGGCTAAGGGATAAAATAATTTTTTCATGATTTTTTGTTTGTTTATTAATGAGATATTTTTATTTGTACTCAAAATCAGAGCTCAAAACTATAAGACACATCTAATTTCCGCTTGCTAAATGCGATGAATGGAAGAAATGATGCGACAAAATAAGTAATCATGGAAACTGCAGTAATTGGGGTTTCGGGTTTTGATATTTCTGTTTTACCTACCGGTTAGTTTTATCAAAGCATCCTGGTAGGTTTCACTCACCGGAAGTTCATCAGTTCCAATCAATACAGTACTTTTTCTGATGGATGTAATAAATGATATAGCTACGATATAGGATTTGTGTATTCGTATAAACCGGTTCACAGGCAATAGCTCTTCAATAGCCTTCATGGTCATCCTTGTGATAACCGGTTTGGTTGTACTTTTCAGGTGTATTTTAATATAGTCTTTCAGACCCTCTATCCAAATGATATCATCTAATACTACTTTCAACAGGCTGTATTCAACATTAACGAAAATATATTCAGTAGGTTTATCAACGGATATTTCTTTTTGTTTCAATTTCAACTGGAATAATTCCCATGCTTTATTACAGGCTTTTGCAAACCGCTCAATTGATACAGGCTTAACGAGGTAATCTACTACATCCAGGTTATATCCTTCCAATGCATATTTTTCATAGGCAGTAATAAGAATAATCATAGGCCGGTTGCTCAGGCTTTGAATAAGCTGCAATCCTGTAAGACCCGGCATTTGAATATCCAGGAAAATCAGATCTACAGGTTCTTCCTGCAGCACTTTAATAGCTTCCATGGCATTGCTGCATTTTGCAACCAGCTGCAGAAAGGGCATTTTGCTGATATTATCTTCCAGCAGCTCCAATGCCAATGGCTCATCATCTACAGCAATACAACGCAGCATTAATTTAAATTTATTTGAAGTGAAATGCTGAACAAATTATCTTTTTGAGTAACAAGCAAACTTTGTTTATCTCCGTACAATAAATTTAGTCTTCTTTTTACGTTAGTCAGGCCGATTCCGGAAGTTTTGTCTTTAATTTCTATAGAAGTTGGATCATATTTGTTCTGAACATTGAAAATGAGTTTATCTTTTTCAGTTTTAAGTTGGATGGTTATTTGTGCATTCTCTATCATGCCGGTTCCGTGCTTAAATGCATTTTCTACAAAGGGAATAAGCAGCATGGGTTCAATTTCATGGTTTACATCTACCTGATTCAAATCCACATTTACCAGCACATTTTTCCCAAAACGTTGTTGCTGCAGATCAATATAACTCTGCAGGTATTCTATTTCTCTTTCCAGCGGTACTTTTTCTTCATCGTCGTCATAAAGCATATATCGCATGATGGAAGAAAATTTTAACAACGAAGGTTCAAGCAAGTCAGATTTTTTTCTTGCCAGCGCCACCATATTATTCAGCACATTGAACATAAAATGCGGACTTGCCTGCGAACGAAGCAGGGACAATTCTGTTTTCAGGTTTTCATTTTCTTTTTCCCTGGCAATACGATCGGCACGGATCTGATCTTTTATCAAACTATAGGCTATACTGCCGGCTAATATGAAAAGAAAGAAGAAAAAATTAAAAAGTATATGTCCGCTAAAGCTAAATCCTTTTTGTCCTAAAAGTTGGAATAAAAACAGCCAGGTGATAAATAATAAAATAATGAATGATGTAATTATTACAGCAGCGTATTCCTTGTATTTTCTGCGGTTAATAAAATGTGGAACAAGAAGACCGGCATTAAAATAAAAATAGCCGACATATATCAAATCATTGAGCAGGTATCGGATAATCATTATCCATGTTTGTTGCTCATTACCGGTAGGTTTGTTAGAATTCATAGAAGGCCGCAGGAAAAATGGCAATGAAAAAAGAAGCATCCATGCTACAGCATGTAACAAAACCGTCACCCACTTTTTTGAATACCATGCATTGCTCATGCGGGCAAGTTAATACGTAAAGCTGTTTCCAACATCTGATCTTATAAATGTTGCGACGAAAACGGTGTATTTGTCTACAAAACCAGCAACTATTTTTTTTAAAACACTGTAAAAACAAAATAGTAATTTTCAGGGTATCATAATTTATGAACCGTAAACACTTTATTACTTCAGCATCTGTATTGTTAACCTCGGCTGCATTGCCGTTAAAAACAGAAGGGAATGAAATTGAAACTGCTTCTGTTTTTCCTGCCTATTTAAAAAAAGGAGATACAATTGGCATTACTGCCCCGGCAGGTTATATAACTCTTGAAGAAATTCAACCGGCTATTAAATTAATGGAAACCTGGGGCTTTAAAATAAAAGTGGGAGATACTATTGGTAAAAAAGATTTCACAT
>Ga0209797_10001410_pt1 | contig 12031 bp, 13 predicted proteins | sample DOMMetBare3Fresh_2_FD_187472 | JGI IMG/M metagenome (GOLD analysis project Ga0209797, IMG submission 187472) | Wetland sediment microbial communities from St. Louis River estuary, USA, under dissolved organic matter induced mercury methylation -... | ecosystem: Environmental > Aquatic >...
AGTCGTCGCCTCGATCGCGAGCCACGCGGCGCCGAGGTTGGCGGCGAGCGGAACGGCGAGCAGCACCGTCCAGAAGGCGAACAGGGTCACCCAATACACGCGTTCGGCGCGGAGCGGGCGGAACAGCGAGCCGTGGCCGTGGCCGAGCACCGGCGGCGAGACGAGCGTGCTTGCGAGGCCGACGATGCCGATCACGCCGACGAGCAGTCCTCCGGCTGCATCGACGACGATCCAACGGCCGAGCTGCGGGCTCCCCGGGTCTGCCAGTGCGACTGTTGCAAGGGTGGCCGACACGGACCCGGCGGCGATCGCAGTGACCATCGCTACGCGGGCGAGCGCACGCTGCGGGACGAGCGCCGAGAGCACGACCCCCGCCGCAGGCGTGGCGAGCACGGCGACCGCGAGCCACTCCCGGTTAGCCACGCAGGCTCCCGAGAGCCGCCGAGTCGCCGGCGCCGAACTCGGCGAAGATCCTCTCGTGGAACACGCCGGCAACGACCGCGATCAGCAGCAGATCGACCGTGATGCCGATCTCGATCGCGAGCGAGGAGCTGCCCGGTAGCGCGAGCGCTGCAACCGCGAGGCCGTTCTCGACGAGGACGATCCCAAGTACCTGGAACACGGTCGCCCGGCGCGTTGCAGCCGTGACGAGCCCGAGCGCCACGAGCGTGAGGGCTGAGCGTTCGGCTGCCGCCGAATCCAGACCGAGGTCCGGTATCAGCCAGACCAGTACCAGGGCGAGCGCGACGGCGGCCCCGCCCCGGGCGAGCGGCTCTGTCCCGGCGCGAACGGGGCGCGTCTCGCGCGTCCGGTGCACGAGCAGCCAGAAGAAGACGGCGAGCGCGACGCCGCGTGCGCCGAGCGCCAGGGCGGCGGCGGCGTCGCGCGCCGATGACGCGTCACGGAGCGCCTCGAGAGCGAGGAGCAGTGCCTGTGTCGTGACGAGGCCCACGGCGACCGATCGGCGCCGGAAGACGACGACGCCGATGCCGAGGGCGACCATCGCCCAACTGAAGCCGGCTGTCACGCGTTCTCCACGAGCCAGGCGACGATGCCGAGGAGTGCGACCATTGCCGCGACGCCGAGCAGGCGTGGCACGATCAGGATCCTCGACTTCGCCAGGATCGTCTCCGTGAGGGCAAGCGCCGCGCACAGCACGACGAGCCAGGCTGGAAGAAGGGCGAGCTGCCACCAGGTGCCCTCGGGGTGGGGGAGGAACACCTGCGCAATCAGCACGAGCACCAGCCAGTGCCGCACCGCCGCGCCCCATTGCAGGAACGCCAGGTCGCGCCCGCCGTACTCGAGCAAGGGGCCCTCGTGGATCATCGTGAGCTCGAGGTGCGTGTCCGGGTTGTCGACCGGCTGACGCCCCGTTTCCGCGATGACGACGAGCGCGAAAGCGGCGGCGCCCAGCGCGAGCGCCGGGCTCGACCAGACGTCGCCTCCGGCGGTGCCGGCGATGACACCCCGCAGGTCGGTGGTTCCGGTCACGAGCGCTGCGACTGCGAGCGCGAGCACGAGCACCGCCTCGATGAAGACCGAGAGCGTGAGGTCTCGGCTTGCTCCCTGCAGCGAGAAGCCGTTGGACACGTCCCAGGAGGCGGTGGCGACGGCGAAGCGGGCGAGAGCGAGCAGCCCCGCGAGCGCAAGCGCGTCGTGTCCGACGCCCCAGCCGGGCGCGCGGTCGGCGGCCGGCACGAGCAGGATGGCCACCGCCAGGGCGGCGACCACGACGAGCGGTGCGAGCCGGTAGACGGCCGTCGTCCCCTCGACGTCGATCGAGCTCTTGCCCCACAGTCGGCGCAACTCGCGGTACGGCTGCAGGGGCGTCGGTCCGCGGCGGCCCTGCAAGCGTGCCTTCAGGTGCTGGACGAGCCCGGGGAGAAGAGGAGCGAGCACGACCCCGCCGACGACCTGTGCCATCCCTCCCGCCACGGTCGCGCCGCTCATCCGAGGATTCCGATCCGCACCGAGACGAGAAGGGCGAGAACGAGCGCGATCAGGTAGGCGACGTAGGTACCGAGACGACCGGTCTGCAGGCGCCTCGCCCAGCGGGCGGCGGAGAGCGCGTGGCGCGCGGCAGGCCGGTAGAGCCATTCGTCCGCGAGTTGGGGCACCCGCCCGCTGTAGCTCACCTCCTGCACGACGCCGCCGTGTGACCGCACGGTGATCTCGCGCTCTGGCCGCAGGACGGCCTCGAGCACGAGACGCAAGGGCTTCGTGAAGCCGGCGCTCGTCCACAGGAGTGCCGGCGTGAGCGGCTGTCCCGATGCCCAGCTCGGCGACGGCGCCGCTCGGCGCGACCCGCGCGAGAGCCAGAGGAGCGGCACGAGCAGGAACAGGAAGACAGCGATGCCGGTGGTCGGCAACCCGCCCGTTGTGGGGAGTGAGAGGCCGGGCCGTGCGGGCTCGGGCGACGCCCACGGGGCAAGGCTGACGAGCTGCGAGAAGAGGACGCCCGGGGCGATGCCGAGTACGACGCAGGCGGCGGCGAGGAACGCGAGCCCGAACCGCATCGGGCCCGGTGGGTCGGTGGCTTCCTCACACTCGTGCCGGCGGGGCGGCCCCAGCAGCACCAGCCCGACGACCTTGACGAAGCAAAAGACGGCGAGCGCAGCCGTCGCCGCCAGGCCCGCGAGGGCGGCCGCTCCGAGGACGCCGTCCAGCACGCCCCCGTAGGCGGGTATGCGCAGGAGCGCCTGCAACGTGAGCCACTCGGAGGCGAACCCGTTCAGAGGAGGCAGCCCGGCTATAGCTGCTGCTCCGACGAGGAACGTTGCGCCGGTCCACGGCATGCGCCGCAGCAGGCCACCGAGCCGATCGAGCTCGAGCGTGCCCACAGCCTTCTGGAACGCCCCTGCGCCGAGAAAGAGGAGCGCCTTGAAGACGGCATGGTTGACCGTGTGCAGGAGGGCGGCGGCGAGCGCGAACGCCGCCCATTCGTCGGCGCCCCGTGCCCGTAGCAGCAGGCAGGCGCCGATGCCGAGCAGGATGATGCCGACGTTCTCGATCGAATGGAACGCGAGCAGCCGCTTGAGCTCGTGCTTGAACAGTGCATAGGTGACGCCGCCGACCGCCGACAGCATCCCCAGCCCGAGCACGAGTGCCCCCACCCAGACGGGCGGCCCTCCGAGCCACTCGACGAGCACACGAACCAGGCCGTACATCGCGACCTTGATCATCACCCCGCTCATCAGCGCCGACACGTGCGCAGGGGCGATCGGATGGGCACGCGGGAGCCACGTGTGGAGGGGCATTACGCCCGCCTTCGTCCCGAATCCGATGATCGCGGCGAGTGCGACGACACCCTGGACGCCCGACCCGTCGGCGAGCGCCGACGCGTCACCGATCGCACCCTCACGGGCGAGCAGAAGCAGGGAGACCCACACACCGGCACTGCCGATGTGGGTGATGGCGACGTACACGAAGACCGAGCGGCGGGCACCCTGATCGGATCCCCCGACAAGGATGATCGCCGCCGGTACGAGCGTCATCAGCTCCCAGAAGAAGAGGAACGTGAGCGCGTCCCGCGCGCAGAGAACACCCGCGAGGGCGAGCACGAACGCTCCCGTGAGAAGGCCGGTGGCGCGGCCGGGGCCGGTGGGCTGAAGGTACGCGGAGGCGAACACGAGCGCGGGGAAGGCGATCAGGCCCAGCGTCCCGAGGAAGAGCCCGGTGAGCGCGTCGACGCCGAAGTGGGGGGTCAGCACGCTCGTGAAAGAGGCTCCCCAGATGGCGCCGTCGGTGAGCGCCCAGAAGCCTGCAATCCCGAGCGCGAGCGCGCCGGCCGCCTGCAGCCGGAGCCCCGTCGCGAACGCTCCCGGCGCAGCCGCTGCGACAGCACCCACTCCGAGCACGACGAGGCCGGCGAGCAGGACGAAGATCACTCGGTCTCGAGCTCCTCGAGCAGCGATTGCTGCTCGGTGAGATTACGGGCGATCACTGCGCGGCCGACCTCGAGCAGCGCGAGCACCTGCGCGTCCGCGGCGCGGTAGTACACGCTCGTGCCTTCGCGCCGCGACTCGACGAGACCGACGCGCCGGAGCGCCGCCAGGTGCTGCGACGTGCCGCCGGAGTCCAGGCCGAGCCCTTCCTGCAGGGTGCCGACCGAGAGCTCGCCGGCGCCGAGCAGCTCCAGGATCCGCACGCGTGCGGGGTGGCCGAGCGTGCGGAACAGCGCCGCCTTGGCCACGTACAGCGGAGTCGCCTGGAACGGCATAGGCCAGGCAATCTTAGAAGATTTGAAGACAGCGGGGGCAGCTGTGTTCAGGCGCACTGCAACCTGCCCCCGCGGTGCACGTGTCGATTAGTGCAGGTACGGCCGCAGCACGTCGCGGCTGAGCAGGAAGCCGCGCTTGACGAGCTCCTCGCTCTGCTCGAAGTCACGGTCCTCGTGCTCGATCGAGACGACGCCGTCGTAGCCGGCCCGGTAGAGCGCAGCGATGAAGCGGTCCCAGCGCACCTCCCCGAGCCCGGGGAGCCGCGGTACCTGCCAGCCCATGCCCAGCGACAGCGTGCCATGGCGGTAGAGGCCCTCCCGGTCGATTTCGAGGTCCTTCGCGTGCACGTGCAGGATCCGGGAGGCATAGTCGCGCACCACGCGCTCGTAGTCGATCATCAGCCAGACGAGGTGTGACGGGTCGAGGTTGAGGCCGAAGCTCGGCGACGGGATGATCGAGAACATCTCGTCCCAGACCGCCGGAGTCGTGGCCAGGTTGGTTCCACCCGGCCACTCGTCGTTCGAGAAGATCATGGGGCAGTTCTCGATCGCGACGTTCACGCCGCGCTCCTCGGCGTAGGCGACGAGTCGCGGCCAGACCTTGCGGAACTCCTTGAAGTTGTCGGGGACGTTCTTCCCCTTGTCCCGGCCGACGAAGGTGCCGACCGTCGGCACGCCGAGCTTCGCGGCCGCGTCGATCACCTTCCTGAGGTGATCGTTCGCTGCCTTGCGCTCCGACGCGACGGGGTGGAGGTTGTTCGGGTAGTAGGCGAGCGAGGAGATCTCGAGACGATGGCGCTGCAGCAGGGCGTGCACCACGTCCACGTCCACCCGTGTGACGTCGATGTGCGACACGCCTGCGTAGCGGCGGCGCTCGCCTCCCGCCGCGGGCCAGCAGGCCACCTCGAGCATGTCGAAGCCGTTCCCTGCCGCCCACTCGGCCGTGCGCGCGAGCGACAGCCGGGGGAGCGCCGCCGTCATCAGCCCGAGCTTCATGGCGTCACCTCCGTTGTCGGTACCTGAACCCAGGCGCGGGTCTCGTTCGACCCGGCGATGGCGTCTCCGAGGACGTTCGCCCGGTGCCCTTCTGCGAACGTCGGGTAGTCGGGCTCGGCCGGTGGGCCGCCTGCCGCGACGGCCGTGTACACGGCGCGGTACAGCTCCCTGAACGTGTCCACCCAGCCCTCGGCGTGCCCGGCGGGGAGCGACGTGCGGGACGCCGCGTCCGGCAGCATCAGCGCCGCGTTTCGCTGCAGGACGCAGTTCGGCTCGTCGCGGCGGCCGAGCCACAGCTCCTCGTGGCGCTCGGCGTTCCAGGCGAGCGCCGCCTCCGAGCCGTCGACCTCGACGTGCAGGTAGTTCTTGCGCCCGGCGCTGCCCTGCGAGACCTTGAAGGCGCCGCGCGCGCCGCCGTCGAAGCGCACGAGCACGTGGCCCATGTCCTCGGTCGTCATCGCGACGTCCTCACGCTCGACGTCGGCCGCGGCGGAGAAGGTCTCCACCTCGCCGAGCGGCCGCCGCCGCACCGGGATCGTGGTCTGGAGGTCGGCGCACACCTCCACGATGTGCTGCCCGCTGACGAACTGGGCCATGTCCATCCAGTGGGAGCCGATGTCGCCGATCGCGCGCAGCGATCCCCCCTTGCCGGGCTCGAGCCGCCAGTTCCAGTCCGTCGGGTAGAGGAGCCAGTCCTGCAGGTACCCGCCGTGGACGTTCCAGACGTCGCCGACCTCACCGGCTCGCACCCTGGCTCGGGCCTCGTGGACGAGCGGGAAGAAGCGCAGGTTGAAGTTCGTGCAGTGGACGAGGCCACTCGCCTCTGCCAGCCCGACGAGCTCGGCCGACTCCTGCGACGTCATCGTCAGGGGCTTTTCGCAGACGACGTGCTTCCCCGCCGCCAGCACCTGCTTGACCTGCGGGTGGTGCAGGTGGTTGGGCGTCGTCAGGTGGACGACGTCGACCGAGTCGTCGGCCAGGAGCGCCTCGAGCGACGGGAAGACAGGCGCGATCCCCTTCGCCGCGGCGCGCTCGGGCGACGAGCCGACGACGCCCGCGACGTCGACCCCGAGCAGGCGCAGCGCCTGCACGTGCACGACGCCGACGAACCCGGTGCCGACCACACCTGCCCGCAGGCCGCTGATCTCGGTCATGCGATCGACCTCACTTCGATGGAGAGCCAGGAGTGCCGGGTCTCGCCCGGGTCGAGGAACGGCATGGCGCCTGCGGCGATGTCTGTCTCGCGACCGAGCACGGAGCAGTTGGACGGCTCGAGCGCGAGCGCGTACGTGCCGCGCTCGGGTTGCACCCACTGCCAGAGCCGCGGCATGGACGAGCGCACCGTCAGCTCGAGCTTCGCACCCGGGCTGGTGACTCGCGCCCAGGTCGCCCCGACGTGCTCGAAGACGCGCTCCGGGGCCTGCTCCAGCGGCGTGGGCGCCTCGTCCCAGGCGTCGAGCGCGGCCGCCGCGTCGTCGTCCCGCGGCACCGTCTCGCCGGCATCGGTCTCGATCCACGAGCCTGCGTCCCAGAGCGGGGCGCCGAGGTTGACGTGGTAGAGCATCGGCGCCGCGGCCGTCCACTCGCTCTCGTTGACCACCCGATCGTCGATGCGGAGGGCACCTGTGCCGACCGAGGTGACGATGCGCCGCGACAGCCTGAAGGGTGGATCCGAGACGACACCGGTGAGGGTGATGTCGGCCTCGGAGGGCTCGGCGTGCACGTCACTCGCGGCCCGGGCGGTGAAGGTGCCGTGGAGCCCGTGCCCCTCGGACGGGGCGCCCACGTTGGAGAGGCCGCAGGTGGTGACGAGCCCGCCGCCCCAGCAGTCGCTCCAGCGGCTCGCCGTCAGCTCGTCGGCCGGGAGCGGGGCGCACTCGCCGTGCTCGGAGATCCAGGCGAGCGGGAGGCCGCGGAACCACGCGCCGCCGACGTCCAGGCCGCGGTCAGGCAGCACGCGCAGGTCGATGCCGCCGAGGGCGCGCACGTCGATCGCCCGGCAGCCGGCAGCCGGCCCCTCCGCGACGACCGAGTGCACCGCGCTCGCGAGCGGATCGAGGCCGGCGCGTCGCGCCGCGTCGATCACGCCGGCCGCTCCGGCTGCTCGACGTGGAACTCCACATCCAGCGCATAGCGGCCCGAGGCATAGCGGGTCTCTGTCGTCTCCAGGGGCATGTCGTTCTGGTCGAGAATGACACGTCTCTCGACGAGAAGCGGCGATCCCTCGGGGACGTCGAGCAACAGGGCCTCGTCCTTCGCCGCCGGCTCCGCCGAGATCGTCGCCCGCCCGGACGTCGGGATCAGGCCGGCTCCGAGCAGCGTCGCGTGCAACGATCCTGACTTCAGGTCGGCACCGAGCAGGGCCGGAGCTGCGTCGATCCTGAGCACGGCGTGCTCGACGGCGATCGGCTCCGTGTCTGCGAGGCGGAGGCGGCTCACGACCATCACGTTGGCACGCGGCTGGAGGTGCAGCCTCGTCGCCGTCTCCCTGGTTGCCGGCCTGATCCCGCGCTCCAGCAGGCGAGAGCTCGGCGTGCTTCCCTTGCGCCGCATCTCATCCGTGAAGCTGGTGAGGCTGCCCGCATGCCGGTGGGGCCCGTAGTCGGCTACGAACGTGCCCCGGCCCGGCGACCGGTAGACGAGGCCGTCCTGCACCAGTCGCTGCACCGCGTTGCGCGCCGTCATCCGGCTGACGTTGAACTCGCGGCACAGCTCGGCGTCGGAGGGCAACGGGGCATCGGGCTCGAGGTTGGAGATGCGGGCACGCAGCACCTGCTCGATCTCGTAGTAGCGCGGGACGAACGTCCGGGCGGCCATCACGTGGTCGCGTGGCCGACGGAGCCGTTGAGGGTCAGGCCTCCGTCGACCAGCAGCTCGTGTCCGGTGACGTAGCGTGAGGCGTCCGACGCGAGGAAGACGGCGGCATCCGCCACCTCCTCCGGGCTCGCGATTCGGCCGAGCGGGATCCGCCGGCCGTAGGCGGCGCGGACGGCCGGTGTGTAAGCCTGCTTGTTCAGGGGCGTGTCCGTCGCGCCCGGCGCGAGCGCGTTGACGGTGATGCCGAGGGGGGCGAGCTCGACGGCCAGCGTCTTGGTCAGGGCGACGATGCCGCCTTTCGCGGTGATGTAGGCCGAGAGGTCGGCGAGCGGCTGGATGTCGGCGGCCGAGCTGACGTTGACGATGCGGCCGCCACCGCTCGCCGCCATCCGCCGGGCGGCCGCGCGACAACCCCACACGTACCCGAAGAGATTCGGCGCCAGCACGTCGCGCCAGTCGTCCTCACTCGTCTCCAGGAAGGGGCGCACGAGCAGCCGCGCGGCGTTGTTGACCCAGACGTGGAGGCCGCCCAGCTCGGACACGGCGGCGTCGGCGAGGCGCTCGACGTCGGCGGGCGAGCCCGTATTGCCGACGAGCTGCACGGAGCGGCGACCGAGTCGCTCGAGCGCAGCGCGTGTCTCGGCGCCGTCGTCGAGTGAGAGCCCCGCCACGTCGGCGCCGGCGGCCCCGAGCGCGAGCGCGATCGCACGGCCGATGCCGCTGGAGGCGCCCGTCACCACGGCGACGCGTCCTGTCAGGTCGAATGGCGAGGTCGTTGGCACGGACTCCGAGGTCGTCTAGCCGTCTAGACCGACCCGCCGACGCTAGCACCCGCGGCCGGCCGATTCAACCGGCCTCCGGCGGTGCGTACTCTAGGCGCATGAGGCTCGGTGTCGCGGCCGCCGTGGTGGATGGCACGCTCGTGCGCGGCGACGTCGACGTTGCGGATGGGCTGGTGGCAGCCGTGGGGCTCAGGGGCGGCGGCTCGGGCCTGGCTGTGCCGGGGCTCGTCGACCTTCAGGTGAACGGCTACGCCGGCGTCGACCTGCTCCACGCCACGGCCGAGGACGTCACGGCCGTCGGCCGGGCGCTCGCCCGCAGCGGCGTGCTCTGGTATCAGCCCACGCTCATCACCGCGCCGCCCGAGCTGACCCGTCTCGCGCTCGCCACGATCGGCGAAGCGTCGACAGACCGCGGCGCCCGGATCCTCGGCGCGCATCTCGAGGGCCCCTTTCTCGCAGCGGAGCGTGCCGGCGCGCATCCGCGAGAGTGGCTGCGGGCGCCCGATCTCGATCTGCTCGCGTCCTTCCTGCTGTGCGGGTGTCCCGTCACGATGGTCACCGTCGCTCCGGAGCTGGAGCGGGCGCACGAGACGATCGACGGGCTGCTGGCGAAGGGGGTGACCGTCTCGCTCGGCCACACGGATGCGACGGCGCCGTTCGCGCACGCTGCCTTCGACCAGGGCGTGCGCACCGTCACGCACCTGTTCAACGCGATGCGGCCGTTCGCGCCGCGCGATCCTGGTGTGGTCGGCGCCGCGCTCTCGCGGGCGGACGTGGTCGTGCAGTTGATCGCCGACGGCGTGCACGTGGCGCCGGAGGCGCTGCTCACCGCCTGGCGCGCCGCGCGCGGCCGCGTCGCGCTCGTCTCGGACGCGATCGCCGCAGCCGGGCTCGGCGACGGCACCTACCGGTTGGGCACCGTCGAGGTCACCGTCGAAAACGGCGTCTCGCGGCTGGAGGACGAGACGCTCGCGGGTGCCGTCCGCCCGCTCGCCTGGGGGTTGCGGCTCCTCGTCGAGCTCGGCGTCCCGATCGTCGAGGCCGTCGACGCCGCCACCCGGACGCCCGCCCGGGTGCTGGGGCTCGCAGACGACGTCGCGGTGCTGCGCCCGGGAGCGGCAGCCGACCTCGTCGTGCTCGACGACGACTTCGCCGTGCAGCGCGTGCTGCTCGGGGGCTCGGAGGTCTCGTAGGGGCCGGGCCTGCGCCCCGGGGCGAGGTGCGTCTCGCCCCTACGGGGAGTCGGGCGGGCGCTTTGCCGCTTCGAGCTGCTTGCGGAGTGCGGCCGCGTCCTCCTTGGAGCGGCGGCGCGAGCGGAGCAGCAGTCCGACGGAGAAGACGACGAGCGCGGCCACGACCGCACCGATCAGGCTGCTGTTGCGGAAGCCGGGCGCGTCCACGTCGAGGGTGCGCTCGCCGGCGTGCGCCGCGCCGCCCGGGCCGAGCACGACGCTGAGGGTGAGCAGGTTGGGCGAGGCGACGAGGATGGCCGCGCCGAGCAGGATCAGCCGGCCCTTCCAGCTCGTGACCCTGCGCACCCCGAACCACAGGACGACGAGGGCGAGCAGCGTGAAGGCGAAGCCGTAGAAGAGCCCGAGCCCGATGCCGTTCGTGAAGCTGCCGTTCGCCTGGTCGGCGATCCGGTGCGACCACCAGCGCGGCAGGAAGGCGCTCCCGGCGGCGACCACGGCGACGGCGACGACGAGCCACACGAGGACCGTGAGCGGTCGTGGGCCGCGACGGCCCGGTGAGGCGGGGGCTGCAGGCGCCGAGCTCATGTGTCGTCAGTCTCTCATGTCAGGCGAGCAGGTCCTGCACGGAGGCGGCGAGCACGAGCTTGAACGCGCTCCGGCCGCCGGTCGCTGGGGCGCGGTCGCCGGTGGGGCGGAACCCCGCGCGCTCGTACAGCGCCTGGGCGGGGGTGTTCGCCTCCTGCACGAAGAGGACGACCCGGGTCGAGCCACGGCCGAGCGCCCAGCCGGCGACGGCGCGGATCAGCTTCTGCGCCAGCCCCCGCCCGCGGGCGGCGGGGTCGACCCACATCGAGATCAGCTGCACCTCGAGCGGGTTGACCCGGGCGAAGGCGCCGACGACGCCGAGCCAGCGGCCGTCTTCCTCTGCGACGAACAGTGTCTTCTCCTCGCCCGCGGCCGCGCCCGCGACCCAGTTGCGCCAGGTCGCCTCGGGCTCGCGCACCATGTCGTCGTAGCGCGTGCTGAAGAAGTCGGCATCGTCGCGCAGCATGCGGAGGCGCACCTCCCGCCAGCGCCGCCACTCGTCCGGCAGGACGGGCCGGATCACGAGGGTCCCGTCGTCAGGCATCGGCCGGCACGATCGCGAAGACGCGGGCCGGGGCGCCGGAGCCGTCGACGAGACGCAGCGGGGCGGCCACGAGCCAGGCCCCGCGTGCGGGCACGCGCTCCAGTCCCACGAGCCCCTCGAGCTGCCAGATCCCAGCCGGCAGGACGACATGGTGGACGGGGTGCTCCGTGGAGCTGCCGGGGTCGACGCTGAGCGTGTCGATGCCGATCCCCGCCACCCCACGCGCGACGAGGAGCTCGGCGGCGTCACGGGCGAGACCGGGAAACGCGACCCCGTTCTCGCCCAGGTAGCGGGCAGGGTCGGCGTGATGGGCGTCCCAGCCGGTGTGAACCAGCACGGCGCTCCCTGAGGCAATCGCGCCGTCGCGTGCCTCGAGCTCGAGCACGACGCCGGCGCCGACCACGGCGGCCGGATCGTCGCCGACCCACGCCCGGACGTCGAGCTTGACGAGGGGCCGGACGAGCGCCTCGAGCGGGATCGCGTCGACACGCGAGCCGTTTCGATCGAAGTGCGCGGGGGCGTCGAGGTGCGTGCCTGCGTGCTCCGGCACGGCCAGCTCGCGTGCGTAGCAGCCGTCGCTGTCGTAGCCTGCGACGGTGTCGGCCGCGAAGGGCGTAGAGCCCGGCCAGAGCGTCGTCTCAGGCCCGAGCGGCTGGGTCAGCTCGACGAGCCGCGCGGAGCCGAGCAGGGCGTCGAGGTGGGTCACGCAGACGAGGCTAGCGATCCTGCGACGCGCGGTCGCCGGTGATCCCTCGCAGCGAGGGCGAGGCCCGGCCTCGCCCTCGTCCTACCGTGGCGGCCCGCGCTACACGAGGCCCTGGTCGAGCATGGCGTCGGCCACCTTGACGAAGCCGGCGATGTTGGCGCCGTTGACGTAGTTGCCGGGGGTGCCGTA
>Ga0209797_10001413_pt1 | contig 12023 bp, 13 predicted proteins | sample DOMMetBare3Fresh_2_FD_187472 | JGI IMG/M metagenome (GOLD analysis project Ga0209797, IMG submission 187472) | Wetland sediment microbial communities from St. Louis River estuary, USA, under dissolved organic matter induced mercury methylation -... | ecosystem: Environmental > Aquatic >...
GCGTGGCGGGCGGCGCTCCCGGTGGCCGCGGGCGGCGGCGCGGCCGCGGCGCGGGCCCACCTCGACCGGGCGCGCGCGCTCGCCCCCGACGACCAGCTCGCGCGCGTCGCCGAGGCGGAGACCTGGGCGGTGCTCGTGCAGGACGAGGCGAGGTTCGAGGCGCTCCTCGACGGCGTGCTCGCCTTCGACGTCGGCAAGGACCCCTCCCGCGCGCCCGAGAACGCGATCGCGAAGCGGCGCGCGAAGCAGCTCCTCGAGCGGAAGGCGCGGCTGTTCTGAGCCGCCGAGCCCATGTCCATCCCCCGGATCGCCCTCGCCGCCCTCGCCCTCGCGCTCGCCGGGTGCCCCCCGCGCGCGCCGCCGCCGGACCTCTCGCTCGATCCGGCGGAACTCCTCGCGCAGGTCCGCGCCGCGCAGGAGCGGACGCGGAGCGTGCGCGGGGAGGTTCGGGTCCGGATCGAGGCGCGCGGCTTCTCCGGCACCGTCCCCGCCCTCGTGGCGGCCGAGAAGCCCGACCGGCTCCTCGTCCGGACGGTGGACTTCTTCGGGAACACCGTCTCGGTGCTGGCGGCGGCGGACGGAGCGCTCTCGCTCTACGATGCGCGCGAGCGGGTCCTGTACCGGGGCGCGGCCACGGCCGAGAACCTCGCGCGCCTCGTCCCGGTCCCGCTGTCGCCCGCCGACCTCGCGGTCATCCTCTGCGGGACGGCGCCGCTCCTCGCCGGCGAGCCCGTGTCCGCCGACCCGGGACGCGGGTTCGTGACCCTCGCGCTCGAGGGAGGCGGCCGCCGGCAGGCGCTCCGGATCGGCCCGGGGGCCGCGATCCTGCGCTCGTCGCTCCGCGCCGGCGGCGCGGACGGCGCGGGGACGTACGACCTCGCCTTCGGCGGGTTCGATCGCCTGGAGGGTCGCCGCTTCCCGGCGGACGTCTCGCTCGCGGCCGAGGCGCCGCGCGTCCGGATGTCGCTCGCCTGGGTGGACCTCGAGCCGGACGCGGCGCTCGATCGCGCCATCTTCTCCCCGCCGCCGCCGCGCGGGGCGCGGATCGTGGACCTCGCGGACGCCGCGCCGCCCGCCGGGCTCTTCCCGCAGGCGGGCCGCCCCGGGGAATGACGGGAGACGGCCGGACGTTCGCGCGGGGAGCCGGCCGCGCGCGAGGGCCGGCCCGGGGTTAGACTCCCCGCCTCGATCGGAGAGCGCACCTTGGACACGAGCTTCGTCGGAATCCTGAAGGCCGGCAGCGCGTCGATGTGGATCATCGCCGCCTGCTCCGTGATCGCCCTCGCCGTCGCGATCGAGCGGGCCCTCGTGCTCTGGGGGTTCTCCGAGCGGGCGCGGACGCTCGCCGACGCCGTGACGCGGGCGCTCTACCGCGGCGATCTCGACGACGCGCGGGCCCAGTGCGAGCGCTCCGGATCGCCCGCCGCCGAGGTGTTCCTGGCGGCGCTCGTCGCCGCGGCGCCTCGCCCCGGGCCGCGCGGGCCGCCCCCGCAGGAGCGCATCGCGGCGGCGGTGGAGCGCCAGCGGCTCCAGGCCAACCTCAACCTGCGGCGGAACCTCTGGATCCTGGGCACGGTGGGCGCCACGGCCCCGTTCATCGGCCTCTTCGGGACCGTGGTCGGCATCATGCACGCGTTCCGGCAGATGGCGCTCAGCGGCCAGGGCGGGTTCGCGGTGGTCGCCGCCGGGATCTCCGAGGCGCTCGTCACGACCGCGGGCGGCATCGCGGTCGCGATCGAGGCGGTCGTCATCTACAACTTCCTGAACGTGCACGTCGGCAAGCTCGCCCTGCAGCTCAAGCTCCTCACCGAGGAGTACCTGGAGATCGTCCGGGAGGCGCTGCCCGCCGGAGGACCGCCGGCCGCGTCGCGGGCGGCGGGGGAGGGGTAGCCATGGCGCTCGGCGCACCGGAGCCGGACGGCGGCGATCACGAGCTCGAGTCGGTCGGCGGGATCTTCGCCGACATCAACATCACGCCGCTCACCGACATCTTCCTCGTCCTCCTCATCATCTTCATGGTGACGACCACCGCGATCGCGGAGGCGGGGAACGACGAGGGCGGGTTCAAGGTGAGCCTGCCCCGCGGCGGGAAGGGCGACGAGGCGGGGCTCGTCCGCGACCTCACCGTCGCGATCCTCGCCGACGGGCGCGCGGTCGTGGGCGGGCGCTTGCTCGACGACGCGGCGCTGGCCGCGGCGTTCTCGGACGCGCACGGTCGGAGCGCCGAGACGATCGTCCTCTTCCAGGCGGACGAGGGCGTGCCGCACGGGCGCGTCGTGCAGGTGATGGAGCTCGCCCGCCAGGCCGGCCTCGCGCGCCTCGCGATCGCGACCCGGGCCGAGTCCCGGACCGCTCCGTGATCCGCGTCAGCCGCGCCCGTCCGTGACGGTCGTCACTCGACCCGGTCCGCACGGCGGGAGTAGGATCCCGGCCGATGAACCCGAAGAAGCGGATCGGCGAGCTGCTCCTCGAGGCGGGGATCATCGACGAGACGCAGCTCAAGGCCGCGCTCGGCCACCAGCGGCAGTGGGGCGTGCGGCTCGGGCAGGCCCTCGTCGACCTGAAGCTCGCCAGCGAGGCCGACATCGTCGGTGCGCTCGCGGTGAAGTACGGGTTCGGCGTGGCGGAGCTGGGCGCGCTCGAGCCGTACGCGCTCGAGCAGGCGCTGAAGCTGCTCCCCCGCGAGTTCGCCGTCCGGAACAACGTGTTCCCGATGGCGGCGGACACGGCGAGCGTCACGGTCGCGATGAGCGATCCCACGAACCTCGCGGTGGTGGACGAGATCAGGTTCCGCACCGGCCGGAAGGTCAGGGTCTGCATCGGCGGCGACCACGAGGTGGCGGACGCCCTGAAGCGCCACTACCCCGGCGAGGCCGAGGTCGAGGCGATCGCCCTCGACCTCGACGCCGACGACGCCCAGGGCGAGGCCGTGTTCGATCCCTTCGGCGGCGGCTCGAAGGACGCGCTCGAGGCGTTCTTCTCCCCCGCCGGCGAGGCGGCCGAGCCCGCCGCCGCCGAGCCTCCTGCGCAGGAGCCCCCGCCGGCGCGGGCGGCGGCCCCGGCTCAGGCCGGGAAGGCCCCGGCCCCGGCCGCGGCGAGGCAGGCCCCGGTTCACGCGGGGACGCCGACGAGCCCGGGCCTGCGCGCCGTTGCGGCGGCCCCGCCCCCCGCGTCGGGCCCCGCGCCGGCGGCCGCGCACCCCCGGCCGGCCCCCGCCGCGAGGGCCCCGGCCGCGCCCGCGCCGCGCTCCGCGGCCGCGCCGCCCGCGAGCGCGCGGGCCGCTCCCGCCGCCCGGCCCGCCGCGCCGGCCCCGCCGAGCCGGGTCGAGCTCGAGCTGGAGGAGCGCGCGCCGGAGGCGCCGCGAAAGGCGCCGCCGGAGGAGCCGCAGGAGGGGCCGCAGGAGGGCACCGCCGACTTCACGCTCACCGAGGAGGTGACCGGGAGCGGCCTCCTCATCCCCGCGCCGGAGGAGGAGGGGCCGCCCGCGGCCGGCCCCACCCCCGAGGCGGGGCTCACCCCGCGCGAGGCCGAGGTCCTCCGCGCGCTCGAGCGGCTCGCCGGCGGCGCCCACGCGGAGCCGGAGATCCTGCGCCCCGCACAGGCGATGGCGGCGCTCGCGCTCCTGCTCGTGCGCAAGGGGATCGTCACGGAGCAGGAGCTGCTCGCGGCCATCTCCGGCGAGTGACCCCGCTCGCTCAGTTCACGGTGCCGGGGACGACCAGCGCGAACGGCGCGATCCGCGCGTCGAAGGTCGAGCCGTCGGCGCGGACCATCCGGTAGGTCCCGCGCATCGAGCCGTGCGGGGTCCGGAGGACGCAGAAGCTCGTGTACTCGAACTGCTCGCCGGGCGCGAGGTGCGGCTGGTGGCCGACGACGCCGTCCCCGACGACCTCCTCCCGCGCGCCGTTCGCGTCGGTGATGATCCAGTGGCGCGAGAGGAGCTGCGCCGGGGCCTCGCCCTCGTTCGCGACGCGGACCGTGTAGGCGAAGAGCCAGCGCCCCAGGGAGGGCTCGGAGCGGTCGGGGCGGAAGGCGCCCTTCACGGTGACGCGGATGCCGTCGGTGAGGGCGCTCGACACGGTCCGGTCATAACCGGCGCGGCGCGGGGGCGCACGGCCGCGGGGCTGCGGGCGCGCTATGCTGGGGCGATGGAAGAGAAGCTCGCGCGGATCCTCGAGGGCGTGCGCGGCCGGAGCGGGAGGGTGGTCGTGCTCACCGGGGCCGGCATCTCCGCCGAGAGCGGGATCCCCACCTTCCGCGGCGCGGAGGGCTACTGGGTCGTCGGCTCCCGGAACTACATGCCGCAGGAGATGGCGACGAGCGAGATGTTCGAGCGGGCACCGGACGAGGTGTGGCGCTGGTACCTGTACCGGTTCGGGGTCTGCGGCGGCGCACGGCCCAACGCGGGGCACGAGGCCCTCGTCGCGCTGGAGACCGCCCTCGCCGACCGCTTCACCCTCGTCACCCAGAACATCGACGGCCTCCACCGCCGCGCCGGCTCGCGGCGGGTGTTCTGCATCCACGGCGACGCGGCCTACGTGCGCTGCGCCGCCGGGTGCGGCCTGGGGGTGGTGGACCTCCCGCCCGGCCTCGTCCCGCGGGGCGACGGCAAGCTCACGGCGGAGGAGCGGAGGACCCTCACCTGCCCGCGCTGCCGGGGGTGGCTCCGCCCGCACGTCCTCTGGTTCGACGAGTACTACGACGAGGAGCACTACCGGATGGACTCCGCGCTCCGCGCGGCGGGCGCGACGGACCTCCTCCTCGTCGTCGGGACGAGCGGGGCGACGAACCTGCCGATGCAGATCGGGCAGCTCGTGTTCCGCCGCGGGGCCGCCCTGGTGGACGTGAACCCCGAGGAGAACCCCTTCGCCGAGCTGGCGTCGCGGTCGCACGCCGGGTTCTTCGCGCGCGGGAGCGCCTGCGAGCGCCTGCCGGCCATCGTGCGGGCGCTCGCTCCCTGAGGGGCGCCGGGCTCAGCGGTCGAGGGCGATCTCGACCGCGCGCACCTCGCCGGACGCGACGCGCAGCTCGACCTCGCCGCGCCGCCCGTCGTCCGCGCGGACGGCGAGCCGGAGCCGCTCGGCGGGGAGGTCGCCGAGCTCGAACCGGTCGCCCGCGAAGCGGTGCACGTCCACGGTGCGCCAGGCGGCGGGCGAGGGCTGGGAGGCGACCTCGAGCGTGAAGGCCGAGACGGCCCGCCGGCCCGAGCGGACCCGCCCCTGCACCGCCCCGCCCGGCGCGAGCCTCACCGGCACGGTCCCGGACGCGGGGAGGTCCACCGTCGCCGCGCCGGCGCGCCCGCCGTTCCGGGCGCGGATGGCGACCCGACGGCCCGCGACGCCCATCTCCCGCCCGAGCACCACCCGCCCGTCCTCGCCCGCCGAGGTGGCGAAGGCGATCGCGGCGTCGTCTGGGCGGGAGAGCGTCACCACCGCGCCCGGCGAGGGCGCGCCGCCCGGCTCGAGGACGAGGATCTCGACGCCCTCCTCGGGCACGGCGCTCGCCGGCGCGAGGTCGAGGCGGGACGTCGCCCCCGCCTCGACGCGCGCGAACGCGGGCGCGACGCGCAGGTCCGTGCGGGCCGCCTCGGCCGGCGCGGCGTGGACGCGGTACTCGCCCGCGGGGAGCGCGAGGGCGTAGTTCCCCGACGCGTCCGCCGCGGCGCGCGCGACCTGGAGCGTGCCCGGGCCGGCTCGCATCGGGACGGCGATGACCGTCGTCCCCGCGGGAGGCGGCTGGCCGTCCCGCCGCACGCGGCCGGAGAGCCGTCCCGCCTCGGGGAGGAGGAGGTCGGCGCGGCTCGCGCGACCCTCCTGCACGCGGACGGCGCGCGACGCGCCGATCGCCACGCCGTCCTGCCGCGCGACGATCTCGGCGCGGCCGGCCTCGAGCCCGTCGATCCGCCACGCCCCGTCGAACCCGGTGCGGGCCTCGAGCGGCGCCGCCGCGAGGCCGTCGCCGCGCCGGACGGCCTGGACGCGCACGCCCGCGAGCGCCCGGCCCGCGAGGTCCGCGACCGTCCCCTCGGCGGCGCCGGTCCCGGCGAGCGCCAGCCGGAGCGGGAAGCGTGCTCCCGGGGCGAGCGAGAGGCCCGCGACCAGGCCGGGCGTGAGGCCGGGCGCGGAGGCGCGCGCGTCGAAGGCGTCCGCCGGGAGGCCGGTCAGCCGGAAGCGGCCGGACGCGTCCGCTCGCGCGCGCGCGGCGATCTCGCCGGTCTCGTGCGGGAAGAGGGCGACCTCGGCGCCGGGGACGGGCCTGCCGGACGCGGCGAGGACCACCTCGCCCTCGATCGTCGCGTCCGGTCCGAGCCGCAGCTCGACCTCGCCCGCGGTCGCGCCCGCCGCGACGGCGATCGGGGACGCCGCCGCCGCCCGATCCCCGAGCGCGGCGTGCACGCGGTAGCTCCCGGCGGGCGCCAGGAGCGCGAACCGGCCGTCGGGGCCACAAGTAGCGCGGGCGCCGTGGTCCGCGGACGCCGCGAGGACCGCGGCGCCGGCCGCGGGGCGGCCGCCCTCCAGGACGATCCCCTCGATCCGGCCGAGCGGCTCGAGCGCGACGGAGAGCGCGTCGGAGGGCACCGGGACGCGCGGGCGCAGCAGGGGGTGGAACCCGGGCGCGTCCACCGCGACGGCATAGGTGCCCGGCGCGAGCCCCTCCGCGCGGAAGGCCCCCGAGGGCCCGGTCTCGGCGAGCGCGGTCTCCTCCGCCGGCGCGGAGGGCGGCTCGAAGCCGGGCCAGCGGCTCACCACCGGCATGACGCGCAGGCGCGCGCCAGCGACGGGCCCGCCCTGCCGGGCGACGACCCGTCCGTCGAGCGCGCCCGCCGGCTCGAGCGCCACCTCCGCGCGCGTGACCTCCTCGCCGGCGTGCCGCACGGCCTCGGCGCGCGCGGGCGCGAGGCCGGCGGCGCGCGCGGCGACGAGGTACGCCCCGGGCCGCGCGAAGAGGCGGGCGACGCCGTCCGCGGCCGTGCGCGCCTCGCCGGCCAGGCCCCAGCCGCCGCCCGCAGCGGCGGCGTAGAGGCGCACCGCCGCCGCGGCCTGCGGCTCGCCGCCGGCGGTGACGCGCACCTCCAGGACGCCGTCGGCCGCCGTGGCGGGCGGATCGAGGGGCGGCGTCGCGGCGGCCGCCGGCACGGGCGGGGCGGGCACCGCCGCGGGAGCGCTCACCTCGCCCTCGCGCGGGAACTGGGCGACGACGAAGGCGGCGGCGAGCGCCGCGGCGCCGAAGATGCCGCCGATGAGGGCGAGGGGACGGACGCGCATGGTGAACCTCCGGAGGCGGCAGCGTAGACCGCCCCGGACGTTCCGGGCAGGGCCCAAGCGGGCAGCGCGCGGCGGCCCGTCAGGTGAGGACGATCTTGGCGATCTCGGGGGGCGAGCCGAGGCGCAGCGGCGGCCCCCAGTAGCCGGCGCCGCGCGAGACGAAGATCTGCCCGGCGCGCCCGTCCTCGTCGTGCCGGTAGAGCCCGGCGAGGTAGGGGTAGATGGCCCCGACGAGCAGGTTGAAGGGGAAGATCTGCCCGCCGTGGGTGTGGCCCGAGATCTGGAGCTCGACGCCTGCCCGGACCGCCTCGCCGACGCCGCGCGGCTGGTGGGCGAGCAGGACGAGGCTGCGATCCGGATCTCGCCCGCCCAGGGCGCGGTCGAGGCGGGGGCCGTGATCGCCGCCGAACCGGCCGGCGCTCCAGTCGTCCACGCCGGCGAGGTCGATCGAGGCCCCCGCGTCGCCGATGGTGACGCGCTCGTTCCGGAGCACGCGGAGACCGAGCCGGCGGAGCTCCGCGATCCACTCGTCGGCGCCCGAGTAGTACTCGTGGTTGCCGGTGACGAAGAAGACCCCGTGGCGCGCCTCGAGCCGCCCGAGGTGGGCGATGGCGCGTCCGAGATCCCGCACCGAGCCGTCCACCAGGTCGCCCGTGACGGCGACGACGTCGGGGCGCAGCGCGTTCGTCTGATCGACGATGCGCCGCACCTCGCGCTCGCCGATGGTGGGGCCGACGTGGAGATCGGTGATCTGCGCGAGGGTGAGGCCGGAGAGGGCCGGGGGCAGCCGCTCGAGCTTCACCGGAACCTCCGTCACCTGGACCGGGCCGGTCGCGCTCCGGAACGCGAGCGACGCCGCGCCGGCCGTCGCGGCGACGGCGGTCCCGGCGATCGCGCGGGCGACGAAGAGCCGGCGGCCGGGGTCGGCGGGCGGATCCGGGCGCGCGCGGATCCAGTCGGCGAGCCACGCGCCGCCGTGAGAGAGGAGGCGCACGAGGTCGAGCGCGGCGACCGCGCAGAGGAGCAGGAAGGCGATGCCGAGCCAGCCGAAGGCGACGGCGGGGAGGAGGCGCGCGAACGGGCGCGGCGCGAGCCGGAGCGCCGCCATGCCGACCGGCATCGCGAAGGCGAGGACGACGAGCGCGACCCCGGCGACGCGGCGCCAGGGGTCCTGCAGGCCGGGATCGCGCACCAGCCGCACCCACAGGTACCCGTGCATTCCGCCGAGGACCGCGACGCTGACGAGGACGAAGACGAGCAACGACAGGGTGGAGCGCGACACGCCCGGAGCACATAACCCCGTTCCGGGCTGGCCGCCAGGGCGGAGATCCTCCCGCCACCCGTCGCGGCGCGCCTGACGGCCGATCCTGATCCGCGAACGAAGCTCGGGGAGGGGCAGCGCCCCTCCCCGCCCCCGTGCGAATGGGGCTGAACGAGGGCGCGAGTCGCGATGCGAAGAGCATCGCGACTCGCGAACCCTCGTTCAGCGCCAGGCCACCATCTGGAGCTCGGACCAGCGCCGCACGAGCTCGGCGCGGCGGGCCGCGTACCAGCGCTCGAACTTGCGGACCTTGCCCGGGCGCCGCCCATACTCCGCGTAGAAGCGGGCGCGCGCGGCGTCGAGGGAACGCAGCTCCGCGCGCACCGCGCGGAGCTCGCGCGCGCGCCAGCCGTGGTCGCGCCAGACCCTCGGGGCGGGCTGCGGAGCGTAGGGCGCCGGGTAGGCGGCGTACGGGTGCTGCGCCGCGGGGTAGGCGCCGGGCAGGTACGGCTGCTGCGCCGCGGGGTAGGCGTCGGGCAGGTAGGGCTGCTGCGCCGCGGGGTAGGCGCCGGGCGTCGCCCAGCCGGACGCGCGGCCGTCGCGGTCGTGGTCGCAGTCTTCGGCCGAGGCGGCAGCGGGGATGGACGAGGCGAGAGCGGCGGCGAGCACGAGCTTCGAGAGGCGGGTCTTCATGTTTCCTCCGGTGTGGCTTCCCTCCACGCCGGAGAGACGGCCGCGCCGTCCCCGCTATTCAGCCCGTCCGCGCCGGGGCCCGCTCGGGGAGGAGGTCGAGCTTCGCCGCGACGATGAAGTCGTTCTCCGAGAGGCCGCCGACCGCGTGGGTCCAGAGCGTCACGTCCACGGTGTTCCAGTGGACGGTGAAGTCCGGGTGGTGCCCCTCCGCCTCGGCGAGCGCCGCGAGCGCGTTCACGAACCGCATCGCCTCGACGAAGTCCTTGAACCGGTAATGCTTGTGGAGGCGGGTCTTCCCCTCCTGCGGGTCCCAGCCGTCGAGCGACCGGAGCGCCTCGTCCACCTCGGCCGGCGTCTTCCTCGGCACGCCGCCCTCGCAGGGCACGCACCTCTTCTTCGCGAAGTCCATGCCGGATGGGTGCGCGGCGGCCGGCCCCTCCGCAAGCTTCTCGCGGGGCGGGCCGCCCGGGCCCGCCCGGGTTATCCTCCCGGGCGAATGGAACGGACCTTCCTCGCGCTCGGGGCGATCTCGGCGGCGATCTCGGTGGCGGCGGGGGCGTTCGGCGCCCACGGCCTCAAGGCCCGGCTCGGGCCGGACCTCCTCGCCGTCTTCGAGACCGGCGCGCGCTACCAGATGTACCACGCGATCGGGCTCTGCCTCGCCGCGTGGGCGGCGTCGCGCTTCCCCGGCCCCGCCGCGGCCTGGTCCGGCTGGCTCTTCCTCGCCGGGACGGCGCTCTTCTCCGGGAGCCTCTACGCGCTCGCGCTCACCGGCGTGCGCGCGCTCGGGGCGGTGACGCCGCTCGGCGGCGTCGCGTTCATCGCGGGCTGGATCGCGCTCGCCGTCGCGGCGCTCCGCCGCTGATACCGGGGCGCCCGCGCCCGGGCGGGCCGTGGCAGACTACGCCCGCCATGGCCGCGCCGCGCTACCCACCCCAGGTCAAGTACATCGTGGGCAACGAGGCCTGCGAGCGCTTCTCGTTCTACGGGATGGCCTCGATCCTCGTCCTCTACATGAACGAGCACCTGCTCTACCCGGAGCGGGACGCGAAGGCCTACTACCACTACTTCTTCATGGCGTCGTACCTCACGCCGCTCGTGGGCGGGTGGATCGCCGACCGCTTCCTCGGGCGGTACCGGACGATCCTCTGGATCTCCTTCGCGTACGTCCTCGGCCACGGGGTGCTCGCGCTCTGGGAGACGCGCACCGGGCTCGTGGTCGGCCTCGCGCTCATCGCCGCCGGGGCGGGCGGCATCAAGCCCTGCGTCTCGGCGTTCGTCGGGGACCAGTTCGGGGAAGCGGAGCGGCCGCTCCTGCAGCGGATCTACGGCTGGTTCTACTGGGTCATCAACCTCGGCTCGGGGACCTCGAAGCTCCTCGTCCCGGTCCTCCTCGTCGTGGCCGGCCCGTCGGTCGCGTTCGCGCTGCCCGGGGTCCTCATGGCGATCGCCCTCGCCGTCTTCTGGGCGGGGCGCCGTCACTACCTGTCCGCGCCCCCGTCCGGCCCGAACCCGCACGGCTTCCTCCACGTCGTGGAGCACGCGCTGCGCCGGCTCGGCACCGGCCGCCCGGGCCAGCACTGGCTCGACGGCGCGCGCGAGCGCCACCCCGCGGAGGCGGTCGAGGGCGCGAAGGCCGTCCTGCGGATCATGGGCGTCTTCGCCGCGGTGACGCTCTTCTGGGCGCTCTTCGACCAGAAGGGATCGTCGTGGGTGTTCCAGGCGCGCCAGATGGATCTCACGCTCGCGGGGAGGCAGCTCTCCCCCGCGCAGCTCCAGGCCTTGAACCCGTTCCTCGTCCTCCTCCTCGTCCCGCTCTTCACCTGGGTGCTCTTCCCGCTGCTCGAGCGCCGCGGCGTCTCGCCCGCCCCCCTGCGGAAGATGTCGTGGGGGATGTTCGTGACGGTGCTCTCCTTCGTCGCGGCGGCCGTCGTGCAGACGCTCATCGACGCGGGGCAGGCCCCGCACGCGCTCTGGCAGATCCCGCAGTACGTCCTCCTCACCACCGGCGAGGTGCTCGTCTCGGTCACCGGCCTCGAGTTCAGCTACACGCAGGCGCCGCGGTCGATGCGGAGCACCATCATGTCGATCTGGTTCCTGACGGTGTTCCTCGGGAACCTCCTCACCGCGCTCGTGACGGATCTCGTCCGGCTGGAGGGGGCGGCGTACTTCTGGCTCTTCGCCCTGCTGATGCTGGCCGCGGCGGTCGTCTTCCGCGCCGTGGCGGCCCGCTATCGCGCCGCGCCGGCGCCGATCGGCTCCGCGGGGTAGTAAGGGGAGGTCGCCGATCCGGCGGTGGTGGGGCGCGGTGTGGGTGGCGCACGCGTCCCCCCGGCGCGCGACGGGCGGGGCGCGAAGGATGGTGCTAGCGTCCCCGTGGACCCTGGGGTTTTGGAGACGCAGCAGGATTGGCCTAGAATGAGCCCCGGGGGTGGGCAGGATCCTTGCTGGAGCGGAACGGCATGTCGCGCACCACGATCATCGGTCTCGTCGCGGTCCTCTCGCTCGGCGGGTGCGCCAGCCCGAGCGCCTCGAAGTACTCGCACACCCCGCAGACGCAGGTCGTCGTGAAGGGCGGGAAGAAGAAGCCCGCCCAGGCGAACTTCCGCGTGAGCCCCGAGGAGTCGACGCGGACCGGCGCGGGCGGCGGCACGTCCGAGAAGTAGCCCCCTCCTCCCCGGCCGAGCCCTCCGCGCCCGCGGCGGGCCGGAGCCCCCGGGCAAAGTGAAGCCGTCGCGTTCGACGGGCCCACCCCGATGCTGGACGTGCGGGTGAACCTGTTCGTCGAGCGCGAGTCGCAGAAG
>Ga0209797_10001414_pt1 | contig 12023 bp, 5 predicted proteins | sample DOMMetBare3Fresh_2_FD_187472 | JGI IMG/M metagenome (GOLD analysis project Ga0209797, IMG submission 187472) | Wetland sediment microbial communities from St. Louis River estuary, USA, under dissolved organic matter induced mercury methylation -... | ecosystem: Environmental > Aquatic >...
TCCTTGCAGAATAAGATTATGAACTTCAATGTTAGAAGAAGAAGCTGCACTGGATGGAGATGTAAGTAGCTTTAACTTTAATTGCATTACTACTGCTCCTGCAATTTCATCCTGTAATTTAAAAAGACTTTCTAAATCACGATCATAGGTTTCGCTCCACAAATGTGTGCCGTCAGTTGCTCTTATTAATTGGGCTGTTACACGAATTTTATTTCCATCTTTGCGAACGCTGCCTTCTAAAATATGTGCAACACCTAATTTTTGGGAAATACTTCGTAAGTCTTCATTTTTTCCTTTGAAAGAAAAAGAAGAAGTACGACCAATCACTTTCAGTTCCGGAATTTTTGCCAGCAGATTCAGTAATTCTTCACTCAGTCCATCAGAGAAATATTCCTGGTCTTTGGCGGCACTCATATCAACAAAGGGAAGTACTGCAATTGATTTATCAGAAGCCGAATCATTCTTTGCAAAGAAATTTTTATAAATAAAAAATGATGCAACAACTATTATAATGAATGAAAGAGCTGCAATAATATTTCGCTTCCTAACATTTTTCTTTTTTAGTTTTCCTTCCATCTTTTTCCGCTGCGGTACAAACAATCCTTCATTGGTCAGTGCAAACACTTCCATTGGCTTACCCACATTCTTAAAATCAAAATGTCCGAGTGATACAGTTGTAACGGAAGCATTGTTCTTTATCTTATCATGAACTTCTTCGGAAATAAGAATTGTATTTTCCTGCCCCAGCGACTGAACCCTTGAGGCTACATTCACGCCATCACCCAACGCTTTTGCATCTTCAAAAAAAACTTCGCCAATATGTAAACCAATTCGAAGGGGAACTACGGGTTCTGTTTTCAAATCTTTTTGTACGGCTAAGGAACAATTAACCGCATCGGTGGCACTGGAAAAAATACATAGACTTCCATCGCCGTAATAATTCAAGACCTGGCCATTAAAATGTGTGACCCATTTTTCAAGAGTGGCATTATAATGTTTGATGACCGCCACTGCTTTCTCTTCATCCTTCTGCATCATGGCCGTGTACCCGACAATATCGGTGAACATGATGGCGGCAAGCTGACGGGATTGGGACATTTTTATTTTTTTTCTATTTGCAAATTGAGTTTTTTAATAGAGCCGTAGGCTCGAATCTTTTTATAACAACGGGTTTTAACCCGTTGTTTAACTCCTGGCTTTAGAAAGAGTGTCTTCGGCACGGTACATATAATTATGCGTCGAACCTACAGTTCTCATTTTTATTTTCTTATTTCTTGTCAACGGACTGAAGTCCTTTGTTACAATATTTGACGAGGCTACGCCTCTGTTGTTCTTTAAAAATCAAAAGCTTTCTTTTCATCCTTACTCACAAGTGACGTATAACCGACTATATCAGTAAATCCGCCTTCGCTTCAGCTTCGGTGGACAGGCATGATGGCGGCAAGCTGGCGGGATTGTGACATGAAAAATTTAATATAATTTATTCAGGGTATTTCAGTCTTTTTAAATAAGGTTTAAAGCGGGGGTCTGTTCGTACAAATTGTGTAAATGGCCAGTATTTCATAGAAAAAAGTGAACCATCACGATGTGCAATTCCTTCTTCTAAATATTCAATTGCCTTATCATAATTTTTTAAATGATAAGCACACACATACATTCCCGAAATAAAACCAGATTGTGAAAGCATGATGAGTTCATCCATTATTTTTTGTGATTCGGATATTTTCCCTACCATAGAATAAATGCAAGAAAGTTCCACCAGTATCCACGGATGCCTTGAAGAATATAAAGCAGATTTTTTAAATGCTTCAATAGCTTCATCATATCTATTCAGCATCATCAGGCTTATTCCAAATGTCCGGTATCCTGGGAATGAAGCCGGATCCAATTCAATAGCCTTTTTTGAAGCTTCCAGGGCTTCTTCATATTTACCTGCATTTATATACACAACTGCTAAAACATGATGGGATATTGATACAAATGGCTCCAGTAGTTCCGCAGCTTTTTTTGCCAGTCTTATACTCTCTACAAAATCACCTTCCACGAAAGATAAATAATAACTATACCAATAATGAGCAGGTGCATAGTTAGGATTTATATCAAAAGCCAGTTTAAATTTCTTTTTTGCCTCTTCCCAATTCCAATCGTAAATAGCATTTATAAATGCAAGCGTAGTATACGCTTCAACATTGACAGCATCCAAAGCCAAAGCTTTTTCAGCATTCAGTTTTGCTTTTGGCATTGCCTCATGTGATGGAATAATGCTGTAAAAACCAAGTATTGAATATGAATCTGCAATGCCAACATAAGCCAATACAAACTTCGGATCTTTTTCAGCCGCCTGCTGAAAGTATTCAAGCCCTTTAAAAATATTTACTCCCCTTTTATTAAAATAATACCGGCCTTTTAAATACAGATCGTAAGCTTCATGGTCTTCTGTGGGGTTCTTAACTATTACGGCTTTTTCATCTTCCAGTAAAGAAACTTTTAATTTTTCTGTGATTACCATGGCAATCTCATCCTGTATTGCAAAGACATCATCAATTTCCCTGTCATATCTTTCAGACCAGAGGTGAAAACCGTTTTCAACATTAATTAACTGAACAGTTATTCTGAGCTTATTTCCCTGTTTACGTACGCTGCCTTCCATGATTGTACGCACATTTAATTTTTCGCCAATTTCACGTAAGTCCATGCTTTTTCCTTTGAAGTGAAATGACGAAGTTCTTCCGGCAACTCTCAATTCTTTTAAATGAGCCAGCGAGTTGATGATTTCCTCAGAAATACCATCACTGAAATACTCCTGTTCCGGATCATTGCTCATATTTACAAATGGTAAAACAGCCACACTTTTTTCAGGTGTTTTTCCAATTGTTTCAAATACCGTTACCGGAACATCTGCTTCTTTAGTTCCATCAGGTCCGTCTACAATTTTTGTCTGATAAATTATCACTTCATATATCCTTACAGGTTCTTTTACATTCTTCAATGTTTCCTGCATAATAAATCTTGTATGAATATCTTTTTTATTAGATATATTATTTTGTACCGATTCGGAAATATAAATGCAACCCGGTTTTGCAATAGCTTGAATTCTTGAAGCAATATTTACCCCATCACCAAACACATCTTCATTTTCAAAAACAACTTCACCTAAGTGAATGCCTATACGTAATTGAAAATCTTTTACTTTATTACATTCTTCCTGGATTTTTATAGCAGCATTTACTGCATCTGAAACAGTACTGAAGCTGGCCATCACACCATCACCGAGTTCTTTTATCCACCGGCCAATGAATTGCTCAATGATTGGTTTTTGTAATTCCCTGTTTTTTTTAAGTAACTCAAAGGCCTTTTTTTCATCATTCCCCATTAAAGCCGTGTACCCGACAATATCGGTAAACATGATGGCAGCTAACTGGCGGGATTGGGACATTTACTACAAAATTATTTTTGAAGGTAAAGAAAATTAACTTCCTTTCACTAACAATAAACTACCCTGTTTATTGGGCGTTGTAATAAGTAGATTTTTATGTTATTAAAGAAAGAATTATTTTTGGATACCAACCCTTTGATGTAAGCCACCCGGCATTTTAACTTCCTTCATAATTCCTTTTAAAAACCCACATTCTATTTCTTTGGTGAACATTTTTTATTAATGAAACAAGTATTATTTTTTTTCTTGTTACAAAGTTTAATTCCAGGTAAACTAAACAGCCAGTCATTTACCATGGATGATCTGCTTAGTTTGCCAAATCTTACCGCAAAGAATATTGATCCATTTATGAATAAGAACGGGTATTCATCCCGTTCCTCTGGTTCATATAACGAATTGATGACAACCAGTTATTTTGAAAAAATAAAAAAGAATAATAAAGATACACTGAATAGAAGGAGCATTGATATCTACAAAAAGGGGGATAAAAAATGTTTCGCTTTTCACACTTCTTCTTTAACTGAATATTCAGATGGGCAAAAAAAAATAATGCAGGCTGGGTTTTACTATGATGAAAAACTGGATATGAGCAAAGCCCCTTTGGTGCTTTTTCAGAAGAAAAATATAACAATTGAAACTTTTTCTGAAATTGAAGATGGAGTTCCTTCATATACATTTTTATTGAAGAAGAAAGAAATGCCGGTGCCTGATTCAATCCGGTATGCAGAAGATCTTTTAAAATTTGACTCACATGAATACCTGGTTAGTTTTTTCGGAACTGCCAATGTTAAAAAAGATAATTATTATTTTTCTGAAAAAGAGTTTAAGAAATGTTCTGTGATATTTGGCAATAGTAGTCACCAGGCTGTTTTTATATGGGATGATGAAAATAATTATAACCAGCTTTCTTGTGTTTTAATCAGTAATGTTATTCTAACTGAAAGTGCAAAAAAATTTGACGGAATTATCGGAATCAACGAATGGGAATTAACTAACGGCATTTACCCGGGCATGGGAATTAAAGAACTACTAAAGATTAATGGGGCTGATTTTGAAATATTCGGGAACCAATCAGAAATGGCCCTGGTGGTAAAGGAGGGAGGCAATGGCAAAATTGATTTTAAAAAAATGCTTATTACTCTCAGCTGCAGTAATTGTAACGATAAAAAAATTTTTAATACATCCTTTGTCAATGCGATGGATATAGCAGGGGAAAATCTTCCGGTATATGTTTATAACATTATAATTTTTCCTGAAAATAAAAAACGAAAATTATTTTAATATCAACAGGTCGATACGACCAGGTATAAGAAATTTACCCCGCGATTATTATTTACTCATCATCTCTTCCACACCAGACCAATTTTCAGGAACACCCGTCTTAAGGTACTTGACTGTGTTTTCCATAAAGAAGCTGGCTGTTTTATCATCCGGATCAATTTCTAATACAGATTGAAAAGCCTGTAATGCATTTTCAAATTGCTGTTCCTTATAAAAATTCATTGCCGCTTTGAAATCCTCCTGTGTTTTTATCTTTTTTTCAAGTATATCTTCAGTATAACCGTTTACGCATTCTATTATACTCAGGTGATTATTTTTTCCTTTCAACTGAACTTTGCCCAGTTGACGCAGAAGATATTTATTTTGATCACTAACCTGGCGGAGGGTTTCGCCACTTAATAATAATGGGGATCTGTAATATTTTGTAAGGCTTTCAATTCTCGCAGCCGTATTTACAGTATCTGAAATAGTCGCAGCATCTAAACGATGTTCATCGCCGGTAATACCCATAATCAGTGACCCCGTATGCATTCCGATACCCGCTTTAATAATTGGCAGGCCTTCAGATTGTCTTTCCAGGTTTAAATCATGAACAGCTTTTTGCATAGAGATAGCTGCTTTCAATGCATCTTCAGGATGGCGGGGAAATATTGCCATAATGGAATCACCAAGATATTGGTTGATGAAACCATGTTGTGAACGAATAATGGGACCCAGCCTTTCGTTAAAAGATGAAACAAACTGGAAATTCTCCTGGGGAGTCATTTTTTCTGAGAGAGAAGTGAAGTCCCTTATGTCAGTAAATAAAACTGTGACAATTTTTTCTGCAAGGTCACCAAGTCTTAAATCCGTTAATGCTTCTTTGCCAAGCAAACTGATGAATTCGTTAGGAACAAATTTTTTAGTCACTGCATGTATAGCCAGCATAGCTTCTTCTCTTTCCCGAACTTCCCGGATGTTTTTTTCGTACAGCATAGCGCTTTCTATTGCTGTGGATGATTGAAGGGCCAGGGTAACAAGTAGTTTAAGATGGGCAGCGGAATATTGTTCAGCTTCTTTGCCGGCAAGTATAATGGCCCCCATAATCCGGTGCTTAACTTTCATAGCTGCATAAATCACGGAGTGTACATCGTTTTCAATAATTCCTTTTTCTTTCAATACAGACATATCGCTCATAATTTCCGACTGACCGCTTAACCCGATTTTTAGAAGAATGGCACTGTTGGTACGGAGTTTTTCTTCATTAAAAAGCGGATCTCCCGACATGGCGGGTATCATTAATTTCTTATTCTTTTCGTCCCATAATACGATTGCACCACTATTTGATGGAATGGAATGTATAGCCTGCTCGAGTGTAAACCCCGCAATGATATCCGGATCTATTGTCTCTGTAAGTTTTTCAGAAAAATTATAGATAACATTCAGCTCCTGGTACAAATTCAAAACCTCTGTTCCCAGTTTTTTTTTCTCAGATTCTTTTTTCAGCATTAAAGCTAATAGCCGGGCAATTGTTGCTGCATGAGAATCTCCTTTTACCCAACCTGAAATTTCTTCATCAAGTGTTACGGGGAAAGTATGTTGATGATCGGGAGAAATGGCTCCAAATAAAATATTGTTCTGATTGTCTTCAACTACTATTTCTGCATTCGTCATTTCTTTCCATGCCTGCAACCATGCGGTTGTTTCACTTTTTTTACCAAGCAAGGATTTTAAGGTCGGTTGAGCCATAATTTTTTTATATACTGGTATTCATTACCAATTATTTTTTCTGATTACTTCGAAATTTTCATGGCTTATGCAATTCCTAAAACCTCACGAGCCTTTTCCAGCAACACTTCGGGATCAAAAGGTTTGGTCATATATACATCAGCGCCGACATCGAGTCCTTTTTGCCTGTCAGTTTCCTGTCCTTTAGCGGTCAGTAATACAATAAAAACATTTTCCAGTCCCAATTCTTTTTTTACCCGGCGGCATACTTCCATGCCATTCATTTTTGGCATCATCACATCCAGGAAAACTAACTGTGGATTTTCTTTTTGTATAATGTCGAGTGCTATCTCTCCATTCTCTGCTGTTAAAAATTCCACACCCTCATCTTCCAGTTCTTCCAGTGTTTGACCGATAAGCATGCGGATATGTGCTTCGTCATCTACAATTAAAATCTTTTGTTCCATTAGGTTTTTATTTTTTTAAAAATTGTTAGTTATAAGCCTGAGAAAAATATTTTCTAAAACTGTTGATTTATTTTTCAACCAGTTCATTTTTTTGATCTCGTAGCTCGAAGCTAACAGCTCACAGCTTTTCTCTATTGATACACTACAAACAAAACATTCTCTAATCCTTTTTCAAACCGCAATGTTTGTACAAGATCCTGTTTGCCTGAAAGCAACGAATTTATTATGATAATATCCGGCAGACTGGAAATAGCAGTGCTCACCAGTTCTTTTTCTTTTGATTCCGATACTTCATAACCTTTTGCTTTAAGTACATCTGAAAGCGTTTTTACTGCATCCGTGTCTTCATCTACAATCAATACTTTCTTTCTGGAATTACCCTGTTCCAGCAAACTGCCGACTTCTGAAAACAAAAGCCCGGTATCAATTGGTTTGGTCAGATACCTGTCCACACCAATTCTGAAACCTCTTGCTTTATCCTGTACAACAGATAATACAATAATAGGTATATCCATAGTGTTTGGATCATTTTTTAAAACGGCGGCTACATCAAAGCCATTCATTTCCGGCATCATGATATCAAGAATGATCAGATCGGGTCTTTGTTTTCTTACACAATCCAATGCTTCTTTACCATTTTTTGCTTCCATGATAAGATATCCGGCATCTCCCAATTCCTGGTTCAATAAAGAACGGATAGAATCGTCATCATCAACGATAAGAATGGTTGAAGCCAACCCGGTTATATTCAATTTTGAACTGGCTACCTGTTCTTTTAATTGTTTTACCAGGTCATTGAGGTGAATAGGTCTTTCGGCAACTGCTGCTTTTGTGACAGGTAATGCAAAAGAAAATTTACTTCCTTTGCCCACTTCACTTTCCAGCCAGATTCTTCCGCCCAGATGTTCTACAATTTCTTTACAGATAGGAAGACCAAGACCGGTTCCTTTAGGTTTATCAGTTAATGTATCACCACCCACTTGTTTGAATTGTTCAAACACAGCGCCATAATCATCCATGGCAATGCCAATGCCTGTATCTGTAATACTGGCAATGATCTCATTATTTACTTTTTTCACCGTACAGGTTATAGAACCCTCATCAGTAAATTTTACAGAGTTTGAAATAAGGTTAATCATTACCTGTATCAGTTTGTCTTTATCTCCAATGACATCTGGTAGATCGGTGTCTATTTCTCTGATAAGTTTCAGGGATTTTTGCTCAAATAAAGAGGTTGTAGCAGCTAGAGCTCTTTCCGCAACATCTAACATAGAAACATTTTCCTGTGCAAATTCCATTTTACCGGCTTCAATTTTTGCAAGGTCAAGCACATCATTAATGAGATGTGTGAGCCTGGTACCTTCTGAAATAACTACATGCAGATTTTCAGAAACCTGGTTAACTGCTTTTTCTATTTTTATATCTGATTTATCAACAAGCGGGAATATTCTTTCTTCCAGTCTTTTTTTAATAATCTTGGCAAACCCCAGTACAGAAGTAAGTGGCGTTCTCAATTCATGGCTTACAGTAGAAAGAAAAGCACTCTTGGCATCATTCGCTTTTTCAGCAGCTTTTCCTGCAGCTTCTGCTTCCATTTTTGCTTGTTGTACATCTTCAAAAAGAGTAGCATTGTTTAATGCAACACCCACAGAGGATGCAATGGTTGATAGCAAACGCAAATCATTTTCATTAAAACGATTTTCATGTTCTGTGCTTTGTACACTCAATACCCCAATGTTTTCATCGCCTACAGGAATTGGAACTCCGAGATAAGATGCAGCCGGTACACCAATCGTTTGAATGCCCATTTGTTTTCTGATCTCCTGTAAATCCTTATTGACAAGTATAGGTTCACCGGTCTGAATGATTTTTGATGTGAGCCCTTCACCAAATTTTATTGGATCCATTGAGTCACCAAACTGGTAAGGAAAATGAATAATCTTTGTTTTTTTATTTAATAGTGCCAGGTAAATAATATTGGCTTTAAATAAATTTTTCAACTGGTCACCAACCATTTTTATCAAATCATCAGGATCCAGTTGCGAGGCTAAAGCTTTGCTGATGCTGTTTACTGTACTTAATTCTGTAGCTCTTTGTTTTGCTTCAGCAAGTAGGAGAGTAGTTTCATCAAACAATCGGGCATTTTCAAGAGCCACACTCATGCTATTTGTAAGTGTGGTTAATAACCGGAGATCAGATTCAGTGAAAGCATTTTCTTTGTCGATATTCTGGAGGCTGACAGAACCCCTTACTATATCACCTACTATCATCGGGACAAACATGGCAGATTTTGGTGGCTGCCCTTTACTTACTCCTGTTCCTCCATATTTCTTTGCCGTTTCAATATAGTTTTCATTAATGAGTAATGGCTGTTTTGAATTGATAAGTTGTTTATTGGCCCAAATAAACGGACGTGGTTTGCTATATAGTCTTTCTCCTTTTTCAATTGCAAACCGCCAAAGTTCTTCTCCTTTATCATGATCAAAAGTTCTGATCAAAACAGTTTGAGTATCAAACAAGGCACAAATACGATTACCTACCAGGTCATAAATAGCTTGCATATCCATTTCACGGGCCAGTCCTTCCTGAACGCTATTAATGACGGCCAATTCGCCTGTACGTTGTTCGGTTTCTTTTAGTAGCCGGTTGGTTTCATCAAAGAGTCTTGCGTTTTCCAACGCTACGCTCATACTGTTTGTAATTGTAGTAAGCAACCGCAGATCAGAATCAGTAAAGGCATTTTCCTTATCAACATTCTGCAAGCTTACAGATCCTTTTACTACATCACCAACCAGCATAGGAACAAAAACCGCAGACTTAGGTGGCTGGCCTTTTGTAACACCGGTTCCACCATGTTTTTTTGCAATTTCTAAATAATCAGTACGTATATCTAAGGGTTTTTTTGTTGATATCAGTTCTTTACTGCTCCAATTATATGGCCGTGCATCAATTGGGAAACGAACACCTTTTTCTATTGCATAGTGAAAAAATTCAATCCCTGTTTCATGATCGAATGTACGGATCACCAGCGTTTGTGTATCAGGGAATAAATCACAAAGCCGGTCGCCAACAAGATCGTAAATGCCCTGCATATCCAGTTCCTTTGCCAGACCTTCCTGTACGCTGTTTATTACTGCAAGTTCAGCAGTACGTTGTTCGGTTTCTTTCAGCAGGCGGGTGGTTTCATTAAAGAGTCTTGCACTTTCCAAAGCCACACTCATACTATTGGAAAGCGTAGTTAAAAGATTAACATCTGAATCAGAAAAAGCATTTTCCTGGTCAAGGTTTTGTAAACTGATAACTCCGGTTACTTCCCCACTGGCATTCATAGGAACCAATACGATTGATTTTGCTCCTTCGCCAGTAATAACTGTTTGATCGTACTTTGATCTTTCCTTGGAAACATCTTTATTTATGACAAGCACCTTAGCAGTTTCTATTACATGCTTTCTGAATCCTTTCAGAGGCCTTGGTCCCAATAAAGTACGATCACCTTTTTCGTAAGTATACCGGTCTTCTATGGTGTTATATGTTTTATCAAAAGTTACAATATCTATGACCTGCGCATTAAAGATTTCCCTGATTTTTTCGCCCACCAATTCATAAATGCCCTGGATATCCAGTTCTTTTGCCAAACCTTCCTGCACACTGTTAATGACAGATAATTCAGCTGTACGTTGTTCTGTTTCACTTAACAGGCGGGTGGTTTCAGCAAAGAGACGGGCACTTTCTAATGCCACTGTCATACTATTGGCAAGTGTTTTAAGGAGACTTACTTCAGAATCGGAAAATGCATTTTCCTGATCAATGTTTTGTAAACTGATTATTCCCGTTACCTCTCCGCCGACAATCATAGGTACAAATACAACCGATTTTGAGGGTTCTCCATGCATGACTACATTGTTATACTTCAGCATATGTTTCTCAATATCCTGGTTAATAACCAGCGGTTGTCTGGTTTCAATAACATGTTTCCTGAACCCTTGTGGTGCCCTGGGCCCTACAAGGGATCTATCCCCCTTTTCAAATGCATATCGGTCTTCAATTAACTTAGATTTACGATCATAAGTAGTAATATCAATTACCTGTGCATTAAAAATCTTTCTTATTTTTTCCCCAACCAGTTCATAAATGCCTTGAATAGAAAGTACTTTCGCTAATCCTTCCTGCACACTATTAATTACAGATAGTTCTGCTGTACGTTGTTCAGTTTCTTTAAGCAAACGGCTGGTTTCATCAAAGAGTCTTGCATTTTCCAACGCCACACTCATACTGTTAGTAATAGTAGTCAGTAACCTAAGGTCTGCTTCAGTGTATGCAAATTCTTTATCTACATTCTGTAAGCTTACAGACCCTTTTACTATACCACCAACAATCATGGGGACAAATATTCCAGATTTGGTTGGTTGACCAACAAAGACTCCGGTTCCTCCAAATTTTTTTGAGGTTTCCAAATAATTTTCATTTATCTGGATAGGTTTTTGAGTTTGGATGAGCTGTTTACTGTGCCAGACAAATGGCTTTGGTTCTATATATTGCCTTTCTCCTTTTTCAACAGCATATCTCCAGTTTTCTTCCCCTGTTTCATGATCGAATGTCCGGATAACCAGGTTTGGAGCATTGAATACTTTTATGATTCGTTCACCAACCAGGTCATAAATACCTTGTATATCCAACTCTTTTGCTAATCCATCCTGTACACTATTTATTACAGCAAGCTCTGCGGTGCGTTGCTCGGTTTCTTTTAGCAATCGTGTAGTCTCATCAAAGAGTCTTGCATTCTCGAGTGCTACACTCATACTGTTGGCAAGAGTTTCTAACAGCCTTACATCCGATTCGCTGAATGCATTTTCTCTGTCAATATTTTGAAGGGTTACATAACTGGTTATTTTTTCTCCGATAATTAATGGAACATATAGAGCCGATTTAGGGAGTTCAGTTCCACTTACGGCTTTCATCCCAAATTTGTTATATGCTTCAATAAAATCGTTATTAATAAGAATTTTCTGACGGGTTCTAATAAGGTGCTGTCTTAATTTGTCATAGGGTCTTGCTTCAGGATAATACCGGGTTCCTTTTTCAAATACGTATTTGAAAAGTTCCGTTCCTGCTTCAAGATCAAGTGTTGCAAT
>Ga0209797_10001415_pt1 | contig 12017 bp, 10 predicted proteins | sample DOMMetBare3Fresh_2_FD_187472 | JGI IMG/M metagenome (GOLD analysis project Ga0209797, IMG submission 187472) | Wetland sediment microbial communities from St. Louis River estuary, USA, under dissolved organic matter induced mercury methylation -... | ecosystem: Environmental > Aquatic >...
GACAATGGATAATGAACTTCATTGTGATCATGAGGACTTATACTGTGATTGCTGAATCTTACAGAAGTAATTATTGGGCTTTGTTGGTTGTGAATTGGATCAGAATGTTTAGTACTGAATGTTTCAGCTGCAAGAATCGTTGAGGCCAGGATGGCAACGTTTTTCTTTTTCATATTGAATTTATTATTAAAACAAAGTTATGAATAAAGATGATAATGAGATAAGAAACCACGTTTGACATTGCGGGCTTCACAAACCAGCGATCGCAAAGATTAAGCGACGCAGCATTACGTACTCCACTTCTCTGCGATCTCTGGGTGAAATAAAAAATCATGACAAAGAAACTAACTTATAAGTTTTCCAATAGCTCGGTTGATTACTACCTCGCCGGAGGCATTTCTCATTTAAAAGAGATTGTTGATAAGGATAATGCTATCATTATAACAGATGAAAATGTGTATAATGCCCACACAAAGAGATTCAAAGGCTGGAACTGCATTGTGCTGAAACCCGGAGAAGAGTTCAAGGTTCAGTCAACAGTTGATGAAGTGATAGATCAGTTGATTGAAATGGAAGCTGACAGAAAAACAACTTTGATCGGTGTTGGTGGCGGTGTTATTACAGACATCACTGGTTATGTTGCTTCAGTTTATATGCGGGGAATTTCATTTGGTTTTGTTCCGACAACATTGCTTGCAATGGTCGACGCATCAATTGGTGGTAAGAATGGAATTGATGTAGGAGTTTATAAAAACATGCTTGGTATTATCCGTCAGCCAAAATTTATTCTGCATGATATGGTTTTCCTGAATTCACTTCCTCAGAAAGAATGGGAAAATGGTTTTGCAGAGATCATCAAACATGCGGCGATAAAAGATGCAGCTATGTTCAAAGAATTAGAAACAAGTTCGTTTAAAAAATACCAGGGAAGAAAGAAAAATATTTGTGACCTGGTGAAACGAAATACGATCATTAAAACCAAAGTGGTGCAGAATGATGAATTTGAAAAAGGGGAAAGAAGGTTGTTGAATTTTGGTCATACATTAGGACATGCATTGGAAAATCAATATGAGTTATCACATGGGCAGGCAATTTCCATCGGCATGACTTACGCTTCAGTGATCTCACAAAGAATTCTTGGATTTAAAGAGCCCGGCAGAGTTGCTGCTCTTTTACTTAAATATGACCTGCCGACTTTCGCTGACTTTGATAAACAAAAAGTATTTGATGTTTTGAAAATGGATAAGAAGAGGGAAAGAAAAGAAATGAACTATGTGCTGCTTGAAAAGATAGGGAAAGGAGTTATTAAGTCAATTCCATTAAAACAATTAGAAGAAATTATTGGTGAATTATAGAATAGAACACAGATGACACTGATCTTACGAATAATCACGGATTAAAATCCGTTTAAATCTGTTTCATCCGTCTCATCCGTGTTCCATAAACCTCAAATGAAAGTAACTATACATCCGTCACAACTGAAAGGAATCATACAGGCGCCCGCTTCTAAAAGCTCAATGCAAAGAGCTTGTGCAGCGGCATTGTTGTCAAAAGGAACAAGCATCATTCATAATCCGGGACACAGTAACGATGATAAAGCAGCGATTGATATTATTCAGAAGTTGGGAGCCAGGGTCGAAGTTGAAAGTTCAGAGTTGAAAGTTGAAAGTTTCGGAGTGAATCCAATTGCAAATGAAATTAATTGTGGTGAATCAGGATTAAGCATCAGAATGTTTACTCCGATCGTAGCATTAAGCGATAAAGAGGTTACAATAAATGGTTCCGGAAGTTTAGCAACTAGGCCGATGGATTTTTTTGATGAAATTTTGCCAAAGCTGGGAGTTAAAATAAAAAGTAATGATGGCAAATTACCAATGACAGTGCAAGGACCATTGATTCCGGCAAATATTGAAGTTGATGGTTCATTGAGTTCACAATTTCTTACTGGCTTGTTGATGGCTTACTCAGCAGCCGGAGCAAAAGATGTTTCCATTAAAGTCAATGACCTCAAAAGCAAACCATATATCGATCTTACGTTGGATGTGATGAAAAAATTTGGAATGAAAATTCCGGAAAATAAGAACTATGAAGAATTTTTCTTTCATAGCGAACCGACTCACGACTCACAACTCACCACTCACAACTATACTGTAGAAGGTGACTGGAGCGGCGGTGCATTTTTACTTGTTGCCGGAGCGATTGCTGGTTCAATTACTGTGAGAGGTCTTGATCTTTCTTCCACCCAGGCAGACAGAGCAATCGTTGATGCAATGATGGATGCAAATGCATCAATTGCAATGGAAGCAAAGGGAATTAAAGTTAATTCCGGTGGATTAAAAGGATTTCAATTTGATGCAAATGATTGCCCTGATCTTTTCCCGCCACTGGTGGCATTGGCGGCTTATTGTAAAGGAAGAACAACTATCTATGGTGTTAGCAGGCTGCTGCATAAAGAAAGTAACCGTGCACTGACACTCCAGGATGAGTTTGATAAGATGGGAGTATTGATCAAACTGGAGAGAGATGAAATGCTCATCCAGGGTAATGGTATCGTAAAAGGAGCAGATGTTCATTCGAATCATGACCATCGTATTGCAATGGCCTGTGCAGTGGCTGGTTTAAAAGCAACCAGTGAAATGGTAATTGAAGAAGCACAGGCGGTGAAGAAATCTTATCCTGATTTTTATTCCGATCTTCAATCTTTAGGTGCACAACTTAATTCGGGGTTTATTTTAAATGTTTAAATAAATGAAACGAGTTTTTTTTGCCTTTGCCCTGACCATGTTTGTTTGTATTGCTGAGGGCCAAAAGATTAATCGTTTACCTAATATCATTATTATTTACATTGATGATATGGGGTATGGTGACGTGAGTCCATACAATAAAGAAATTAATTACACTCCCAATTTTCAATGGCTTGCTCAAAATGGGATAACGCTTACTGATTTTTATGTGTCGCAGGCTGTGTGTTCTGCTTCCCGAACATCATTACTGACGGGTTGTTATTCAAACAGGCTTGGAATTCACGGTGCTTTATTTCCTGATTCCAGGATCGGTTTGAATCCTGATGAAACAACAATTGCCGATATGCTGAAAACTAAAGGATACAGTTCAAAAGCAATTGGTAAATGGCATGTTGGAAGTAAAAAGGAATTTTTACCAACCCGGCAGGGCTTTGATGAATATTATGGCATTCCTTATAGTAATGATATGTGGTCAAGAAATACTAACAGGCAATTTCCTGCATTACCATTAATAGAAAATGAAACAACAATTGATACGGTCAGTGAGCAATCATGGTTCACACAACGGTTCACGGAAAAAGCTCTTGATTTTATTGATGTTAATAAATCAAAACCATTTTTTCTTTACCTGGCGCATCCAATGCCGCATGTACCTATTTATGTTTCTGAAAAATTCAAAGGAAAATCAGGTAAAGGTTTGTATGCCGATGTGATCATGGAACTGGATTGGTCAGTTGGTGAAATAATCAAAAAACTAAAGCAACACAAGCTCGAAGAAAATACGTTACTTATTGTTGCATCAGATAACGGACCGTGGTTGCCGTTCGGTAATCATGCCGGTGTTACCAATGGTTTGCGGGAAAGCAAAGGAACTTCCTGGGAAGGAGGTATAAGAACACCCTGCCTGATGTATTGGAAAGGGAAATTAAAAAAGGGTATCAAGATAAATACAGCAGTCATGAATATTGATATTCTTCCGACGATCGCTTATCTCACAAATTCTTCGCTCCCGGAAAAACAAATCGATGGTGTCAACATCTGGTCAGTTCTTGACGGAAAGGGGACTACCTTATTATCTGATAGGCCTTTGTACATTTATTATAATACCGGCGAACTGCAGGCCATGCGTTTTCAGAACTGGAAACTTTATTTTCCGCATACTTATAATTCTATGGATGGAATAGAGCCGGGAAAGGATGGGAAAAGGGTTCCGGTAAAACAAGTAAAACTTGAAGCAATGGAGCTTTATGATCTAAGTAAGGATAAAGCTGAGAAAGTAAATCTTGCTTCTCAATTTCCTGAAATTGTTTCTCAAATGAATGAAATGGCTGATGAGATCAGAAAAAAGATAGGGGATAGTTTAAAAGGGATTAAAGGAACAGAAAACCGTGAACCGGGAAAAATAATAGAATAATTATTTTTATAAAACTTATGAATTCATTTGGTAGAATATTTAAAGTTTCCATTTTTGGTGAATCACATGGCGAATGTGTAGGAATAACTATTGATGGTTGTCCGGCAGGGTTATCATTAGGTCCTGAAGACTTACTTCCTGATCTTGAAAGAAGAAAAGGCGGTAAGCAAAAAGGAACCACGCCAAGACAGGAAGAAGATTACCCGATTTTCAAAAGTGGTTTGTTCAATGGAAAGACAACAGGGTTTCCCATCACTATTTTATTTGAAAATAAAAATATACGTAGCGAAGATTACACAAAACAAAGAAGTATTCCAAGACCCGGACATGCTGATTGGGTAGCACATCAAAAGTTTGGTGGTAATGAAGATTATCGCGGCGGCGGACATTTCAGTGCAAGATTAACTGCAGGAATTGTTGCAGCAGCCGGCATTGCTAAAAAATTAATGAAGGATGTATCCATTCATGCAGAAGTAATTGAAATAGGAGGGGAAAAAGATCTGGAAAAAGGGTTACAGAAAGCAATTGATGCAAAAGATTCAGTTGGCGGAATTCTTGAATGTAAAGTAAATGGTTTACCGGTTGGACTTGGCGAACCATGGTTTGATTCAGTAGAATCAGTGTTAGCTCATCTTGTTTTTGCAATACCCGCCGTAAGAGGGGTTGAATTTGGAACAGGTTTCGCCGCAGCAAGAATGTTTGGCAGTGAACATAATGATTCGATCCTTGAAATGGGTGGCAAAACAAAAACAAATCATGCGGGTGGAGTAGTGGGAGGAATAACAAATGGAAATGAAATTGTATTTCGCTTAGCAATAAAACCAACATCATCAACACCAAAAGAACAGGAAAGTCTGAACTGGGATACGGAACAGGTTGAAAAATTTTCAATTAAGGGCCGTCATGATCTTTGTGTTGCATTAAGAGCTCCTGTAATTGTAGAAGCGGTTACTGCATTAGTCCTTGTTGATTTTATGATGTTGGAGCAAAAGATCCCAAGGATAATAAACCCCCAAACCCCCTAAAGGGCTATGAAGCTTTCTATTCGCCAATATATTTTTCATAAACCCTATTTTCAAAATAGGTGAAGTATTTTCTTTTATCAAATTTGGTATTTGACAAAAGCGAAAAAATAAATCCGTTCTTTTCCACTTGTACAGTATGATAGATCAATCCGTTTGGGTTATGTTTAAGAATAATTCTGATCCTCCCATACAATGCTGAATGATTGATGAAAGAAGTATCAGCAATTGTTTTAAATGGAAATATTTCTGAAAGCTTTCTTTGCATCAGTCTGCTTCTGTACCATGTGCCACCGGTTGGACTTACAAGTGGTTTGCCATTATAAATAACAATGCTATCGTTGTATGCCAGAACAAAAAGATCATTCTTCTTATCCCTCTGCAGCCAATCGGCAAATTTCTTTGTGTGTGAGCTATCCTCGTAGCCGTAATCACTGTCAAGAAAAGCAATGCGTTCAATATTATCAGGAATTATTTCAACTGCATCTAAATAGCCAAATATAAAACTGCCGCCGCCGCTATGACCATTTAAAATAATTCTGGGATGATGATTTTTAAACCGATCAGCTAAACTGTCAACAATATTTTTTATCAATTGAAGTGAGCCTTGTGTTGTTCTTTTCCATATAGGCCAGCTTTTTTGTTCAGCCATTAAATAAGTAACGATGTAATTATTCTTTTTATCTAAGTTTCTTACAAACCTCATTTGTGCGGCGATATGCTGGATATCGAAATGCCAGTCATCACCCGGCTTTGTTTTCTTTCCTTTTGTCCATTCTATGCTATTACCGTTAGGTAAAGCGAATAAAACAAGAAATGTCTCTCCTTTTTTATTAAAATGCAACGGAGCATTAATTAATATCGTCACATCTTCAGGCTCGTTTTTGATCCACAACTCCTGTTCCTTAAAACTTCCTGTTTCGGTAAATTCATTTAATATTTGCGTTTGGGCAGAAGGTAGGCAGCTTGTTAATAAAATAGCTGCCAGTATAATTTTAAAACAAGAACGATTTCTTACTTTGTTTTTCATATTACCTTTCTGTTTTGGGAAATTAATGTAAAAATCTATGAGCCGCCGTTTAAAATTGTTTTTTGCGCCAGGAAGTTATTGGCTGCTTGCTTTAACCGGATTAATTTTTTTCAGTATAAGTTTTTTTTCCTGCAAAGGAAAAAGATCGCCCCGGGAAAAGGTAATTGTAACCGCCCCGGAAGAAATGAATGATAATGTAAAGGATCTTATCAAAAATTTTCTTGATTATTCCGCTTCAAAAAAAGGAAGACTTGATGATTCCACCATGTTATATCAATTACCGGCACTCGTAAATTTATATTCACAAAAAACATTTTCTCCGCAATGGAGCAGTTCACAAAAATGGCTGAAGCAGGGGGATTCACTTATATTATTTATCGAGAACGCAAAGCTTTACGGGCTTTTTCCAACTGATTATCATTCTAATCAATTACTGACCTTAAAAAAACTGTTTGCTGATGATAAGTTAGAAACAAGGGATGCTGCGGGCTGGGCAAGAGCTGACCTGATGCTGAGTGATGCACTGATAAGTATTTTTCATGATATTAAATTAGGCCGTTTGCCAAATGACAGTATAACCCTGCGAAAAGACTCTATACTGACTGAAGAATTTGTTTCTTCAAAATTCAATGCCGCTGCTTCAGGTCTTTCACTTAATGTAATTATTCCTACACTTGAACCAAAGCATACAGGGTATAAAGAATTAAAAGAGGCTCTTGCCCATTTTCTTGACAGTGCAGATTTTAAACCGATCACTAAGATCGTTTTTCCTAATAAGAATCAACAGGAATTAAGAGCAGCGGTGGTGAAAAGACTTTTTGAAACGGGCTTCATAGATTCAGCAGCTTTACAAGCAGATTCCCTGCAGCTTGCGGCGATCTTAAAAAGGTATCAAAATGATAAAAGGCTGACCGCAGATGGAAAGATAGGTGCACAAACAATACGAATGCTGAACTTGTCTGACGAGGAAAAATTTAAACGGATAGCAATTACATTGGACCGGTATAAAATGTTACCCGAAAAAATGCCCGGTAAATATATATGGGTAAATATTCCTTCTTTTTCATTGCGACTGATGAACAATGATACGATTGTATTACGCAGCAAAGTGGTTGTGGGGAAACCCAAAACAAGAACTCCGGTGCTTACCAGCGCCGTTTCTGAAATGATCACTTATCCGCAATGGACAATTCCTTCAAGCATCATTGAAAAAGAAATTCTGCCGGGGTTAAAAAGAGATACAGCATATCTCAGGAAAAAGGGATACATGTTGTTAAATGGCAAAAACGAAGAAGTAAGTCCTGATTCTGTCAATTGGTCAAAGTACAAAAAGACGATTCCTTATAAAGTTATACAGGGAAGCGGTGATGATAATGCACTTGGGGTTTTAAAATTCAACTTCTATAATAATTATTCAGTTTATCTGCATGATACGAATCAGCGTTCTTTTTTTGGAATGGATTCAAGGGCATTAAGTCATGGCTGTGTTCGTGTGCAGGAATGGGAGAGAATGGCTTATTATATCATGAATAATGAAAAAAGCGTTATTTCAAATGGCAAATCAAAACAAATAACGGTAGATTCACTCACTCATTGGTTGAAAATAAAAGAAAAACACAGTATTCCCATACGTTCCAAAGTCCCGGTTTTTATCAGGTATTTTACCTGCGAAGCAAATAATGGGCAAATCGTTTTTTTTGAAGATATTTATGACGAAGACAAACAAATGACCGAATTACTTTTTGCTAACAAAAAGAATGGTGAATGAAATCTACCTTGCTTGTTGTTTTATTATTTACCGGCAATAGCCTGCTTGCTAATGATACTACAAAAACCCCCGGAACAAAGCCAAAAATTCTGTATGGTACGGCAAGTTTTTACTCCAACAGCTTTAATGGAAAGAAAACTGCAAGCGGCGAAATTTTTTCTCAGCAAAAAATGACGGCTGCCTGCAACGTATTGCCGCTTGGAACATGGATAAGAGTAACTAACTTACGCAACGGCCGCAGTGTTTTAGTAAAAATAAATGACAGGCTTCATACAAGAATGAAACGGGTTGTTGATCTTTCAAGAACTGCTGCAGAAAAATTAAACTTTATCAAATCAGGACTTACCAGGGTGAAGGTTGAAGTGCTTGGCAAAGAAAAGCCTGAAAAATAAGTGGAAATCAAAGTAATATTTTATTTTAGGATGTAGTATAGAGCCGCTATTTTTGTTAAAACCAAACTACTAATTATGAAGCATGTATTTGTTTCATTGCTTGCCGCAATGATTTTGGCGCCAGCAGTTCATGGTCAGGATGATGAGATAAGATCTTCGGAGATAGGCGTTAGCTTTATCCTTTTCGATTATAAGACAGCTCAATTGATCCGCACCACTTCTTTAAACGCTGTTATAAGAGATAAACAATTTGCCAAAGTAAAAAATATGTCCCCGGGTATTGGTTTGCATTATTTCAAGGGTTTAAAAAAGCATATTGATTTTGCCGGCTCACTCAATGCCACATTCCTTATTCATCCTTTTCCAAATAAGCCTGATAATGCAGTTGACAGGTTTATGGTACAGGTAGAAGGTACAGCACAGTTTAAAATGCTCTCTGATGAATACTGGCTGCAGCCATATTTAATTGGTGGTTTTGGAGCACAAAAATATTATGTGTACTACGGAGCATATATCCCGCTTGGGGTTGGTTTAAATGTGAACTTCTTTAATGAAGGAAGGTTGTTCGTTAATTCTACTTACAGAGCTCCGATTACTACCGGTTCTGCCAACTATCATTTCTTGTATACATTTGGCATTTCAGGCCGGGTTGGTAAACAGAAAGAGCCAAAAGTGATTACTCCTCCACCGCCACCGCCGCCACCTGTTCCTAAGGATAGCGATAATGATGGTATTATAGATGACAATGATAAATGCCCGACAGTGCCGGGAGTAGCCAAATACGAAGGTTGCCCGGTTCCTGATACAGATAAGGATGGCATAAATGATGATAACGATAAATGCCCGACTGTTGCCGGTCTTGCAAAATACCAGGGTTGCCCCGTGCCTGATACAGATAAAGACGGTATAAATGATGAAGAAGATAAATGCCCTAATGAAGCTGGTGTTGCCCGTTACGGAGGCTGTCCTGTTCCTGACAGGGATAAAGATGGTATAAATGATGAGGAAGATAAATGCCCTGAAACACCTGGAGTAGCAGCTCAGCAGGGCTGTCCTGAAATAACTGAAGAAGTAACTAAGACTGTAGCCTACGCTGCAAAGAATGTTTACTTCGCTACAGGCAGCACTAAATTATTGAAACAATCATACAAGCCATTGGATGAACTTGTGAAAGTATTGCAGGACAATACAAGTTTAAAACTGAAAATTGATGGTCATACTGATAATGTTGGTTCTGATGAACTGAACATGAAACTGAGTGATGGCCGTGCAGGGTCGGTTAAAAAGTATTTGGTTAGCAAAGGCATTGATGAAAGCCGACTTGAAAGCGAGGGCTTTGGTGAAACAACACCTGTTGCTGATAATAAAACTGCCGCCGGCCGCACCAAGAATCGCCGGGTGGAAATGAAAGTATTCTACTAAATTTAACTGCTTTGAGAAATGAAAAGCGTCTTGCCTTAGGCCAGACGCTTTTTTATTGAAGAATTATTTTTTTATCAACGGCCATACTGACTCGCTCCGAAAAAAGTTGGCTGGTTAACATTACTGATGATTTCACTTCCATCAAGCCCCAATTTTACAAAACCTGTTGGCGGCTTTTGTTCTATTTTCTGCTATTTCTATTTCTTCAAACCATCAGAGCCCAAAACCTTTCTACATCATAAATTGCATTATGTGCCGAAGGAGAAATTTTCGGAAGTATCAAATCAAAGGCATGGTCGGTTTGTGGTAAAATATGCATCACCACAGGCACTCCAACTTCTTTTAATCGGGAATATAAATGGCGAATTGCTTTCACCGGGGCAAGTATGTCCTGTTCATCATGAAGCAGTAATGTTGACGGGCAACCTTTATGTACATGTGTAAGGGGAGAAAACATGGCATAAGCTTCGGGTTTTTCATCGGGGTTACCACCGAGCATTGGCACTAACATACCGGGCTCTTCATTCTTATCAAACCCAAGACGATGAAAATCTTTACTCATACTTTTTTGAACCCATGCCGGCATACCGGAAGATTCACCTTTTTTATTTGTTGTCAATGCAGAACTTGTTGTCATATGCTGGCAGGTATGATAATATGTGTTTACCAAATCAGCAACGCCGTATAACGATATCACTGCTTTTATATTAATGTCAACTCCTTCCAAATCCGATGGCATGAATTGTTTATTCGTTTCTGTATATGCAGCAAGTAAAGAAATTTGCCCTCCGGCTGAACCACCACCAATTACAATGCAGTCAGGGTTTATATTATACACAGCAGCGTTTGCTTTCATCCATGCTATGGCATGTTTGGCATCATGCACCATTCCCATCATATCAGTTTCGGGAAAAAGCCGGTACGCCACATCCATGATAACATGCCCTTGCTGTGTCAGGTGTTTGAAAAAAGTTCTTGTGCCATAATCCTTATCCAGCACTACCCATGCACTACCATGCAGATAAATGAATGCAAGTCCTGATTGTTTTATGTTTTGGGGTGGTTGCCAAATATCACATAATAACTTATGATTAGTACCCGGAATGGTATAAAAAGAAATGTTTTGATTCATGATGGGTTCAGGAGATTTTGGTAATCGTAATACATAGCGTTTTTTAAGAAAACAATCTTTTCTTTCTTTTGGAATTTTATTTAACCAATGCAAACCAAATTGATTTTCAAACCCGGAAAAAGAATCCGGCGCACGGGTTATTTTAATGATGTGGAATAAATAAAGTAATGCACAGATGCTCCCTATAACTACTGCTGGTATTGAGTTTAATAACAAACCGGAAATTGCAAATAATATTCCTGCTAAGAAAAGTATAGGTGAAATAGCAGAAACAAAAACTTTTATCACCCAAAACATAAGAGAAGTTGGCTGTCGGAGCCGGAATATTGCAAACCTTGATAATAACAGGTTAACCGATGCCAAAAAGATGATTATAATTTGAAGGATAAGTCTCATTTTGTTGAGTTTACTTAGATGTGTTGTACTCTATTTGCCGGTTAGTTCTATCAAACCAAAAATATTATCTTCGGTATCCTTGCATCCTGCAATGTAGCCAATGGTCGGAATGGCAGTTTTAGGTTCTGTAATTTGTCCGCCAAGACTAATTACATCCGACATAGATTTATCAATAGAATCAACCTGGATAAAATTTGTGATCTTCTGCCAGGCTTTTTCTCTTTTAGCCATTCCTCCCGTGATCCCTTTTTCGCCTGATGAAGTTTTTGTTTCAATTAAGAAATATTCTTGCGGTGAGTTTGGAAATTTTGTGAAACTCCATCCAAAAAGTTTCTCATAAAAATTCTTTGCTCTTTGAAGGTCATCAGCAGAGATATCAAAATGAATAATTGTTGCCATACTTTTTAATTTAATTTTTAAATTTTTCCATTTGGGAAACTCCATAAGTGATTTTCCCATTATTGTTTACCTGTGATATCAGCCACTTTTTACGCAAAAGAATAATTGCCAGCGCCACAACCCATACCAGGAATATGCCCAACATAATTCGCTCAATAATCCCTAACCATGGCGTTGGCAGGTTTGCATTTACATCAGGTGCGTCCAATCCTGTTAAAGCGCCAAACACAAGAAGAATAATTATTGAGGCAATAGAAAATATCCGGAACCAGTTTTTAAAAGCCGCTGCTGCAAATCC
>Ga0209797_10001416_pt1 | contig 12013 bp, 10 predicted proteins | sample DOMMetBare3Fresh_2_FD_187472 | JGI IMG/M metagenome (GOLD analysis project Ga0209797, IMG submission 187472) | Wetland sediment microbial communities from St. Louis River estuary, USA, under dissolved organic matter induced mercury methylation -... | ecosystem: Environmental > Aquatic >...
TGCCGGCCATGCATATTTTTTCAGAATGAAAAACACAATAAGGAATGCAAGCAGTGTCCATATTATTAATCCAAACGAGGGGGTGAGCAGATCCATATTATATTAAATTCAAAAGTTAAAAGTCAAAAATCAAAATTGCTTCAATCTATTTGCTGAATAGACTTGATGCAGTATAAGAGTGCGACGCAACGGAAGATTGTTAGAATTACTTACGCAGGTAACACCATTGAAAATCAAATAAAGAACTTATCAAACTCATTTTACTAACCGACCTAAGTCACCCCTTTAGGGTGACAGGGGGTTAAAATAACTGCACCCTCCGCCCTGTGCTTTGGGTGCAGTCGATGTTCATTAAAGAACGGCGAGCAAACCAACGATGATCGCAAAGAGAGCAGCACCTTCTACAAGCGCCGCAGTCAGGATCATGTTAGCACGAATGTCGTTCAATGCTTCTGGCTGACGGGCAATAGCTTCAACAGCTCCTTTACCGATCTGGCCCACACCGATACCGGCACCCATCGCTGCAAGACCTGCACCGATAGCACCACCAGCATTTGAATTTGCGACATCGCTCAACAATACCATAAGTAAATCCATAATTGTCGATTTATTTGGTGATTAAAAAATCTCAATGTGCAGCATGTGCTTCATCATGATGTTCGCCTTCGAATGCCTGGCCGACAAATACTGCCGTAAGCATTGCAAAGATGTATGCCTGAAGAAATGCTACTAATATTTCAATGAAATAAATAAATATTGTGAATGCAACTGCTAAAGGCGAACTGGCAATGCCAACACCTTTACTCATTGCAGAGAAAATAAAAATGAGTGAAATGAGACATATAATAATAATATGCCCGGCCACCATGTTTGCAAAAAGACGGATGATAAGAGCCATTGGTTTTACAAACACACTTACAAACTCAACCGGCACAAGAATAAACTTAACCCATAGTGGCATGCCCGGAGGATTGAAGATATGACCCCAATAATGTTTTTTTGAACTGGCAAGAATTACAATGAATGAAATGATGCCAAGAACAAATGTGAAAGCTATGTTTCCTGTTACGTTTGCTGTACCCGGTATTAATCCAACAATATTATTGATAAGGATAAAAAAGAAAAGGGTTAACAGGTAAGGAAGATATTTTTCCCATTTTGCACCAAGGTTTGGTTTCGCTACTTCATCACGAACAAAAGTAATAACAGGCTCGAGCAGGTTTTGCATTCCTGTTGGAGCAGACTTCACGCCAAATCCTTTCTCATATCTTTTTGCGATGGTGATCATGATCCAAACTAAAAATGCAAGGGCCAGGATCATTTGCACCACATTACGGGTAAGAGATACATCGTAAAACTTTACACTTTTATCCAAATTATCGTTTCCATCAACTGCAATAATTTTTCCGGCAGATAATCCTTCTTTTTTAAGATCATGTCCCTGATCTTTCAGTTTTTCAAGGTATTCAGCGTTAAGTAACCGATAGCCTGCATATTCGTGTTCGCCATGATGGAATTTTGAAGACATGAAAACATCAAAACCTCTTTGCGGTGAATAAAGAATAACCGGAAGCGGAATACCAACCGGAGTTTTTGTACCATCGTCATGAGTAATATCAAAAAAGTGGAATTCGTGGCCGTCTAAAACGTGGCCGAAAATTATCTCCTGCGCATCAAAAGCTTTCTTCTTTTTTCCACCATTTTCTCCGTCGCCACCGTTAGCGAAAGATGGCATAGAAATAAGAAGTAAAAAAATGCTGAAAACCGCTACAGTAAAGGATTTCATAAGTCCTGAAGTCATACCCATCCCGAAATTTGGCGCAAAGATAAGGGGGCAGGGGTAAATAACCACGAAATTGAATAGGCCTGAATAAAAAAACAGACTTGATTTTTAAGTCCTGTTAAAGGGAGATTTTTAACCCCTCCACAGCAACATTAAAGCCTTTGCTTTTCACTTCTTTATACTCTTTTGATGACTTATCAATTAAAGGATTTGTATGATTAAAATGTATGAAACATATCTTCTGTTTTTCAGCCAAAGGAAGGTCGTTTAAAAGGTAAACGCTTTCTTGCACAAACGGATGCGGTACTTCACTCATATTGCGACCGGGTAATTCGCCGTCTTTATAAAATGTACCGTCGAGAAAAAGATAATCGTATTGCTTTACCATTTGCTTAATATCTCTGCTCCATTTTATCCATTTATCAATGTCTGGAATAAAAAGCATTGATTTGTTTCCGGTTTTAATTGAATAGCCAACTGTTTCAGAAAATTCATCACGATGAGGAACAAGAATTGGAGTGACAGAAATTTTATCGGTCAGTTTTATCGAGCTATCTGCTTTTATTTTTTGCAGCCTGATATTATTCAAACTTACCAGTTGGCTCCATGGCCCATTGTTTTTTAAATAATCATGCATACGTGGCATTGCGAATACAGGAATTTCTTTTGCATTCAATGCTTCTCGTCCTAAATACATTAACCCGGTGTAGTGACCAATGTGTGCATGAGTAAGAAAAATGCCTGATAAATTTCCCGGTTGTGTTTTTTCCGCTTGATGAAATTGCTCAGTAAGATCAGGTGTAGCATCAAATACCCATTTTTGATTTGTTGCAGGATCAAAAAGAGCAAGGCAGGAAACTTTTTGCTGAGTGATCTTTTTATCCCAATATTTTTTACAACATTCTTTATCACAACCAATTTGCGGATAGCCTGCATCCTGTGCCGTACCAAGCACAACTATGAAAGGATCTTTGTCATCCGGTTGAAATGAAGTAACAAGGAAAAATATTATCAGCATTCTGAGAATCATCAACGACAAGTTACAAATTATGCCACTGACTTATGTTTTTCAAATTGCAGCTGATACAATTTTTGATAATAACCGCCTCTTGAAATCAATTCATCGTGGGTTCCGATTTCTTTCACTTCTCCTTTATCGAGTACAATTATTTTATTTGCTTTTCGGATTGTTGAAAGACGATGAGCAATTACAATTGATGTTCTTCCGGAGATCAGTTTATCAATTGCATCCTGGATCATCATTTCACTTTCGGTATCAACAGATGATGTTGCTTCATCAAGTATGAGTATGGAAGGATTGTAAAGCAGAGCCCTGATGAATGAAAGGAGTTGACGTTGGCCTAATGATAATGTTGCGCCTCTCTCCATTACATTAAAATCATAATTGCCCGGTAACATCATGATGAAATCATGCATACCGATAAGTTTTGCCGCTTCAATTACTTTTTCTCTTGGTATATCTTTATTACGCAAGGTGATATTATCAATGACCGACCCTGAGAAAAGAAAAACGTCCTGCAATACAACACCGACACTTTTTCTCAAAGTATCGGTATCAAACTTTTCAATATTTGTATCATCAATTTTTATTTCGCCACGCTGAATATGATAAAGGCGGTTGAGCAAACTGATGATCGTTGTTTTACCACTGCCGGTATGCCCAACGATGGCGACAGTTTCTCCCGGGTTAACAGAAAAAGAAACGTTTTTTAAAACAGGGTTCTCAGGGTTGTAACCAAATACAACATTTTCAAACTCAATTTTCCCTTTTACATGAGAAGGTTTATAAGCATCAGCAGGCGAAGGGTGTAAATGATCTTCATTATCCAACACTTTAAAAACCCTTTCGCTTGCCACCATCCCCATTTGCAAAACGTTGAACTTATCTGCGATCACTCTCAAAGGACGAAATATCAAATTCAAACAAAGAATAAATGCCATCAATGTTCCCTGCTGGCTCTTCTGAAGGTCCAACGCCTCATGCGAGGTCCACCAAACGATCAAACCAACAGCTGTAGCCAAAACAATTTCTACTATCGGAAAGAAAATTGAATATGCCCAGATAGCATGAATGTTTGCATTGCGATGTTCCTTATTTATGTTCCTGAATTTTTCAAACTCCCTGTCTTCTGCTGCAAATGCCTGCACCACCGCCATACCTGTGATATGTTCCTGTACAAACGCATTAAGATTGGCAACAGCATTTCTTACACGATGAAATGACTTGTTTACACTTTCTTTAAAATAATAAGTTGCAATAATCAGAATGGGAAATGGCAATAATGCAATTAAAGTCAGTTTCGGATCGGCCCAAAACATATAACTCAATACACAAATTATGGAAAGAAGGTCGGCAACAATTGGAATAAATCCATCAGCAAACACATCATTGATCCTTTCAATATCATCCACCGTTCTCGTTGTTAATGTACCGATCGGTGTTTTATCAAATTGAGAAAGATTTAAAGAAAGAATTTTCTTATAAACTTTTACCCGAAGGTCTTTTACAACATTTTGCCCAAGCCATGCTGTGATGTATGAAAAATAGAAACGCAGGCCAGATTCAAGGAACAGAAATCCAATTTGAATAATTGTGATCCATAAAACCCATTTCCAGATACCTGCTGAAATAAACTTATCAACGGTTATTTGTATAAGTATCGGACGAACCGGGGTGAATGTTGCGAGGATAATGGCTAATACTATTGACCAATAAAACCTTCTTTTATACGGTGCTGCAAACCGCATTACTCTTTTTAAAAGATCAAAGTCGAAAAACTTTTTATTGGTGCCGTTGGCCATTTTTAATAAGTAGCAAATGTAAAAAGAAGAAAAAGAAAGCCGCTACCGGCTATCAGGAAGTTAGTTATTCATTAACGATTACTGGTTTCTTGTATTTGAGCGCCGCTTTTAGCGATATCAGGCCCTGTCTCTCCCATTGCAATTTTGTAAGCTTTTATAAAAATTGCACCCAGGTTTTTATGAGGAGGAACATAATCTTCAAATATCTTATCGGTAACCATTTTATCAAGCTCCTGCCAGAATGGGATCCACTCAATGGAGTTTCCGTTTCTTAAAGTTTCAGCGAGTAATTTTAAAAATGGGTTATTCACCGGCGCATCAGCAATTTGTTTGGTGCCGATAATGTGTGCATCCGGCGCTTTTTCCAAAATATCATGGATCATATTATACCCGCCGCAGGAGCCCATAAAAACGATCTTTGAAGTTGAGAACATCTGGCGTATTGTATAAGGTGCATTATAACTATGACCTCTGTTAATAGTAATTGTTGGTTTAAGTCCGTTTCGTTCCAAATAATTACACAATGCTCCCTGTGCTTTTGCATCTTCATCTTTTTCTTCCGGCAAAGGTTTATTTAAATAAAGACTGACCAGCTTCCCTTTAAGTGAGCTGATCGTTACCCAGTTTGGATTGCTTCGGTCGATCTTCCAATTAGCATTATTAAACATGCCGAGTATATGTGGAAATACGCCGATGCCGTCTTTATCGCCATAAATAAAAACCTGGATGATGATACCGGCATTTTCGGTTTGCAGATCTTTATTTGACACTGCATATACCGGCGGAATACCAAGCTCCTTTGTCAAATCTATTTTTTGAGTTGTATCGGCGGAAATAAAAAGTTTTTCAAGAATGCGATACATCTCGATTCCCTTTTTATTATTAGCAGAAATATTTCTATTATAATTTGCCCGTATGTTTACAAGCATGTCTTCCGCTATTGGCTTTATTGTTTCAGAAATACTGGCATAAGAATCTGCCACATCCACACCATCTTCCAAACCACCTGATTTTTCAAGATTGCTTACAAATGCACGCATAAGATCATTTGCATTTTGCTGATCCTTAAAAGATGCAAGGAAAGTGCTGAGTGTGTTGTATGCTGCCGACATTTTGATAAGCTTCCTGTACTTATCAAAATTCACACTCATTAATAATGAATCGCCGCGGTTACCGATGCGGCTCATCATTAGCGGAAATATTCCTTTTACAAAACTTGATGTATAAATAATACCATCGCTTAACACTGCGAGATAGTAAAGTTCCTGCGCTGTCAATGGTTGAATGATCCTGAAACGTGTTACAACATTCTCATTATGCAAGGCATTGATGGTATTTATAAAAACCTGTATCGCTTTTTTCGCCATCATATCAGAAAGAGCATCAAATTCAAATGCTGTGTCTTTATTCAATAATCTTTCTGTGTAATCAAGATGTGTTTTTACAAGCAGTTGATAATATTGAATGGAATCATTTCTTACTGCATCAATATCCGCCAATGTCATTTTTCCTTTTACTATGTTATCAAGAAAAGGAAAATACAATTGTCCGCTGCCACCGCTTGTCGTCATTTTGGTGATGGCCTGTACAAGCGGGTCTTTTACTTTCTTTATCCTGTTGCCAAGTACGTTATTAGCAGCTGCATAATCATACAATTGCTTTGGAAATTGATGACCCGCTGCAATGATCAGGCTATCGGTAAATGGCAGATCAGGAATTTGGGGAAGAGTAGTAAGCAATGTGGCAAAAGTTTGTTCGGGATACAACTCACAATATTTTCTTACCAAAATATTTTTCGATGTTTTGAAACCAGGGTTTTTGTCAAATGTCGTGCAGTCAAGCAGCGGTCTTGCAACATCATAGGGAAGTTGTTCAATATAATTTTCAATACTTTCTTTTTTCCTGTCAATATTCATGCTTATCTCATACGCAGTCAGCATCTCAGGAAGGTAAGTGACAACAAAGCGACGGTATTTCCAATTTGCATTCAGATCCCGCAAAAGCCTTTCAATTCCTCGGATGTAAAGCACTTTCGTTTGCCCGCCCATTGTAGAATCTTTCTCGATCTTCCTTTGCAATTCATTTACTCTTACGATCAGGGCATTAGTGATCTGAACATTCACTTCTTCGTTTGAAGATGGTGAAAAAGATTTATCATCTTTTCCATCGGACTGCAAAGCTTTTTTTTGCTCAGTATCCACATAATCATGAAAAAGCTCACGGCTGCGGTCAGGTTTCAGCGTCGGGTCTTTGGGGGTTTGGGCAAAAGAGGTAAATGCCGCAAAAAGAAAAAGGAGCAGAAAGTATGTGTATTGTCGAATTGCTATCATAAGGATGGTCTTACAAAAATAAACTTTTCATTTCTAATGGTACGAATCAAGGGCAAAAGACAGGATTACTGGCAAAATAGCGGCCAATCACATGTTAAAATTATTCATAATCCCTGAATACCCGAAGCTTTATTAATTTTTCATTAAGTCTGTGTTAGGCAGGGTCGGATTTGCAGACCAAAAAGCAAATTCAGTTAGGTTTGCGAAAATTTCACACACAATAGCATGGATATAAGGTCACGAAAAGTTTTGATTGCCGATGACGAGCCGGATATACTTGAGATCCTCAAATATAACCTGCTAAAGGAAGGTTACCAGGTGGTAACGGCAAAAGATGGCGATGAAGCTATTGAAAAAGCCAAGATGTTTAACCCTGACCTGATCGTACTTGATATAATGATGCCGAAAAAGAATGGTGTTGAAGTATGTGAGATCCTGCGGTTGCTCCCCGCATTTAAAAGCACACTGATACTCTTTCTTACTGCATTAAGTGATGAAAGCACACAGATAAGAGGATTAGAAACCGGTGCCGATGATTATATTAATAAGCCTATCAGCCCGAAAGTTTTTTTAAGCAAGGTTAGTTCCTTGTTTCGTCGCATAAATAAAAACGAAGCAAAGGTGATCGCCGTTAATGGGCTTATTATTGATCCGGAAAGATTTATTGTTCAATACAACGGGAAAGATATCTCTCTAGCAAAAAAAGAATTCGAATTGCTTTACCTGCTGGCATCAAAACCGGGAAGAGTTTTTGTAAGGAATGAAATACTCAGCCAGATATGGGGGGCTGAAGTTATAGTTGGCGACAGAACGATCGATGTTCATATCCGAAAGATCCGGCAGAAACTTGGTGTGGATTGCATCACTACTGTAAAAGGTGTTGGGTATAAATTTGAGCTATGAGTCTTGAGTTATGAGCCATGAGAAAAAATTTCTCCAAAGCTTAAAGCTCATGGCTAATAGCTCATAGCTTTGCTTCTATGCTTTCTCCGAAAAATATTTCACCAAGACAGCTTTCTTTTTTTACTGCATTGATACTGGCAACACCTTTGAGCTTGCTTTTATTTGCTGTTGAAAAAGACTGGCGATGGGGATTAGGTTTGTTTATTATAATTCTTGGCGGCAGTTATTTCCTCATCTCTTTTGTACTCGAACGTTTTATTTACCGGAAGATCAAACTCATTTATAAATTCATTTATCAAACTAAAGCAACAAAAAAAGAAGAAACCTATTATAAATACATATTGCCGAAAAAAAGCATTGATGAAGTAAGAGAGGATGTAGAACAATGGGCAGAAGAAAATAAGCAGGAAATGGAATTGCTGAAACAAAATGAACAATTTCGCCGTGAATTCCTGCAAAATCTTTCGCATGAATTTAAAACTCCTGTTTTTGCCATTCAGGGTTATGTGGAAAGTTTGCTTAGCGGCGGTATGAACAATCCTGAGATAAACAAAAGATTTTTAGAAAAGACAGAAAAAAATGTAGCCCGTCTAACCAATCTTATCCAAGACCTTGATGAAATATCAAAACTGGAACGGGGAGAATTAGTTTTAACCAAAACAAATTTTATCATCCAGGATTTTGTAAAAGAAGTTTTTGAAAGTCTTTCAATAAAGGCCGAAAATCAAAATATAGAATTCAGTATTAAGAAAGGGTGTGAATCGCCATTAACTGTTTTTGCAGACAAAGAAAAAATAAGACAGGTGCTTACTAACTTACTTGACAATTCAATAAAATATGGTAAACCCGGAGGACATATTGTTGCCAGTATGTACAAAGTGGATGAAAAACATATTTTAATTGAAATGAGTGATGATGGTATTGGTATTCCTGAAAAAAATCTCCAAAGAATTTTTGAACGATTTTACAGAACTGAAGGCGGTCGCAGCCGTGATATTACAGGCAGTGGCTTAGGACTTGCTATTTGCAAACACATTATTGAAGCACATGGGCAAACAATTCATGTAAGAAGCACCGAAGGAGTAGGAACTACGATCGGTTTTACTTTAGAGGCAAGGAAAGATTAAGGTTGAGACTGAGTATTAATAATAAGTAGGTAATCCTTTTTCCAATGCATCTAAAAAATCAACTGCTTCATCGCTCATTTTTGTGCTGAACAATTTCCCATTTAATAAAAAAGCAAAATGATTGCATGAATCATTTTTCATTTTAAAATCCACTTCCTGCATCCTTTCACCCTTGCTGTAAAAAAACATTTTCCCATCATAGCCGCATTTGAATTGTTCGGTTTCCTTTGCATCAATAAATTCTACTATTCTGCTGATAGCTTTTGATTCTGCCGTCTGTACTGTTTTTGTGATCGCACCTGCCTGTTCATCCTTAAAATGAACAACAAGACTATCGGATGCTGCAAAACTTTGTTTGATGGCAGATTGCCTGCAGGAGGAAAAAAGAAAAATTAAAAGGTAAACGAAACAATATCTCATAGCGTAAATTTAAATCTTAATTTTTCAATTTTTTTCTGCTAATAATTCCTCCGCCTTTTCATGTATTACTTTTTTGATCTTGTTTTTAAAAATAGAAACTGCAAGTGGCAGCTTTGCATGAATATCAATGCTTCCAGCATGTACTTTAATAACACCTGAAAGATCAAACCCCTGCGCCGTAAAATGGAAATGACCTGTGCCATGCGACCATTCTTCTTTTATGTTTGTTATCTTATTTTTTTGTTCGTGTTTTAATTTATGAAACAAGGTCTTTATTCGACCTAACGCCTCTTCCTGGCTTAGCTTATGGGGTATATGCAACTTTAATGAGGACATTAATTTCCATCAAATATATATTTGAACTGCCAATATTTAAATAAAAACAAGTAAAACGTAATTAACTATTTCTTAGGTACTCAATAAGAAATCCCACAGCAAGTAAGATGATTATTTTTGAAAGTATTCCTGGTCTATAGAATGATTGCTTCGTTGAAAGCTGTTTTTCCTTTAACCAACCCTTTTAAAAACAAATACCAGGAAAGAGCAATAGTGAATGCAGGTGGTTGATATTTTATTCCTTTGGAATTATTAATATCATCAAAAGATAGCTGGCAGTTATATATCTCGTTGCGGCGGGAACCTTTATAGATGTGCAGTTCTGACCCAGGAGTATTATGCTGAATTAAGAACCGGAATTTGGTGTTTTCAATTTCAACTGAACCATGTGTATCAGAAAAATTATCATAGCTGAGTGAGCCGATGCGAACACCATATTCATTTTTTAATATCAGCCTTGTTCTGAGCAAACCTTCATCTTCAATGATCAATACTCTTCTTTCTGTTTCTGTTTCAACTCTTGCCGTGCCCAAATCACTTTTATACCGAAGTTTCAAAACTGTTTTATTATCCTCTTTTAAAATATAATCCTGTTGTCCGGAATTGTTTCTTACAGAAGCGATATTCATATTGCAGTTTTTTTGTGGGACAATGAATATAGGATATATAAATACTCAGATATGCCCTTAATAAAGAGATAATGAAAACTTAATATTGGAGTTATTCTGATCTGAGGGGAAAATAAAAAAACCGTCTCGCCTCAGGCGAGACGGCTACTGCATGAGGAATCAACTTACTAACCCCGGAGAACCGGTCCGGGACGTTGCATATATTTTAGAAGGATAAGAACTGGTTGCAAAATCAGTTACAATTATTATACCAGGGTTATTGAACGATTACCATATTGTTAATTGTGGAAAAGAGAAAGCCGGCTCATATGAACCGGCTATATCAAATTAATTCAGAGATCTATTCATTAGTTATAATTAAATTTTGTCCAGCCTTTCCACCATGTAGCAAGCTGACCTGCGGGAGCTACGCCACCTCTGAAAGTAGCTGTCTTGTCAAAGAAAGCATCGCCAGTGAATTTAGGATCGGTAAAACCAGCGCCGGAAAGAATTTTTTGATTGCCATTGCTTCCTGCAAATGGTGTAGGATCCGGTGCAGAATAATTAAATGGCTGGATCAATTTCGCATCCGCAGAGTTGGTCAACAGATCATTATTATAATACCCATTTGTAAACCAGCTTGTCAATGTAGCATCAGATGTGATGCTTGCTCCTGCAGCGCCAGAGAATTTCAGATTAACAGTATTACCTGCGAGAGTAACATTACGCAAACGCAAACTACTGTCTTCAATATTCAACGCTGTAGTTGTACCGGTTGTTCCATCAATCAAAATTCCCTGTGGCCAACCCATAAAAATGGAATTGAAAATTGAAAGCGATGAATTTCTTCTTATCTGTGCACCGGCACGGAATAAACTGCTGCCAAAATTATTTAAAGTAGCTCTCGGCCCTATTGCAGTAATGTTACTGAATATTGCACTTGTTTTTGGACTTGCTGTTGTGCCGCTTGCATTGTTATCACTTTCAAAAGCTTCAGAAGTTGAAATGTCTGCAATAAGCGAATCGCGGATCACCAAACCAAATTGAACCTTTCCACTAAATCCATTGTCTGTATCAAAATCATCATCCTGTGTTTTATAAGCGATCAGGTATTTGCAGTTTACTGTACCACCAAACCATTCATAAGCATCATCTTTTGCATACACAACCTGGATATGATCAATTGTAGTTCCGTTACCAACACCTGCCATTGTAAGACTGTTCACTTCTTTATCCGGCTGGTAAGCATATCCTGCATATTCAATTCTTATATATTGTAAAACCCCAGAGTTATCACTGTCAACAGGCGCCGGAACTGCAGCATCACCTGAACCAGCAAGACCATCACCATTTGCATTATCAACACCACCTTCTACCTGGTAAAGACCATTGGTTCCGTTATAACTTGTATTGATACTTGCTTTGCCGCAAATAACTATTCCGCCCCAATCACCTGATTGAGGGTTCGGAGCTGCAGATGTAAAGATGATCGGCTCCGTAGCTGTACCCGCAGCATTGATCTTTGAACCACGGGTAATAATTAACGCAGCAACATCAGCGCCGCTGAATGAGCCTTTGATAACTGTTCCCGGCTCAATAGTGAGAGTGTGATTACCTACTATATAAACAAGTCCTTTAAGTATATATGTATTCGCTTTGCGAAAAGTTGTATCAGCATTGATC
>Ga0209797_10001417_pt1 | contig 12010 bp, 11 predicted proteins | sample DOMMetBare3Fresh_2_FD_187472 | JGI IMG/M metagenome (GOLD analysis project Ga0209797, IMG submission 187472) | Wetland sediment microbial communities from St. Louis River estuary, USA, under dissolved organic matter induced mercury methylation -... | ecosystem: Environmental > Aquatic >...
GCGCGAGTTCGGGCCCGCTTGGCGCCAAGTCCAGCGCGGCCACCTGAGCCTGGGTCAGCTCAAGGTGATGTCGGCCATCGAACAGTGCCGCAGTGCGGCGCTGGGTGGACACGTGCTGCGCTGCGAGGGCTGCGGCACCGACCAGATCGCCTACAACTCCTGCCGCAATCGGCATTGCCCGAAGTGCCAGAGCGGCGCCGCCAAGCGCTGGCTCGACGCGCGCCAGGCCGATCTCTTGCCGGTCGAGTATTACCACGTGGTGTTCACGCTGCCGGCGCCGATCGCCGACATCGCGTACCAGAACAAGGCCGTCGTATACGGCCTGCTGTTCGACGTGGCAGCCCAGACGCTGCTGCGCATCGCCGCCGACCCCAAGCACCTGGGCGCGGGCATCGGCGCCACGCTCGTGCTGCACACCTGGGGTTCGGCGCTGACGCACCACCCGCACGTGCACGCCGTCGTTCCTGGCGGCGGGCTGGCGCCCGACGGCAAGCGCTGGGTCGCGTGCAGGCCAGGGTTCTTCCTGCCGGTACGGGTGCTGTCTCGCCTGTTCCGGCGGCGCTTCCTGGAAGAACTGCAGCGGGCGCACCAGGCCGGCAAGCTGAGGTTCTTCGGCGAACACTCGGCGCTGGCCGATGCCAAGGCGTTCAAGGCGTGGCTCGCGCCACTGCGCCAGTGCGAGTGGGTGGTCTATGCCAAGCGCCCGTTCGCCGGGCCGCAGGCGGTGCTGGCCTACCTGTCGCGCTACACGCATCGGGTGGCCATCTCGAACAGCCGCTTGATCGCGATAGACGAGCATGGCGTGACGTTCCGGTGGAAGGACTACCGGGTCAAGAACGGCAGCCAGGGCCGCACGCGCCACAAGACGATGACGCTGGAGCCGGGCGAGTTCATGCGTCGCTTCTTGCTGCACGTGCTGCCGGGTGGCTTCCACCGCATCCGGCACTACGGGCTGCTGGCCAACGGCAGCCGCAAGGCCAGCCTGGCTCTGGCGCGCGAGCTGTTGCACGCACCGACCCTTACCGCCGTGACGGCCGACGGTGGTGACCTCCAGACAGAGCCGCCGAGGTTCGTGTGCTGGCACTGCGGCCGCGCGATGGTCATCCTGCAGACCTTCGCGCGCGGTCACGGTCCAGCAATCCGCGCACCGCCGTCCGGGCAGACGCGATGAACATCACGCCCGTTCGACCAACGCTGCTGGCGCCGCTCTTTTGGCTGCCGCCTGGGCGGCCTTGCGTCCATCACCCGTGGCGGCACCGCGACCACACCCGCACCGCTCCGCGAACATCGCTCACTGGCGGCGAGCACCTCACCGGCAGCCGCCCCGGCTGGACGTCGAACGGCGATCTCGGGCTGCGCGTCCGACTGGCCTGGCTCAAATCGCCATAGCTCCGAGGCGTCGATCGAACCACTGCGGCATGCCCCGCGGTTTCCTCCCTTGGGGCTTGTCCAACACCTGCCCTCAGGTCCGTGCCATGCGTGCGTCCGTGGCGCGCGACGGGCAGGTATCGGACAACCCTAAACACGAGCAGACGCTGGGCTCCGTCCGCTTGGTGGTTGCACCGCCCGATTTCGTCGAGCCTTGAGATGCTCTGAATCTCCTCCGATCGCTTCGTCGGCTCAAGGCGGATGAAGCGCAAGATCTGGCGACGGGAGAACGTGATTTCCGAATGGTTGGCTATCTCAGCAGCGATGCCGTCTATGGGAGGCCCGCGAGGCCCCCAAGGAAACGAGCGGCCTGGGAGCGCATTCCCTTCGATATCGCATCCCATGTGCGAGGGGGAAAGTCCTCCGGGAGAGTGCGGCCGATCTGATCTAGCGCCGGTTCGACGCGTTGGACAAGGCGCACCATCGCCTCCCACACCAGGGGGCCTCCGTACTTCATGGCCAGTGCGTGCCAGTGCCGCGGCTCGATGTCGTAGAAGTGCCAGTGCACGTTCTTCGAGCGGAGCGCCATCGCCGGGCCCATCTTGCGCCAGCGAAGCTGGTTTGCCCCGTCGCCCACATAGGGGAAGATCGAGAGGACGTCATACAGCGGCGTGGTGATGTAGGTGTCCCCACGCTCCAGGAAGATCGAGTAGTTCTTGGCGTGCCCGTCGGTGGCGCCCATTAGCCAAAAGACGAGTTGGGTCAGAGCGAACGACTGTCGATCTCCGTCGTCGGAGCTGCCGGCCAGTAGGCGCATGCAGTCGGCGATGCCTGGGCCGCGGTCCTTCTCGTACCTCTTGCTCGGTGGATAGCCCAGCGCCTGGCAGAAGTCCTCCTGCGGTAGCCGCGCGATCCATTCCTGACCGTGCTCACCCACCTGCCAGGACCGGTCGAATCGGGTGACGACCAGGGCCTTCTGGTCCTCGAAGCGCCACATCTCGGTTGTCGCCACGGGCAGGTCCAGGTAGTACAGCATCTGCGCGCAAAGCCACTCGTTCTCGATCGAGTCACCCAGATCCACGCGCCGGCTGCCGCCCACGAGGCCCAGCGGCAGCTTCAGGATGTGCGTCGTCGGCGTAGCGCCGAGCGGTCGGTGCCAGCTCTTGTTCGTGAATAGAAGCGCCGTCTTCTCCTGGGCGCCGGCCAGCGAGATGCGGAAGAGATCGTCGTCCTGGGCCTGGCCGAGCACGGGCTCCGAGGGCGTGGCGCGCAGCACCTCGGCGACCTGGTGCTCGCTCAAGGGCTCGCTGGTGATCTTGTCCCAGCCCTGGGGCTCGACGCCGTCGGGCAGCAGCTGCACAGCGCCCACGCAGTCTCGGCCGACGGCCTGCAGAAGCTCGAACACCTCGATCGACTTCGTCTTGTAGCGGCGCGCGATGCGCTCGCGGATCTTCTCGTTGTCGGGCAGGAGGTTGTCGAAGTAGTTGGCCACGACCGGGCCGCGGATCTCCAGCGCCGACGTGATGGGAAGCGACAGCGACAGCGACCGCCGCTTGGGCGAGCCAAGCCAGGTCTTGTCGTAGGTGAGGCGGTGCGAGCCGCGATCGACGCTCCAGGTTCCGACGAGCGTGCCATTCATCCAGATGGCCAGGCGCGAACTCACCAGCTGCCCTTCTTGATCTTGATCGTGGGCGCGTATCCGGCGAAGCTCACCGCCGCGCTGGGCGCCTGCCGCACGCGCGAACCCTCATCGGAGGAGGAGTCTGCCTGGGCGTCGCGGATCACGAAGCCAGCGCCCAACGCACCCAGCACCTGCATGATCTGCTGCAGGCTGACCGAGCCGGGGTTGGCCTCGATCTCCACCACGCGCGCCTGGGTCACGCCGATCAACACGCCAAGACGCGCCTGCGTCAGGCGCCGCTTCTTGCGCAGTGAACGAAGCTGCTGGCGCAGCTGCTCGGTAGTCTTGAGGGGGTAGTCCATGGTGGTGTATTGCGTGCGAATTCGACTTCAGCAGAATAAAAGTTTACGCTTATGTTATCAAGATACAAGTTAAAGCTGATACGGAGAGACAACAAGCTCAGGCTTGTACACGCGAGAAACAAGAAAGAACTGATACGAGCATGTCACGGCCGAACGGTTCGGCGTGATGCTTCCCGCCTGGTTCTCGTCCCTCGTCCAAGGGTCAGGATAGGTCGTGTCCCGCGAGATGGTGCAAGGCCACAGCCCGGACAAGTGAATGACCCGTTCGCAACCGATTGCCGTCGCCAGATCGACAGCGCGCGCTAGGCACTGACGGCTGCGCGGGCTGCGCAGTGGCCGGCTGCGCCGCTGCGGTCGATTGCTGCTACGTCCCCCTCAGGGCATCAGCACCGTCGAACCGGTCGTCTTGCGCGCCTCGAGGTCGCGGTGCGCCTGCGCCACCTCGGCCAGCGGGTAGCGCTGGTCGATGCGGATCTTCACCGCGCCGCTGCCGACCACCGCGAACAGGTCGTCGGCCATCGCCTGCGTTGCTTCGCGCGTGGCGATGTGGGTGAACAGCGTCTGCCGCGTCACGTACAGCGAGCCCTTGGGACCGAGGATGCCGGGCGCGAACGGCGCCACCGGCCCCGAGGCGTTGCCGAAGGCGGCCATCAGGCCGAACGGGCGCAGGCAATCCAGGCTCTTGTCAAAGGTGTCCTTGCCGACCGAGTCGTAGACCACCTTCACGCCCTTGCCGCCGGTGATGGCCTTGACGCGGGCGACGAAGTCTTCCTTCGTGTAGTCGATGGCATGCGCCGCGCCATGTTCGAGCGCCAGCGCGCATTTGGCCGCGCTGCCCGCGGTGCCGATCAACTGCAGCCCCAGGGCCTTGGCCCATTGGCAGGCGATCAGGCCGACGCCACCGGCGGCGGCATGGAAGAGCACGAAGTCGCCGGCCTGCAGGCCCTCGACCGGCCGCGTCTTCTTCAGCAGGTATTGCGCCGTCAGGCCCTTCAGCATCATGCCGGCGGCGGTGTCGAAAGCGATGCCGTCGGGCAATTTGCACACCGTCTTGGCCGGCATCACGCGCACTTCGCTGTAGCTGCCGGGCGGGGTGCTGGCATACGCCGCGCGATCACCCACCTTCAGGTGCGTGACGCCCTCGCCCACGGCCTCGATCACGCCGGCGCCTTCCATGCCGAGCGTCAGCGGCAGCGGGTTGGCGTAGAGCCCCGTGCGCTGGTAGACGTCGATGTAGTTCAGCCCGCAGGCGTGGTGGCGGATGCGGATTTCGCCGGGGCCGGGGGCGCCGACTTCGAGGTCGACGAGGCGCATCACCTCGGGGCCGCCGTACTGCTGGATCTGAATGGCCTTGCTCATCGTGTGTCTCCTGGGTTTGCTGGCAACAGACGTGAGGTTACGCGAGCAGCGAGAATCGTGCTGCGATGAGACGTCTTGTTCAAGCCCCAAACCTCGCACTGGCCTCGTTGTGGTGCGACATGCTCAAGCAGGCCGGCTTCGCCGGCAGCGTGCAGCGCGCGTTCGCCAGCAGCATCGCCGGCGAGATCCCGCCGGACCAGGCGCTGCCCGAAGTCTGGATCGACGACGACGCCCAGTTCGACGCCGCGCGTGCGTTGCTCGCGCAACTGCAGCATCCGGCCTGGCAGCACTGGCTCTGTCGCGGTTGTGGCGAGCGAATCGACGGTCCGTTCGATCAATGCTGGAAGTGCGGCGCGGCGATGCCGGCATGAAGCTGCGCACCGCCGTGCTGATGACGCTGCCGCCGCTGCTGTGGGCCGGCAATGCGGTGGTCGGCCGGCTGCTCGCCGGCCATGTGCCACCGTTGGCACTGAACTTTCTGCGCTGGGCCCTCGCGGCGTTGCTGCTGGCGCCGCTGGGCTGGCACGCGCTGCGCGACGTGCGCGCGATCGGGCGGGCGTGGCCCTACCTGTTGGCCATCGGCAGCCTCGGCGTCGGCGCCTACAACGCGCTGCAATACCTGGCGCTGACCACCTCGACGCCGTTGAACGTGACCCTGATCGCGGCTTCGACGCCGTTGTGGATGCTGGCCATCGGCGCGCTCTGGTTCGATCAGCGGCCGACACGGCAACAACTGGTCGGTGCGTTGCTGTCGCTGGCCGGCGTGGTGCTGGTGGTATCGCGCGGCGCCTGGGCCACGCTGGCGCAGGTTCAGTTTGTCGCCGGCGACGGCTACATCCTGGTCGCGGCGCTGTCGTGGGCACTTTATAGCTGGCTGCTGGCGCGGCCGCCGGCCGTCCTGCGCCCGCCACCGACGCACACGCTGCAGGCCTGGGGCTGGGCCGGGTTGCTGCTGCTGCAGGCCTTGTTCGGTCTGGTCGTGGCCGGGGCCGCCGCGGCCGGTGAAGCCTGGCTCGGGCACCGTGCGGCGATCGACTGGGCGAACGCCTGGGTCTGGGCCGGCGTGTTGTTCGTCGCCCTCGGCCCGTCGATCCTGGCCTATCGCTGCTGGGGCCTGGGCGTGGCCATCGGTGGTCCGGCGCTGGCCGCCTTCTTCGCCAACCTGACGCCGCTGTTCGCGGCGCTGCTGTCGGCGCTGCTGCTGAGCGAGGCGCCGCATGCGTATCACGGGCTGGCCTTCGCCCTCATCGTCGCCGGGATCGCCGTCTCGGCGCCGCGCTCGCGATGACACTGACGCGCCGCCAATGGGCCCTGCTCGCCATCCTCACGCTGTTGTGGGGGCTGAACTGGCCGATGATGAAATTCTCGCTGCGCGAAGTCAGCCCCTTGTTCTTTCGCGCCTTGACGATGAGCGGCGGCACGCTGACGCTGATTGCCTTCTTCATCTGGCGCGGCGTGCCACTCGGCGTGAGCCGGGCCCAGGCCCTGCGGCTGGCGTGGCTGGCGCTGCCCAACATCATCGGCTGGCACCTGTGCTCCATCATCGGTCTGAGCCAGTTGCCGGCCGGTCGCGCCGGCATCCTGGCCTTCACGATGCCGGTGTGGACCGTGCTGCTGTCGGTGCTCCTGTTCGGCGAACGCATGAGCGCGCGGTCTTGGCTGGCGGTGGTCTCGGCAATCGCCGCCGTCGGCCTGCTGGCCGCCAACGAACTGATGGCGCTTTCGGGGCGGCCGGTGGGTGTGCTGTGGCTGCAGGCGGCCGCGCTGTCGTGGGCGCTGGGCACGGTGTTGATGCGACGCAGTGCACTGGCGCTGCCGACCGAGGCCGTGACCATCTGGATGATGCTGTTCGGTTCGGTGTTCTTCTGGGTCGTGGCGCCGCTGGTCGAGCCGTGGCCGGACTGGGGCCAGTGGCGCAACGTCACCTGGTGGTCGCTGGCCTACGGCGTGTTCCTCAACTTCGGCTTTGCGCAGATCATCTGGTTCGGTTTGGTGCGCGCGCTGCCGGCGCAGGCCAGCGCCTTCTCGGTGATGGCCGTGCCGTTGGTGGGCATCGGCTCGGCCACGGCGGTGGTCGGCGAGGTGCCGCATGCGACAGACTGGCTGGCCGCGCTGTTCATCGCCGTGGCAATCGCCAGCGCCACCGGACAGTCCGTGCTGCGATTGCGCAGCGACAATCGAGCGCCATGAAGCACCGCCCCAGGCTGGCACTGATCGCGGCACTCGACCGCCAACGCGCTATCGGCCGCGGCGGCGAATTGCTGTGGCACGAGCGCGAGGACCAGAAGCACTTCCGCGCTGTGACGATGGGCTGCCCGGTGATCATGGGCCGCAAGACCTGGGACTCGTTGCCGGCACGGTTTCGACCGTTGCCGGGGCGGCGCAACATCGTCGTCACGCGCGACGGCCGGTGGCGCGCCGACGGCGCTGAGACCGCGTCGTCGCTCGCCGCCGCGCTGGCCCTTGCGGCCGATGCGGCCAAGGTGTTCGTGATCGGCGGCGGTGAGCTCTACGCCAGCGCCCTGCCGCACGCCGACGAGCTGCTGCTGACCGAGATCGATACCGTGTTCGACGCGAGCGATGCGTTCTTCCCGGCGTTCGACCGCGCGCACTTCGCGCAAACCCGGCGCGAGGGCCATGTCGCAGCCGACGGCACACCCTACGCCTTCGTGACCTACCAGCGCACGGCGCCCTGAAATGTGTCACCTATCGAAGCGGCATTGGGCCCCCCGCCGTCGATGGCGTGGTACAGCCGACCGGCATCGAATGGCATGGTGAGCAACGCAGCGGCACCTGCAGCCTGGGCCCGCACATGATCGAAGGCAATCGTCTGGTGGGCCAGCATCACGACCGGCAACGATGGTGCGGCGGCCTTGATGCGCCGGCAGGCGCGCAGGCTGTCCAGGCCGAGTTGCGGGGTGTCGGACAGCGAGCCGAGCAGGGCCCAGGAAAAGCGAGTGAGCGCGAGGGCGTCGATGGCAGCGAGAGCGTCAGCGACCGCAACTGCCGCAACGCCCCGGCTCTTCATCAGCGCGATGAGTTCGGCGCGCGCCGCGGCGCGGTGTTCGACGACCAACACTGGGCCGCCGGCGTACCGCTCGGGGCTTGCGGGCGGTTGTGCCTCATGACCACGGTGCGCGCAAGCGTGTTGTTCGAGCGCCTGCGCGAGCATCGCCGGCAGCGCCGCCCATGGCGCCGGGCGGTGCGCCAGCAGATGGCCATGCGGCTCCAACGCGGCGTCAACCCAAACCACGGCCTGGCCGATCAGGTTCGGCTGACGTGTCGCCCAGGCTACGGCCCGGTGGTCCTGTGCGTCGATGATCACCACATCGGCACACGCGCCGTGCATCGGTTCGAGCATTTGCAGGCGCGGTGATCGCCGCTGCGACCGCAGCACCGCGCCTTCGATCAGCAGACGCTCGGTGGGATTGAACCCGACCACCACGAATCTGAGGCGTTCGCCGGGGGCGGCAACGGACGCCAACGCGGACTGTCCCGCCGGCAGCGGCGGGCCGATCGTGCGCGAACCGTTGGACGCACCAGCGTCTGACTCTGCGTTCACGGTGCTCGCACGTCGGCCGTCCGGCATCACGGGGCCCACTGCAGCAGGCGTAGGAACAACCCGGCCTGCAGGAAGGTGCGCAGCTCGCGCTCTTCGACGTGGCTGGCCCGGCGCAATGCGGCCGTGGTGTTCACGCCGCTGGAAATCAGCTCGGCCAGGTGCAGGTGAGCCGGCGCGCGGCTGTACAGCTCGATGTAGTGCAAGCCGCGGCCGACGATCTGCGCGCTGCGCCAGCGCGGCGGCGCACCCAACAGCGGCAGGTCCGCCGAGGCCATGCCGACCGCCCACAGCAGCGACTCGATGCGGTAGATCTTGACGCGCGATGACGGCTGCATCGGCTGCGCGGTGTCATCGACCAGGCGCGGCAGCTCGCGGCGCGTGCGCAGGCGCTCCCACGCCGCCGCATGGGCATGCACCTCGCCGCGGCCGAAATCGATCAACATCGATGCACCGTCGTCGTAGGCGGCCTGCAGGCACGGCGCCGATTTGTCGGTCCAGCAGCGCAGCAGGGCCGCGACAAATGGCTTCGGCGCCGCAACAGTCGCGTCGTCGGGCCGCCGCACAGGGCGTCGGGCACCGCGCTCGCGCATCTCGGGGATCGTGTTCAGCGTGCTCAGCAATTCGCCGTCGTCGAAGACGCTGGCCACGCTGTAGGGCGTGCGCAGGCGGCGCACCGGTACCCCGGGCTCTACCACCGCGACCACCGGGCGGGTGCCGAACAGGGTGCTCCATTCCTCGTCATTGAGATCAGCCGCCAGCTCGGCATCGACCAGGGCGACTTCGCCACGACCGGCGTCGACCACGAAATCCATCGGCGCGTTGGCGCTGACCCGCCGCAGCACCCGGTCGAGTGCCGAGATGGCGGCGTCGGTCAGGCCGACGACCCCGACCTTGACCGGGCCGTCGACAGCCATGCGCGATGCCGCCCGGGGCAGGCGATTCAGCGCGGCTTGCAGTCGATTCGGAGCAATCATGACGGCCTCGATGCGACGTGTTTGTCGCTGGGCGCAATCTTTGCAGCGACGCTGCCTGCACGCCCTCGGGTCGACGCTGAAACCGGCGTGCGTCAAACCCGACTGCGCGCTCAGGGATTGCCTGATTCATCGATCAGCCCCTGTCCGTCAGCCGCGCCTCCTGTCACGATGCGTGCAACCGATCCAACGCATCCAGCCGTCGCCCATGACGCCCGCCATCATCGATCCGCACATCGAGCGCGACTTGCTCGGCCGCCGTCTGCTGGCGGCGACCCTTGCGGTCGGTGGGCTGGTGTCGGTGGCTGTGGCGCTGCTGACGCAGCGATACCACGACACGGCAGGCGCCATTGCCCACGCATTGCCCTGGCTGTTGCTCGGCCTGGGTGTCGCGGCGACGTTGGCCGCCGCCGCCGCAGTGCAGGCGCTGGTGCGCGCGCGTGCCGAGGCTGTGCGCCTGGCGCTGGGCATGTCACGCCGGCTGGCCAACAACGCGGAGCGTTTCCGTGCATTGGTCGAGAACGCCCCGGACTGCACGCTGATCTGCAACGGCAACGCCCAGATTTCCTATGCCAGCCCGCCGTTGCTGCCGCTGCTGGCGTACCGGCCCGAGCAGGCCCTCGGCATGGCCCTGGACACACTGGTCCACCCGCAGGATCGCGCGGCACTGAAGGATGCCCTGACGCTTTGCCGAGCGGCCGGCGGCGCGCCGCCGCTGCTGCTGCGCATGCTGCATGCCGAAGGTGCCTGGCGCTGGGTCGAGGTGACCCTTCGTGAATGCCGCGCGCAACCCGACGACGGTGCCGCGGTGCTGCATTGCCGCGACGTCGACGAGCGCGAGCTCACGCGCCAGGAACTCGGTCGTGCTGAGCAACTGCTGCGCATCGCGCTGCAAGCCTCGCAGGTCGCGCTGTGGAACCTGGACCTTCGCAGCGGCAGCGTGGAGCTGTCGCCGCAGTGGCAACAACTGCTCGGTGGCCCGCCCGGCGAGACGCTGACCTCGCTGCCGGCCCTGGCCGCACTGACCCACCCCGACGAACTGCAGGCGCTCGGCGTGGGCCTGCGGCGCGCGCTGCGCGGTGAGAGCGCGGTGTACCGCGTCGACCACCGCGTGCGCACGGTCGACGGCCGCTGGTTGTGGATCGAGAGTGTCGGTCGCGTGGTCGAGCGCGACGAGCGCGGCCGCGCACTGCGCATGGCCGGCGTCAACAGCGACATCAGCGAGCGCAAGCTGGCCGAAGTGCAGATCGCCGACCTGGCCTACCACGATGCGCTGACCGACCTGCCGAACCGCCAGCTGCTGACCGACCGTGTGACCCAGGCCATCACCCAGGCCTCGCGTCGCAACGAACTGGTGGCCCTGCTGCTGCTGGACATCGACCGCTTCGCGCACATCAACGATGCACTCGGCCACCAAGCCGGCGACGCGGTCTTGTGCGCCGTGGCCGATCGGCTGCGCCAGGCGCTGTGCCACGGCGAGACGCTGGCCCGTGTCGGTGCCGACCAGTTCGCCATCGCGCTGCCCTCGGTGGCCAGCGCCGACGCGGCGGCAGCGATGGCCGAGGCACTGCTGCAAACACTGACCGCCCCGATCGACATCGATGGCCAGGCGCTGGCCGTCGGCGCCAGCATCGGCATCGCGATCTGCCCCAACGACGGCAGCGACGCGGCAGCGATGCTACGCAGCACCGACATCGCGCTGGCCCATGCCAAGGCCGCGACACCGGGTCAGTTCCATTTCTGCGACGCGTTGATGAGCGCGCGAGCGCGTCGCCGCGTCACCCTCGAGCGCGACCTGCGCCTGGCCATCGACCAGGGCACGTTGTGGTTGGCATACCAGCCGCTGCGTGACCTGGGCACAGGCCGCATCGTCGGTGCCGAGGCCCTGGCGCGCTGGACGCACCTGCTCGAGGGTGAGATCGCTGCCGAGGAATTCATCCCGATCGCGGAGGAATGCGGACTGATCGTGCCGCTGGGCCAATGGGTGCTAGAGCAGGCCTGCCTGCAGGCGCGTCGCTGGCAGTGCAGCGTAGCCCCGGGCTTCCGGGTGGCGGTCAACCTGTCGGGGCGCCAGTTGGCCCAGCCCGATCTGGTCGGCGCCGTGCAGTCGGCGCTGGCATTGTCGGGGCTGGCACAGGGCACGCTCGAACTCGAAATCACCGAGAGCCACATGCTCAGTGACGACGCGCACACGCTGGACACCCTGCACCGCCTGAAGCGCGTCGCTGGCGTGCGCCTGGTTGTCGACGACTTCGGCACCGGTTATTCGAGCCTGTCCAGCCTGCGCCGGCTGCCAGTGGACAAGCTCAAGATCGACCGTTCCTTCGTGCGTGGTGTCGCTGGCGACGAGATCGACGCGGCGCTGGTCAGCGGCATCTTGTCGATCGCGCAGGCACTGGCGCTGGAGGTCACGGTCGAGGGCGTCGAGACCACGGCCCAACTGGTGCGCTTGCAGACCCTGGGCTGCAGGATGGGGCAGGGCCACCTGGTCGGCCGCCCGATGCCGGCCGCGGCGCTGACCGATCGACTCGCCGAGTCCTGCGAGATCGGGGCTTGAAGGTCGCGGCGCCCATACCCGCAAATGCGTTCAATGGCATCAGTCTGACTATCGCCACTCGGCCCATTGCGGACGCTCCGCTCGTCTTGTTTTGGCGACCCTGGGTGGTCAGCGTTGCCTGCCGGGTCCCGCCCCGGCGGGCGGGTAACTTTCATTTGCTGGTCCAAATGAAAGTCACCAAAGCAAACGACCCCAATGCAACACCTCTCA
>Ga0209797_10001418_pt1 | contig 12009 bp, 12 predicted proteins | sample DOMMetBare3Fresh_2_FD_187472 | JGI IMG/M metagenome (GOLD analysis project Ga0209797, IMG submission 187472) | Wetland sediment microbial communities from St. Louis River estuary, USA, under dissolved organic matter induced mercury methylation -... | ecosystem: Environmental > Aquatic >...
TGCTCGGCGGCAACACGCGCCGCGATCGCCCCGCCGAGCGAGTGACCCAGCAGCACGGCACGCCGGCCGCCGGTGGGCAGCAACGCGGCCAGCGCCGCAGCCTGCGCCGCCAGCGCAGGCTGCGCTCGACCCGGCCCGCTGCGGCCGAAGCCAGGCCGATCGACCGCGATCAGCTCGAGCCCCGGCGGCGGCTCGAGCAGGTAATCGGTCCAGCCCTGTGCCGTGCCGGGCGTGCCGTGAACCAGGATCACGCGCTGGCCGGCCGGATTGCCGGCAACGAGAAAGCTGATGTCGGAATCCGGCCGTGCGCCCGCGCGCAGCGTGCGGCGCAACGGTTCGGTGCGCGCCGCCGGCAGGCGCGGCCCGGCTGGTGCGATGCCCAGCGTGGCCAGCGCGACGGCCAGCGCACTGAAGGTGCGATTGCTGTTCACGCGTCGGCGGCCGGCATCAGTGGGCGACGGCAGAGCTCGCGCCGTGCGCCACCGTCCCGCGCATCTGCGCGAACCAGCCTTGCTGCGCCGTGCTGCCTCCCAGAAGGTGCATGCGCGCAGTCAGCGGCTGCAGCTCGGCGGCGGCCTCGCGGGTGCGCCGGCGCGCATGCGCGACGACACCTCGGGCCGCCGGCAGCGCGACGTCACGCCAGGTTGACTCCGCCGCGCCGGCATGCCCGATGCCGACGAGCAGTTCCGCGACGGCCGCGTCGTCGCCCGCGCGCGCCAGCGCATAGGCGAAGTGAAGGTCGAGGAACGGGTTCTGGCGGTCGTGAATGCGCGGCCGCACGAACGCCGCCAGATCCTGCCAGCGCTCGCCGACGTCTGCACCCTGCTGTTCGAGTCGTGCCAGCAGCGACACTGCATTGACCTGGTTGCGCACGCACGTCCTGCGCAGGGCCCACACGCGCGAGTCGTACAGCGTCAGTGCGTCCGACCACTCGCCGCGCGCCAGATGGAACAACGCCAGGTGCCACCAGTTATGAGCCTGCATGAAGCTCGAGCACCGATCCCAGCTCGGCGCCAGCGCGACCAGCCAGGCGATGCCTGCGCAGGGCTCGCCCTGTGCATCGAAGACATGGGCCACCGCATGTTGCGCCCAGGGGTCATCGCGATTCATCGCCACGGCTCGCTCGCCCGCGGCGCGTGCCGAGTCGAGATCACCGGCCTCGACCAGCGCAAACGCATGCAGGCCCCAGGCGAAGCTCACGCTCTGGTTGTGCGGCAGGATGCTGCGGGTCAGGCGCAGCATGCCGCTGCGGTCGCCCAGGCTGAGTTGATGCACCTGTGCGATCTTGGTGTTCAGCAGGTCGCGCGGCCAGCGTCGAGCCAATTCGACATGTTGCGCCAGCGCGGCCCACGGCCGCCGGTCCGCCCACGCCTCGAAGGCGCCGAGCAACAGCATCTCGCGCTCGGATGCGCCATCGTGTCGCGCCGCCTGGCGTGCCCGCGCGAGCCAAGGCCTGGCCTGTCGCGTGCCGTCGGCCGTCTGCAGAAAGAGATGCAGCGCCCCCGCACAGGCGTTGGCCAGCACCGAACCCGGATCGGCCGCGGCGGCATCGAGGATCGAGGCCGCGCCCTTGCCGTGGCTCAGCACTTCAGTCGCGAAGTGGTCGATGCCCGCGACTGCCGCCTCGCCGCCGCTGGCCACCGGCAGATCGAATCGATCCCGCAGCATGGCGCGGCCGCGTCAAGCCGGGACACCCGGGCGGTGCGGCAACCCGCGCCCCAGCGATGCCCGGTGCAGGCCCAGCAACACGGCCGCGGCCACCCACACGCCGCAGGCCAGCGCAAACAACTCACCGCCGTCCAGGCTGCCGTCGGTGTTGCGCACCTGCACACCGAGCGGGGTGAACAGGTGGAAGAAGATGGCGCCGCTGATCACGCCCAGCGACAGCAGCGCGCCCAGCGCATGCAGCAGCGGCCGCGCGGCGAACAGCCCGATCAACAGCAGCGCGGAAGCGACGAGCTCGGCGCTGCCCACCACGTATTGGCTGAACACCCCCCTCGGCGCGAACAGGCCGGGAAGGCCCAGACCCGCTGCCCACGCGTTGAGCGTGCCGAAGATGTACTGGGTTTCCGGCGAGTTGGAGAACTTGAAGAACAGCGACTGCACGAAGACGAACGCGATGTACAGCGTCAGTACGAGCGTGACGATCCGGGTCGTGCGTGTGGTGATCATCGATGGCTCCTCATTTGCCGAGCACGGCCGGCCAGTTCTGGTTCGCCTTGGCGATGAACCCGGGAATGTCGCGTTCCCACTTCATCTGCACCGAGGCGTCGTAGTTCAGGTAGAGCTTGTCGTCGACGATCTTCCAGAACTGGGGATCGCCTGAGGCCGTGTAGCCCTGCGACACCGCCCAGGCGCAATAGCCGCCGTATTGCGGTGCGTAGCGCTGCGGCTGCGCGGCGAACCGGTCACGGTTTTCGGCGGTGGCGAACAGCCACTCGGCGCCGGCATGGCTGAGTGCGAATCGTTTGTCGCCCTTCACCGGCCTGTGTTCGGTGAAGTAGGCCACCGGGTCGTAGCCGCCGACCGCGGTGTTGCTGAAGGTGCCGGTGTAGATCGGCGCCTCCTTTGCCTGCGCGGCCGGCGACAGGCCGAGGGCGGCGCCGAACAGCGCGAGCAACAGGGTGAGTCTTCGAAACATGGTGAATCGTCTCCGTTGGTGTCTCGGGTCGCCTATGGGTCGGCCGGCGCGCCGCCGCCTTACAGCAAGTCAGACGCCGGCGGCCGGGTGTAATGGGTCCGGGGTCTGCCCGACCAACCGCGCATGAGCACCCTGGACCTGCCGCCTCATCCGGCGCCGACGGTCGCCGCGACGGGCTACCGATCGCTGTTGGCCACCAGCCGGCAGCAGGTGCGCGCCGCGCAGGCGCTGCGATTCAGGGTCTTCAACCTGGAGCTGCACGAAGGCCTGCAGGAATCCTTCGACACCGGACTCGACGCCGACCGCTTCGATGCCTGCTGCGACCATCTGCTGGTGCAGGACGGACGCAGCGGCGCGATCGTCGGCACCTACCGGCTGCAGACCGGCGAGCGCGCGGCGTCATGTCACGGCTACTACAGCGAGCGCGAATTCGACCTCTCGCCGTTCGCGTCCGTGCGCAGCGAAGTGGTCGAGCTCGGACGCGCCTGCATCGACGCCAAGCACCGCAACTTCGCCGTGCTGAACCTGCTGTGGAAGGGCATTGCTGCCTATGCGCACGAGCGTGGTGCCCGCTACCTGATCGGCTGCAGTTCGCTGACCTCGCAGGACGCCGGCGTTGGTGCGGCGGCGTACCGGCGGCTCGAGCCGTATCTGGCCGAGCCTGAATTTCGCACGCATCCGGTGGCGGCGTTTGCCTGTCCGCTCGAGGTGGTGGCGAGTGAACCGCCGAAGATCCCGAAGCTGCTGACCGCCTACCTGGCGCTCGGCGCCGCCATCTGCGGGCCGCCGGCGCTGGATCGGGAATTCAAGACCATCGACTTCCTGACGCTGGTCGACCTGCAGTCAACCGGCGTGCAGGCGTTGCAGCGTCGCCATCGCTTCGGCGGCTCGCTTTGCTGACGCCAAAGGCAGCCGGAGTACCTCGCGCGAGGGTGGACGTGCCGAAGCGCCGAAGCCGAGCGCGGCGCCAGGCGTTTCGGGATGCGCGCCTGGCCGATCCTCAGCCGGGTTGGTCGGTGGGCACCAGCCGCTGCGCACCGCTGCCCCGCTGCGCGCACCGGTCGTCCGGGTTGTACAGCGCGCAGGCCCGCAACGACAGGCAACCGCAGCCGATGCAGCCGTCCAGGCGATCACGCAGCGCCTGCAGCGCAGCGATGCGTGCGTCCAGTTGCGAGCGCCACCGGAACGACAGCCGCGCCCAGTCGGCCTTGTTCGGCGTGCGTTGCTGCGGCAGCTGCTCCAGCGCGGCAGCGACCTCCGCGAGACTGATGCCGAGTTGCTGCGCGGCGCGAACGAACGCCACACGCCGCAAAACGGCCCGGGCGTAGCGGCGTTGATTGCCGGCACTGCGCTGGGCACGAATCAGCCCCCGGGATTCGTAGAAGTGCAAGGCCGACACCGCCACGCCACTGCGCGCGGCCAGTTCGCCCACGGTCAACACGGCGTTCGAATCCGGCATCGCTTGACATCAAGTTAACTTGAGGTTGTATGGTGCGGGTCCAGCCATCCCTCTGCAACCGATGCCCGCTGCCGCCCTGCCCGTCCAAGCCGACACCCTCGTCAGCCACGGTCGCCTCGGCGCCTGCATCGGGTCGGTCGCGCTGGTGTCGCTGTTGGCGTTCGAGGCGATGGCGGTAGCCGCCGCAATGCCGGCGATCGCGGACGCGCTCGACGGGATCGGGCTGTACGCGCTGGCCTTTGGCGGCATGCTCGCCACGTCGGTGCTCGGCATGGTGCTGGCCGGACGGTCCTGCGACCGCCACGGCTCGGTTCGCGCCACCGCGGTGGGCCTCACGGTGTTCACGGCCGGCCTGCTGCTGGCCGGGCTTGCCGGCAGCATGGGCGCAATGGTCGCCGGCCGCATCGTGCAGGGCCTCGGTGCGGGCATGCTCGGCGTGGCGCTCTATGTCGGCATGGGTCAGCTGGTGCCGCAGTCGCTGCACCCGCGCCTGTTCGCGCTGTTCGCCGCGGCCTGGGTCTTGCCCGGATTGCTGGGCCCGCTCGTGGCCACCTGGCTGGTCGAGCAGTTCGGGTGGCGCGCCGTCTTCCTGGTCGTTGCCGCGGCGGTGCCGCTGGCCGCAGCATTGCTGCTGCCCGCTTTCGGCCGCCTGCCGTTGCCGGCGCGCGTGGCTGGCAACGCGCCAATGCCCGCCGGGCGAATCGGCTGGGCCGCACTGGGCGCCTTGGGGGCACTGCTGCTGCACGGTGCAGGCAAACCCGGCGCATCGATGCTCGCGCTGCCGGCACTGGCACTCGGCCTGGTCGCCGCGGGCGTGGCGGCGAGCCGACTCCTGCCCCCGGGCAGCCTGGCCGCCGCACCCGGCCTTCCTGCAGTGATCGCGCTGCGGGGTCTGCTGGCCGCGGCGTTCGCCAGCGCCGAAGTCTTCGTTCCGCTGTACCTGACGCGCGAAGTGGGCTGGAGCCTGGCCCACGCCGGTCTGGCCCTGAGTGCCGGGGCGGTGGCGTGGAGCTGCGGCAGCGCCGTGCAGGCGCGCATCGGTCCCGAGCGACAGCGCCGGCGCGGCCTGCAGGCCGGGTTTCTGGCGGTCGCCGCAGGCATCGCTCTGGTTGCCGCTCCATTGCTCACCGGTGGGTCGGCGTGGCTGGCGATGGCCGGCTGGACTTTGTCCGGCTTCGGCATCGGCCTCGGTTTCCCGATGCTGTCCGTGCTGACCCTGGGCCTGTCGACGCCCACCGAGCAGGGCCGCAATGCGGCGGCGCTGCAGCTGAGCGATGCCCTGTGCAGCAGCGCCGCGCTGGCCATGGCTGGCGCGTCGTTCAACCATGCCGGCGGCAGCGGCCCACCGGGCTATCTGCTCGTGTTCGCTCTTGCCGCGTCGTTGGCCTTGGCCGGCGCGGTGCTGGCTCGCCGCGCGTTCGCGTTGCGAGATGATCGATCCGGCCGCACGCTTTGACCTCGGTGCGCTCCACCCTGTCAGCATAGAGTCCCTTCGCGATGCAGTGAGCCACCATTGACCGAGTCGACAGCCCAACCCCTGCGCATCGATTTCGACGGCGAGCAGGTTTGCGCCCTGCTGCAATCGCCGCAACACCCGCGCGCCGGCTTCGTGTTTGCCCACGGCGCCGGCGCCGGCATGGCGCACCCGTTCATGTCGGCCATGGCGCTGGGCCTGGCAGACCGTGGCATCGCCACGCTGCGGTATCAGTTCCCGTACATGGAGCGTGGCTCCAGGCGGCCCGATGCGCCCGCATTGGCGCACGCCGCCGTGCGGGCCGCGGTGGCCGAGGCGTCGCGACGGCTGCCGGGCGTGGCGCTGCTGGCGGGAGGCAAATCCTTCGGCGGACGCATGACGTCGCAGGCGCAGGCCCTGCTGCCGCTGGACGGCGTGCGCGGGCTGGTGTTCGTGGGCTTCCCGCTGCATCCGGAAGGAAAGCCGGCCGATGAGCGCGCGAAGCACCTGTTCGAGGTGCAGGTGCCGATGCTGTTTCTGCAGGGCACGCGCGACGAGCTGGCGCAGTTGCCGCTGATCCAGGCGCTGGCGCGCCGACTCGGCAAGCGCGCGACGCTGCATCTGCTGCAGGATGCCGACCACTCGTTTCACCTGCTCGCGCGCAGCGGCCGCCAGGATGCCGAGGTGCGCAGCGAGATGTTGGACGCGTTCGCGCGTTGGGTCGACGCGGTCGTCGGCGGCGACGACCGCACGCGCTGAGCGACGATGGCCCGCCGCAGCGCGCCCGTCGCCAAGACCGCCACGCCGCTGCAGCGTTATGCGGCCAAACGCGACTTCGAGCGCACGCCGGAGCCCAAGGCGGCCCGCACCGGCAAGAAGGCCCAGTCGCTGAGCTTCGTGATCCAGAAGCACTGGGCTTCGCGGCTGCACTACGACCTGCGGCTCGAATTCGACGGCGTGATGCACAGCTGGGCGGTGCCCAAGGGTCCGTGCTTCGACCCGAAGGAAAAGCGCGTCGCGATCCATGTCGAGGAGCATCCGGTCTCGTACAACGAATTCGAGGGCACGATCCCGCCGAAGCAGTACGGCGCCGGCACGGTAATCGTCTGGGACCGCGGCACCTGGGAGCCGGCCGACGACCCGAGCGCGGGCCTGGCCAACGGCAAGCTGCTGTTCAAGCTGCATGGCGAAAAGCTCGCCGGCCTGTGGGAGCTGGTGCGCATCGCCAAGCCGGGCGACAAGCAGGATCCGTGGATCCTGTTCAAGAAGCGCGACGCCTGGGCGCGGCCGCTCGCCGACTACGACGTGATCAGCGCACTGCCCGACAGCGTGGTCGACAAGCCGCTCGGGCTGCTCGAGCAGCGCGCACCGCCGGGCTTCGTGCGCCCGCCGGCGCCCTTGCCCGCCGCGCTGACACCAGCCGGTCTGCCCGGCGCGGTGAAGGCCGAGCTGCCCGCGACGTTGGCGCCGCAGCTCGCCACGCTGGCCAGCGGCGTGCCGGCGCAGGGTGCCTGGCACTACGAGCTCAAGTTCGACGGCTATCGCCTGCTGGCCCGCGTGGCGAAAGGTCGAGCCCGGCTCTTCACCCGCAACGGCAACGACTGGACGGACAGGATGAAGCCGCTGGCCGCGGCGATCGAATCGCTGGGCGTGCAATCGGCCTGGCTCGACGGCGAGATCGTCGTGCTGGGCCCACAGGGCACGCCGGACTTCCATCTGCTGCAGAAGGCCTTCGATTCGGCCGCCAGCGAGCACATCGACTACTTCCTGTTCGACCTGCCGTTCCTCGACGGCGTCGACCTGCGTGCCGTGCCCTTGCACCAGCGGCGCGACCTGCTGCGCCGGTTGGTCGATCGCGCGGGCAGCGACCGCATCCGCTTCAGCGCCGACTTCGTGGCCGACGCGCACAGCATCCTGGCCTCGGTGCGCGCGCTCGGTCTCGAGGGCTTCGTGGCCAAGCGAGCCGACTCGCCCTACGTGTCTCAGCGCACGACCACCTGGCTCAAGGTGAAGGTCCATGCCAGCCAGGAGTTCGTGATCGGCGGCTACGTCCCGCGCGAGGGCTCGAACACGGAGGTCGGCAGCCTGCTGCTCGGCGTGTACGGCAGCGATGGCCAGCTGCGATACGTGGGCAATGTCGGCACCGGCTGGAGCGCGCAGTCGGCGACCGAGCTGCGCCAGCGGCTGCAGAAGATCGAGCTGACGACGAGCCCGTTCGCAGACACGGTGGCGCCGGGCCGCTGGACACGCCGGGCCGCGGGGCAGGAGCGCTGGGTCGCGCCGCAACTGGTGGCGCAGGTGCGTTTCGCCGACTGGACGCCGCAGGGCCACATCCGCCACGCCACCTTCGTCGGCCTGCGCGACGACAAGCCGGCCACCGCGGTGTCGATCGAAGTGGCGCTGCCGACCACCGCGGCGCCCGAGCGCGTGCGCGCGGTGAAGGTGTCGCACCCCGAGCGCGTGATCGATCCGTCCACCGGCCTGAAGAAGCTCGACCTGGTGCGTTACTACGAGAGCGTGGCCGAGTGGATGATGCCGCACCTGTCGGGGCGGCCCGTGTCGCTGGTGCGCGGCCCTCAGGGCGTGAGCGGGCAGCTGTTCTTCCAGAAGCACGACGACAAGGCCACGATCCCCGGCGTGCGTGAACTCAAGCCGCAGCTGTGGCCCGGCCACCCGGCACTGCTCGAGGTGTCGAGCGGGCAGGCGCTGGTGGCCGCGGCGCAGATGAACGTGATCGAGTTCCACACCTGGAACTCCACCGTGAAGGCCATCGATAAGCCCGACCGCCTGGTGTTCGACCTCGACCCCGGCGACGGCGTGGCCTGGTCGCGTGTGCAGGAGGCAGCCACGCTGACGCGCGCCATCCTCACCGAGCTGGGCCTGCAGAGCTGGCTCAAAACCAGCGGCGGCAAGGGCCTGCACCTGGTGGTGCCGATCACGCCGCGGCTGGACTACGACAGCGTGAAGGGCTTCGCGCAGGCCGTCGTGCAGCACCTCGCGCGCACCATTCCGTCGCGTTTCGTGGCCAAGAGCGGCGCGACCAATCGCGTCGGCCGCATCTACGTCGACTACCTGCGCAACGGCCATGGCGCCACCACCGCGGCGGCCTTCTCGGCCCGGGCGCGGCCGGGGCTGGGCGTGTCGATGCCGGTGGCCTGGGAGCAGCTGCCGGCACTGAAGAGCGGCGCGCAATGGACCATCGCCACCGCGCGCGAACACCTGTCGTTCCAGAAGTCCGACCCGTGGTCCGGCTACTGGACCACGCGGCAAACCCTCACGAAGGCGATGAAGCTCATTGGCGTCAAGCCAACAAAGTCGCCCGGTTGAAGCCCGCTTGGGATGCAGTGCCGCGCGTTTCGCAGTAACCTGCCTCCCCCGCACTCCCCCGCACAGGTGCTTCATGGCTGCTCGTTCGATCGCGTCGCTGTCGCTCAGCTTCGGCCTGGTGTCGATCCCGGTGAGGGTTTATCCGGCGACCGAGAGCACTTCCAGCGTCAGCTTCAACCTGCTGCACAACTGCGGCTCGCGCGTCAAGCAGCAGTACGTGTGCATCAAGGAGAACATCCCGATCGAGCGTGCCGACATGGTGAAGGGCTACGAGTTCGAGAAGGACCGCTACGTGATGTTCACCGCGGCCGAGCTGAAGGCCATGGAAGAGGCACCACGCTCCACCATCGACATCGTGTCGTTCATTCCGCTGGCCTCGGTGGACCCGATCTACTACGACAAGGCCTACTACCTGGCGCCCGACAAGCGCGGCGCCAAGCCCTATGGACTGCTGCTCGAGGCGATGCGCGAAAGCAAACGCTGCGCGCTGGCCCGCTGGGCCTGGAAGGGCAAGCAGCTGGTCGTGCAGGTGCGCGTCGGCGACGATGGCCTGATCCTGCAGCAGCTGCTGTACGCGCAGGAGGTGCGTTCGATGAAGGACCTGGACATCGACCGCGCCGACGTCCAGAAGCCCGAGCTGCAATTGGCGCTTCAGCTGATCGACCAGATCTCGGCCGAAGGCTACGACCCGGCCGAGTACGAAGACGAAGAGAAGAAGCGCATCCTCGCGGCCATCGACGACAAGATCGCCGGCAAGCAGATCGTCGTCACCGAAGGACAGGAGGCCGCCGCGGGCGCGCAGGTGATCGACCTGGTCGAGGCGCTGAAGGCCAGCCTCGGGCCGCGCCGCACCGCTGGCAAGGCGCCGGCGGCAGCGGCCGCCGCGACGCCGGTGGCCGAGGAGCGCAAGGGTGCCAAGCGCGCGGCGGCCAAGCCGACGCCGCCGGCGCCTGCGGCCGAGCCGCCCGCGCGGGTCCGCGCCAGGAAGTGATCCCCCTCGCGGATGCAGACCTATACGCTGAGCGGCATCCAGTCGATGCTGGGCCTGTCGCGGGCCGTCGTCACAGGTCTGGTGGCCGCAGGGTTCGTCACCCCGAGCCGGGGCAAGCGGCGCGAATACCGATTCAGCTTCCAGGACGTGGTGCTGCTGCGCACGGCCTACAGCCTGCAAGCGGCGAAGATCCCTGCGGGCCGCATCGTGCGCTCGCTGAAGCGGCTCAAAGCCAGCCTGCCAAGCGAATTGCCGCTGACCGGCCTGCGCATCACCGCCGTCGGCAGCGACGTTGCGGTGCGCGAAGGCAATCGGCAATGGGCTGCCGAGTCGGGCCAGCTGCTGATGGATTTCGAAGTCAAGCCGGCGCAAGGCAGTGTCGAGGTGCTCAGCGGCATGGTGCCCGACGACCGCCTGGCGAGTGCGCGCGCGGCTTTCGAGCTGGGCCTGTCGCTCGAGGACGATGCGCCGGCCGAGGCCGAGCAGGCGTATCGCGAGTCGATCCGCATCGCGCCGGAATTCGTGGACCCGTACCTGAACCTGGGCGTGCTGCTCATCGAGGCGGGGCGCGCCAGCGATGCCGTCACGCTGTGTCGCCAGGCCCTCAAGGCCGGGCTGAGCGAGCCGCTGTTGTATTTCAATCTCGGCGTGGCGTATGAGGACCTCGGCGACACCGGCCAGGCGCTCGACTGTTACGCTACCTGCATCCGCCTGGCGCCCGACATGGCCGACGCTCATTACAACGCGGCGCGGCTGCACGAGCAGCTGGGTCATGCGACGCAGGCGATCCGGCTGTACAGTGAATACCGCCGGCTGCAGCGCTAAAGCGGGCCCGTCATGTCAACTTCACAGGAATGCTGCCGCATGGCCACGTTGCAAATCGAGTCCGACATGCCTGCGATCACGCCGGCACAGAACCTGGTCGGATGGCATCGCGAGTTTTGCGTCGAACTGCTGGGCGCGGGACATGCCCGAGTATTCGTGCGAAGCGTGGAACAGAGTTCGATGAAAGCCGCCGAGCTGGCACGCGCCATCTTGTTTCACCGCCTCGATCCGCGCTTCTCCGACGTGGCCGCCTGTGTCGAGTCCATCCGCGTCGATCTCGAACGTCTGGTCGACGGGGCGCGTCGAACCTCCCCCAGCGCAGACAACCTGTTCAGCGCGGTGGCGTACGACAGCGCGTTGTGGGAGCGCGTGCGCAGCGGCATCGATCGCTGGGCCAGGCGGGCCCATGGCCCGCGTGGTCAGTGAGGCTGCGGCGTTCACGGCCGCCCACCCTGCAGCCGCCCCCCTACTTCGAAGCCCGCCCACCCCCTCCAGAGGGATGGCCCGATTCGGCGCCGACGCCGATCATCTCGACACACCAGCCGGTGTCGTTGCGATGCCCGGAGAGACCCATGATGGCCCGATTCCTACCTCGTTTCACCCGGAGCATGTTCGGCCTGTTCGGCGCCTCGCCCGCTGGCGGGAAGGCGGACCTGGCGCTGTTCGATCGGGTGGACGCCGGGTGCCTGGGCGTCGGCGAGTTCCGGGCTTCCGGGTCGATGCAGTTCACCGACTCCCCGGTGTGCGATTTCAGCGACACGCTGCCGGCCTATTCGCGCGAGGTCGGCGCGGCGCATGCGCGGGGCGTGCACCGCCATTAGGCGGTGATCGCCAGCGACCGTTGCCGGCTCATCGCTGCACGTTCGGCAACCGGAAAGCCTTGCGGATGACGCCCAAGGCTTCCGGGCTGTCCCATTGCCTGGCGCCGTAGATCTTTTCGACGACGCGACCGTTGGCGTCCACCAGCACGGTGAGCGGCAGCCTCGAGGCGCCGAGCATGTTCTCGAGCAGCAGCTTCTGATCGATGAAGTGGCTGATCGTTGCGCGCGAGCTTCTCAGCAAGCCGATGGCGCGCTCGGGATAGTCATCAGTCGATATGCCGATCACCGCGAACCGGCCTGCCTCGTCGTGCCAGGCCAGGCGTTCCAGTGACGCCATTTCATTGATGCAGGGCCCGCACCAGCTGGCCCAGACGTTGATGATCAACGGCCTGCCGCGAAACGCAGACAGCTTGCGCGGCGGGCCGTTCAGGCCCTGCATCACCGCGTCGGGCAAGGCCTCGCCGACGCCCACCTCGCCCGGCGTCTTGGCCG